>WNFU01005356.1_pt1 | contig 15941 bp, 16 predicted proteins | sample 5400121 | NCBI WGS metagenome assembly WNFU01 (sample SAMN13153360, study PRJNA577476) | soil metagenome | isolation source: 100 cm soil or saprolite under grassland replicate 1 | place: USA:California | collected 2016-06-15
TCGGTGTAGCGCTTCGGGCCCTGGAGCAGCTCCCGGACGATCAGGAGCGACCAGCGCTCCCCAACCTGGCCGAGGGCGTGGGCGATGGGGCAGTACTGGTCGTAGCGCTTGCTCATGGCTCCAGTGTAGCGCGGACACTTGCTGTTGTGAAGATTAAACTTGCAAAAAGCAAGCGGCTTCTGGTAGGTTGCAAGCCTTCCCTCCTCAAGCGAAAGGAACACAGACAGAATGGTGACTTCCGAACGACGTAAATGGCTGGCTCTCGCGCTGCTGTGCGTGGTCCAGTTCATGGTCGTCCTGGACATCGCGATCGTGAACGTCGCTCTGCCCTCGATCAAGGACGACCTCGGCTTCTCGCAGGCGAATCTCCAGTGGGTGATCAGTGCCTACGCGCTGGTCTTCGGCGGCTTCCTCCTCCTGGGCGGGCGCGCGGCTGATCTGCTGGGGCGCAGACGGATCTTCCTCGTCGCCGTGGTGGTGTTCACGCTCGCTTCCTTGATGGCGGGTCTCGCCTGGTCGGAGGGATCGCTGATCGGGGCGCGCGCTCTCCAGGGGCTCGGCGCAGCGATCATCACGCCTGCCGCACTCTCGATCCTGTCGACGACGTTCGTCGAAGGGCGTGAGCGCAACATCGCACTCGGAGCCTGGGGCGCAGTTGGCGGCTTCGGCGCCGCTGCGGGAGTCTTGCTCGGCGGTGTCCTCACCGATGCACTCAGCTGGGAATGGATCTTCTTCGTGAACATCCCCGTCGGCGTGACCGCGTTCATCCTCGCGCCGTTCCTGCTCAAGGAGAGCCGGGATGCGCACGTAAAGAGGTTCGACGTTCCGGGCGCGGTGCTCGTCACGAGCGGTCTCTCGCTGCTCGTCTATGCGATTACGCAGGCCGGCCAGGACGGCTGGCTCGCAGGCGAGACGCTGGCGATGTTCGCGATCTCGCTCGGCTTGCTCGCGAGCTTCGTCGGGTGGGAGCTGCGGCATCCCGAGCCGTTGATGCGCTTCGGGATCCTGCGCACGAAGACCATCAGCGGGGCGAACGTGGCCGGTTTCATCATGGGCACGGCGTTGTTCGCGATGTTCCTGATGCTGACGCTCTACATGCAGCAGGTTCTCGGCTACTCGGCGATGAAGACCGGCGTCGCGTACCTCGCAGTCGCGGGGACGGCGATCTTCACGTCGGCGATCGCGGCCCAGCTCGTGACGCGCATCGGAGTGAAACCGGTCCTGGTGATCGGAATGACGACGCTTACCGGGGGGCTCGTCTACTTCACGCAGGTCTCGGTCGGCGGCTCGTATCTCGGCGACTTGCTGCCCGGGTTCCTCCTGGTCGCGGTCGGCATCGGCTTCTCGTTCGTGCCGATCTCGATCGCGGCGCTCGCCGGAGTCCAGGCCGCCGAAGCCGGACTCGCCTCGGGTCTGATCAACACTTCGCAGCAGATCGGCGGCGCACTTGGGATCGCGGCGTTGTCGACGATCGCGACCTCTCGCACGGATGACGCGCTCGCGAACGGCTCGACGCAGGCCGTGGCGTTGGTCGACGGGTTCCACGGCGCGTTCGTCGCGGGCGTCATCATCGCCGGCCTCGGGATCGTGGCTGCGTTGACGCTGGTCCGCCGCGACGAATTGGAACAGGTGGAAGAAGCGGTAGAGCCTGCGTTCGACCTCGCCGCTTAGACACCGGCTGGAGGCATGGAGGGGGAGCCTTGAGCTCCCCCTCCGGATGGTGAGCTTCCCCTATGAACGGTCTGCTAGCGCGAGTTCGACGGCCTGATCGAACGCCAGCGCTCGCCGGTCTGTCCGACTTCCACGCCGCCGTTGGCCCTAGGGTTGCTTCCTTGGCTGCAACGCACAAGTACGACCTCTATAGCGACCGTTTCCGCGCGGAGACCTACGCAACGTTTAAGCGGATGCGTGCGGAGGATCCGGTCTTGTGCCAGCCCGGGATTGACGGGGAGACCATGCTCTGGTTCGTCACGCGCCATGACGACGCCGTTGCCGTTCTCCTCGATGACGAGCGCTTCGTCCGCGATCTGGCACTCGCGCTCACGCCGGACGAGCTGGAGGCTTACTCGAGCGGGATGCCGGAAGCGCTTGCCTTCATCGACACTCACATGCTGAACAAGGACGGGGATGATCACCGCCGGCTGCGCAGGCTCGTGACCAAGGCGTTCACGCCACGGATGGTCGAGCAGTTGCGCCCGCGGATCCAGGAGATCGCGGACGAGTTGATTGATGCGGTCGAGACGCGACGCGAGATGGAGCTTGTCGACGAGTTCGCCTTTCCGCTTCCAATCACGGTGATCGCCGAGCTGCTCGGCATCCCGGTCGGCGACCGCGACCACTTTCGGCGCTGGACGAATGAGATCGTCACGCCGTCGCGCACACCGGAGGATGCTGCGCAATTCATCCAAGTTATCGACGAGTTCGTCGCCTACCTGCGCGAGCTCTTCGAGCGTAGGGGGATGACCCCGAGCGACGATCTGATCAGTGCTCTGCTCCAGGTCGAGGAGGGGGGCGACACGCTGAGCGAAGAGGAGCTCTCCAGCATGGTCGTGCTGCTGATCATCGCCGGCCACGAGACGACCGTGAGCCTGATCGGGAATGCGGTCCTCGCCTTACTCGAACACCCGGACCAGCGAGCGCAGCTCCAGGGCGATCCCGAGCGGATGTCACATGCGATCGAAGAGCTCCTCCGCTACGACAGCCCGGTCGAGCGGACGCTCAACCGCTGGGCTGCCACCGATGTCGAGCTCGGGGGCCAGACCATTCGCCGCGGCGAAGGAGTCATCGTCATTCTCGGCTCGGCCAATCGGGACCCTTCCCGGTTCACGGATCCCGACACGCTGGACTTCGCGCGAGCCGACGTGAAGCACCTCGCCTTCGGCCGTGGCAGTCACTACTGCCTCGGAGCGCCGCTGGCGCGCGTCGAAGCGGAGGTCGCGCTGACGACACTGCTCCGGCGTTTGCCGGGACTGCGCCTGGCGATTCCCGTCGAGGAGCTGAACTGGCGGCCGGTGCCGCTGTTCCGGAGTCTCGCCTCGCTCCCGGTGGCCTGGTAAACCGGCGAATGCGGATCCCGCGCGGCGCTGCTGCTCAGTCGTCGTCCGCGCCATCCGTGCTCCGCCACCAAATGAGGAGAGCCAGAGCGAGCGTGCCAATCGCTAGCGCGTATCGTCGACTTCTCAGTCGTTGCTCGGCCGCGACCGCGTCCTGGCGGGAACTGAGTAGGTCGCCGAGGTAACTGAGCAACTCGAGGAGCGCTATGCCTGGATCGCTCTCGCTGAAGTCGGTCCAGTCGTTTTGGGTGTCGGGCTTCCTCGCGATCTGGCCAGTCTTCCATGAGTCCCGCGCCGTTTGTGGCTTTCGTCGAGTTGTCCGAGCTGCCCCGACCGCGCAAGATGTCGGGCGGGTGGCCAACGGATCTGGACGAGTGGACGTCGCTGTGCTGGGAGGTGGACTCGCAGGCCTCTCTGCCTCCCTCGCCTTCGCTCGCAGGGGCCGCCGGGTGATCCTGCTCGACCGCGACGGCCTGGTGGAGGACGGGAACGCGGACGAGTTGTTCGAGCGTTGGGATCGCCCCGGCATCGCTCATTTCCGCCAGCCTCATAACTTTCTCGGCCTCGCTCGGAGTGTGCTGTTGGACGAAGCGCCCGACGTCCTCGACGCTGTACTCGGGCTCGGGGCTCTCGAGAACCGGCAGTACGAGCTGCTACCCGGCGAGGCGCAGCCGCAAGACGAATCGCTCGTCTCGATCTGCGCCCGCCGACCGGTGTTTGAGATCGCTCTTCGCCGAGCGGTGGAGGCCGAACCGAAGATCAACGTCGAGGCAGACACTCGCGTAGTCGGGCTTATGGCAGCGAAGGCTCCGCGAGAGGGCGCGGTTTGCGTAACGGGCGTTCGTACCGACCGCGGGCAGGAGATCGAAGCCGACCTCGTCGTCGACGCGCTCGGCCGCACGTCGCCGGTGGTGTCTTGGCTCGATTCGCTCGGTGCTCGCCCGCCGCTCGAGCGCCGGGCTGAATGCGGTCTTCTCTACTACAGCCGGCACTTCCGCTTCCGCCCCGGCGTCGAAATGCCAGCGGTGCCCGCCCTTCTGCGAGGACCGCGCGGCGAGATCGGCTACATGGCCTTCTCGGTATTCGTCGAGGACAACCGGACATTCGCGCCCGTTCTGATGATCCCGCCCTGGGAGCGCGAACTCCGCGCGCTCAGGTTCGACGAGGCTTACATGGCCGCTGCGCTGTCGATCCCTGCGCTCGTCCCCTGGGTGCATCCGGATCAGTCGGAGCCGATCACCTCAGTACTCCCGATGGGCAGCCTGCAGAACCTCCACCGTTCGCTCGTGATGGATGGTGAGCCGGTGGCCGTCGGGATCCAGCCGATCGGCGATGCCCTCTGCCACACGAATCCCACCTTCGCCTACGGCGCCTCGCTCTCCATCCGGCACGGGTTCAGGCTGGCCCGAGTGGCCGATGGGGCAAACGACGCCCGAGCGATCGCGCTCGCGTTCGACGATGCCGTGGGAGCGGACGCTGCCGCGCGATTCGATGCGGTTTCGGCGGAGGATCGGGATCGGCTTCGTCTATGGCAAGGGGAACCGATCGACGTTCGCGAGCCGGGCGACAGCATGGCTTTGTTTCTCCGAATGACCGTGTATGCGGCCGCAGCGAAGGATCCCGATCTCTTCCGGGCAGTCGCACGGCGTGTCAATCTGCTCGATCCGCCGGACGCACTGGAGAGAGACCAGACGCTCATGGAACGCGCACAGCAGATCGCGGGCGATGGAGGACCACCTCCCCGATCGCGGCCCGAGCGCGCGGAGTTGCTCGAGGTGATTGCCCAGGCTAGGAGCTAGAAATAGGCGGGCACAGTCGGCTCACTGAATTGATCACTTCGGCACGTATGGTCTCCCGGCGCGCTCGAGCGGTAGTCCCGCCTCGCGCCACTCGTTCTTGCCGCCGGGATAGTGATGGACGTTCGTATAACCGAGTGCCTGGAGTCGGTGAGCTGTCGCGACGGAATCTTCGCAGTCCGGGTTGGCGCAGTAGACGACGATCTCGGCGTTTCGGTCGGGAATGCGCCTCGCAAGCACCGAAGGATCGACGGCGGACGGCGGCAAGTTGATCGCGCCGGGCAAGTGAGAGTGCGCCTAGGACATCGGCGGGAGCGCGTCGACGAGGACGAGCGCGTCGTCGTCCTCAATCAGCCGTAGGAGCTCTTCGGCCGTGACCGTCGGAAGCGTCACGACCTCGATTGTCACATAGGCTCGTCGCGCCGATGTCTAGTGTCGAGATGTTCCGCGGCGCGGTGCCCCATGATGCTCATCGGCGCCGGCTCGGCGTTGGGGAAGCGACGGGCCGTTCGAGCTGACAGCGCGAGCCTGGGCCGTAGCTGGAAGTGTTGCGGCTTAGGGTGATCAGGCGACGTTCTCGATGATCGCGACGAGCTCGCTGACGTCGTAACCTTGCCGGCGCGCGAAGCGCACTAGATCCTTCGCCTGTGCCACCAGTGCGCCGCGTTCCTGAGTAGCCGCGACGGTGATGCCGCGCCCGCGGCGGAACTCCAGCAGTTCTTCGTCGCGCAGCTGGCGAAGCGCGCGAAGGACCGTGTTCGTGTTGACGCCGAGGACTGCGGCGAGATCCCGCGCCGGGGGCAGCCGCTCGCCGGGTTTCGCTTCCCCTTCGGCGATCGCGCGACGGATCTCCGCGGCGACCTGCTCGAAGAGCTCCGTGGGGTCGTCGCGGTTCACCTTGACACGGAGCATGGTGCTAACCATAGTAGCTTCATCCGATGGAGATGCGTTGAGCGTCACTGCCCCACCACGCCCGCCTCGCCGCGCCGAGCGCGTCGATCCCGAGGCGCTCGAGGCGCTGATCGAGGAAGCGCGGAGGCGCGCGCGCCGCCGTCGGCTGCTCTACGCCTCGGCCGCGCTGCTCACCGGTCTTGCGGCCGTCGCCGGCTACGCCGCGTTTGGAGCTGGAAGTGGTGCAGGACCTGCGCCGCCGCGGAGCGGGGAGCCACCGACCGGCGTGAACGTCGCCGAGGTGCCACCGAGGTTCCGGAACGGTTCGCTCACGATCATGGATGTCGAGACGAAGAACTACTCGGGCCCGCCAGGTTGGTACGCATTCTCGACGCTGGACGCAGACGGTGGTTTGCACCTCCTAGTCCGGTGTCCTCAGCGCGCCACCTGGTGCGGCGAAATCGAGAGCATCGACTGGTCCCCCGACGGCACAAGACTCGCCTTCGGAGTCAGCTCCGTCAGCGTGGCGAACCCCTACCTAGGCCTGCGTGTGGTCGATCAAGTCTCCGGGTCGGATCGCGTCGTGCTGAAGCCGAGTAATAGTCCGCGCGAGTACGACTGGTTCGACATCGACTGGGCGCCGGACGGGAAGCGGCTGGCGTATGTCTCGGAGGGAAGAATCTCACTCGTCAACGTCGACGGAACCGGCCGAACCCTCCTCGGCACCAGCACGGTCGGCAACGACCACTCGCCCTCCTGGTCGCCTGACGGCGCCTGGATCGCGTATGCGACGCGCTCCGGGTACTCGTCGGTCTACCTGATCAGACCTGACGGCTCGCAGCGAACGCTTCTGGTCCGACATGCGTCCGCGCCCGCGTGGTCTCCAGACGGCCAGAGGATCGCCTTGATCCGTGACGGCGGGATCGTCTTCGTAGCGCCGAGCGGCAGACTGCTTCCACCGAGGCCGCCGTATCGCGCCGGTGTGCCGGTGGGAATTGCCGGCCCGCCGGTCTGGTCGCCCGACGGTAGGAAGATCGCGATGGCCAACAGGAGCGGCACGTACGTGATGAACGCCGACGGCACCGAGCTCGTCCGCATGACGTCGAAGTCGCTAGGCGTCTGGATGGGCCAGGCGCCCCGGCCGGCCTGGCGTCCCCGGTCGCGGCGAGGCTGACCTCTCAGGCCGTCCGGCGCCTGAGGGTCGTTGCGCCGAGGACGAGTGCGAGCAGGATGCATGCGGCAACGATGCCGATGTCCCGGGCGAGCTTGCCGTCGTAGCTCCCCGAGGCTGTGACGCGCGCCAGCGCGTCGTACGCGTAGGTGAGCGGCAGGTAGTCGGAGACGACCTCGAGCGCGCGCGGCATCTGGTTGCGCGGAACGAACAGACCTCCGAGGAGCAACTGCGGGAGGATGAAGGCGGGCAGGAACTGCACAGCCTGAAACTCGCTCGTCGCAAAGGCACTCAGGAAGAGGCCGAGCGACATGCCGAGCAGGGCGTTGGCGATGGCAAGCAGAACCACGAGCCAGATCGCCCCCTCGCTCTCGAGATCGAGGAGGCCGAAGCCGACGGCGCTGGTGATCGAGGCTTGCACGGCGCCGACGAGGGCGAACGCCAAACCGTAACCCGCCAGCAGGTCGATCTTCGCGAGGGGCATCGACATCAACCGCTCGAGCGTTCCCGTGGTCCGCTCACGCAGCATCGCGATCGACGTGATCAGGAACATGACGATGAACGGGAACAGACCGACGAGGGGGCCGCCGATCCTGTCGAAGGTCGCCGGCTGGTTGTCGAGGATGTACCTCATCAGGGCAAGGAGGCCTGCCGGGACGAGAAAGGTGAGGCCGAGCGTGCGCGGATCGCGTCGAAGCTGGCGGAGCACACGCTCCGCGGTTGCGAGAGTGGGGCGCAGGCTCACGATTCCTCCGCCAGACGAATGAACGCCTCTTCGAGATCGTCCGTTCCCGTTGTTTCGAGCAGTTGCTTCGGTTCACCGGTCGCGACAATCGTGCCGCCTCGCATCAACACGATCTCGTCGCAGCGCTTGGCTTCATCCATGTCGTGGCTCGACACGAGCAGCGTCGCGCCTTCTTCCGTCAGGCCGTGGAACCGCTCCCACAGATCGCGGCGCAGGAGCGGGTCGAGCCCGACCGTGGGTTCGTCGAGCACGAGCAGCTCGGGCCGGGTGAGTAGTGCGGTCGCGAGGGAGGCACGGGTGCGCTCGCCGCCCGAGAGCGTGCGGACGACCTGATCGACCTGCTTTTGAAGGCTGACGGTCTCGATCACCTCGTCGACCCGGCTCGGCTCCGCCGCGACGATGCGGGCGAAGTAGTGAAGGTTCTCGCGCACGGACAGGTCGCCGTAGACGGACGGCGTCTGCGTGACATAGCCGATGCGCCGCCGGAGTTCAGGTGTTCCTGCCGGGCCGCCGAGAACCTTCACCTCGCCGGACTCGACGATCTGCACGCCGACGATCGCGCGCATGAGCGTCGTTTTGCCGGAGCCGCTCGGTCCGAGCAGCCCGGTCACCGTTCCCGCGGGCACCTCCAGCGAGATCCCGGGGAGGACCAGGTTGCCGCCGCGGCGGACCTTCAGATCGTTGATCACGATGGAATTCATCAAACGTTGAATTTAACGGATAGTCTGCGGGGGTTGTGCGGAGCGGGCGCCGGCGCGGAGAGAGCGGGACGCGAGAGGCGATCGCACGGGCCGCCCGGCGGCAGTTCGGCCGGCTCGGCTACGACCGTGCGACGCTACGCGGAATTGCTGCGGAGGCTGGTGTCGACGTCGCGTTGATCTCGCACTTCTTCGGCTCGAAGCAACGGCTGTTCGTGGCGGTGATGGGGTTCCCCTTCTCACCGCGAGACGTCATTCCGGCAATCGTCGGCGAGGGCCTCGAGGGGGCCGGAGAGCGGCTCGCGCGCTTCGTCGTGTCGTTGCTCGAAGACCCTGACGGCCGCGCGAGGGCTACGGGGCTCGTCCGAGCAGCGGCAACCGAGCCGGAAGCCGCCCGCGCGGTGCGCGAGCTCCTCGCGCGCGAGCTGATCGGTGCTTTCGTCGAGAACCTCGGTGTTCCGGATGCCGACCTGCGTGCGAACCTGATCGGTTCGCAGGTCGTCGGTCTTGTAATGGCCCGCTACGTCGTCGCGGTCGAGCCGCTCGCAACGCTCGAGCCTGACGCAGTCGTCAGTGCGATCGGGCCGACGTTCCAGCGGTACCTGGAGGAGCCGCTGTAGGCCGCGAGCTTTCTCAGGTGGGGTCGCCGCCGGCACTAGCCGCTCGACGCTCGCGGAGCATCGCGCGAACGTCCGCGACAGGCCCGAGGTGGGTGAGCTTGTCCGGATTGATGATCGAGCGCACGGCTTGAATCACGGCGGAAGCGAGAGGAACTCGCGAACAGGTTCCTCGCCGCGGCCGAGGACGGGGATATGCAGGCACTCCTCGCGAAGGCGAGGCTATAGTCGAGCGGTGTTCACCCTCGAGGCGAGTTCCCCTATCGCCTGAAGTGAACACGTCGACCGCTGTCGCCCTCGTGCTTGCGCTGGCGTCGACGGTACTCATCAACCTCGCGTATCTCCGCGAGCACGATGCGGCTGCAGCGCTGCCGGTGCTGTGCATTCGGCGCCCGCTGCAGACGGCCTGGGCGCTGCTCTCGGACAGGAGCTGGCTGCTCGGTTTTGGGATGGAGACGGCGGGCTTTCTGCTCTACGTCGCGGCGCTTGCGCTGGCGTCTCTGGCGCTCGTGCAGAGCGTCGCCGCCGGAGGGATCGGGGTCCTGGCGTACGTGTCGGCTCGGGTCACCGGCCGGCGTATCCGACGACGCGAACGGAACGGAGTGCTGTTTTCGATTTTCGGCTTAGGCGCGCTGGCGGTGTCGCTGGCGGGTGGGAGCGGTGAAGGCGGCGCTGGCTCAACCCCCGCGATCGTCGTCTGGCTTGCAGCAACCGCAGGAGCGGCGGTTCTCGTCGTCACGGTTGGTCGCATGATGATGGGAGTCGCGGTAGCCGAAGGCGTCGCCGGCGGTCTCTTCTTCTCCCTCGGGGACGTCAGCACGAAGGTGACGACGCAGGGAGGCGCGCGGCTCGCCTTCGTGATCCCTCTGATCCTCGGGTACACCCTGGGAACGTGGCTCCTGCAGCTCGGGTATCAGCGCGGGGGAGCGCTGACCGTCGCCGGCCTGGCGACGCTGCTGACCAATGCGGTGCCGATCGCTGCGGGCACGATCGTGCTCGACGAGCCGGTGCCGTCGGGGGCGTACGGCGCACTGCGAATTCTCGCGTTCGCCGCCGTGACGATCGGCGCAATCTTCCTCGCGCGTCCCGAAAGAAGCCGGCCCGCTGAGGCCTCGCTGGAGCGATGACGTGCCTGCTCAGGTTGCCGGGCGGCCGAGCAGCACCTCCCAGCGCTCGACCTTCGTGAGGCGAAGGAGCTCCATCGGCACCTACGGATCGTCGTCGAGCCGGCTACGAATCTCGTCCTCGTCCTCGGCGCGGACGATCAGCAGAGTGTTATGCCCATCGCCGAGCGGGCCGCCCATGACGATGAATTCCTCGTCCACGAGACCGTTCATGAACGCCGCATGCTCGGTCCACTTCGTTTGCTCTCGCAACGGGCGCGAGTGATCCCAGGCGGGCCCACGCGTGCGCGTGACGACGAGGTGCCTCATCTGTTTCGACAACGCGGTCAACCAGAGGCCGCCAGGAAGCGGTCATAGCGTGCGGCCAGCCGCTCAGGATCGGGTTTCCACTCGGCGCGCCGAGGCACGTAGATCGGTCGTCTGTCGAACGTCTTCAGGAGGTCGAGCATCGGTCCGTCTTCGTCGTGGAGGAGCCGCTCGGAGACCCGAACCTCGTAGTCCGGAGACACAGCGACGAGGTCGTGATCGAAGGCGCGATGGTGAATCGAGCACAGGGCTAGGCCGTTACTCACGCTCGGTTCGCCAAGTTCCTCGATGTCGCCGGTGATGTGCGCCGCGTCGAGGAGTCTGACTTCTTTCAGGCGACAGATCGCGCACTGGTCTCTATAGGCGGGCATCACTCGCCCGCGGAACTGCGCCTGGTGAATCCTGACGCGAACCTCTCGTACTGCGTAGCGACGCTCAATGGGATCTTCGGGCAGAACTGGTTCCTGCTCGTCCATCGGTCCGACCATCCTTCCCGGCGCGACGAGGACCTGCTTGGTCGCCGGATCGTCGTGAAGGACGAAGAATGGGAAGTTCGGCCGATACCAGCCCGGGCGGGTACCGACGAAGTAAACAAGCGGGACTTGAAGATCGTGCGCTGCCCGAAGCGCTCGATTGTCGGCTTGGTCAATCGAACCAGCGCGATAGTCATAGAGAAAGCCGTCAGGCGTCTCTACGTCGCGGTATGGCGTATTCGCGGAAGTCTGAATCGACAGCGCCGCGGGGCCTCGCTGGACGGCGGCACGGAAGATTCCTTTCTGAGGGCTTAGATAGGGGACTCGCTTGCCGCGAAACGAGAACCCAGCATCGAGTCCAGCCCTGTACGGGACGTCGGCGCCGAACTGAGCACAGAGGATGGCCAACTGGGGAAGCATGACGTCCGGACATCCTCGTCCCGCACCTCCGGATCGTCTCATGTGGGCCGGCGCCAGTTAGCCGATCACGATCCTCGGCGACGCGGAAGGCGAGAGCCAGCGGAGTACGCGCAGGAGTTGCGCCCGGGGAAGGCTGATGCAGCCGTTCGTGGGACTGCCCGTCTGGACGTGGAGAAAGATGCCCGATCCGCGGCCGGGTACGACCGGATTCATGTTGAACTCGACGACCGCGAGATACGCATAGGCACGCCTGTCCTTCGACATGTCGGGCGTCGTCGTCTTGAACGGCGGGCGACGACCGCAGCCGATCCGCTGGAACGTGTTGTACGCGGGGGAGTCGGGATCCTCGACCCACCAGTCGCCGCAGCGCAGGCGCGTGTAGCGGAACTTGAGGCCGGGGTTCGGCTGGTTGCCGAACATCCTGGAGCCAATCGTGAACATCCCGATCGGCGTCGTCCCGTCGCCCTCGCGGCGGTTGAGCCGCAGTCCGTTTCTGCCGACACGCGCGCTGTAAGGCCCGGCGACGGGCAGCCAGCAGGCGTCGACGCGACGCCAGGTGCGCAACGTCGCATACGTGCTCCTCCGGCGTGCAGTCTGGACGGTGATCAGCTGCGTGGTTGCGGCCGGAACAGGCGTACCGAGTGCGTTAGCGGCGTTCGCCGGGCAAGCGGTCGCGAGCGCGGCCGCGGCGATATTCACGGCGAGCGTCATCGGGCCTCAGAGTACGCTGGCTGCGATGCGCGCCGTCGCGCTTCTGCTTACGGCCATGGCCCCGTTCGTCGGGACGGTGTCGGCGGTGCGTCAGCAGGACGTCCGATTCTCGTACCGCAGCGGCTGTCCGGTGGCGCCGGCCGATCTGCGCCTCGTTCGGATCTCATACCGTGGGTTCGACCGGCGCGGCCATGTCGGCGCTCTCGTCGTTCATCGGCGGGTAACTCCGGATGTCGTCAAGGTGTTCCGGCGCTTGTACACGGCTGGGTTTCCGATCCACCGCATCACGCCGGTCTCGACGTATCGCGGCAGCGACGACGCGTCGATGGCAGCAGACAACACGTCAGGCTTCAACTGCCGCCGAGCCGTCGGGTCGGCGACGGGTGGCTGGTCGCAGCACGCGTACGGGACTGCCATCGACGTGAACCCGGTCGAGAATCCCTACGTTCTCCGTGGTCGCGCGCTGCCGCCTGCCGGCCGGCGTTATGTCGACCGCACGCGGGTGCGCCGGGGGATGGCCGTCGAAGGTGGCGTCCTCGTCAAGGCCTTCGAATCCATCGGCTGGAAGTGGGGAGGTCGCTGGGCGGGGTCGCCCGACTACCAGCACTTCTCGGTCTCTGGCCGCTAGCCGCTCAGCGCCACGCCGCTTCGAAAAGCGAATGCCGGCGTGCGGACAACCGCACCCCCAATTCACCGGCTCAGACCCTTGGCGTGCCTCTCAGACGTCGGCAACCTGAACCTAGAACTTCTCTCCTCCTCGCTAACGAAGGGAAACGGACGACATGGTTACTTCGGATCGGCGCAAGTGGCTGGCGCTGGGACTCCTCAGCGTCGTCCAGTTCATGGTCGTCCTGGACATCGCGATCGTCAACGTCGCGCTGCCCTCGATCAAGGTCGACCTCGGGTTCTCGCAGGAGAACCTGCAATGGGTGATCAGCGCGTACGCGCTCGTTTTCGGCGGCTTCTTGCTCCTCGGGGGGCGCGCAGCCGATCTGCTCGGACGCAGGCGAGTCTTTCTCGTCGGCATTGTGGTCTTCACCCTCGCCTCGCTCTTCGCGGGATTCGCGTGGTCGGAGGCGTCACTGATCTCGGCGCGTGCGCTACAGGGCCTCGGTGCCGCGGTGATTACCCCGGCTGCGCTGTCGATCCTCTCGACGACGTTCGTCGAAGGCCGTGAACGCAACATCGCTCTCGGCGTCTGGGGCGCCGTCGGCGGCTTCGGCGCCGCGGCGGGCGTGCTGCTCGGCGGGATCCTCACGGACGCGCTCAGCTGGGAATGGATCTTCTTCGTCAACGTCCCCGTGGGCGTGATCGGCTTCCTGGCCGCGCCGTTGCTGCTCAAGGAGAGCCGCGACGCGAGCGTGAAGTCGTTCGACGCGCTTGGCGCGGTACTCGTGACGAGCGGCCTCTCGTCGCTCGTCTACGCGATCACGCAGGCGGGCCAGAACGGGTGGGTTGCGGGCCGGACGATCGGGTTCTTCGCCGCTTCGATCGCGTTGCTCGTCGGCTTCATCGCGTGGGAGCTCAGGCACTCGGAGCCGCTGATGCGGCTTGGAATCCTGCGGAACAAGACCGTGAGCGGTGCAAACGCCGCCGGCTTCATCCTGGGCACCGCGACGTTCTCGCTGTTCCTGATGCTGACGCTCTACATGCAGCAGGTGCTCGGCTACTCGGCGATGAAGACGGGCGTCGCGTACCTGGCGATCGCAGGCACCGCGATCTTCACGTCGGCGATCGCGGCGCAACTCGTGACTCGCATCGGCGTGAAGCCGGCGCTGCTGATCGGGATGACGTCGCTCACGGCTGGGCTCGTCTACTTCACGCAGGTGTCGGTCGGCGGGTCGTACCTCGGGGATCTGCTGCCGGGCTTCCTGCTGATTGCGGTTGGCCTCGGCTTCTCGTTCGTACCGATCTCGATCGCGGCGCTCGCGGGCGTCGTGCCGGCTGAGGCGGGCCTCGCGTCGGGCCTGATCAACACGTCGCAGCAGATCGGCGGCGCGCTCGGTATCGCGGCGCTGTCGACGATCGCGACGTCGCGAACGGAAGACGCAGTCGCGGGCGGCTCGACGCAGGCGGCCGCGCTCGTGACCGGCTTCCATGGCGCGTTCCTCGCCGGCGTGATCATCGCCGCCGTCGGGATCGTCGCTGCGCTGACACTGATCCGTCGCGAAGAGCTCGAGCAGCCGGTCGAGCACATCGACGTGCCGGCAGAGCCGGCGCTCGACCTCGCGGCGTAGTCGGACTCATGTGGGGGAGCTTCGGCTCCCCCACTCGTCTTCGACTTCGGCGCGTTTCTGAAGTAGCGTCGTGGTCATGGCGGACACTCGATTCGCAGAATTGCAGGCGAAGTTCAAGAGCCTGTGGCCGGCCGTGACGCTGCGATCGATCGGTGACGTTGAACGAACTTGCGTCGTGGTTCATTCGATCAGCTTCGACGTGCCCGACCACCTGATCCCTGTATTCCCGGCCTACGAGGAGCGCTTTCTCTGTCTCGTGCTCAGCCTTCTGCGCGCTCCGCGGTCGCGCGTTGTCTACGTGACGTCCCAGCCGATCCATCCGCGCGTCCTCGACTACTTCTTCGCGCTTGTCCCTGAGCTCGATACGCAAGAAGCTCGAAGCAGATTCTTCACCGTATCCCTTGTCGATAGTCGCAACGAGCCGCTCTCGCAAAAGCTTCTAGCGCGACCCCGCGCCATCCGTCGCATACGCAGTCTCATCGGAGATCCTGAGTTGGCGTTCGTCCTGCCGTTCTGCATGACCGATCACGAGGCAGCGCTCGCGGTCGAGCTCGGGCTGCCGATCTACGGATCCGATCCGGCCCTCAACTGGCTGGGCACAAAGAAGGGCAGCCGCACAGTGTTCGCGGACGAGGGTGTGCCTCACCCCGTCGGCGTCGAGATTGACGGGCGCCGTGACCTTCGCGCGGCGCTCGCAGAGATCCGGCAGCGGCAGCCGGAGGCACGCGGTGCGGTGATCAAGCTCGACCAGGGCGTGAGCGGTCTCGGCAACGCGCTCATCGATCTGGCCGACCTCGACGGCCGCGATCCGTTCACCGCTCTGGAGCTGGAGGACTCCGAGCTCTCTACGCACGAATACGCTGCGGCCCTCGACGCGGAGGGTGGAATCGTCGAGCAGCGCATCGAAGGCGAGATGTTCCGGAGCCCGAGCGTTCAGCTGCGCATCAGCCCGGCGGGGCAGGTCGACATCATGTCGACCCACGACCAGGTTCTCGGCGGACCGCACGGGCACACGTACTTCGGCTGTCACTTTCCCGCAGATCCGGAGTACGCGGCGGACATCGCCGCAGAGGGTCTCAAGGTCGGACGACGCCTCGCGCGCGAGGGAGCGATCGGCCGCGCGTCCGTTGACTTCGTGACGGTCATGACAGGTGACGGGTGGCGGCCATACGCGGTCGAGATCAACCTGCGTTGCGGCGGAACGACGCATCCGCTGTTCGCACTGACCGCGTTGACGGACGGCGTCTATGAGCCGCTGTCGGGCGAGTATCGGACGCGGCTCGGTGACCTCAAGCACTATGCGGCCACGGATCACCTCGACTCGCCGACGTACCAGTCGCTGACGCCGGACGATCTCTTCGACGTCGTCGCCGAGCAGGCGGTCGGGTGGGACAACGAGCGCGAGACGGGAGTGGTGCTGCACATGGCGAGCGCGCTTGCGGTTGCCGGGCGAATCGGTCTGACTGCGGTCGGGGACACGCTCGAAGAGGCGCGGACCCGCTACTACGAGGTGAAGGCGGCGCTCGACGAAGCAGCCTCCTCGACGTCAGAAGGTGTGACCGCTTCACGCGTCACGGGTGGATGTTCGCCAGGCGCCGGCCACGAGGGGCACGACAGTCCACGCAACGATCACGAGAACCGCCGCAGCCAATGACATCGGCGCGGACGGCTTGCCCTCGAAGAGAGCGGCGGGCTCGAG
>WNFU01012803.1_pt1 | contig 15938 bp, 14 predicted proteins | sample 5400121 | NCBI WGS metagenome assembly WNFU01 (sample SAMN13153360, study PRJNA577476) | soil metagenome | isolation source: 100 cm soil or saprolite under grassland replicate 1 | place: USA:California | collected 2016-06-15
GTTCACCTCGATCACGGCGCTCAGGAGCTGGAAGTGGTAGCCGGAGTTGGAGGCGAGCTGCTTCAGCGCGGCCCCGTCCTTGGGGAAGCAGCTGCCGCCCCAGCCGATCCCGGCGCGCAGGAAGTGCGGCCCGAGCCGGTGGTCGAGCCCGACCCCCTGCGCCACCTGCTCGACATCGGCACCGGTTGCCTCGCAGACATTGGCAATCTCGTTGATGAAGCTGATCCGCGTCATCAGGAAGGCGTTGGCGGCCAGCTTGATCATCTCTGCGGAGGCGACGTCGACCCGCACCAGGGGTGCGTCGAGCGGCTCGTAGAGCGACGCGACGCTGCCGGCGTCGGCCTCGGTGAAGGCGCCGACGACGATGCGATCTGGGTTCATGAAGTCCTTGACGGCGCTGCCCTCGGAGAGGAACTCGGGATTGGAGGCGTAGCCCACGTGCGCGAGGCCCCTCGCGTCGAGGGCCGCCCGCACCTTCTCGCCCGTGCCGACCGGCACCGTGCTCTTCATCACCAGGATCCCCCGCTCCTCGAGCACCGGGAGCTGGTCGACCACCGTCCACACCGCCGAGAGGTCGGCGTCGCCCGAATGGGTCGGCGGCGTGCCGACGCAGACGAACATGATCGGGGTCGAGACGAGATCGTCGAGCTCGGTCGTGAACGTCAGCCGCTCGCGGTTGCGCTCGAGCAGCTCACCGAGGCCTGGCTCATGGAGCGGCAGCCGCCCGGCGCGCAGCGCCTCGATGCGCTCCGGGACGACGTCGCGGACGACCACGTCGTGCCCGAGCTCGGCCAGGCAGGCGCCGCTGACGAGGCCGACCCAGCCGGCCCCGAAGATCCCGATTGCAGGCTTTTTGTCGCGTTTCACGCGCAGGAGCCTACCGGCCCATCGGCCTGAAGCCGCGCGCGATCGCGAGCATCGTCTCGTTCGAGAGCGAGTCGAGCAGCGTGTTCACGACCCAGTAGGTCGCGCCGTTGTCGCGCAGGACGACCATGTGCAGGTGCGAGCCCGAGAAGTAGAGGTCGTAGGTGCGGCCGCCGACCCGCTGCGTGAGGCTCTTGTCGGCGAGCGCGGGCGCGTCGGCCCAGCGCGTCATCTGGATGCCCCAGTACTCGCTCGAGCCGGTGCGGTAGGTGAGCCGCACCGTGGGCTGGCCGCCGAGCACGTACACGCGCGCCGGCGTCTCACCGTAGCCGGAGTCGAGATAGGAGCTGCGCTCGAGCACGGTCGGCAGCTCGAGCCGGAAGGGCAGGCGCTTGCGCAGCTTGAAGAGCGTCGAGCGCGTCTCAGCCGGGTCGCGGCGCACGTTCGGCGGTTGCCGGGTCGGTGCCTGCGGAACCACAACCGGCGTCAACTGGTCGTGAAAGGTCGAGCCGACCACCACCACGAGCAGCGCGCCGTTGGAGAGCGTGGCGACGTTCGCGGGCATGGGCTCGACGTCGGCGCTCCCGACGAGGCTCGCCACCTGCTCGGCGCCGATCTTGCCGTTGCCGGGCCGCGTCGGGTCGTAGTAGACCTTCGAGTGGAAGTAGTTCCAGTTCGGTGCGTTGGCGGGCTGGTTCGACGGCGGGAGCACGGTCGTGTAGCCCTTCTGGGCGAGCAGGTAGCTCGCGTTCGAGGCCGAGCCGGCGCGGCCGTTCCCGTTGAGCACGGCGAGCGTCACCTGCTTCGGCTCGATCGTTCGCTTGGGGGCGCGGATCTTCTTGCCGAGCGCGGCCTCGGTCGCGGTGGTCGAGGCCTCGACGTCCGGGTTGAGGAAGCTCTGGACGGCCTCCTGGATGTTCGCCTGGTCGGTGGAGAGCTCGTTGTAGCCGCTGAGCCCGTGGATCTTGACCTGAAAGACGTGGCCGGGAGGTAGACCGTAGGCGAACTTCGCGTAGCTGTAGACGGTGCTCAGGCTGAACTGGCGCCCGCCGCCGACCCCGATCTCGAGGTACTGGTGATGCGAGATGGTGTTCACGATTCGCACGAGGCTGCTCGGCCCGATCGACTTCGCGACCTGCTGGCGCGCGGCCGAGACGAACTGCTGCTGCCGCGCCAGCCGGTGGATGTCGGAATCCGTGTGACGGAAGCGGACGAAGTCGAGCGCCTTCTTGCCGGTCATGCGCTGGTAGCCGGGCTGAAGGTCGATGTTGGCGAAGTCGGTCGAGCCGGTGCCGACGTTCTTGTTGTAGTAGCGCCTGTCGATGTCCATCCAGACCCCGCCCAGCTTGTTCACGACCGCGATGAAGCCGAGGAAGTTGACGCTGATCAGGTAGTTGACGGGCAGGTTGGTCAGGTGGCGCACGGTTTCCAGCGCGCCGGTGGCGCCGCAGTAGGCGTAGGCGCTGTTGATCCGCCCGTGGTCGTAGACGACCGCCGGCCCGTTGCGAGCCCCCGAGGCCGTGCGGCCGGGGCAGTAGATCGGAACGTCGAGATCGCGTGGGAACGAGAGCAGCGAGATCGTCTTCGTGACCGGATCGGCGCGGATCAGCATCATCGTGTCGGAGCGCGAGGGCAAGCCCCGCTCGCCGGCGCGGTGGTCGTAGCCGATCACAAGCGCGATCGTCGCGTGCTTAGCGTCCGGCACCTCGTCCAGCCGCGCCTGCGCGCGCTTCGCGTCGACGGAGTGCGCCTGCAGCGCGGCTGCGCTCTCGTGTGCCCACAGGTAGAAGCCGCCGACCAGTCCGACGACCAGCATCAGCACGGTCACGAACAGCCACGCGAAGAAACGGCCGACCTGCGCCGCGAGCCCCGGCCGCGAAGGCGGCGGCTGGCGGTACAGCGAGACCGGCGTCAGCGCGCCAGGCGGGAGGATCGACCGGCCATTGCCGTTGACCTCGGCGCCGCGGCCGATTCCTCTCTTGAGCGTCGTTCGCATCAGAAAAAAGCGAGAACGCCCGGGTAGGCGTTCGCTGCAGTCAGGATAGCCGACGCTCCGGGCGGTTAGCGGCTAGGCCGATGCGGTGGCGCGGTTGAGCGCCTCTTCGGCGAGCCGGGTGCCCTCGACCATCGCCCGCAGCTTCTCGTAGGCGACCTCCCAGCTGCGCGTGCGCAGGCCGCAGTCCGGGCAGACGTGGATTCGCGCCGGGTCGCCAAAGACCTCGACCGCATAGAGGATTCGGTCGCGCACGAGCTCGGGTGGCTCGACGAAGTCGGTGTGGATGTCGAGCACGCCGAGCCCTAGGATCGGGTCGTAGGGGAGGTCGCGGAACTTCGAGATCACCTCGTACCCGGGCCGGTCGGCGGTCGAGGTGCCGAGCTCGCGGCGGTCGTAGTTGGCGAAGCCGACGCAGTACTGGCGGCAGCCGCCCATGCCCTCGATCGCCGGGAAGAAAAGGTCGTAGTCGGAGAAGCAGAGGTGCGTCGAGAACATGCAGTCGAGCCCCTCGACGCTGACGTTGAAGCTCTCGACGAAGAGATCGAGCTCGTCCTCTTCGGTCGAAGCGCCGGGCTCGTCGATCTGGATCCAGGTCGCGCCGAGGTCGATCAGCGCCTCCAGGTTCGGGCGGATCAGGTTGCGGGCGATGTCGAGCGTGAGCTCGCGGCGGGCTTCGATCTCCTGCGAGCGGCCGTAGCCGGCGCCGATCCGACCCTCCTTCGGCGTGTGGTGCTCGTCGTAGGACCAGACCGCCAGCGTGTAGGCGCCGGTGACCGGGATCTTCAGCTCGGCCTTCGCGACGGACTTCAGGAACGAGAACTCCTCGTTGTGGTACGGCTCGCGCAACCCGACCGGGCCGACGGCGGCGGACTTGGAGTAGTACTTGTTGTCGAAGCTGCGCACCGTGCCGCGCGGCTCGAAACCGTTGGCGTGCTCGATCGCCCAGGCGTACATCTCGCTGCGGCGCTGCTCGCCGTCCCAGACCACCTCGATTCCGACGGACTCCTGCAGGCGCACGCAGTAGCGGCTCGACCAGCGCGCGACCTCATCCGGGTCGGCCTGACCGCTCCGAAAGGACTCGACGAGCTCCTCGTGACCCTCGACGCCGACCCGCTCGCCCCAGGTGTGGGCGTGCTCGATGTCGGCTTCGTCGAGCTTGCGGCCCTGGGTGGTCTTGACGAGCCAGGGCGGCTTGGCGAGCGAGCCGATCTCGTGGGTGAGAAACCTCAGGTCACTCATACCCGGCACTCCAGATTTGTGCCGGCTCGTTCCCGTTCGGCGACTGACGGCCTGCAGGGGGTTCAAACCAGACGCGTAGCGTGCTCATGCTGCAGCCTCCGTTGTAGCGGTCCGGGCCTTGCCCAGGCGCGCGAGCTTCTCGCGCGCGATCCGCTCGGAGACGTATTGCAGGTCGCCGTTCGGGACAAGCGCGATTCGCTCGGCCCGCTCGCCCAGGCGCTGAGCGAAGGCCGCGAGCTCACGCGGCTCCTCGAGCAACGAGCTGCGCGCGTCCACGACGCCGGCCAGGAGGAGCTTCGTGAAGCTTCCCGGCAGGTCGGCCAGGTGCGTGGCGTAGAAGTCGATCCCGATCCCCTCGACGGGTAGGTCGGCCGCGCCCTGCTCGAGCAGCGGGCGGGCGTCGCCGAAGGTGAACCAGATCGCCAGCTGGGGCCCGCCGGCGAGCAGCTCGAGCGCTTCCGCGAGGTCGGCGAGGGTCGGCTCCTCCTCACGCGCGAGGAACGGCTCGGCCAGCACGACGAGCTCGGCGTCCAGCGACTCGAGCTGCGGCTTGAGCACGCCCTCGGCCATCGTCTTCGGCGTGATCCTGGTGCCCTTGGCGAGCGCGAAGGGCGAGGGCAGGGTTACCACCTGCGGTCCGGGCAGCGGCGTCACGTAGCGCTCATCGAGCGGTGCGGCCAGCTTCGGAGCCGCGTTCGTTGCCTTCGGTGCCCGGTAAAAGGTGTTCGTGTCGAGAAAGCGCGTGAGGGCACCTGTCTCGAGCCCCTCGGCGGCCCCGAGTAGCGGGCGGAAGTGGTCCTGCCAGGCGAGCTTCCCGTCGGCGACCAGGTCGAGCCCCGCGTCCTGCTGGCCGGAGACGAAGGCGGACCGGTCGCACTCGACCTGCTCGTCCACGGCCTCCTGCGTCGTGCGCCCGCGGTCGAGGTCGCGCGTCGCCTGGACGAGCTCCTCCGAGCGCGGGTAGATGCCGGGGACAAACGCCTGCAACTCAGCCACGACCGGCGACCTCCAACTGATTCTCCGCGTGGCGGATGCGCTGCTCGAGCTGCCAGCGGTCGGCGTCGGACTCGCCCTGTTCGAGCCGCTCGAGCTCGGCGCGTGCCTGCTCGAGCTGCTCCCTCGCGCGCGCGTCGTCGATCTCGCGCGCCTCGACGGCGTCGTCCACAAGCGCGAGCGCCCGGTCCTGCTCGACCTTGAAGAAGCCGGGGCCGGTCGCGAACTCGAGCACGTCCTGGGTGTCGCGGTCACGGTAGATCCGGGTCGAACCGGCCTTCAGCATCGCCACCAGGGGCGCATGCCGGGCGAGCACGCCGATCTCGCCGGCGTCGCCGGGCACGATCAGCATCTCGACCTCACCCTCGAACGCCGCTCCGTCGGGCGTCACGAGGGAGAGCGCAAACGTCCTCCCCGACGCCACTACGCGGGAACGGCCTCGGCTTCTTCAGGCTCAGGCTGCGGCTCTTCAGCTTCGGCCTCGGCTCCTTCGTCCTCGCCGCGAGCCTTTGCCAGCGCCTCGTCGATCGTGCCCACCATGTAGAAGGCCTGCTCGGAGAGATCGTCGTGCTTGCCGTCGAGGATCTCCGTGAAGCCGGCGATCGTCTCCTCGAGGCGCACGAACTTGCCGGGCTGGCCCGTGAACGCCTCGGCGACGAACATCGGCTGCGACAGGAAGCGCTCGATCTTGCGCGCCCGCTGCACGATCACCCGGTCCTCGTCGGAGAGCTCGTCCATCCCGAGGATGGCGATGATGTCCTGGAGGTCCTTGTAGCGCTGCAGTACCTCCTGCACCCGCGTCGCGGTCTCGTAGTGCTCCGGCGAGACCACGTCCGGAGCAAGCGCACGCGAGGTGGAGTCGAGTGGGTCGATCGCGGGGTAGATCCCCTTCTCGGAGATCGGGCGCGAGAGCGTGATGAATGCATCGAGGTGGGCAAACGTGTTGGCGGGCGCCGGGTCGGTGAGATCGTCGGCCGGCACGTAGATCGCCTGTACCGAGGTGACCGAGCCCTGACGCGTCGAGGTGATCCGCTCCTGGAGTTGGCCCATCTCGGTGGCGAGGGTCGGCTGGTACCCGACGGCGCTCGGCATCCGCCCGAGCAGCGCCGAGACCTCGGAGCCCGCCTGGACGAAGCGAAAGATGTTGTCAATGAAGAGGAGCACGTCGCGACCTCCGCCTTCGTCGCGGAAGTACTCGGCCATGGTCAACCCGGAGAGACCGACCCGCAGGCGCGCACCGGGCGGCTCGTTCATCTGGCCGAAGACGAGCGCCGTCGAGCTGATCACGCCCGATTCCGTCATCTCGATCCAGAGATCGTTGCCCTCTCGCGTACGCTCCCCGACGCCGGCGAACACGGAGTACCCCTCGTGCTCCTGCGCGACGTTGCGGATCAACTCCTGGATCAGCACGGTCTTGCCGAGGCCGGCGCCCCCGAAAAGGCCGACCTTGCCGCCGCGCACGAACGGCGCCACGAGGTCGATCACCTTGATGCCGGTCTCGAAGATCTCCATCGTGGGCTGCAGCGACTCGAAGGTCGGCGGCTCGCGGTGGATCGGCCAGCGCTCGGCGCCGGCTGCAAGCGGCTCGCCCTCGTCGATCGTCTCGCCGAGAACGTTGAACAGGCGGCCGAGGGTCTGCTCGCCCACCGGCACGCTGATCGGGGCGCCGGTGTCGATCACCTCGACGCCGCGCGGAATCCCATCCGTCGCGTCCATCGCGACGGCGCGCACGCGGTCGTCACCCAGGTGCTGCTGCACCTCCGCGATCAGATCGATCGCGGGCCCCTCCGGACGCTCGGGCAGCTGAATCCGCAGCGCCGAGTAGATCGCCGGCAGCCGCTCGGTGAAGACGGCGTCGATCACGACGCCCTTGATCTCGATGATCTTGCCGACGTTCTGGCCGTTCTTTTGGTCAGGCATGCGTCTCCTGGAGAGGTCGCTCGGGTGCGTTGCGGAGGCGGTGTCGCAGCCGCCTGCTCACGGACGTGAGTTTACCGAAGCGCACCCGGTCTCGATCCTCTACCAGGGGCAGTGAGCGTCGATCCTGCATGAGCGCCGCCACCCTGGCGGCGTGATCGAGGCTTCAGACGTGCGATGTGATGAGCGAGGGCATCATCGTGCTAATACCGTAGTCGCTCGGGACCGGGCTGGCGTTACGCCGGCTTCTGGCCACTGTGCGAGAGGACGATGGCTTTCCTCGGCATGTTCCCCTTGGTGCGGATCTGGTGGAGCAGCTGCACGTCATGCGAGTGGTGGTCGTTGGCGCGGATCATTGCCTCGAGGTTCAGGTTCGGGCGGGCCTGTGTCGGGTGCGACTGCAGCGAGCCGGCGAGGCCGGCGGTCGCGGCGACGGCAGCGGCGGCGACGGCGGCTGCCCCCTGGAGAACCCGGGCGCGGGCCCGGCGCCTCGCCGGAGGAAGCGAGATGGGATGCGGCAGCGCCTCGAGCGGCGCCACGCGCAGGCGCGTCACGATCTCGGCAAGCTCGACCGAGTAGGCACGGCAGGCGCCACAGCGCTCGAGGTGGGTCTCCAGGAGCGCGCGCTCGAAATCGGACAGCTCGCCGTCGAGCGCGCGCGACGAGTACTCCCGCGCGCGGTCGCAAACCCTGCTTTGTGCCCTCAGTTCTCGCATATCGGTTCTGACGCCTATCCCTGGTCGAAGTTAGGTGACGTTTCTGCAGCCTAGAACAAGCTATAGCGAGTGTCGGCCGCAAATCCAAACAGAATGAGCACGAATCCGAGGACCACGTACACGGCGGACATGTTGATCGTTTCCTCGCGCTCTTCCGGAGTAGCCCAACGAACGAAGCGAGAGCCGAAGAGCGGCGCCCCGAGATCGTTCTTCAGGCGCACCGGCCCGCGGTTGCCTACGAAGAAGCCGGACACGAGCCAGAACGAGCCGACGAGATAGAAGCCGATCGCCACCGAGCGCGTGAGCGGGGCTCCCAGGAGCAGGCCCAGAATCAGCGATCCGATCGCCGTCAGGCCGGCGGCAACCACGATCAGGACGAGCAGGCGCCGCAGCGCCGAGAGGAGGTAAGACCTCAGCTCGCCGCCGGCGTCGGCGCCGTCGTCGGTGACGACGACACGCGCCTCATGTCCTCTTCCGTCATCGGCCATCTCTCTAGAGGGTAGTGGCAAGCGGCGACGTGGCCGTCGCCGAACTCGTACAGGGGTGGGGTCTCCACATCGCAGTGCCCCTCGCGGAAGCGAGGGCAGCGCGGGTGGAACCAGCAGGCCGCGGGCGGGTTGATCGGGCTGGGCACGTCACCTTCGAGCACGATCCGCTTGCGCCCTCGCCCCACCTCGGGGTCAGGGATCGGCACCGCCGAGAGCAGCGCCCCGGTGTACGGGTGCTTCGGCTCGCTGTAGAGCTGCTCCCGCCTCGCCAGCTCGACGGTGTGGCCCAGGTACATGACCAGGACGCGGTCCGAGATGTGGCGGACGACGTTGAGATCGTGCGCGATGAAGACGTACGTGAGCCCGAAATCGCGCTGGAGGTCCTTGAGGAGGTTGAGGATCTGCGCCTGCACCGAAACGTCCAGCGCCGAGACCGGCTCGTCGCAGACGATCAGCTTGGGATTGACTGCGAGCGCGCGCGCCACACCGATGCGCTGGCGTTGGCCGCCGGAGAACTCGTGCGGAAAGCGGTTGTAGTGCTCCGGGTTCAGGCCGACGACCTCGAGCAGCTCCTGGACGCGCCGCTTCACCTCGGCCGCCGTGCCGAGCTTGTGCACCTCGACTGCGCCCGCGAGAGCCTGGTGATGTCCCGCCCGTCGAAGACGACACGGCCGCCGGTCGGATCGAGCAGGCGCATGACGCAGCGCGCCATCGTCGACTTGCCGCAGCCTGACTCGCCCACGACGCCGAGGGTCTCGCCCTCGCGCACCGTGAACGAGACGCCGTCCACGGCCTTGACCGCGCCGACCTGTTTCTGGAAGACGATCCCGCGCGTGACGGGGAAGTGCTTCTTCAGATCCTCGACGACGAGGAGCTCGGAGCCGTTGGCGGACGAGGTGGCCGCCGGCTGCGAGTTGGTCGACACCTAGCCGGCCTCCGCCATCATCCCCGCGAGGAGCTTTTGCGCCTCCCGGTCCTTCGTTTCCTCGTCCAGGTGGCACGCCTGGAAATGGTCGTCGTCGCTCATGACCGGCAGAAGCTGCGGCTCCTCCTCCTTGCACACATTCATCACGTAGGGGCAGCGCGGGTGAAAACGGCAGCCGCGTGGCGGGTTGAGCAGCGACGGCGGCTGGCCCTTGATCTGCACCAGGCGCTCCACGTCGGCGTTCAGGCGCGGCAGCGAGCCGAGCAGGCCCCACGTGTACGGGTGATGCGGGCGCTTGAAGATGGTCTGCGCCGAGCCCTGCTCGACGACCTTGGCGGCGTACATGACGATCACTTCGTCGGCGATCTCGGCAACGACGCCCAGGTCATGCGTGATCATCATGATCGCGCTGCCGAAGTCCTGCTGCAGACGCGTCATCAGCTCGAGGATCTGCGCCTGCGTGGTCACGTCGAGCGCCGTCGTGGGCTCGTCGGCGATCAGCAGGTCGGGGTCGTTGACGAGCGCCATCGCGATCATCACGCGCTGGCGCATGCCGCCGGAGAACTGGTGCGGGTAGTCGTCGATGCGGCGCTCGGGGCGCGGGATCCCGACGGCCTTGAGCAGCTCGAGCGAGCGCGCCCGCGCCTGCTTCTTGGTCACGTCGCGATGCAGCAGGACCGCCTCGACCAACTGCCGCCCGATCGTGTAGACGGGGTTCAGCGACGTCATCGGGTCCTGGAAGATCATCGCGATCTGGTCGCCGCGCAGGTCGCGGAGCTTGCTCGTCGAGGTGTGGAGGATGTCCTCGCCGTTGAACAGCACCTCGCCGCTCGAGATCGTGTTCACCTTCGGGTTGAGGCCCATGATGGTCAGGCAGGTGACGCTCTTGCCGCAACCGGACTCGCCGACGATGCCGAGGGTCTGGCCCTTCTCGACCGAGAAGTTGACGCCGTCGACGGCCTTGACGATCCCGTCGTCGGTGCGGAAGTGCGTCTTAAGGTCACGGACCTCGAGCAGGGACATGCGCTTCGCCTCAGGCCAGCCTGATTCGCGGGTCGATCCAAGCGTAGAGGAGGTCGACGATCAGGTTGAAGACGATGATCGCAAGCGTGGAGAAGACGACAATCCCTTCGACCGTGGGCAGGTCGAGCGCGTTCAGCGCCTGCACCGCCGTCCGCCCGAGGCCGGGGAGGCTGTAGATCGTCTCGGTGAAGACCGCGCCGCCGAGTGCGAGCCCGATGTCCATCCCGAGCATCGTCACGACCGGCAGGAGCGCGTTGCGCAGCACGTGCACGCGAATGACACGCCCCTCGCGCGCGCCCTTCGCGCGCGCGGTGCGCACGTAGTCCTCGTTCAAGGCCTCGATCACGTTCGCGCGGATCATTCGCACGTAGAGCGCGGCGAACAGGATGGCGAAGGTCATCCAGGGCAGGATCATGTGGTAGGCCCACTGCACCGGCCCGCCGCATTCGGCGCCCGCCGAGGGGTTGATGAAGTCGCAGTAGCCGGAGATCGGAGTGACGTGCCACTTGTAGCCGAAGAAGTAACTGAAGATGAGCCCGATCCAGATCGGGTGTGCGGAGACCCCGATCAGGACGAAGGTCATCGAGGCACGATCTAACAGCGAGCGTGGCCTCAACGCCGAGAGGATCCCGATCGGCAGCGCGATCATCATCCACGCGATCGCGCCTCCGAAGACGAGCGAGGCCGTCACCGGGGCGGCCTTCTTGACCTCCTCGTTCACCGACTCGCGGTTCGCGAACGAGCGGCCCAGATCCTGGTCGATCACCAGGCGCTTCAGGAAGCGCAGGTACTGAATGTAGACGGGTTTGTCGATCCCGAGGTAATGCCGGGCCCGCTGGATCATCTCCGGCGTCGGATTCTTGCCTGCAACCGCGCGCGCCGGGTCGGCGGGGATGATGAAGAAGATGACGTACGTGACGATAGTGACGGCGATAAAGAGCACGACCGCCCACAGCAACCGTCGGATGATGTAGCGAATCACCTGGTTTTCGGCCTCTCCACCATCACGTGCGGCGGAACTCTACCGCAGCTTTGCCTTCAGATGAGACGAGGCGCCGGCCGAAGCCGGCGCCTCTTCTCGTGGTCCTTCGGCCTCTACTTGATGCAGACCGCGTTCAGGTTCATCGAGCCGTAGATCGGCTGGTAGGACCAGCAACCCACGCGCTTCGAGGTGAACTCGCGGACCGTGCGGAAGAAGAGCGGCGCCAGAGGAGCCTGCTTCTTCATCACGTCGCGGTCGATGAGAGCCCACGCTGCATAGCGCTTCGAGAGGTTCGAGATCCGACCGGCATTCTGCATCCGCGTGTTGAAGGTCTTGTTGTTGAAGTAGGCGTTGTTGTTGTTGTTCTCCGCCTGGATGTTGCGACCGTCAAGGAGGATGTCGATGAAGTCGACCGGGTCGGGGTAGTCCGCACCCCAGGCCTGCAGATCGAGGTCGAAGGGCTCACCGCGGTGGCCCTCCTTCGCGATCCGGACGGCGAAGGGGAACGTCTTGAGCGTCGACGAGATGCCGAGCTTGCTCAGATCGGACTTGACCAGCTGCATGATCGCGATCGAGATCGGACTCGTGCTGCCGTAGAAGACGATGTTGCTGCACTTCTTCGGCTTGAGCGAGTTCGCCTTGGCCGCGTTTGGCCTGCCGGTCGGGTAGACCTTCCAGTTGTGGAAGCCCGGCATCGTCGGCGGGAGGATCTGGTCGGTCGTGGTGCCTGCGAACGCGCCGCGCTGAGCGAGCGCTGCGGGCCTGTTCACGACGTAGTTGACCGCCTGCCGCGTGCGGACTCCGATGCCCGAGTTGCCGTTGAAGCAGGAGTGATTCTTGATTCCCTCGCTCCGAACCTGTAGCAGGCTCGTGTCCAGGTTGGTGTTCACGGTGATCGTGATCGAGTTCGCATTGTGCGGGCGCGAGCCCTTGTAGAACTTGTTCCGCTTCAGGACGACGCTGCGGCCGATGTCACGCGAGGAGATGTAGTACGGGCCGCCGGAGGCGGGCGTCTTCACTCCGTTCGGGTCGATCGGCATCTTCAGCGAGATCGCCTGGAAGAACGGCATCGAGACGATCGAGGCGAAGTCGGGCCGCGGCTTCTTGAGGTTGATGACGAGGGTGTACTTGCCCCTTGTCGTCACCGAACCGAGATCGGCCAGGAACGCGGCAGCCGGCGAGTTCATCTTGGGGTTGTTCGCCCGCTGGATCGCGTACTTGAAGTTCGCCGCAGTGACCTTCTCGCCGTTGCTCAGACGAAGGCCCGGGCGGATGGTGAAGGTGAAACGCCTGCCGCTCGGGGAGGCGGTGAAGCGGCTGGCCGCCTCGTTGAACAGCCTCGCCTTCGTCTCCTTCCAGTTCAGGAGCTTGAGCGCGGTGGCGTACTCGATCTGCCACCCGGTGGTCTCGTACTCGAGCGACGGGTCGCTGTACTGAATGTCCGTCGTCGAGAGATTCACTCGAAGCGTGCCACCTACTTTCGCGGCCGAGCCCTTGCTCTGCGGAGCGCTGCTTGCCGAACCGGCAAACGCCGCAGCAACAAGGAGCCCAACCCCGATCATGGCAGTCACGATCGAGAGCCATAGCTTCTTCTGCATGTGACTCCTTTCCTACTTCCTACGCCAGCGCGGAGTCGCTGGCCTGGACGCTTTACGCCTCAGCCCGTGAGACGCCGTGGTAGGGGAATAGTTAGAGAACCGTTAGCTAGTGCGCAGCGCGGGGGTCGAACGAGTCGCGGAGCCCGTCGCCGAGGAGGTTGAAGGCAAGGGTGGTGATGAGCAGCGCGAGCCCCGGCCAGATCATCAGCCACGGCTGCGCAAGGTAGTAGTCGGGTGCCGTTGAGAGCAGGTTGCCCCAGCTCGGCACGTCGAGCGGGATCCCGATCCCGAGGAACGAGAGCCCGGCTTCGAGCAGGACGTTCTGGGCGATGATCAGGGTCGAGTAGACGATGATCGGCGCGACGAGGTGGGGCACCAGGTGCGAGCGGATGATGCGCGCGTCGCTCGCCCCGATCATGCGGGCGGCCTCCACGAACTCCTTCTCCCGGAGGGACAGCACCACTGCCCTGATGATCCTCGCCGGGTAGTACCAGCCGAAGATCCCGATCACGACCGTCAGGGTGAACACGCCGGGCTGGAGGAAGCCGAATGTGACGTGGTTGAGACGGTCGCCGACGGTGCTCGCGAGCGCGATGATGAAGAGGAGCACCGGGAAGGCCATCACGATCTCGGTGGTGCGCGAGACAACCGTGTCCGTCCAGCCGCCGAAGTAGCCGGCGATCGCGCCCATCACGACGCCGACGGACATGCCGAGGATGGTGGCGCCGATTGCGACCTCGAGGGAGACCCGCGCTCCGTAGAGCAACCGTAGGAACTCGTCGCGGCCGAGCTGGCTGTCCGAACCGAGGATGAACAGGGAGGTGCCGGACCCGTCGAGCTTCTCCACGTGCGAGAAGGGGCCCACCGGCAGGAGCGTGTTCGGATCGAGGCCGTTGGTGCCGTAGATGTCGTTGGGCCCGTGGCCTAGGAGCAGCGACGCGAGCGCCGCCCCGGGGTAGGCGGCGAGCAGCAGAAAGATGATGAAGGCGCCACTGATTATGGCCGCCTTGTCGCGTCGGAACCTGCGCCAGACCTGCTCCCAGTAGCCGCGGGCACGAACCGGCCCGATCTCCCCGAGCTCCGTCCCGCTCTCGACCGCGACGGCCGCGCCCAGTCCAGCGCCGGACGAGAGAAGCTCGGGTTTGTCGGCGGGAGCCATGAGCGGGGTCGAAGCATAACGGCGTCGTTCGCCTTCTGCGTTAGCCGCTTAGACGCCGAGGTCGAGTATCCGGTTAGGAGTCTTTCGTCAGTAGCGTCATTCTAAACACTCCTGACGAAAAAGTCACTGGGTAAGTGCGTCCGCCCCGGCGACGACCTCGAGGATCTCCTGGGTGATCTCCGCCTGGCGCGCCCGGTTCATGTCGAGCGTGAGACTTCCGATCAGGTCGCCGGCATTGCTCGAGGCGTTGCGCATGGCGGTCATGCGCGCACCTTGCTCCGAGGCAGCGGACTCCAGCAGCGCGCGATAGAGCTCTGTCTCCACGTACACCGGCAGCAGGCGCGCGAGAATCTCCTCGGGCTCCGGCTCGTAGATGAAGTCGCCGAGGAGAGCCGCCTCGCGTGCCTCTTCGTCGTCCTTCTCGAGCACCTGCTCCGGAATCGGGAGCACGTCCTGCTCGACCACCTTCTGGGTGAGGGCAGAGACGAAGCGGTTGTAGACGAGGACGACGCGATCGACCTCGCCCGTCTCGTACAGCTCCGTGACGCGGTGGGCGATCGCCTGCGCGTCGTGGTAGGAGGGGCGGTCGCTGAACCCGATCCAGGCCTGGTCGATCTCATACCGGCGAAACGTCAGCGTGGAACGGCCCTTGCGGCCCGAGACGAGCCAGCGGACATCGACCCCCTCCGAGCGAAGCCGCCGGTCGAGCGCAAAGGCGCGCCGTAGAACCTGCGCGTTGAAGGCGCCCGCCAGCCCGCGGTCGCCGGTGACGGCGACGATCGCCGCGCGCTGCACCTCGCGGCGCTGCAGCAGCGTCAGGCCGCGCAGCGAGGTGCTGGCCCTCGCGGTGCCAACCATCAGCTCCATCATGCGGTCGGCGTACGGCCGCATCGCCTCGATGCGAGCTTGGGCCCGCCTGAGCCGGGCGGAGGCCACGAGCTCGAAAGCCTTCGTGATCTTCTGCGTGTTGCGGATCGAGCGGATCCGCCGCTTGAGGTCCTGGACGGTTGCCATGTGTTACGCGGCGGCGGGCTCGTCCTCGGAGGTCATGAAGCCCTTGACGAAGCGCGCCAGCTCGGCGTCGAGTCGCTGCCTGAGCTCGTCCGGGAGATCGCCCGACTCGACGATTTCCTTGAGGATCGTGCCGTCGGCGCGCATGTGGTCGCGCAGTTCCTCGAGGAAGCGGGGCACGTCGCCCACGGGAATGGTGTCCAGGTAACCGTTCACGCCCGCGTAGATCGCGGCGATCTGCTCTTCGACGGGCCACGGGTCGTACTGGCGCTGGTTCAGCACCGCCACGAGCCGCTCGCCGCGCGCCAGGATCTTCTGCGTCGCCGGGTCGAGCTCGGAGCCGAACTGGGCGAAGGCCTCGAGCTCGCGGTACTGCGAGAGGTCGAGCTTGAGGCTGCCGGCGACCTTGTTCATCGCCTTGATGCGGGCCGAGCCGCCCACGCGCGAGACCGAGATACCGACGTTGATCGCCGGGCGCACGCCCGAGTGGAAGAGCTCGGCCTCGAGGAAGATCTGGCCGTCCGTGATCGAGATCACGTTTGTCGGGATGTAGGCGGAGACGTCGCCGGCCTGCGTCTCGACGACCGGGAGCGCGGTCTGGGAACCGCCGCCGAGCTCGTCGGAGAGCTTGCACGCCCGCTCGAGCAGGCGCGAGTGGAGGTAGAAGACGTCGCCCGGGTAGGCCTCGCGGCCCGGGGGGCGGCGCAGCAGCAGCGACATCTCCCGGTACGCGTCAGCGTGCTTCGAGAGGTCGTCGTACATGACGAGCGAGTGCTGGCCGTTGAACATGAAGTGCTCGCCCATCGCACAGCCCGCGTAGGGCGCGATCCACTTGATGGGCGCGGCCTCGGAGGCCGGCGCGGTCACGATGACGGTGTAGTCCATCGCGCCCGCGTCCTTGAGCCGTTCGTAGACCTGCGCGACCGTGGAGGCTTTCTGGCCGATCGCGACGTAGATGCAGATCATGTCCTGACCGCGCTGGTTGAGGATCGTGTCCACGAGGATCGCCGTCTTGCCGGTCGTCCGG
>WNFU01012196.1_pt1 | contig 15935 bp, 20 predicted proteins | sample 5400121 | NCBI WGS metagenome assembly WNFU01 (sample SAMN13153360, study PRJNA577476) | soil metagenome | isolation source: 100 cm soil or saprolite under grassland replicate 1 | place: USA:California | collected 2016-06-15
AGACAGTTACCTGGGAACCGAGTATTACCGGATTGAATGGGGCAATCAGTGCGACCGCTGTCCTGTACAAAAACAATGTACGCATTCCAAGAACGGCCGGAGAACTTTAGTGGTTGGCTTGCACCATGCCCTGGTTCAGTTTTTCAGCAGAATCACTTGTTGTGTCTGACCCCGATCCTACTCCTGACCTGCAAGATTAGAAAGCCTGACCCTGCGGTTTCGCTGCGTTGGCCAAGCCCCCCGCCACAAATAAGTCAATACGAAAGCCTGACACCAAGCCTCCACTGTGACACCAAGCCTCCACTGACACCAAGCCTCCACCAAGCCTCCGAATTGGAAACAAAAAGGGAAACGGAGAAGAAGGCTGAGGCCGTCTGCTAGGTCAGGACTCCAACAATTGAAGCAGAATCGCGCGAAGATTTTCTAAGGCCCCTTTTTAATTTTTTTGAACTCTAGCCCGAACCGGCTATCACTGAGAGACGCCTGGAAGATTTGGACGTGAGTCCATTTTTTCGAGGAAACGATCAAGCTGATAATTTTTTCACGGCTTGGTTGGGAAATTTGTGCTCCCAAAATCAGGATCTTTATCGCATCGGGGGGAATCTCAAAGAGACACACGGAGCCACCGGCTAGAGACGTACTCGCTTTGTCTAATCGCTTGATCATCCGCCACTCTTTCTCATATCGCCAGTCGGGATCTTTTCGCAGAAATAGTTGGTCCGCGAGATCTCTGAAATCTGATCCGGTTGGCAAGTCTTTTCCCGCAAGTCGCAAATATCCGTCGTTCGAGGAGAGCGATATTCTTTCGGCTTTGTACTCAACCGCGTGAAAGTCTTTTGAATTGAAAAAATAAGGGTGGGAGACAGTAAAGCCAACTACGATTCCTTTATGGCTGTCAGCATAGTGTGACCACATTACTAGATTGTTCCTAGAGGTAGTCAGCGAGAGTATACCATACGTCTCGTTTATATGTTTGTACACTTCTTGTAGCCGTGCGGTTGCATCGTGTTTATCCATTTCCTCGAGCGATTGAAAACGCTCTTCGGTTCCTGGTCGTTTTGGATAAGTTAATCCGGGAAACTCCTCGACCGTCATGCGTCTGGGCATCGTTTTCAAAAACAGCGGCAAGAATTTTTCGAGGTTTTCCTTTGGAAATCCCGCTTCTAAAGCTCGCTCACGGGCTCGCTGGATATCCTCGTTGGAATATTCCATCAGAACTCTTGGTCTAACTTCAAAGGGATCGTTCAGTTGATCTGGTTGGGTGAATCGAAAAAGACCATTTTCTAAAAAGTCAGCGCGCACATTTCCATCGCTTTTTAATCCGAGATACTTGTAAAAATATTTGATCTTGCTCATATTGCCGACGTCCAGCTCAGGATCGGCGATGTTCACGAATTGCAGACAGTCAGATCCGCCACAGCGTCGCTGCCTGGACAAATTTTTAAAGCTGCTTCATTCATCGGGTTCCAAATAATAGGTGGCATTTTCCAGAGTCTTTTTCTTTCAATCGGGCCGGGGTCTAAACTTAGATAAAGGACATCCGGCTTGCTATCCCCGATAATACTCTGGGCAGTCGCCTGCGCCCTATACTGGGGGCCTCGCCAACATAGAAATGCCCCTCCGAGTATCATGAGCATTGAGATGAATCGTGTCGCAAGCGGGACGTCGATCTCACGGGCGTCTAAGTAACCGAGAATACCGGCAAGTAAAAATCCGCCGACAATCAATGTAATGCCGCTGCGACTTTGAACCGTTCCTGGTTCCACTTTATTTTTCATTCAGTCCGACCGGCCCGCGTTCACGGGTCGGCCCCGCTTCAAATTCCAAGTTGCGAAGATCTCCGTCTTGTTCGCACGCAATTTATAGAACAAATCCGATATAGAAAAAATGGACGATTGGGGTTTTGACTCAGCGCTCTTTAAGCCACCATAAGTGATTTGACAAAGTCGAGCGAACTAGGCGAGTAATACCAAAGTATGGCGCAGTATAGGTGGACCGCTGATCTTAGAGAAAACCGAAAGCAAGCCGTTCATTTTCTCACAAAAAGAGTGGGAATAAAGAGAGAGTTCTTAGAGGACGTCATAGAAGAGATAAAGCAGGCAAGCTCTCCGATCAAACACCGGCAGAGAGGGTTTAGCAAAAGGATGGCAAGCGAAAGAGAAAATCGCCGTGCCGTAGAACTCGTACAACAGATAGAGGATGGGCAGAGACGATGGTCAAAGGATCCTCGCGGGACAAAGAAGAAAGACTTTAATAGAATTATTCAGAAAGAACTTAACCCCAGAAGAAAAGAGCTGGCTCGTTTAACGCGTCAATATAACTTCACTCGACCCGGGAGCAGGGCAAAGTTAGTAACGCGCTTACTCTATGGATTTTCGCAATTAAATCAGACCAACGCTGAGGGAATGGAATTAAGAGTGCATGCCATTCATGGATTTGCAATCATGCTCTACTGCGATGGGCTGCTGAAAGTCAGTGAGAAGACCGTCAGGCATGCAACTCCAGCCTATCAGGGAGTGACGAGGAGGATTGAGAGGTTCGCTTCAGGTAAGTTTCCCAGAAATCAAAAACAGAGGATTTTAGGAAGGATCGCATATATAACAAACCTCCGGCACAGCCTATTGGCAAGCCCACACGTAACCGCAAAGACATTCCGATAGCTTACACGAAGATTGAATTGAAACGCTCAGTACAATCAGGACAAGAATGCAGAGCAATGGAACACGGTAAACGGTGAGTTACCAGAGAAATTCCACGTTTGATTAACTCTGCCCGGAGTCCCACCATTGAGTGATAATATCATTTCTTATATCGAGATGTGCCGACGCGAAGGCTCAAGTCTTCAGCAAGGGATGAACTTCGGTATTGGAGGGAGCCACTCTGTGATTTTGATGTCGGTTCGGCGCAACGCACCGTATCGAGATCGACTTGAAGATGGTGGAACAACGCTTGTCTATGAGGGACACGATCAGCCCAAAGGGCCAAAGCAATCGAATCCAAAAGTTGTGGATCAACCAGAACGATTCCCGTCAGGTGGAATGACACAAAATGGAAAATTCCACGAGGCTGCTCAACTGTACAAATCCGGAAAGCGTGATGCCGAGCGTGTTCGAGTATACGAGAAAATTCAAACAGGAATTTGGTCGTACAACGGCGTCTTTCATCTCGTCGATTCTTGGCGGGAACGCGATGCATACCGTGAAGTATTTAAATATCGACTCGTTGCCGTTGAGGGAGACGAGAGCTTTGATAGTCCACCGGAGCGGAACATTCAGCGTCGCCGAGTGATACCCACATCTGTAAAGCTCGCGGTGTGGAAAAGAGACGCCGGGAAATGTGTGATATGCGGCGCAACAGACGAGCTTCACTTCGATCACGACGTACCGTGGTCAAGGGGCGGCACGTCAATAACGGAAGAGAATGTTCAATTACTATGCGCACGCCACAATCTGCAGAAACACGACCGGATCGTATGATTCCCAAATGTCAAAATGAAAGACTTGACGCCCAATCTTCTCACAGACTTCGCCGTCGTGATTCCCGGGAGTGTCTAGACCGGATGACCAATGTCAAAGGTAAAGATCCGACCCCCGACGTCGGCTTAAAGATCCGACCCCCGACGTCGGCTATCATCCCGAATCATTCGTAAACTGAAACAGCAGGACCGCGCTCTCACGTTAACCACCTGGTGAGTCCGACAAAAACCCGAAATGTCAAAATACACGACGTGACGCGACGCCATTCACGATCATCCCGCAACCTTACGGTTTTAGAAGAGCCGCCGACTGATACATTCCTACCGCATCGGTCCCCACATGTTCATAGGTTTGTATCTGACCAAAGGTATTCAATGTTTGGCCTAACATCATGGCAAGACCTGCCGGAACAGCGAGGAACAAATGTATTTTCCCGCGCGGTTGAAAATTATCTCTTGCCTGACGTAACGCTTGAGAGATTACACGTATGATGTCTACGGCCTCGCCTGGTGTCTGAATGTCGTGCGGGTAGTTACCCGGCTTCGTAACCACGAGTAGCGCCCTAAATGCAGGAAGATGCTGCCGCGACGCAGTGAACGCAGGTTCGACGTTGGATGCCACCGATACAAGTAACGCCAAGTCATCAGCGCTTACGTTTCCGTCACACAAGCGCGCGGTAAAACCTGAAGGTTCCGGCTTTTCGGTGAGCGACCAAAACTCCGCCGGCCGATTTGGAGAATTCTGACGCCATGCAACCGGTATACCCCGGGTCGTTAGAAAAGCTGTACCTAGTGCTACAGTCGCTGGCAAAGCACAAAGCCCTTCGGCGACAATCGAGCGTCCTGATGCGTACTGCTCGCAAGTTTGTGCAACCGTTTCCAGAGCAGGAAGAAAGAAATCATCCCATGCTTGTGGCTTTGCCAAACGTCCTTCGAAGTGATGCGTCCAATCAAGTGACAATGCGACACCCGGTTCAAAAGCGGGTCTCTTGCGAGTGTTAAGCACCATTCGCAGTGGCTCGCCCGACCGTCGTTGTTTTGATATCTCTTGGATCCGCCGTTTCAGGACCTGACGCGCCACATATGCTGCATCGCCGAAGGAGATCGGGTCGGATGCCACCTTACGCACATTCCATTGACCAAGATCGTGTAAGCCAAGATACGTGCCAACAACCCGCGTTACCTCATCATACCGGAGTCCCCCCGCAGCAATAGGAACCATAAAAAAGCTATCATTCCGATCAATCCGTTTCATGATCGACGGCAATTCTGTACGGATTATAACATCTGACTTTTCGACGTCGGGCGTCAGCCAGCAGACTGAGTTTGCCGTTGTCTCCGCGGCTAATACTTCTCTCAACAGTTCATCGGTGTGACCTTCCGATAAGTCACTTAGATCCTGCCAGGTCGGCACCCCGACATCATGCAGAGCCTCAACTAATAAGCGGGCCTCGTTCAAACGTGTACGGCGGTAGCTTATGAACGAACGACCTGTTGCGTCAGTCACGTTGTTTCCTATGAAAGAGGAAAGTAATCACCCAAAATCTCACGCCATAGCCGGAGAGATTCTCCTTGGCGTCCAGTTCCTTCGGCGCGCGCCGCCAAAGTCGCCTTGCGTTGAGCTTCCCGAAGTGACGCCTTTGCTTTTTCTACGAGTTCACGAGTCATCTGGTCAGAAACCGGGGGGCCAAGCTTTGCAGGATCCGGCCATTCTCTTCCGATGTTGGCTTCCATGGCCGCGAGAAAATTTTGCACCTCGTTTGCAAACGCAGAGAATGGCGACTCGACCAGCTCTTGCGCCATCACCTCGATCAAGAAAGATGGCTTGATCGGCTTGTCGCTTGCCCGATTCCATGCTTTTGTCTTCACCAGCGGGACCCAATGACCGTCGAGATCCTTATTTTTCTTAGTCGCCTGTTCCCTGTGCTTCTCGGGGTTTGTCTTGATCCATGTGCCCGTGATCTTGTCGGGTATTTCGTAATCTCCACCCTGGCATTCAAAGGCCGGGACAGCATCTATGCTCAGTACTTTTCCCTCGTCATCATCATCGGGATAGTAGTTTTTCTCAAATTCCACCGTTACTGACCGTCGCCCGATTTCAACATCCGTGTATTGCTTTTTCAGGCACTTCTCGAAGGCCTGCAACGTCTCGATCGGAGGCTTCGACCGGCGATGCTTCTCCTTTTCACCCATGACGAACATCACATCAACATCCTTTAGCGGTTTTGTTTTAGTGTTACGCCTATAGGAACCGGAAAGGAAATCGTTCTTGATGTCGAATTCGGCCCGGATGCAGTCCCGCACTTGCGTATGCCGCTTTGCCGCATCCTGTCTTTCCGTCTCGCTAAGCTCCAGCCGTTTCCTGAATTTCTCGAACGCCTCTGCAGTTGTAAGCATTCAACTACCTCCAATACGTCGCCCCAGCCGTCATGTGTCCCGTGGCAATCACGGTGCCGGCTTGGCGGGCGGCAAGCTGTCCCGTGGAAAGAAAGGGACAGCTCACAAACCCCGGGACGCTTTTTGCTTCGGGCGCCGTGCAGAGGAGAATCCGATAAGTGCAATCAGTCGTGGGGCGGGCGGACTTAGCAATGAGTTGCCGGAGGTAGGATTTATCCAGCCACAGATCATCCTCAACACCCGACCCGTTATAACCGATCGGAAATTCCCATCGTGCCGCTGCAATTGATGATCCTGGCTTAAAAAATTCAATGACGATATTATTCAGATGGCCATCTTCGAGCCACACTCGAATACCACGCTCAATTGTCTCCCAATCCTGCATGAGTTTATTTGGATCAAGTCCGTTCTCACGAACCACTTCCCGCAAGGTATTGCGCAAGTTATCGCTCAGAAAAACGATACTGTGCGTACGGGAAAACGAGTGGGTGTATGCATAAGCGGGGGTTCCCATAGTTTTTTATCCTCTAAAGTTCCAGTCAACAATTATGCCGTTTCTTTTCGCAGCGGCACCCTTTGCCTCTTCTTCGTCAGCCCAATCACCTTCTGCCACATCAAAGACTTTAATTCGTGGCGAACTCACTGAAAGCGACGACTTTACCCACCCAATATTTTCCGCGTCACACGGAACATGCATCTTCCAGTCTCCGGCCGTTGGGTTCCATGTGAGCGAATCGACGGCGGCGCCTTCCTCGACGGCGCTCATGGCATATCGACAATAGAGGCGAAGTTGCGGGCCGACACCCTCGATCACTATGGCGCGCTCGGCCGGGTGTTCGTCTGTAATGATCGATCCCATTACGCCTGCCGCATCACGGAGCTGTTCCAAATCAACAGATCCAGGCCCACTGACGAGATCGATTATCTTTTGCCAGGTTTCACCGGCCGAGCGGATAGGAATCGAACTAACATCACGTCGTATCTTCATTGTGTCAGCTCCTTCTTCGTCTTGAGCGCCTGCCGAAAAGCTGCCTCAATCATTGCCGTAGTCAGGTTGTTGGGATCCTTGGCGGTTTCAATATCCGATCCAACCGCAACAAAAATTTCTTTTCGTATCCGCCGACCGTCAAGGCCGTCGGATATTTTTGCCAAATGATCGACGTCGGCCTCAAGGTCACGCACATTCTTCCACACGCTAGCGATGGCTTTCAGAGTATCTAAAATGATCTCCCGCCGCGCAGTTTCGGTTGGCAGACCGACCTCTTCGACGTGATCAGCCCGAGAGAGGACTGCGCCGTCGACAGCTTTGGCGAAGTTCGTGGTTGCTATCAAAAGTACGTTCCTGTGGTCGCGCGTGAGGCGGTCCATTCCCGCCAGCGCTGCATCCGTAGCGCGATGTACGTCAACGGGGTTCGCTTCAAGGCTAAGCTGATGGCGTGAAACAGCGAGAGTTTCTAATTCGTCAATCAATACGAGCGCTGCACCGTCTATCGCGAGTTCGGGAATAGTCTGCTCAAACAGCTTTGCCACTGCCTGCTGGCTACGGCCGAGAGCAGAACTTGTCAGCGCGTGTGGATCAACCTCGATGAATGTGCATTTTGTGCCGGGGAGCTGTTTCGCGACCTGATTTGCGAGACCACGGCCCAGAGTTGTTTTCCCAGTTCCTGGCGGGCCTTTCAAAAGGATGAGACCGTGTAGAGGTGCTGCCTCAAAGGGCAGTTTCTGTCGGATGGTGAACGACAAAAGTGACTGCGCCAGTAGGCGATCATGTACGCCATCGGCCAGCTTAATAGATGTCCATGCCGGACCGAACTCCTCGTCCGGCAGCCGACAGTGCCTCACTATACCGTCCGGGTTACTCATTGCTGTTCTTCTTCAAAAATTGCTTACGTAACGTGCCGGTGCCGACAAAATGGGACAACAATCGAAAGTTCCGTGTCTCGTGTCGGATGCGACCGGCAATGATGGCCGGATGGATGCCGAGGCGCTGCGCTAGCTCCATGACCGCCAGCGGCGTTGGGTTGTCCTTTACCTTACTCGTATTCCATATGTCTTCTGGAATGAGCCCATTCTCGGCCCATTCATCTGCTTCGGTTTCTCGCGGATCACGTCGCGCAGCGTGCACGTCACGAAGACTCAGATCATCGACGAATGCTTCATTGTTCGTCCCGATCATATGGCGGCCGATGTGAGCAAGCTCATGCAGCAAGCAGAACCAGAAGTTATCGAGCCGGTCATAGCGTAAGGTCAATCCTATAACGGGTGTACCGTCGGCGAGTTGAAGCGCCGCACCGTCGAGGTGCGTACGTGGTAAATGCTCAAGATACACAAGATGAATACCGTGATTAGCGAGGAACTCTTGAGCGAGTCGAGGACCGTCTTGCGACCAGCTCAATGTGGCCACTTTCCGCAGAAAAGTGAGGTCGACCGTCCCGCGTTTAAAGCTAACAGGCAGCCGATGCGCATTTGCCCTCGCTAACACTTCCCAGCACCAAGCTTTGAGAGAGTATGGGTCAGTTTTCGCGTTGACACGCGCCTGATCATTCTTTCGGAAGAATGCTGCAGGCAAAACATATTCGCCTCCGGCTCGACCAATTAGATCTCGCATGATTTCTTCAGCATGGGAGTCAAGATGGTGTCGCTTCTCGATCCACCCACGTTTTGCCATTTCTGCCAATGGAAACCTGCGCCACTCGGTACCTTCGAGTGCCGAATGCAACTCACCGCCCGGTTGCTGTAACAGCACGTCCGCGGGGATACCGAGATTGGCATGTAGCGCACGCGCCATTTGCATCGTGAGTGGGCGCTTGCCGGACAACACCTCAGATACTTTTGCACGGCTGCCCATGCACGGAACAAGATCACGCGGTGAAAGCCCGGCTTGCTCCATGCGAAACCGGATTGCTTCAAGTGGGCTCGGAAAACCCATTGGGACATGCTTCGCCTCGTAGAGTTCGACGAGGTCAGTAAGCACATCAAGTTCTTCACCCTCAGGAGTACCACTCTCGGCGTCCATAAGGGCATCAATACGCGCGAGAGCAGACTCGTAATCTGCCTCGTTTCGAATCGCTCGAATATTGCTCATCTCTCACACCTCCTCGACGTCGATTTTATCGTATTCTTTATGTGTGCCCACGAAACGCACATAAACCACGCGGTATGGATAATTGATCTTCACAACAAGCCTGTAATCATTCCCTTTAATATTGAACACGACGCGATCCCCTACAAAACTTGCACTTCTATACTTATCTTTCACCTGCGACGGCTTGGTCCAGTCCTCCTTTTCGACTTCGCGGTACCACGCCAAGAGGGGTTCCTCAGCGTCCGGGTAGCGCACCCAAAAATCGCGCAGAGTCCTCTTCGCGATGATCCGCATTGCTAAACATAATACGTTCCCTTTTAAAAGTCAAGTAGTCCATGCTAAATAGGGAGCAAACTATAAACTACTTTAATATCAGTGAATTACCTCTATGTAAAGAGCGACAAAATTACAGCGTGATGAGCTGCAGCTCTGTGTGTCTGCGTATTCGCCTAAGCTGTCCTAGCAAACCCTTCGTTCACTTCTTTCTCGTAGGCGAGCAGCTTCTTAACGCTCGGGCGTTCCTGCATGCGCTTGAAATACGCGCACAGATTGGAGGAAGCCGGAAGGTCCACTTCCAGCTGGGTGACGCCGCGGCAGCACCAAAAGAAATGCGCTCCGGGGCGGTGCAAATGGTCGAAGAAGTTAGATCGAATTCATGACGATCCTGAGCGGCGTGGTAGATGTCGCCAACGGCGCGCTGCTCGCTCTTTCGGCGGCGTGTCGGATGGCTGCGCTCTACATCGCGAGAATCTTCGCTGGCTCGATGGCGGTGCGGGTCAAGAGCTATCGCTTTTAAATAGAGTCAACGCGGCCGATCATCGGCGCATCCGCCGGGCTCGGTGATAATTCCGCAAAGCCGGCTCCGGGGTCGGACCACGGCAACATCTTGATTTAACAATGTAAGGTAGCATAAAAGGCATCGTTTAAGGCTTTAGACGCTGGTTTTTGGGGTCAAAACCGACGCTCTAAGGGACAAACGATGCCGCGTGCCAACCGTCATTTTCTCCCTGGTTACGTCTGGCACATCACTCACCGCTGCCACCACAAGCAATTTCTACTAAAGTTTGCGCGCGATCGACGCCGTTATTTGCACTGGGCCTTTGAGGCAAAGAAGCGCTTCGGTTTATCGGTGCTCAACTATGTGGTGACGTGCAACCACGTTCACCTCTTGGTGAAAGATACTGGCCGAGATGTGATATCCCAAAGCATTCAGCTGATCGCGGGTCGCACCGCACAGGAATATAACCAGCGCAAGAATCGGCAGGGAGCGTTCTGGGAAGATCGCTATCACGCTACCGCCATCGAAGCCGATGAGCACCTGCATCGCTGTCTCGTGTACATTGACTTGAACATGGTTCGCGCGGGCGTGGTGAATCACCCCATACGATGGAAGCATGGCGGCTATCGTGAGATGCAGAATCCGCCCGAGCGGTATGCGCTGCTTGATCTACAGGAGTTGACCGCACTATGTGGCTTTGAGAAAGTGGGCGATTTTCAAAAAGCACACCGCAACTGGGTAGACGAGGCGCTCAAGCGTGAGATGGTGGCGAGAGAAAGTCGGTGGTCGGAAGCGGTCGCGGTCGGCGGTTTGAGTTTTGTTAACACCGTGAAGAGCGAACTCGGATTCAAAGCGGCGCATCGCGAAGTCACCGAACAGGGCGAGACGTACGTGCTCCGTGAAGAAAGTGAAGCTTACAGGTCCAATTTTGCCGGCGAAAATGAGGTGGTAAGCGCCGAAAACGCTAGATTTTGGAGCGAAAACCTTGAAGCTAATGAGACTTAGCTTGGTCCGACCCCAGACCCGTGATATGCCCTCGCCGGTCCGGCGATATTGCTCGGGCCAGAAAAAAGGTGGTTTAAATTTCCTATACATAATGTGATTTTGGCGCTATGTTACGCAACCGCAAGTGTAGTTGATGGCTCTGTAAACCAAGTCGATTCCGGACTCGAAACGCGGTATCGCCATAGTTGCCGAATCGGCTGGTCGCCAGCCGCACCCCTACCACAGAACATGAATCTCGCAATGAAACTCGGGAGTATCCGATGAGCGAACGCTTTGTGCGCAATAATGCCGCCAATCCAATGAATCCCATACCCCTGCCCAAGCAGGTGCCGGCCAAACGTGCCCTGGCCAAGCTGCCGGGCAGGAAAATTTTCTACGCCGACACCGGCGGCAAGGGCGAGGCTGTGGTCTTTCTACATCCGGCCGCGACCGGTGATCCCAAGGTTTGGGCTTACCAGCAACCGGTCTTTGCCAAGGCCGGCTATCGGGTGATCAGTTATGCCCGGCGCGGCTACTACAAGTCCGACAACTTGCGCAAAGGCGACAAGCACTCGGCCGCCGATGACCTCAACGGCCTGCTCGACGCGTTGGCCATCGAAAAGGCCCATATCGTCAGCACCGCCGCTGGCGGTAGCATTGCTGCGGATTTTGCGCTTTCCTATCCCAAAAGGATTCTAAGCTTGGCGATCACCAGTAACTATGCCGGTATCCGCAAGGGTAATATTTGGAAAAGCGCCCAGTCGATCTGGCCTAAACAATGGAACCAGATGCCGCGCTGGTATCGGGAATTCAGTTGCTCGTATATTGCGGCCAACCCGAGGGGCCTTAAAGCCTGGGACAAGCTGGCCGACCACGCCACCAAGCGCCAGGGCCGCCACCAAGCGAACAACTTCCTTATTACGGCGCAAACCCTGACCAAGATCAAAGTCCCAACGCTGCTGGTTACCGGCGATGCGGATTCTTCAACGCCGCCTTCGATCATGCGGATGGTGGCGAAGTGCATCCGCCGGAGCGAACTCGTTACCGTCGCCGAATGCGGCCATTCGATTTATTGGGAGCATCCAAAGCTCTTCAACAATATCGTTCTTGATTTCATTCGCCGGCAGCGAAAGCGCAAGCGTTAGGTGGCGACCCCTTTGCAGGTCCGGCCGCAATGAGAAACACGATGATCGATATCCGTCCTCTATCGGCCCATACCGGCGACGGAATTCACGGTGTCGACATGGGGCAATCACTCCCGGATAAGACTATTTTGGAGATCCGTCTGGCGCACACCTAATTCTAGGTTTTTTAGGCGTAGGCTTGTATTGAGTTCTCCTACAACTCATTCCTGCGAAATTAAATCGCAGCGTCGTACAATCCCGTCCAACGGCAGAGTTTTTCACTTATCAGAGCCCGACGAGGCGAATTCGTCTATTGTTTGAAGCGAAATTTTTAGATCGAAAATTTTGCGCCTTCTGACGGCTCTCCGGCGGAGGCACTCGGTCAAACTGGGTTTTTCATCAAGCAAAAAATGATTGACAACTCTCGCGGTGCGGCGATATAGCTCGGGCCACAGAAAAGTTGGTTAAAAATTCCTACACGTGCAGTCTGTAGAACTCCGACAAGAGCGGGCGCGGTCGCTGACGATGACAGGTGCCCAAGATTTCCAGTCATGGGCGCCTCCTTTGCCGGACCTAGTTTGATGCGAGCGGCCTCTCCAGCCGCTCTCGTGGGCAAGAACCGTAACGCACGCGAGCCAACGGCACTTTGTAACGCCTGCTGTGCGCCATGCTCGTGTCCGGCCATACCCTCGTTGCAATGCATACGCGACGCATGGTGGATGGGCTAAGATTGGCCCAACAGATACCCGGGACGGACACATGACCAGCCAAACACCCTGGTTCATCTCTGCTGATGGCCACATGAGTGAGCCGCTCGACCTTTGGACCACGCGGTTAGACAAGAAGTTTCGCGACCGCGCCCCGCACGTAGAGTTCGACAATGCCGGCCAGCCGGGCGCCTGGTGGGTCTACGAGGGCTATAAGCCACATGACCTTGCAGTCGGCATAGCGGGCGGTCAGATACGAACGGACGAAGAGAAACACGCTTTCATCAAGTACGGTGGCTATGCCGATGCTCGGCCCGGGGGCTGGGACCCGGCCGAACGCCTGAAGGACATGGCGGCCGACGGCGTCGTTGCCGAGGTGCTCTACACCACGCTGGGCTTCCGTCTGTTCTGGTTGCTGGACCCGGAGCTGCAGCGCGAGTGCTTCCGCGTGTACAACGATTGGTTGGCGGAGTACTGCTCCTACGCCCCCAAGCAACTGAAGGGGATTGCTCTCATCTCGCTCTACGATCCGAGGCTCGGCGCCCGGGAACTGGAACGCAGCGTCACGATGGGTCTGAGCGGCGCCATGGTCTGGGTGACGCCTCCCGAGAATCAGCCCTACTGGTTGGATATGTACGACGTGTTTTGGGCTAAGGCCCAGGAGCTCGGAGTGCCCGTCAGCCTCCATCCGCCCACCGGCATGGACCGGCCGAAGTACGAGTTCGAGCGCAACCTCCGCCCGCTCCGCCCCGTCATCGCCGCGCAGGAGGTGCAGCGCTCGCTCGGAGTTATCATCGCCTCAGGCGTGCTCGAGCGGTTCCCCAAGCTCAACGTGATCTCCGCGGAGTATGGCATTGCCTGGACGCCGTGGTGGCTGGACCGTATCAACAAGATGGTCGGCGTCGGCCCGAGCCGGCGCGGTGGATACGACACCAAGCTGAGCATGAAGCCGACCGAATACTTCCAACGCCAGTGCTACGTGACCTACATCCGCGACGAGCTTGGGGTGAGGTATCGCAACGACATCGGCGTCGACCGAATCATGTGGTCCTCCGACTATCCGCACGCCGCTTCGACCTGGCCGAAGTCAGCCGAGTTTATCGACCGTGACTTCGCGGGCGGTCCCGAGACCGACAAGCGGATGATCTGCCATGACAATGTCGCCAAGCTCTACGGCTTCGAGCTCTAGCACTCCGTTCCAAAGCATATAAGATAAGCATAAAGATAAGGGTCACTCCTCGCGGCGCTCCGCGCCATCCCGGGTCGCCCATTGGCAGGCAGGTCAAGAGGCACAGACGTTCCTGTGAAATTTTTTTCTTATTCCCCGTTTCAACCCTCGCGGAATTTGTGCTCCCAGAGTGACGCGCCCCTGTTTTCAATCAGTTGGTGTCGGATTTGGTCCGCACCAGTCTCAGCCCAAGGCTGATCAGCCTCTGGCTGAACCGTCATCAGGTTCAAGGCTTTGGGAGCTGTCCTCTACGGGCAGCGATCTCCCGCCCCTGGCAATCTTGATTGCCCCAGAAAACTATCGGTACCACGCCGCGTCCAAGGTTATAGGATCACAGATCCACTGGCTCTCCCTGTTCGGGGGCCAACCCTATTGTGGCTCACGGCGTGGGCGTCCATCGAATCACAGCACCGCCGAGTTGTCCATATAATCAGGGACGATCTTGACAGAGTGGTTTCGCAGCACAACACTTAATGGAGGAACACACGAAAGGACGGCTTCGCGGATTTCTAGCCGCACGGCTGGACCAATGCTCACGTATCAACACGGTGGGTATCATAATCTTTCGTTTTTGTTTCCAAGTGCCATCACAATAGCTACAGGAGGCGTTATGAATCAGACTGGGAAACAATCGCCTGCAGCATCGGACACGGCTGGCTCATCGGCAAAAGAACAATCAAACTTCGTCCTCGGATTATGGGGCGTTAGATTCAAGCTGGACCAGCAACATTTACCTGCATTCGCTCAGGTCTCGGTGGGCAACCTGAAGCTCATTCTCAGCGGTCCGGGGGCCTCGGGATCGCGACCGATGCCGGATGGCGGCCGTCAGGAACCAGGAGGGTGGAACCGCATACTTCTTCAAGTCGCCGATCTCCCCGCCCGGATTGCGGCGCTGAAGAAAGCTGGGCTGCACTTCCGCAACGAGATGGAAGTAGGCCCCGGCGGCAAACAAATTCAATTGGAAGACCCTGACGGTAATCCCATCGAGCTTTTCGAACCCGATCGATAGTTTGGCTTACTCAGGCCGCAGCGGGGCCAGGTCACGTCTTGCAGTGCGAGAATTAGCCGCCCGATGGGCTCTCGTAGAGAAAGTGATCGTCGCAATCATATTCGATGATCCGCGGCAGACCGCTCCTCGGACTTACTCGCGTCGACTTATTTCGGCCTGACAAACAGCGGGCCGCATCAACTTGTCCCACTCGGCATATTTTTTTCTGCCTCTTCCACGCCGTAAACTTTTCGTCGATGTGGGATTTTTTGAATTCTTGCGCCGTTGATCCGAACGTCTTCGTGGGGCGACCAGAGGCTTTGCAGTCTGTTCAAGGTTCAATGTTCAAAGTTCAACGTGCCGGCCACTCCGGAAAAGCCCTCCTGGCGAATCTCGGTCAACTATCGTGTTTGGGCAAATGCCGGAGGATGGGGACGATGAGAGGATGTGCGGAATCGGTAATCATGTCCCCTGGCGGGACTTTCACGTTTTCGGAATTCCGAAAACATGCAAATGAAAGAGCGGCTAGTGGTCGCGGGCAGCTACCGTGGAAGCAGCCTATAACGAAGACCTTCTCTCAGAGGACAACGGGTTTCTTGACGAGGTTTTCGGTAACGAACGGGAGATTGTGCGCTAGCCAGGAGTCGATCCCGCCTTCGAGCGGGCGGACCCTGGTGATTCCTTTGGCTCGCAGCAGCAGCGCCACCCGGGATCATCTGAGGAAACGCCTCGATATCCATGGGCTGGCGCAAGTCGACGATTGAAATGTTTTCTCCTGCCGTGAGTTTGTCCATCAGTTCTTGCGGCGTGATGCGCGCAATCCGCAGTCGACGCCGGCTCATAGCCTAACTCAGGGAAAAGCGTCGGCAGGGTGACGGGCAACTCGTTACCGGTTCGGCGCACTCTCGGAGCTGCGCGTCGACCCTGCCTGGTAACTTACCTTTGAGCTACGGAGCGGCGGAGCCATTCGTCGAGACCGATGGCGCCGAGGCGCGCTTCCCCCAACGGCACGAGCGAGCGCTCCTCGACACGGCCGCCGAAGTATCGGGCCTCGGGGTCACTCACGACCTCACGCGGATCGCCGACCGCCTTCAAATAGCGGGCGACGATTTCGTTGAACGGTGCTCGTTCCGGGCCGGCGATCTCGACGATGCCGCTTCGCGGCGCCG
>WNFU01009003.1_pt1 | contig 15918 bp, 20 predicted proteins | sample 5400121 | NCBI WGS metagenome assembly WNFU01 (sample SAMN13153360, study PRJNA577476) | soil metagenome | isolation source: 100 cm soil or saprolite under grassland replicate 1 | place: USA:California | collected 2016-06-15
CATATAATCATTTGTGGAAACTCATCTCTTTGATTTGTAGCCCTCTATCCATCCTTGGCAAAATCGATGTGAAGTCTTTCGAACATCTCTGTATTGTAGTTGTCTGTCGTTCCAAAAAATTGAATAGACTCAGAGTAGTGGAGAAGAGAATGTAATTTGGGAAAGTTCAGATGGTCCTGATATCCGACCTGAATGAAGTACTTCTTATTCTGGTGAAATTCATCCAAAGTGGCTTCCAGATATCCCAGTGTGAGCTCGTTGTGAGTCGAATACTGTGCAAGATAAATAAAATCCAATAAAGATTTGACAGCTTTAACATCCCTGGCAGGCATAATATCATGGATACAGCTGAGGAGAATCTTGGCCATGTTCTTCCGCTCGGGGCCAGAGATTTGTGGTAGTGAGGAAATTCCAGTTTTGAAGTGACAGAGTCCATGGCCATAGGGAAGCGTTTGAATTCTTTTGTCCAATTCCTTTTCCCCCAAAATACTCTGACACCAACCGATCAGGTGTTTGAAAACACCTTGATAAAGTTGATGAAGCACATCGGGAGTAACTGCCATATGAATGTCTGTAAAAGGCAAGTCCCTCCAAAAAGGCACGTAGACGCCTCCAGTAATGTTTTGCTCCATGCACTCTTTGTGAAATCGATAAGCTGAGCCATTTGCAGACTTTCTGGCCTTTGCGATTGCGTCTAGAGTCCATTTGCCTGTACGGCAATCACCTGTCTCTGGCTCCTGCATCTGCTCGGCCTCCTGCAGGCATTTGACGCAAGTTCCAGACTTGGAACAGGTCACTAGACATTGTTCTGGATAGTCAGCGACATAGCAGGCCAGAACAGGATGAACTTGGCAAACATCTCCATTACTGCTCCACATCTTGACTCCATTCTTCCCAGCATCCTTCAGGGGCTCCAGGATTACACGCATGGACTCATGGAAGATCCTTTGAACTTTGGATCGATGCTCGAATTCTGTCATCCTTGAGCGATTGATCTTGGTGACAGAGAGATACCCAAGCAGAATACATGCATTTTTAGAGGGTTTGCGCCATATCGCCTTGGGAAGATTGCCGATAGTAAGATACACAGGATATGCAGATTTGCCGCCAGAGAAGTTGGTAAGCTGAGTCTTATCTGTTGCAATAATTACTGGAGCTAGAGTTGCTCCATGAGGAAGTTTGGACTTGTATAAATTTAGTAAGACAGAATATTACAGGGAAATAGTATGACCATACCTATATTCCATGCCACCATTTTCCAGTCCACATCTCATTAAAAATTCTGTTTGTCTTTGACGCATCAGAAAAAACCTTTTTTGGAGCATATACCAGATGATCTGCATGTGAAGGATTCTCCCAGATGCTTTGAAGGGATCGCGATAACGTATAGTAAATTCTTCATTAGGACTATCTTTGAATGATAGCTTTCTTGTGATCCAATCTCCTGTGCAATCAGGCATAGAGTCGACTTTCTGGTGAAGTGATTGGGTATTGTGATAAGAAACCCCCAGCTTTTCAACAACCTTCAAGTTATGGTCAATTGAGTTCAAAGCGATGTGAGCGCCAGTGGAACACATACCCCAGGAATTTCCAATAATCTATCAATTGCTGAATTCCCAACCTTTTCCTTAATTGCCCATTCTGCTATTCTCCAATCCAATTCTGAAGAAAATGGAGAAAATGTGTTCAAGTTGTTTTCTGTATCTCGATGTCGCCATCGCCATCAGGGGTTGCTGGAAGCACTGCTCCAGTGGTTGGATGTTCTGCAGTAAATCGAGTATCGTCCTCGTCATCTAAAGAGCAATGTTGAGTTTGTGGCAGTGGCTGAGAACCAGATGCTTGAGGATGTTGTAATGTCTGGAGTACGTTCTCTGGAATCAGCTGATATTCATCCATTTGCTGAGAAGCCAGGTTGTCAAAGAGGTCTTGATCCTGGGCCTCAGAGAGACTACCCATGTCAATACCATAACTCTGGAATGGCATATCTGCTCTCTCTTCTCCGAGTCCTGTCAATGCTTTATCCCATTCGACTTCAGGAACAATGTTATCAGAAAGATCTCTAATATTTCCCTTTCTGTACCACTTGCAAGATTTAGTGGTAGAGAGGTGGCTATTAATCCCCTGTTGTGTTCCAAAAAAGCGAAGACAAGCAGGACATTGTAGAGGATGGAGATCTTGAAATGAGGCCATCAGAACAAAGACACAAGTTAACCTTACAGACGTAACAGACAGAAAAGGAAATGCTTGTTTTATAGAATAAAAGTTTGTGAAAAAATAATCTCAGGTGTTAATAGGGCTGGTACATAGCTTAGCTATAACCTAGAATTGAGACTTTCAAAGTTGGAGGCACAGGAGAGTGGGAACAGTAGAGGTGATCAGTGAAGAAGAACTTGAAGATGGAATATTATTAGACATTATGGCATGCATCGACAAAAATCATATTTTTGTCGACGCAAGATCCCAGATCTTTCCTAATTAGTAAAAACCAGGTGCCTTTAGATTTACTACTTCTCTACGATGTCAGATCACCAATCTGGGGAACAGGAAGCTTTCTCATCAGTCCATGGATATGCAGAGGAACTTGGTGATTGTGGCTCAGATGTGTCATATTGGGCCCACTCTTCAGATTATAACTTGCTCTATCCGCCTTCACCAGGAGCGCAGATAGCCAAATGGCAACTACCAAGTATCTATCCATTTGCTCTGCGCTGGTATTGAGGAGGCATCACTCCTCCTCCTTGCCCCAGTAAAAGAAAAAGAATCAGGAGTGTCTCTGTTGTTCCAGACTCAGAGAATGAGCGTCTGGGTCTTATTCCTCTGAGACTTCCGTCGCTCAGCCCTGTGCCAGTGAGCAAAAAAATAAGGTTGAGCATGGCAGTAATATTGTAATAATTTTTATAAACTGAATACTGATTTACTAGGCCAGGAGCACAATCTCTGATGTCCTTGAATAACGAGCCTAGCTTACCAAGGTGTGATAACCTTTAAATTTTATTTCAAAAGAACTTTCTTAAAGCAAATGTGATGACGACTCTCAGGCTATGCTAAAGCATTCTGGTGACCCAGGATATTATGACAAGGATTCCCTGTTCAACCAGCTTGTTCAGACAGAGAAGGAAAAGGCAGAGGCACTGGAAAGGGTGGCAATCCTTGAAAGAAAATTGTTGGAAGTGCAGCAGGAGAAAGAATCATTGATCGAAATTCTGGAATGATACCAGTAGAACCTTGTGATTTAATTACCATTGAATTATGTGGAAGAAATTTACCTACTGTGGCAATCTGGCCACATCTTCTTTTCTTAGCACTATAGGATCATTGAACATTGAAGAAGATATGTAATTTTACATTTGCCAACTATCCTGATCATCAGAATCGTAAACCTCGGAATCAAATCCACACCTATCCTCCATCTTCATCGCCTTTTCACAGTTCAAGTAGGAGTGTGGGCTAAATTTATGAGTTTGCTGACGCCAAGGTTCACTGGACCAAATGCCGTCCTTATTTGTCCTATAAAGTTGACTAAAACCTGATCCCCCCGAGCTTTCATATCCACCAATATTCAAATGATCATCATACCCATGAGCAAGATAGACGCGCACAATTGAGGGAAGGGCATCAATCCATTGCTTGACTTGGTTGAAATGAGCTGCTGCTGATACAGGCGTAAGAAGGAGTGGGGACTTTACCACCAACACCTCCAGGAAAGGAAAGTGAGAGAGGCAAGAAATCCATTCCTGACCCACCCATTCAGACTCTGGTTGCAATGCCACATTCTATCAAACTAGAAGTCAAAGAAAAATTTACTGAGATAATTTGAAATGAATACCTCTGAGTCCGAGTCTGAGTCCGAGTCCATGCCCATGCAGTAATTATATTTCAACTTCATAACCCTCAAATTCTGTAGAGATGGGGCCCAACTCTGCAGAATGTGCATGAATTCATGCCCAGTGGCTGAATTTCCATCAAATTTGAGAGTTAATCTTTGAAGTGTTGAGGAAAGAGCAATGAATAAACAGTTTAGCCAGTTCACCACATCAGAATCAGGGGAAGGGAAGCAGATAAGAAGATTTTCCGTGGCACAAAAGGTGATCGTAGGCATTGAGGTTTTGAAAGTATTGTGAAATCGTTCAGCGTCCTCGCAGAATTGGCGTAGTCGTTCCTCATCTTCAAGCCTGATCTCTCCAGATCAATGAATCGATTGCCAAGCCCTGCGATTGACCAAACTGAGAGTGGAAATGGTGACATGCGTATTGACACATTTATGACTTAGCCGTAGAATCTCGGTAAATACTTCAACTGGAACTTGAAGTAAAATCTGTCAGGAAATGAGGCAACCAGATAAGGCAACACACTTACCTATGGCCATTTTCCACTTTTTGGCAGGATGAAAGCAGTGACGCGTCAGTTTTGTTGAAAGCAAGCAGGCTTCCCCAATCGCGGAAGTGTCAGTTTTTGTGGAAATCAGGCAGTTCAAGTTGGCTTCGTGATCTTTTCTAGTGGCAAGATGAAAGCAGCTTCAGCAATCTCTCTGAACAGGGAAAACCAAAGTTTGAGAACAAGCTTCAGTCCAGATAGTGTTGCGGTCTGGACCGCTGTATGCCATATTTTCCAATTGAAAACGTGGCCTTCCAAGTCCAATTTGGCCCACAAGCCAAATTACAATGCAATGTGTCATAATTCAACTTCCTTATCTCGTGAGCCCTCCCAAACGAACTGCTGGAGTTCCCAGCAGCTGGTGGACACAGCCCACAACCCTTCCCTAGCAGAGGAATTTGGGCAGATGGGAGGACAAGGCTCGTTGGTATGTCGAACCCTTGCTGACAAAATTTTGACGCCTGACACATCCAAGTATATACCAGGCGCCTATGAAACTCAATCTCCACTAAATTACCCTTATTGACACATCCAGCCCATGCTCCACACCCCTCGGGCCTCTCCACCTGATCTGACCTTCATTCCTTGTTTTCCCATTGAGAACGTGGACCCTCGAGCCCAATTCGGCCACAATGTGGCAACTCTAGATGCATCGCGTCTGGATTATTATCCGGGGCCTCACGAATATCCCAAAACATACGCCCAAACATGGCACATGATCGGGGAATGCCAGGAGATTGTCCCCTGTGCATGCACACTCTCTACTATTAGTAAGTCTGTTAATTACTCTATCCATAATATATTGACAACTTCTCCACCCCAGAACTTGAATATCGCCCCACATCAGTCTATAACTTCCCATGCGATGACTCAAAATCCTAACCAAAGATGTCCGAAACCTACCGCACTGAGAAGCTCTCTAGGACCATCAATTCAAGGTCACGATTCCATTGTTCTTCCCCAGGAGTTGGCGATCCAAAGCGTGGAAATTAAGGTGGACTTCCCTTGTTCTGGTACGTCGGATCTCCGCCCTATCATACAATTTCGACCTTTACTGAACCACCTCAATTAGGCAATTAACCGCGAAAACAGGAGCACCGATGAGAATGGTAACGACTCTGCCAGTGATAGGCCATCGATGGCGTCGGCAAACACTATGTCCTCCATGATGATAAGGAGACATTCTTATGGAACTTGAATCCACCCATTGAGGAAGTGACAGTGGACGGGCACGGTGATCTGGAGGAAGAGGAGATGGGGAGTGACGAGAAATTGTGGAGGTTGGTGATGTGGGTCCTTCAACCCTTGAAACCTGCGTGTTTGAAGGCAATCTCGATTTTTGGCGGCACCCAGGCAACAATCATACGCTGGCACGATTTTCAGTCTCACTTCTGACCTTTGTCATATCGTCAACCTCCTTTGCAACACAACAATAGGCCTCACCGAAATGTGCTATCTATTGCATGTCAAGGAGGGCTACAGCTGCAACCACGAAATTCTCAGCGAACAACAGAAGGTATGTCTGGTTTTTACTGGGATTGTTGTGGAGCTACATCCACCCTGCAGGTTGACTGTGGCCATAAAAATTGTGCTTTGAGCGATTATGCTCACAAAGTTAACGCTCAGGATCACCCTCTCATAGTCTGTTGTGAGCAGTATGTAAAAATATGTACAGACTTTCCTTAGCTCTAATCGTAGCACTAGAATGGGACCAACGCAGGAGATCGTCCTTGAGCGTTTTGCTCATCCTTGTGACTGCTGTCGACTGGGTCTTTGGTAATTAACCACAACACATTTCGCCCTGTCAATTCTTGTAGCATATGTATATAGGGAAAATGTGCTTTTATTACATTCAACAGGCCGCCATGCTTTTGCATCAGATGGCGACGGTGTATCATGTATCAAAATACAGAATGGCCATTTTATCTATCAATTGTAGTCCCATAGACTATACTCGCTGGCTGTGGTAGGGTCTGCATACTCAGGACTGCCTGAAGATCAACATGAGATCAGGAGATATAATTTCTGACAAAGCCCGATCGGGTCATCCAGATACTCGTATAATGGGGGCGTCGTGCAGTTCCTCCAACTGCGGAGCAATGAGAACATGAGGATAAAAATTGCTAAGGAATCGAACATACCAAAAGCTTATACCAAGGTATCCACTGTACAGGAAGCAAGAGGTAACCTTCTAAGTTCAGTCACGTGTACTGTGGGTTGAGACGGTATTGTTTAAGGTAAGTCTTTATCCTCTTCCACTGGCTTGTCGATACTAGGTAGGTTCAGGATACCTGTCACCATAGGCAAATATTCTGCCAAAACGCCTGCCCCAGACATGGCCATGCTAATGCCCAGACCTACGAGATGGGCACTGCTTGAAGGGGGTGAGGGCGTTGCTCAGGCCCAAACTGCCAGATTCCTCTTGTTGAACCTGGATTTACATGGTCAGCGAATATGCTAGGAAAATGATGGACTAACCTACATTGCCACACATGGTAGGGACAACAGTGACCTTGCGTCGACAAAAACTCATGTTTTGTTGATGCAAGCAGTCTGGACCACTGTTGACACTTGGAGTCGGACTTTGCTGTCGCTCTGTTACTTCAGATCTCCGCCCTCTCGACCTGGAATCACCTCAATTACTTAGGCAATGGCAACACATCCAAAATCGCGAAAACAGGCTAAGAGATTGATTAGTAACAAAGCCACAAGGTATGTTCTAGGTCCCACTTTTGTGTCTCTTGTTCTGATCTCATTTCTCCTTTTTCAAAGTTTTGATTTGCCATCTTTTACCTCTCTGAGTCATGTTGGTGAATTCTGCACGTGCTGCATAGGCCAACTCCCCCCAAACTTGGACCTTGTACCTCTAAACCTCCCCAAACTGCACGGCTCATACCTTCTTTTAAGTGGCTAGATTACGCGTTTAGAACTCATCCAAAAATTCGGAGCTCAGTTATCCGCAATTTGAATCTCAAATTCGAGGTATATTGTTCCTACAAGATCTAATTATTACGTGCTCTAAGATTTTGCCAGTGTCTATCGGAAGGGCTGAGGGTCCTTGGTGTCATTTCAATTGGGCGAAGACTTGCAATAGCCTCAAATTCCCCACAAATGCTGAGCTTCCTGTAACTTCCACCGCATTTTTCACGCATACAACCGCATTTCCAATGCATATACGTGTTTCTCCAAGTACTTGTCACTCACCCCAGTTTCTGGTGGGAATTTCTGGTAATTTACCAGTAATTTACAGGTAATTCCCACTGAAATCCACCAGAAATTAGGTTGCACTAAGGCCTGCCAAATTGTGATTTTCTGGTTGTTCTGTTTTTCTTGTAAATTCCTGATAAATTTCTGGTAATTTACAAGGATTACAGGAATTCCTGTAATTTACAGAGCATTTTTCCACATAAGTGCCCTAGAAACACCATTTTACAAGTAATTCATGAGTAATATACCAGAAATGTTCAATAAAACATACACAGCATAAGATCAGAAAGTTGCCATAGAGGTAATTTTCCGACAATTTGTAACTACAGTAAAGTTATTTCAACATTATGTTAGATATCATTATGCTTTCACGGAATGAGTTAGAATTGTGGATTAGCTGTCAATTATAGTCCATATAATGTTAGCCCAACGCTTTGTGTTCCGAGTTACTTCGAATTCCTTCAATCACTCCCATCACTATCAACGATATCAATTAACTTGAATGGCGCCGCTTTACAAATGTTGCCCCTGCAACCACTGTGCCAAGTCTATCCTAGGTCCCCAATTCCAAACCCAGGACCTCATTAAGAAGCATATTACAAGATACGGCCTTCATAACTCAGAGAACATGGCAGAACCTACAAAACAGTGCGAACTATGTTACACTTGCAAATTGTGGTATTGACAACCATCACAGCAATCTTGTTCATATTCAAAGAGACGTACCAACCCATCGATCACCACTGTGCGAGCTTCCAAGGAACATACTAGTAGATGCTGAGTCACGCATAGAACCTCAACCAGTGGATCTGAGTCATACCAATCCTCAGGATATTCCAGACAGAAGTCAACCACCAGAGGCAATACTAGTGCAAAGACCCTCTGGTGTTGTTGAAGAGCCAGACCAACGGTTGGATGATGACTGGTGGGAGGACTTGGAATCAATCCAAGCCAATGAAGGAGGAGGAAATGACCTCGGAGGAGACAATACAGAATTCAGCAATCCTCTGCCTGGGGCCGAAGATGGGCCTCAAGAGCACCATCTAGAACAGGACCCATCTGAGCAACCAACTCGATCTGGTGATACCACTTGGCATTCAGTTCCAGGGATTGATGTTCGTCCTCCTGGATCTGATGTTAGTGAGGATGAATCTGCGGCTTTGATATGTCCGGCATTTGCAGAAAATTCAGGAGTTCGGATGGCCTATCTACAAGCAGCCATCGCCAATGTCTTTATGCATGCCTCGGTTATAAATGCGACTAGTATTCTCAATACCATGCTCAATATTCTTGACGCGGCTGGTACTCTTCCCTTTCATCCTTGACCTGTCCGAACTCTTGAAAGTGCCAAACGTCGACTTGGCATTGATGCCGATCTGCATATCACACAATATGCCATTTGTCCTGTCTGTTGGAAGCACTATACACCCAAACAAGTACAAGAATTCGACAGCCCTCTATGCCTGGTTTCTGGTTGCGATGGGACCATATTTGATGAATATCATGACTACAAGGGCCAGCGTAAACGCAAACCTCGCAAAATCAATCCATACACCTCTCTTATCCATACCCTTCGCCGATTCTTTCTTTGCCCAGGTTTTTCCAAGCTAATACGTGATAATCGTCTTCCAGAAAACCAAGTATGGCATGGCAACGATAAAGACTTTGTCATGGAGGATATTTACCATGGTGCTCGCTGGAACCAGTGTTTCAGTCACACACAACGGGAAATCAGAAATCTTGGAACTGTCCGCGATGTTGCCCTTCAAGGTGAAGAGCCAAAGAGGCTTAATTCTCACCGCTATGGACTCCATTTGACAGTGAATACAGATTGGTATAGTTTTACATCTTTCTGTAACCATGTGATGCCTCAAAATTCGATTAGGTTTCAACTGCTTCAAAACTGGCCGCACTCGACTGGGCCTCTCTATATTACAATCAATGATCTCCCAAGGAATCACCGCTTTCTCCAGGTTAATGTAATTTGTCCTTGTGTGATGCCTGGGCCGCCTGGTGAACATGATGCAATTCGAGGTCTTTACTGTCCCCGGGTTAATCCATATGGAATGACATTTAGCTGAGACCCCAGCCATTTTCTCATTCCATAGAGTCCATGTATTCCATATGGAATGAACATGGAATGGTCAGTTCCATATGGACTCCAGGACCATTCCATATGGAATCCAACCTCATTCCATGTGGACTAAGGCATATCCATTATGGATTCCATGGACTAGTTCCATGGACTCCATGGACTGGTTTCACATGGACTCCATGGACTGACTCAAAATAGAAGAGAGTATTTGTTAATAATATTAGTATCTAAGTGTAGGGTCATAGACAAAATGATGTATTTTGTTCAGCGAACTGGGTCAGGTCACGTGACTTGTTCACACGTAAACCAGTCACTGGTGATGAGCATCAAATCCATCACACCATTTCCCCATCCCCTCACTGTCCACCACCTCCACCCGAAAACGAAGACACAAGCCCAGGACGCGACGACGCGAAGGAGGGAGGCCAGGTGGGAACGAGAGCACAAGCGTGATGACGATGAGGGTGGGGATGGGCACGACATGTCCATCCCCAGAAAAGGTACATTTTTTATATATTTTAGTCAAAGCAAAGTACTAACTCCCTCCCTCCCCTCCCTAGCCGTTCCCCCATCCCCATTTGACACCCCAAACATGAAAAATGCGCTGGTGGGGCGCGTTTTTCGTGTTTGGCTGGTTCGTCTCCACCCCGAACCCCCTTCCTCCAGCCAGACACGTTCCTGACCCTTCCCCTTGTCTCGAACACCACAAACACGCCCTTGTGGGCGCGTTTGTGGTGTCCGACGTGTTCCTGCCCCTTCCCCTCGTCTCGAACACCACGAACACGCCTTGTGGGCGTGTTTGTGGTGTCCGGCACATTCCCGCCCCCTCCCCTCGTCTCGAACACCACAAACACACCCTCGTGGGCGCGTTTGTGGTGTCCGGCGTGTTCCTGCCCCTTCCCCTCATCTCGAACACCACAAACACGCCTTGTGGGGCGTGTTTGTGGTGTCCGGCGTGTTCGCACTCCCTCCTCTCGTCTCGAACTCCACAAACACGCCCACAAGGCGTGTTTGTGGTGTCTGGCACATTCCCACCCCTTCCCCTCGTCTCGAACACCCCAAACATGCCCTCGTGGGCGCGTTTGTGGTGTACGGTGCGTTCCCGCTCCTCCCCTCGTCTCGAACACCAAAAACGCGCCCACAAAGGCGCGTTTTTGGTGTCCGACACGTCCCTCCCCTTCCCCTCGTTTTGAACATCCCTTCCCCTTCGCCTTTGTCTTGAACACCAAAAACACGCCCACAAGGGCATGTTTTTGGTGTATGATGCACCCACTACCTTTAGTTTCCATTTGAGGTATTTACCTTTTTAGTTTATTTCCATATTAGTATAGTTTCCTTTTTTGTATTTTTTATTTATTTAAAAATTCAATAGATTAATGTGCCACAAGTAAACTAAGTCCTAAAATGTACAGGCAGCATAAGGCCACTAGACTAAAACAAATATGCAATAAAAGCTACACTGTTCAAGGTCCGGTCTGGGGGCTGGACCTGTACACGTAAATCTCAACCAAATTTGAATCAAATCAATATTGCTCTGGTGAAAAGTCTTATTTTTATATTTGAAGACTTTTCACCAGAGCAATATTGATTTGGTTCAAATTTGATTGAGATTTACATGTACAGGTCCAGCCTCCGGACCGGACCTTGGACAGTGTAATAAAAGCCTGGTATAAACCAGGAACAACAGATATGGCACAGCTTATAGATCACAAAAGTGTAGAGGGTAAGACTTTTAAGGGTGTAATATATGTGGCAAAATGTGGACATAATAGAAATAAAAATAAAAATAAAAACAAAAATGAGGCAAGAAAGGCAACAGCAGTGGATTGGAGGACCTGAATTAGGTGGACAGGTTCAGTCACCAGGGTCTCAGAGTACTTAGATGTAGTGTGGAGTGAGTTCTGAGAGGATCCTTGATATTCTGACTGTAAGGGGACCTCTGGTTAGTCTTGGCACAGCCCCATTGTAGTATATAGTGCACAGCCTCTCTGCCTCCCTCTGCACCCCAGCATAGACAATGTGCCTATATTTGCAGCCAAACAGGAAAAATGCACCCACATGGTGCATTTTTGGGATTGGCTGCTCTCCTTCATATCTATAATTTCCAAACATTAAAATAGGCCCATGGCTTCCTTTATAGGTAATTTCTCTTTTAGAATATTACTTATTTTGAATATATAATTCATGTAGTTACTGTTGTATCTTGGCCAATATGAAGACACATTGACATGGGAGATTTTCTTTTCTATTGCCATTAGAGATTGTTGTGGATTTTCAAACCTGTGTGGATACCCAGGTATGGGTGAAATAGATAAGGGTGTTATACACAATTGTATATAAATGAGCATGTAGTAGATAATTGATGTTGCCTACATCCTTAGTTGCAATATAAGTTTCTTATACAACTTTCATAAAAGCTTGTTTCACCCAATACCTTCAGAGTGTCAAGTCCACAAGATGACACTATAAGATTCTGGTTGCTCAATAATACCTTTTGCAAGTCTTAGAATTATTGTATCAGAACTTAACAAACATTCACAATATGACTATTCAGTGAACTCTTAGATATTGGAACTTGGAAGTGGCATATATTTTGACCAAAATATTTCTTTAATAATTTCAAGGACTTTCCTGATTGATAAACTACAAGGATATAATCAATGAAAATCATACTTCATGTTTCATTCTATGTGTTCCATGTGCCATTCCATATACTTCATATTCCATTCCATGTACTCCATGTCCCATTCCATGTACTCCATGTTCTATTTCATATGGTCCATGTTCCATTCCATGTACTCCATGTCCCATTCCATGTACTCCATGTTCTATTCCATATGGTCCATGTTCCATTCCATGTGGTCTATGTCCCATTCCATGTGGTCCATGTCCCATTCCATGTACTCCATGTCCTATTCCATGTGGTCCATGTCCTATTCCATATGGTCCATGTCCCATTCCATGTACTCCATGTCCCATTCCATGTAGTCCATGTGCCATTCCATATAGTCCATATGGATTAACCTGGGGAGGGTAAAGTACTGATATCGAGGGTGAGACAACATGGTGCACTGAGACAAGAGGTGACGGAAGTAGTGGAACAATGGCGGTGTTGTGCTCCACATCATTTTTTTTGAAGAGTATCAAGCAAGAGTCACTCAGACCTGCTTGAGGTTGATTTGGACTTGTACTGGCATTCGTGGGTGAAGGCGGCTGTAAATAGTGCAGGGTTGGCTGGTGGGAGTGGAGGTCATCGCAGTTGACCCACTCTCAAACAAGTCATTCTGGATCTGTATTGGGTTCTTGGCTGTATGTCGACCTTTGGGCCCGCCTTTGCCGACCTTCTTGCCCAACCAGCCTTTAAAGGGTAAAAATTGTCCATTGACTCCCTTGTATTTTGTTTGCACAATGGCACCACCGAATCCGTACTTCTTGTTGTGTACTTCTTGTTGCGTACAAAGCGAGGAACACTCTTCCACTGGGAGCTTTCCCCCGTTTTGCCAGTCATTCAGAGATGGCGTCTTCTACTGCAATGTCAAATTTCTCGTCATTCTCTCAAGGGTTATCCAAGACATGTTTTTGCTCTGAGAATTCCAAGTCAGTAATAGTTTCACCTCGACAGTTATTAAAGCTTACTCCTTTTCAGAGCCTTCAACTTCTCATCCTATTCCTCTTCCTTTCTTTCAGTTTCTCGATTTGTACCGATGAGCATGACAACGCCACATGATAAGAGCGCACATTTCAGGGCAATCGAGGCCATTAGAATTGCAAAGATGACAATCGACATGTAGTTTTTCACCTGGCATCTTGCAGATGTTCAGAAATCCGTTTGGCCTGCCAGAAATATGTTTTCAATACATTGGAGATGTTGTGCCTGATAGGTGCTGTTCTCACTGCCGAGGAAGGCAAATGTCGGGGAATTCTGGGTGAGGCCAAGAGAATAATCCGCCAAATTGTACACACCCCAAATTCTGAATGATGTTATTCATTTGGTCAAGAAAAAAAAGTTATCTGAGAACTCACTTTTGATTGCCCTGGTCAGCAGCCACCAACGCAATAGCATCAGCATCATTCATAGTAGAGAAGTGGGCTTCCTCGACATGGACGACGGTCTTCATTGTTGTATTATCCTGTCATGGCTGTGCAGTTCTGTCAGTGCACTGGGTGGGGGAAAACAAAGCCAAAAACCCACCAATTTGTTGGCATTCGCCTTCAACATGGGCAAACAAAAGCTGAGTGTCCAGCGGGGCAAAGACAGCTGCTTTTGGGTGGGTTTTGGTGTTCAACATGGTGGAGGGATGTTTAAAGTCAATGGCTGGGTCCTATCGTAGTGTAGTCAGAAGTTAGTGGATTAATAAACATGAAGAAATTGTGGGCACACCTTGTTGTACACTCGGCAGAGCCATCGTCCTTGCTTGGGTGAGTTCGACTTGTCCTCGCCAAACACTGAGTCGGAAGAAATTGGACTGTGATGGCTGGTTTTTTCGAATAAGGGGTGTTCAATCGACACTTCTACTCATCATCCAGGATCGAATCAAACAATGGGCATTGATCAGAGTGGCCATCAGAAATCTCAAGCTTCTCAGGTGGGGATGCCAAGGTTAATGGCATGGCTGAACATCTTGTCTCCAATTCCAGGTCTGCATACCAGAGAAGTCACTGGAATCCATTGAGATGTCCCTGCGGTGACAAGCCCAGGCTGAGATTCCACTGTTAATGCCATACTTTGCATAAGAGATTGCAACAGAGCTGGAACTAGCCATAGACTGGTTTCGACGATGGTGACCAAAGCTGCAATTATAGAGGCTGATGGGTGGTGCTTGTGATGTGATGGAGATATTGGACTTTCGACGACCACGACTGCGAGCAGCAGGGGAAACATTCTGGAATTAAAAACTGGAAGCATCACTCTCAACACATTGCCGAGGCTGGTCAAGGAATATGGTTCCCCCCTATAATACGCCAAAGTGAGGCACAACCAGGGTAAGACTACCACCTGCTGGTGATGCCAATGGTCGGGACTGCCTTCAAACACGTGGGCTTCAAGGGTTGAAGGACTGATTCTGGGTTTGGTTTGATGCTGGCATCATCGTTCGCTTATGACTAGGCTTGAATGTCAAGGGGTGACTTTTTTGATGGTAGCGAAATTCTTTGGCTCATCCTTCGTGGGCGAGACAGGTGCAATGAGAACTGGCAGAGTCCAATTGGTTGCCCAATGAGGTCTGTGTTGGTGTGCAACTGAAGAATGTCGGTCGAAGATGCAGAAATTCCAGAAGTGGTGTTTGAAGACGTTGATCTGTTAGAAAGGCCTAATCCTCCTCTTTACTGGTGCAGCACTTGACACATCCCCAACCTCCAACATCTTTTTGCACCCCATCTCTTCCTGGGAAGGGGTTACAAAATGGAGAACGATGATAGTAAGGGAGGGCTGTCCATCTGATTTGAGTATGGCATCGCTAGGAGCGAGTCAATAATGATGCAGCAATGTTCTTCTTGTTGAAGAGCCTTCCGGAGATGACCTTCGTGAGGAAGTTGTGAGGTTGACAGGAGATGAAGATGCTGAGACTGGATGGATGAAGGTGTGGATTTTCCTGTGCCAAACTGGCCCAGCTGAGTAGGCTGAGGTGCTTTACAACACAGCCAAGGGCGTCGCATAAAAATTTCCTGTCTTATTCCGTATCTCGCTGCCTGGTCTGCTTTGCGCAGAATGTGACCTGATCCATAATGGCCCATAATCGGGTTCGTCACCACTACCCCCGCCTCATCCACACTTAGCCACATGCTTTTTTCTGCATTTTTATGAGGTGGAGTTGTAGGTCATGCTGAAGTTGTGGGTGTTGGAGGTACAAATGCACTTTCTATGTCAGGGCGTCTGTCTGTACCCCAGCATTCGTTTTCTTTTTCTTTTTCTGCTTGGATTCGCATGACTCATTGGTCGGCCATGATTCTGTCTTGGAAATTGTTGGTCAAGGGATATGGGGACATTCAGGGCGGTATGGGTAATGTCTTCAAATGTCATCTGTGTAAGGGGAACCCCTTATACTTCCGCTCTCGCTCCCGCCATCCCGCCTCTCTTCCGCAACACCTTCAGTCATATGACATCGTACGTCACCTGCATCTAACCCGCTTCCCTTCCAACCCACTCTCCGCTTATAACACATTGACGTAACACATGTGCCGTACCTTACACGTATTTACTAATTTCAGACTTATCCCTTATATCCATTACTTTGTATATTAGG
>WNFU01005768.1_pt1 | contig 15916 bp, 14 predicted proteins | sample 5400121 | NCBI WGS metagenome assembly WNFU01 (sample SAMN13153360, study PRJNA577476) | soil metagenome | isolation source: 100 cm soil or saprolite under grassland replicate 1 | place: USA:California | collected 2016-06-15
CGTTGAAGACCCAGGCGACCGCGCCACCGGCCGGCGCCGCGACCAGCTCGTCCGGGAACGGCGCGCTCATGACCTGCTCGAGGGTGAAGGAGGCCGGCTGCTGGGTGCGGACCACCGCCGGGAGGAGCACACCGGCCACTGCGGCGAAAACGGGGAGAGCCATGGGTCTGGTCATGAGAAAAAAGTAGCGCCACTGGCCTCGGGTGCGAGCCCGCAGGTGCTCCCGCGAGACCGGCCGGGCTACTGACCCCGGGCGAAAGCCCGGGGTCCAGGAGAGTTGAGGGAATCCCCGGGCTGTCGCCCGGGGTCAGTGGCACGGGGTCAGTGCCCGGGGTCAGTTGCCCCTCTCCCCGGTCTGGGAATCCGATCGGGGTGTCTCTCGAATTGCCACGCAACGTAGTCGATCACGCGGGTCAGGTCTCTCTTGTGCACTGTTGCCGCGTAGGACCCGCGCCTACGGCTCCTTCGACGCATTCTCGAGCCAGGACTGGCCGCTCCGCGGCTCGTCACATCTGGAGCGCGCTCGCTTGTACGAAAAGCTCGGGAAGCGCGATCGGGCCTTCGAACACTATTCGGCGTGCATCGAGCTGTGGAAGGATTGCGATCCGGAGCTCCGCTCCTTGGTGGACGAGGCCAGAGCACACCTGGTGAGTAGCCCGGGCCGCCGGCCCGGGGGTGAGGCGACCCGAATCAGCTCCACCTCGGCTGACCCCGGGGCGGTGCCCCGGGGTCTATCGGCGCTCGGCGCCCGTGATCATCAATCGAGCGCAGGCCCATCATTCGGGCGCCAATCGACGCCCGCCGCGCGGTCAGTTGAACCGCGTGGTCCGCCACAACAGGAATCCGCTGCCGCCGAGCAGCGCGAGCGTGGCGAGGACCAGGGCGGCGAGCGGCGCCCCGGCGAGCGTCAGCTCGGGGACGCGCGCGACCAGGGCGGCGGCGACGAAGCCACCGCCGGTGCTCGCGTCCCGTGGCCGACGCGAGCGCGATAGCGGCGGCGCCCGCCGCCATGAGCAGCGAGCCGCCGATCACCTGCGCGTAGGCGGCGCGGCTCCCGCCCCGCAGCTCGGCGAACACCAGGGTCCCCCACAGCAGTCCCCACAGCTGATTCGTGTTGGACAGCGGGATCCCCCGGCTGATCCCCACGTACTTCGCGGCGTACTGCTGGAACAGGTCCCCCACGACCCACACGAAGCCGCCGAGCAGGAGCCAGAAGAGCACGTCGCGGGCGCGGTGGAGATCCGCCGCGAGCGCCGCGACGCCTCCGCGATCGGTCACGGCGAGAGCGAACATCATGCCGAGCTCGCCGACCGTGAAGAACGTGATGAACGACAATGGGTTCATCCCGGTCAGATAGGCCTTGCGGTAGGGGATGTACATCGTGCCCCACAGCACGCCCGCCGCGAGCGCGGCGGCGACGCCCCGCAGCGGATGGCCCGGCGGGGCGTGCGCCGACGATGCCACCGCCAGGAGCGTGGCGCCGCCGAACATCAGCGCGGCACCGCCCAGCACGCCGAGCCAGCGGGACCAACCGGCCTGCCGCAGCTCGTTGAAGAACACGAGCCCCCAGACGATCCCGATCAGGCTGTTCGAGTTCCACAGCGGGAACGCGATGCTCAAGCCGATGTCCTTGATCGCGAAAATGGTGAGCGTGTTGGCGACCGCCCACAGACATCCCGCGAGCACCGCCCAGACGACGAGATGGGGCGCCTGGCGGACGTCGGCACCGACGCCCGAGGTGCCGCGCAGCATGGCGGGGATGGTCCAGCGGGCGAGGAAGACGCCGAGCACCATCGCGAGCGAGATGACGACGGGTGGGATGCCGAGCGTCACGACCTTGGTCGGCGCCTCGGCGGCGCCCAACCAGGCCCCGGCCGCGAAGCCGCAGGCGACGCCGACGCGCTGCAGGCGCCGCAGCCGCGCCGGGTCCACCGCGAGCGGGGCTACCGAATCCACCGCAGCACCGCGAGGCCGGCGATCAGCACGGCGACGGGGATCCAGAACTGCACGTCCGAGAGGACGGCGGCGAGCCGCGCGGTCGCCCTCACATCGGGTCCTCCGCGAAGTGGCAGGCGGCGAGCTGCCCCGGGGTCACTTCGCGCAACGACGGCCGCTCCGTGCGGCAGCGATCGTTCTTCTTGGGATGCGGGCAGCGCGGATGGAACGGGCATCCCGGGGGCGGCGCGGCGGGCGACGGCACGTCGCCGGTGAGCGCGATCCGCCGCCGCTGCGCCGTGGGATCCGGCACCGGGATCGCCGAGAGCAACGACCGGGTGTAGGGGTGTCGCGGACCGGCGTATAGCCCGGACACGGGCGCCTGCTCGACGATCCTGCCGAGGTACATCACGGCCACGTGGTCCGCGATGTGCTTCACAACCGCGAGGTCGTGGGCGATGAAGAGGTAGGTCAGGCGGCGCTTCCGCTGCAGCTCGGCGAGCAGGTTCAGCACCTGCGCCTGCACCGAGACGTCGAGCGCGCTCACCGGCTCGTCCAGCACGAGGAACTGCGGCTCCACCGAGAGCGCGCGCGCGATCCCCACGCGTTGCCGCTGGCCGCCCGACAGCTGGTGGGGGTACGCATCGGCGAAGGCCGGGTCCAGGCCCACTTCCCCGAGGAGCGACGCGATGCGCTTCGGCACGTCCGCGCCGGCGGCGAGCCGGTGGAGCACGACCGGCTCGGCCAGCGTCTGACGCACCGACATCCGCGGGTTGAGCGAGCCGTAGGGGTCCTGGAACACGATCTGCATGCGCCGCCGCAGGGCCCGGAGCGCGCGCGCGCCGGTGGCGAGCACGTCCGTGCCGTCGAGGGTGACGCGTCCCGCGTCGGGCTCGATCAGCCGGAGGATCGACCGGCCGACCGTGGACTTGCCGCACCCGGACTCGCCCACGAGCCCGAGCGTCTGGCCCGGGGCGATCGCGAACGACACGCCGTCCACGGCGCGCACCACCCGGCGCGGGGCCCCGAGCCCGAAGAGCCCCCGCTCGCCGGGGAAATGCTTCACCAGCCCCTGCACGTCGACCAGCGGCGTCGTCACGGCCGCGCCGTGCGGCGCCCGGGCTCGGTGACGAGCCAGCAGCGGACGGTGTGCGTGCCGGGCGCTCCCCCCCCGGCGTCGAGCAGCGGCGGCGGCTCCGTCGCGCAGCGGCCCCAGGCGTACGGGCAGCGGGGGTGGAACCGGCAGCCCGCGGGCCACGCGGTGGCCGCCGGCACCTGGCCGGAGATGCTGTGCAGGCGCCCGCGGGGCCCCCCCGACCCCCCCGACCCCCCAGCCGCGGGCGCGTCGATGCGCGGCACCGACGCCAGCAGGCCCTCGGTGTAGGGATGCAGCGGGCGCGCGAACAGGTCCGTCGTGGGCGCCTGCTCGACGACCTCGCCGGCGTACATCACCACGACCCGGTCGGCGGTCCCGGCCACGATCCCCAGGTCGTGGGTGATCAGCATGACGGCCATGCCGAGCTCGGCCTGGAGCCGGGCGAGCAGCTCGAGGATCTGCGCCTGGATGGTCACGTCGAGCGCGGTGGTCGGCTCGTCGGCGATCAGCAGCTTGGGGTGGCACACGAGCGCCATCGCGATCATCACGCGCTGGCACATGCCGCCGGAGAGCTGGTGCGGGTAGCGATCCACGCCCTCCGCGGGGTCGGGGATGCCGACGAGCTGCAACATCTCGATTGCCCGCGCCCGGGCCTCTCGGCGGGACAAGCCCTGGTGCACGATCGCCGCCTCGGCGATCTGGTCGCCGACGGTGAACACCGGGTTGAGCGACGTCATCGGCTCCTGGAAGATCATCGCGATCTGGTTGCCGCGGATCGCGCGCAGCTCCCGGGACGCGAGGGTGAGCAGGTTGCGGCCCTCGAACTCGATGAAGCTGCCGGGGCGGATGTGGCCGGGGGGCTCCGGAATGAGCCGGAGGATGGAGAGCGACGTCACGGTCTTGCCGCAGCCCGACTCGCCCACGAGCCCCAGCGTCTCGCCGGGGTACAGGTCGAACGAAACGCCGTCCACCGCGCGAGCGGTGCCGCGGCCGTGCTCGGTCACGAAGTACGTCTTCAGGTCGCGGACGCGGAGCAACGGCTCCGTCACGGGCCCTCCTGGCGCGGGTCGAGGGCGTCGCGCAGCGCGTCCCCCACCGCATTGAGGGCCATCACGACCAGGGCGATCGCGAGGCCGGGGAAGGTCGAGGTCCAGGGCGCCGCGGCCATGTGCTGCCACCCGTCGTAGATCAAGCTCCCCCAGCTCGGCGCGGGCGACGGGACGCCGATCCCGAGGAAGGAGAGCCCCGCCTCGAGCAGCATGACGTTGCCGATGCCGAGGGCCGCCGAGACGATGATCGGCGCGGCCGCGTTGGGCAAGACGTGGCGAAAGATAACGCGCGCGGGGCCGGCGCCCAGCGCCTGCGCCGCCGCCACGAACTCACGCTCGCGCAGGCTGAGCACTTCCGCCCGCACCAGCCGGCTCGTTCCGAACCAGCCGGTCAGCCCGATGAGCAGCACGAGCGGCGCGAGCGGGACCCGCTCCCACAACGCGACCGCCATGAGCAGCAGGAAGATGCGCGGCATCGACAGCCCTACGTCCACGAGCCGCATCAGCGCGGCGTCCACCCAGCGGCGGAAGTACCCGGCGACGGCGCCCACGCCCGCGCCCACGGTGACGGCGACGAGCGTCGCGAGCGCACCGATGCCGAGGGAGATCCGCGCCCCGTAGACGATCCGGCTCCACACGTCCCGGCTGTAGACGTCGGTGCCGAGCGGATGGAGCAGCGAGGGCGGCCGGTCCCGCAGGTCCACGATGCCGGGCATCGAGTTCGGGTCGAGCGCGACGAACGGCGCCGCGAGCGCGATCGTCACGAAAAATGCGAGGATGAACACGCCCGGCGTCGCGGTCGGGTGGGCGAGAAAGCGGCGCCCCGCGGCGCTCGCCGCGGCCCGGCGGCGCACCGCGGCGGCGGCGAGCAGCGCCACCGCCCCGGCGGCGGCGAGCGCGAGCCACTTCCCGAGGTTCACGCCCGCTCGCTCCGTGCGCGGATGCGCGGGTCCGCCACGGCGTACAGCACGTCCGCGAGCAGGTTGCCGAGCGTCACCATGGCGCTCGCCACGAGCGCCGCCGCGACGACGACCGGGTAATCGCGCTGCAGGATCGCGGCCACGGAGAGTCGGCCCATCCCCGGCCAGGCGAACACGGTCTCCACGAGCACGGCGCCCGTGAGCAGGAACGGGAACGCCAACCCGGACAGCGTGATGAGCGGCAGCAGCGCGTTGCGAAGCGTGTGCACCAGCACCACCCGGCCCTCCCCCAGTCCCTTGGCGCGCGCCGTGCGCACGAAGTCCTGGTCGATCACCTCGAGCATCGCCGCGCGCTGGTAGCGCGCCGTGCCCGCGGCGCCGACGAGCCCGAGGGTCAGCGCCGGCAGCGCGAGGTGCCACAGGACGTCGACGGTGCACCGTGCGCCCGCGATGGTCGGGCACAGCACCGGGTCCCGCATCCCGGCGACCGGGAACCAGCGCAGCCACTGCCCGAAGACGAGCAGCAGAACGAGCCCCAGCCAGAATGTCGGCATCGCGTTCAGAAACAGGGCGAGGTTCCCGAGTGCGATGTCCGCGAAGCGGCGCGCCCGCACGGCCTGGTACACGCCGCACGCGAGACCGAGCAGGAAATCGATGAGGAGCGCCGCTCCCGCGAGCGTCACGGTGGGGGGAATCGCGTCCGCGAGCGCGTCCGCCACGGGGCGGCGCAGGTAGAACGACTCCCCCAGCTCGCCGTGGAGCAGGGCCCACAGGTACTTCACGTACTGCGCCGGGAGCGGCCGGTCGAGTCCGAACTGCTGGCGCAGCCGAGCCACGACCTGGGGATCGACGTCCTGGTCGGGCCCCGGCAGGAAGGGCGTGCCGTGCGCGAGGTGGATGACGCAGAAGGTGATGGTGACGACCGCGAAGACGATGGCCATCGCGGCGGCGAGACGCCGGACGAGCCACGCGGTCACCTACGGCTCCATGCGGTCGCGCTCGGTCAGCTGGTCGGCGGGGATGCGCCAGAGGCGCACCAGCGCCCAGTAGGAGTCCGGCCGGATCGTCACGCCCGCCACCCGGCGGTGCACCGCCGCCACGTTGTCCGGGGCGAACAGGAAGACGGCCGGGGCGTCCTGGTTCAACGTCTCGAGGGCGCGGCGCCACTGGCGCTTCGCCTCGTCGCGGCCCGTGGCCGCCCGCGCCTCGTCCACCAGCCGGTCGAATACGGGGTTCGCATAGTGCCCCGCGTTCGAGCGACCCGCGCTGCTCCAGACCTGGGCGATCGACGAGGAGGGCGTCGGGTCGACGGTGCGCGTGATCAGCGCGGCGTCGAACCGCCCCGCCTGGGTCCGCTCGTCGAACACGCCGAACTCGACCTCGTCGAGCTGCACGTCCGCGCCGGCCGCCCGGAACTGCTGCTGCAGCAGCCGCGCGTACTGGCGGCGCAGGCCGCTCGTCGTGGGGACCAGGATGCGAAAGGCGAGGGGCTGCCCGTCCCGTTCCAGGATGCCGTCGCCGTCCGAGTCGCGCCAGCCGAGCCGGGTGAGCAGGCGGCGGCCCTGCGCGGTGTCGTACGGCAGCTCCCGTGTGGCCGGGTCCCAGATCGACCAGATCCGGGCGAGCGGCCCGGGCGGGACCTGGGCCAGGTCGCCCCACACGTTCTTCAGCAGCGCCTGACGGTCCACCACCATCGCGAGCGCGCGGCGCAGCTCACGGTCGCCGAACAGCGGATGCGGCTTGTTGGTGTCGCCGCCCGCGGCCAGGTTGAACCCGAGAAAGCCGTACACCGCGCCGCGGTACGGGTAGGTCACGAGGTCCGGGGCGCCCTTCGCCCGCTTCACGTTGTCCGGGGGGCCCAACACGTCCACCGCATCGGCGTCGCCGGCGACGGTCTGGGTGACCGCGACCTGGAGATCGGGCGTGAAGCGCCAGATGAGCCGCCGGATGTGCGGGCGCCCCAGAAACGAGGTCGAGTCCGCGGCGAGCTCGATGCTCTGGCCCGCTTTCCAGCTGACGAACCGGTAGGGTCCGCTGCCGACCGGCGCGCGTCCGAACCCGGCGCTGCGCCACTGGTCGCGCGGCACCGTACGCAGGAGGTGCGCGGGCAGCATCCGCATGTGGTACACTGCGTCGTAGAACATCTCGGGGTAGCGCGTGCGGAAGCGGAACACGGCCGTGAGCGAGTCGCGGGCCGTGACGGCGCCGATCGAGCGAAGCGAGGAGCGGTACGGGGAGTTGACGAGCGAGTCGGTGTAGATGTCGAACGTGAACACCACGTCCGCCGCGTTGACGGGCTGCCCGTCCTGCCAGCGCGCCCGCGGATCGACGTGGAACACGAGCGTGAGCGGGCCGTCCCACTCCCAGCGCTCCGCGAGCAGCGGCTGAAAGTCCTCGTCACCGACCGTGTTCCCCGAAGGACCCAGGTCGGCGAGCTTGAGGAAGATCTGCTCGAGCACGTCCCGGGCGTACGCCTGCTGCGTGACCGGGGGGAGCAGGATGTCCGGCTCGCCCGCGGCGGCGAACACGAGCGCGCCGCAGTAGTCCCCGGTGCAACCGCCGCGGCGCTCACAGGAGGCGAGAGCGACGAGCAGGACGCCCACGAGCACGACCGGGGCGGTCCGGCGGTCAGGCGGTCGCGTGCCCGGCATCGCGCGTAAGATCCCACCCCCCGCCTAGCGGCGCCAGGTCCAGGCGGGATCGAGAAAGGCGGCGGTCAGGCGGTCGGGCGGACGGGCGGACGGACGTGGCGGGGCGGCCTGCCGCCCCCCGGCGTCGCGCCCGAATGCCTCGAGCACCGCCTCCGCGACCTCTTGGAACGTGACCGGCCGGCCCAGCGCGGCCGAGAGTGTCGTGCCGCGGCTTGCGGCTCGCGGCTCGCGGCTTACGGCTGCGATCACGTCCTGCGAACCGTCGAGCAGGATCGAGCCGTGCTGCAGGAGTGCGCCGCCGCGCCGCACCTGCGCCGAGCCGATCACCTTCTTCCCGTCGATCAGCACCTCGCCTCCCACGCTCGCCGCGAAGCATGCGCCCTGATGGTCAGGCGGTCGGGCGGTCAGGCGGTCGGGCGCCAGCGTCGCGTCTGCCCCGAGGGACTCGAGCGCCCGAGCGAGCCGCGCGTGGATCGTCCGGTAGGCGTCACGCAGGGAGCCGAAAGCGACCAGCGGCGCGGCCACGGCGTAGGTCACCTCGTGCTCGTGCCACACCGCGCGGCCGCCGGTCGGCCGGCGCACCGCGTCGAGCCCGCGGTGGGTCATCCCCGCGCGGTCGTAGCGCTCCCGCGCGGGCTCGTTGCGCCCGAACGAGAGGCATGGCGGGTCGAACCGGTACAGCCGGAGGAACGCGCGGCCGGTCCGCTCGGCCGCTTCGAGCAGGGCCTGATCGATGGCCATGTTTTCGGCGCCGGGGCGGCCATGGGGATCGAGGAGCAAGTGCCAGGCGGTCGGGCGGTCGGGCGGTCGGGCGGTCGGTGCTTCCGTCCGCCTGACCGCCGGACCGCCTGACCGGCGGTCAGTCCGCGGCAAGCGCATACGCCGCCATCGGGGGACACACGCACACCAGATTCCGGTCCCCGGAGGCGCCGTCCACGCGGCCCACCGCGGGCCACACCTTGTGCGCGCGGGTCCACGGGGCCGGAAAGGCGGCGCGCTCGCGCGAGTAGGGCCGGTCCCAGGCGTCGGCGATGACGTCCGCGAGGGTGTGCGGGGCGTTCGTGAGCAGGTTGTTGCCGCGCGCCTGCGTGCCCTGCTCGATCTCGCGGATCTCCTCGCGGATCGCGATGAGGGCGTCGCAGAAGCGGTCGAGCTCCTCCTTGGACTCGCTCTCCGTGGGCTCGACCATCAGGGTGCCGGGGACCGGGAACGAGACCGTCGGCGGGTGGAAGCCGTAGTCGATGATCCGCTTCGCGATGTCCTCGACCTCGATCCCCGCCGACTGCTTGAACGGCCGGGTGTCGATGATGCACTCGTGCGCGACGAGGCCGTGGGGTCCGGTGTACAGCACGCCGTAGTGCGGCGCCAGCCGCCGCGCGAGGTAGTTGGCGTTGAGGATCGCCACCTTGGTCGCCTCGACCAGCCCCTCCCGTCCCATGAGGGCGATGTAGGCCCAGGAGATCGGCAGGATCCAGGCGCTCCCCCACGGGGCGGCGGCCACGGTGCCGCACGGCTGCTCCTGGCGCAGGGGCACCACGGGGTGGTCCGGCAGGAACGGGGCGAGGTGCGCGGCCACGCAGATCGGCCCCATCCCCGGGCCGCCGCCGCCGTGCGGGATGCAGAACGTCTTGTGCAGGTTCAGGTGGCAGACGTCGGCGCCGACGTCGGCCGGCCGGCACAGCCCCACCTGCGCGTTCATGTTGGCGCCGTCCATGTACACCTGCCCCCCGTGGGCGTGCACGATCTCGCAGATCTGCCGGATCGACGCCTCGAACACGCCGGCGGTGGACGGATAGGTGACCATCAGCGCGGCGAGGGTGTCCTGGTGCTGGGTCGCCTTGGCCCGCAGGTCCTCGAGGTCGATGTTGCCACCCGCGTCGGTGTGCACCGGCACCACCCTGAGCCCGGCCATCACCGCGCTCGCGGGGTTGGTGCCGTGCGCGGACGTCGGGATGAGGCACGTCGTACGGTGCCCGTCGCCCCGCGAGCGGTGGTAGGCCCGGATCACCAGCAGGCCGGTGAACTCGCCCTGCGAGCCGGCGTTGGGCTGCAAGGACACGCGCGGGAACCCGGTGATCTCGGCGAGCATATCCTCGAGCTGGCGGAACAGCGTGCGGTAGCCCGTCGCCTGCTCCCGGGGCGCGAAGGGGTGCAGCCGGTTGAACTCCCGCCAGGAGAGCGGCACCATCTCCGTCGTGGCGTTGAGCTTCATGGTGCACGAGCCGAGCGGGATCATGGACGTGGTGAGCGAGAGGTCCCGGGCCTCGAGCCGCTTGATGTAGCGCAGCATCTCCGTCTCCGAGCGGTAGCGGTGGAAGACGGGGTGCGTGAGGTACCGCGAAGCGCGCCGCAGCGCCTCCGGGATGGCGGTGTCGGCCTTCGCGCCGAGGTCCTCCACCATGAAGGGGAGGACCTCGTTCAGCGAGAACGCGGCGACCAGGTCGGCCAGGTCGCCCAGGGTGGTGCCCTCGTCGAGCGAGATGCCGATGCGCGTGGGCGAGATCGTGCGCAGGTTCATGCGGCGCGCGCGGGCGGCGTCGACGAGCCGCGGCAGGGTCCAGGACTCCACCTCGATGCACAGGGTGTCGAAGAAGTGGGAGTGGACCACGCGGTAGCCGAGGCGCGTGAGCGCGCTCGCGAGCAGCACGGTCAGCGTGTGGACGCGCTGGGCGATGCGCCGCAGCCCCTCGGGGCCGTGGTATACGGCGTACATGCTGGCCATCACCGCGAGCAGCACTTGGGCGGTGCAGATGTTGCTCGTCGCCTTCTCGCGGCGGATGTGCTGCTCGCGCGTCTGCAGCGCCATGCGCAGGGCGGGCCGCCCGGCGGCGTCGCGCGACACGCCGATGATGCGTCCGGGGACGTGGCGCTTGTGCTCCTCGCGGGTGGCGAAGAACGCCGCGTGCGGCCCGCCGTAGCCCATCGGCACACCGAACCGCTGCGAGTTGCCGACGGCGATGTCGGCGCCCCATTCGCCGGGCGGCTGGAGCAGCGTGAGGGCGAGGAGGTCGGTCGCCGCCGTCACGAGCGCTCCCACCGCGTGCGCCTTGCGGCAGACCTCCTTGTAGTCCTCGATCCGCCCGTCCGTCGTCGGATACTGCACCAGCGCACCGATCACGCCGGGCCGGAACTCGAAGCTCGCGGGGTCCGCGACGACCGTCTGGACGCCGCGGGCCTCGGCCCGCGTGCGCACCACGGCGATGGTCTGCGGATGACACCCCTCGGCGATCATGAACAGGGGGGCCGCGCCCGCCGGGGGCCGCGCCACCGCCTCGGTGAGGTGCATAGCTTCGGCGGCGGCGGTGGCTTCATCGAGCAGGGACGCGTTCGCGATCGGGAGGGCGGTGAGATCGGCGACCACCGTCTGGAAGTTGAGCAGCGCCTCGAGCCGCCCCTGCGCGATCTCCGGCTGGTACGGCGTGTAGGCGGTGTACCAACCGGGGTTCTCGACGATGTTGCGCTGGATCACCTGCGGCGTGAAGGAGTGGTAGTACCCCATCCCGATGTACGAGCGGAACAGCTGATTCTGCGCCGCCAGGCCGCGCAGCGCCTGCAGCACCTCGCGTTCGCTCCGCCCCGGCGGCAACGCCAGGGGACGGCCCAGCCGGATGTCCGGAGGGACGACGTCGTCGATGAACCGGTCCAGCGCGTCGTAGCCCAGCGTCGCCAGCATGGCCTGCGTCTCGTCGGGACTGGGCCCGATGTGACGGGTCACGAAGCGGTCGGCCGGGAACAGGGAAGCGCGTGCCGTCGGCACAGGGGATGGTCCGGGCAACGCTATTCGCCGATGTGCTGCTTGTACTCCTCACTGCCCAGCAGCGTGTCGAAATCCGCCGGATTCTTCACGCGGAGCTTGATCATCCAGCCCGCGCCGTAGGGGTCGCGGTTGACGAGCGCCGGATCCTTCTCGAGCGCCGCGTTCACTTCCGTCACCGTCCCCGCGAGCGGGCAGTACAGCTCCGAGACGGCCTTCACCGCCTCGATCGTTCCGAACGCGTCCATGCGCCCGAGCGAGGCGCCCACCTTCGGCAGGTCCACGTACACGACGTCGCCCAGCTCGCCCTGCGCGAAGTCGGTGATTCCGATCTGCACGATCGCATCGTCGTCGGTCCGTTTCACGTATTCGTGTTCCTCGGTGTACAACAGATCCGACGGGATTTTCGACATGCGGGGATCGCCTTCGCCGTGGCGCGAGGAGGTCGCGGCGAAGGTTATCGGGGCCCGAAACCCGTGTCAACCCAAGGGGTTCGCGCCAACGGGCTCGCGCGCGGGAACAGGTCGGGGCGCGGCGCGACACCCGCGGCGCCCGGCTCCGCGAGCTTGAGGCGGCGGTCGTACCCCCAGAGGCGAAGGTCGAGCCGCACGGCCACCGGGTCGGGATCGTCGGTGAGCAAGACGAGCACGCCGGGCTTCCCGGCGCGCTCCCACCCCTGCTGGGCCGCAGCGGCGGCTGCGCCCGTGGCCACGATCGCGTCCGGGCGCGCGGCCCCGTGCTGCAACGCTTTCCTCACCGCGGCGTCGGTCGCGGCGCGGCGCACGCGGAGGCCCGCGTCGGCGTAGCGGTCGGCCAAGGCCCGCAGGGCGGGCTGCTCGCTTCCTTCGGCCGCCAGGAGCAGCGACCGCGCGGGCCGGCCCAGGGCGGCGAGTGCGGCGCGCCGGCGCAGCTCCTCGAACACCGCGCGCGCCTTCGCCTCGAGGTCCGCGAGCGAGCCGTCGTTGTCGATCACGAAATCGCTGCGCGACCGCTTGCGCTGCGACGGCATCTGCACCGCCATCATGCGGTCCGCGTCCGCGCTCGTGAATCCGCGCGCGGCCAAGAGCCGGGCGCGCCGCGCGGCCAGGGGCGCGTCCACCAGCACGACCGCGGCGAACTGCGCCGGGTCCAGCACCTCGAAGAGCAGCGGAATGTCGTTCACAACGAGGACGTCGCCGCGCTCCCGGTTCTCGCGCAACAAGGTCTCGCGGCGCTGGCGCACCGCGGGATGGACGATGGCGTTGAGGGCGGCGAGCGCCGCCTGGTCACCGATCACCTTGGAGCGGAGGGCGACGCGGTCGAGCGAGCCGTCGGGGGCGAGGACATTCGCGCCGAACCGCCGCACGATCGCCGCCAGCACCGCGCCGCCCGGCGCCTGCGCCAGCCGCGCCAGCTCGTCGGCGTCGATGATCGTCGCGCCCCAGCCGCGAAACAAATCGACGACCGTGGACTTGCCCGCGGCGACGTTGCCGGTCAGGGCGACGTTGAGCATGCGAGGGATTGCGGATTGCGGATTGCGGATTGCGGATTGACGCTCGGTAGTTCAATTCCGCAATCCGCAATCGTCGATCCGCAATCAGAGTAGCGCCGTCTGATCCTCATCCTGCCTCGGCACCCGGTGACAGTGCCGGCACCGGGCCTCATAGGTTTCCCGTCCCCCGACCATGATGGTCGGGCTGTCCCACAGCGCGGGTCTGCCGTTGACGAGGCGCTGGTTGCGGCTCGCCGGGCCGCCGCACACTACGCAGATCGCCTGGAGCTTGTCCACCGTCTCCGCGACGGCGAGCAGGGTCGGTATCGGGCCGAACGGCAGCGCCCGGAAGTCCATGTCGATCCCGGCGAGGATCACGCGAACGCCCCGGTCTGCAAGGCTGTTGGCGACCGTGACGATTCGCTCGTCCAGGAACTGGACCTCGTCCACGGCCACGACCTGGGTCTCCGGGTGCCATCGCTGCATGATCTCCTCGGAGCGGTCCACAGGCTCCGCGTCGACCGTGCCGCCGTCGTGGGTGCTCACCGTGTAGAGGCCCGCGTAGCGGGCGTCAAGGTGAGACTTGAAGACCTGCACTCGCCCGCGGGCGATCACCGCCCGCCGCACCCGCCGGATCAGCTCCTCGCTCTTGCCGGAGAACATGACCCCGGCGATCACTTCGATCCAGCCGGGGCGGGTGCCGTGAAACAAGGAGTCTCCAGTCAAAAGGGTTCAGCGGACAGGGTAGTCGCCAGACGCCAAGCCGCAAGTCGGGAAAGCCCAGCCATCTTGCGGACTTCCGGGGGGACCCCAATATTGTGGCGGTTTTATGCGGGTTTTCGGATGCCCCCACGGAAAAGGGCCGGAATTTCAAGGGTTTTCTCGAGCCGTGGAACTCTCACAAGGAGACATCGTGAACAAAGCCGAGCTGACTGCCGCGCTGGCGATGCGGACCAAGATGTCCAAGGCCGACGCCACCCGGACGATCGACGCCCTGTTCGATGACAAGGGGATCATCGCTGGTGAGCTGAAGAGGGGCGCCAAGGTGCAGATCACCGGCTTTGGAAACTTCGAGGCGCGCAAGCGCGCCGCCCGCATGGGTCGCAACCCCAAGACCGGCAGTGTCATTCAGATCAAGGCGTCGATCGCGCCCGCGTTCCGCGCCGGGAAGCAGCTGAAGCAGGCGGTGAACCGGAAATAGCCGTAAGCCCCGTAAGCCGTAAGCCGTAAGCCGCAAGCCGTAAGAGGGTTTCCTCGCGCCTTGCGGCTTTAGGCTTACGGCTGTCGTTTGGGGCTGTCTTTCACGTCCAGTCGCGCCAGCGCGCGTCGCCCTTTGATGGTTACGCCGGTCAATCCCCGAGCGACCAGCGCCGCGACGGCGGGCGTCACCTCGACCACGCTGAACGTCTCCCGCAGGTCGATCCGCCCGATCGCGTCCTTCTCGACTCCCACCTCGCGGACCAGCGCTCCGACCAGGTCCTTGGCCGCCGCGTGATCCTTCTTGCCCACGTTGACGAAGACCTTGACCCACGCCGGGCCCGGGAGTGGAGCGGTCGGCCGTGCCTCCTTCCCGCCTCCCGTGTCCCGCTGCAGCGCCAACAACGCCGCGGCCACCTCCCCCGGATCGAACCGCTCGAACAGCGGATCGAGCAGCGCCAGCTCCGCGTCCACGTTGCCCTCGGTCAGGAGCTGCGCCACCTGCTCCCGCAACGCTTCCGCGCGATCGCGCGCGCGGTCCGCGACTGACGGGAGTAGCAGGGGCGTCAGCGGCGCGGCGATGGAGCGCACGTACGGGAGCTGCGCCGCGGTGATGAACAGGACCGGCTCGCCGAGCCGGGCGAGGGCGGCGAATTGCTCGCGCGTCGGCAGCCCGGTGCACAGGATCGCGTCGGGCCGCTCGGCCGGCTCGACCGGCCCGCCGTCCCAGACGAGCGGCCGCTTCGGGTCGAGCGCGTCGAGCGCCTCCCGCACGGCGGCCGGGCGGCGGGACGGCGGGACGATCGCGTAGCGGGCGCGCCCGATCGGGCCGAGGGGCGTGCCGGCGTCGCTCACCGGCGGCGTCCCAACCACCAGCGCGCGCCGCGCGTGACGCTCGAGGAAGTCGCCGAGGGCCGCGGGATTCCAGCTCAGCACGATGCGGCGCGCCTCGCGTGCCTCGGCGAGGAGCGTGTCCAGGGGTGCCGCGTGCGCTCCCGCGGCGAGCGCCTCGGGCCATGCCACGACGACGGTGGCAACGGTTTCGAGCTTGAGCGCGGAGCGCGACAGCAGCGCGGCGAGGTCCTTCGCCGCGCCGGCAAGGACGTGGACCGAGCGTTCCTCGAGGAGGCGCGCCGTGCGGGTGAGACCGGTGACGGCGTGGACGGGAAGCTGAGCGGGCGCCACGGACCGCCACTCTGCCGCGCTCACGTCGTCGATGCAGACGATCAGCGCGGCGGGGCCGTCCCCGGGCAGGCGGTCCGGGGGTCGCGGGGGAATCAGCTCCCACAGGTGATGGGCCAGCTGCACCGCCGGGGGCGTCACCAACACCACATGCCGGCCGCGTTGCAGCGCGGCCCTGGCCTCGTCCAACGTCACGGGAACCTCTATTGTCAAAGGACGGAACTGCGATGAGCATGGTAGCTTGCGGTGGGCGGGGGCGCAACGGGAGAGGAACAATTGCGGATTGCGGATTTTGGATTGCGGAATGAATCGGACACCCTTCGAGCGGGGAGGGCGGTCGGCCGGCACGGACTCGCCTTGCAATTCCGCAATCCGCAATCCGCAATCCGCAATTTGCTGCTTCTGAGCCTCGCCAGCACACCGCTCGGCGGGCAAGGACTGCGACCCAGAGCGCGCGACGTCGGCCTCGTCGTCGGCATCCTTTCCCCCGGCCCGCTGGACGCGATCACGGACGTCGCCGGGGTGCGCGTGGGGCAGGCCACCGTCGCACGCGGCGATTCGATCAACACGGGCGTCACCGCCATCCTGCCGCCCGGCGCCAACCCGTTCCGCGAGAAGGTGCCGGCGGCAATCGTGGTCGGGAACGGCTTCGGGAAGCTCG
>WNFU01014576.1_pt1 | contig 15916 bp, 17 predicted proteins | sample 5400121 | NCBI WGS metagenome assembly WNFU01 (sample SAMN13153360, study PRJNA577476) | soil metagenome | isolation source: 100 cm soil or saprolite under grassland replicate 1 | place: USA:California | collected 2016-06-15
CGGTGGCCGCGGCCCTTGCCGCCAACGACCCCGCGATCCAGGTGGCCGACCTTGCGGTGGCCCAGGGCGCCGACGCGCTGCCGGTCATCCGGGGCCGGGTCGGCTCGCAGCGTGACCGGCAGTGGGCGTTGACGCTGGCGCGGGAGGCGTTGGGCCGCGACGTCCACGACGGGCTGCGGGTCGATGCGTCGCTGCCGGCCGGTGCGCCTGCCGGGGTGACAAGCGGGTTCGAGGACGAGGGTGGCAGCGACCCGGAGGTGGACTGGACCCAGGGCGCGACCGGCCTGCTCGGCTCGGGCGTGGACCCGCGGCGGGCGCGCCTGCCGGGCCAGGAGGACGAGCACCTCGGCGAGCCCCGACCGGCTCGTGAGTACCTGGCCCCCGGGTTGGAGCAGGAGACCACGCCCGAACCACCACGCAGCGGCTAAGGGCCTGCGCCAGTAGGTGGTCAGGGCCGGCGGCGTGGGCGGCCGTCCCAGCGATAGCTGGTCCAGGCGCGGCGGACCAGTCGGCCAAGCACGATGACGGCGTTGGCCAGCGCCAGCCAGAACGCCACCACCAGCCGGCGGCGCTCGGTACACCAGCGCAGCTTGCCGTACTGGTTGCCCCAGGCGTGGGTGCGCTCCACCGGCCGCGGTGGGTGGCCTGGACCGGTGCCGGCCGCCCGCGGGTAGCGATCTGGCCGGCCATGCCCCGCTCGGCCAGCACCTGCCGGCAGGTCTGGTAGTCGTAGCCGGCGTCCAGGTGCACCACCGGTTGGGCGGGCAGCCTCCCGATCACGCTGCTGGTGGCTGCAAGGGTGTCCAGGGTCGCCCCAAGCAGCCCGTCGTCGCGGCGGTTGGCCGCTGCGGGGACCGCGCCCAGCGGGATGCCGCCCGCGTCGGTGACGATCGAGCGTTTCAAGCCCTGCTTGCGGCGGTCGACCGGGCTCGGCCCGGCGACCTGGCCGCCGCAGGGCGCCTTGACGATGCACCCGTCGACGGCCAGGTGCTCCAGCTCAAGGCCGAACAGCCGCTGGTAGGCGGCAAGCACCGCCAGGCGCAGTTGTTCGGCCACCCCGGCGTGGATCCACTCGTCGCGGCGGCGGCGCAGGGTGGTGGCCGAGCAGGTGTGATCGGCGATGCGGCGGTAGCCGCAGCCGAACACCAGGACCTGGATGAGCTTGTCGAACACCAACCGGTCGGGGATGCGCCGGCGGTGGCAGCCCAGCGGGTGGTGGACGGAGCGGACAGGCAGCAGGGCGGCGACCTGGACCCACGACGGTTCCAGGATCGACGATGGCAGGGCAGGCACGAGACCTCCGGATGAGGACCGAGGGTGAGAGCTCGGTGATCATCACGAACGGCAGGGAGGTTGTCGTGTAGCAAGCTGGCGGGCTGGGGAACCGCGCGGTGGGGGCGGGACGTGTTAGGGGTGGACCGCGGCGAGTGGGATCGGAGCGGGCGTGGCTGACGACGGGTTCACGGCGTTCTTCCAGGGCGCGTACCCGCGCATCGTGGCGCAGCTGCGGCTGCTGACCGGGGACCTGGCCAGCGCGGAGGACGTCGCTCAGGAGGCGTTCGTCCGCGCGGCCAGCCGGTGGCGGCAGCTCGCCCGCTACGACCAGCCGGAGGCGTGGGTCCGCAGGACCGCGTTCCGGCTGGCGATCGATCTGCTGCGGCGGGCCAGGCGGCACCAGGGGCTGCTGGCGCGGCTCGGCACCCGAAGGGAGCCGGACGCAGAGCTGTCCCCGCAGGACCGTGCGGTGATCGAGGCCCTGCTGCGGCTGCCGCTGCCGCTGCGGGAGGTGCTGGTGCTGCACCACTGCCTGGACCTGCCGGTCGACGCGGTCGCGGCGCAGACCGGCGTGAGCGTCGGGACGGTCAAGTCGCGGCTGTCCCGCGGCCGGGAGCGGCTTGCCACGCTGCTGCAGCCCGACCCATCCCGCGAGGCGTCGGAGACCGAGCCCGAACCCGAGGAGGATCGACATGCCCGGCCGTGACCTGCCCGACCTGGACGAGCGGCTGCGCCGGCTGCCTGCCGCGCTGGCGGTCGAGGCGCCCGCGGGGCTGGCCGAGCGCATCGCCCGCCGGGGTCGCCACCGCCGTCGGCTGCGCCGCGCCACCGCCGCCGCGGTCGTCGTCGCCCTGCTCGGCGGGGCGATCGCCACCCGGCTGGCGGTGCTCGACCATACTCCCACACCGGTGCTCAATCCCGGCCTGCTGGTCCAGGACGCGACCCCCGAGGAGCTCGCCCGCGGCCACTGGCAGGCCCTGCCGCCCCTGCCGTCCGGGCTCGACCACCGCCGCGCCGGTATGGCGGTGGTCTGGACCGGCAACGAGCTGATCGTCTGGGGTGGTGGCAGTCGTGACCCCATCCAGGCCCACGCCGACGGTGCCGCCTACGACCCGAGGGCGGGCCGCTGGGCGCTGCTCCCGCCCGCCCCGGAGGGCCAGTGGCTGGAGGGGGACCGGGGACTTGCGGTGTGGACCGGCCGCGAGGCGCTGGTGTGGGGTGGCATCACCTTCCCCGACCCGGTGCACGCCCCCGGGAGGGGGCGTCCTGCCGACGGGGTCGCCTTCGATCCCGCGCGGCGGACCTGGCGGCAGCTCCCCGCCCGGCCGGCCCGGCTGAAGCCGCTCGGCGGGGACACCTGGACGGTCTGGACCGGCCGTGAGCTGCTGGCCGGTGGCATCCAGGAGGCGGGTGCCGGGGGTGGCCTGGTGGCCGGCGCCTACGACCCGGCGGCCAACCGCTGGCGGCTGCTTCCCCAGAGCCCCAGGCTCACCGGCGGCAGCGGCCACCTGCTGGCCCGGACGGCAATGTGGGCCGGGACCCGCCTGCTGGTCTGGAACTTCTGGAGCCGCACGGCCCGGGCCGCCAACGACCTCACCGGCGCCTACGATCACCCCGTCGAGCCCGACGGGATCGACCTGTGGGCCTACGACCCCGCGAGCGACCGCTGGACGGTCCTGCCCGCCCCCCCGAGCCAGGTCCGCCGGGTGGTGGCGGGGGCCTCGATGGTGTGGACCGGGCGGGAGGTGGTCATCGCCTCGGCGCGGGCGGTGGTCGCCGGCCAGACCCGCATGGTCACCCAGGCCGGCCGCTATGACCCCGAACGCGCCCGCTGGACCCCGATCGCCCCGCTGCCACGCCCCCGCGGCAGACTGATCTTGGCCTGGGCCGGCGCGGCGGTCATCGAGCCGTTCGAGAATGCCGTCTACGACCCGGCGGCAGACCGCTGGTTGCGCCTGCCCGCCGAGCCGGAACCCGCCGGCTACCAGCCGCTGGGCTCGGGCTGGGGGAACATGGAGCGCGCACTGCTGCGGACGGACGGGCGCACCACCGGCGCCGTTCAGGTCTACGTGCTGGTACCAGCCAGACCCGCAGCGAGGCGATGAGCCGCTCGCCGCCGTCGTCGGCGGTGCATCACAGCCGCGTTGCCGCCGCTTGGGCGGCGAGCCGGCAGTCGTCGCGCCGGCGGGCGAGTCGTGCGACGAGATCGCTGTGGTGGGCTGATCCGTGAGCCCGCCCAGAGGACCTGAGGTGACCGAAACTCCGGCACCCATACCCCTGTCAGCGCTCATAGCCCTGGGCGCCGGATCCATCGCGCCTGGACCCAACGGCACTGCGACGCCGCCCTCACCGCCACCCATGACAGCCTACTGGCGCAGTTCTTACAGAGGATCGCCCGTTCCGGTGACACGCACGGACGGTGCCCTGCAGCTTATTGGGCTGCACGGCCTTGGAGCTGTTGGCGCGAAAGCGTGGGCTTCTGCAGGCTCCTCACCCTTATCGGTCAGGGATGGCCGTGGGAGAGCCAATCGGACCAGCCGTCGTTGGGGGCGGTCTGCCACTTGTGGTACAGCACCCCGTCGGCACCCACAACGAACAGCTCCAAGCGGCCATCAGCCGCCGCCGCGAGCGCCGGGTCGCCCGCCAGGCTCACTCCGGGGGTCCCGTGGGAGAACCAGTCGGACCAGCCGTCGTTCGGCGCGGTCTGCCACTTGTGGTATAGCGGACGCTCCTTGGTCGGGTCCGCCTGACTACCACCCACGGCGAACAATTCCAGCCGCCCGTCGGCAGCCGCTGCAACCGCTGGCGTCGGAAACACGCCCTCCGCTCCAGAGCTGTCCCCCTGGGGATTGCCGTGGGAGAACCAGTCGGACCAGCCGTTGTTCGGTGCGGTCTGCCCCTTGTGCGACAACATCAGGCTGGAATCCACCGCGAACACCTCGAGCCGGCCGTCGGCAGCGGCCGCGACCACCGGAGACGAGTACAGACTCCCGCCGGGCGCAACGCCATGAGAGAACCAGCTCGACCAGCTTTTCCCCGCGACCGCGAGCTGCCACTGGTGCAGAAGCTGTCCGGGAAGCTGTCCGCCGCCGGCGACTGCCAGCACCTCCAACCGGCCATCGGCACTGGAACCCACCGCCGGCCAAGGAAACAGGTACGGCACCGGCAACCCTGGATGTTGCGACCAGGTGGGTCCAGTACTGGTCGCTGTGAGGTCACTGTTCTCGTAGAGGTCGTATTCCCCGATCGCGAACAGGTAGTTGATGCCGCCGGCGCCCAGCACCGGCACTGCGGGCGCACGTAGTTTGGAGCCACCCAACGATTCCCAGGGCGACCACGGGCCGTCGGGCAGTTGCTGAATCCGCCGGTAGACGGTGCCGTCACTGCCCACCAGGAACACGCCAAGCCCGAGCAGGTCGATGAGGTTCACCCGAGCCGCTGCCGGAGCGGACAAGTCCGCCAGGGCCGCCCCCGGGTTTCCCAGGTTCGTCCACCCTGACCACCCGTTGTTGGGGTACGTCTGCGTCAGGTGGTACAGCACGCCGTCCCGGCCCACGGCGAACAGCCGAAGCCGACCCGCACCGTCCGCCACAACCGCAAGGTTGTAAGACAAGAGCGTCACCATGATCCTCCCAGCCGCGCGTACGAACTCCGCCAGGCGCTCGGGCCTTGAGGCCATCATCCCAAACCGCGTCCCCACTGCTCTACGGAAGCCCGCACGTCCGGTGACAACACCGAAGCCCGTGCAGCCCAATAAGCTGCAGGGCACCGTCCGTGGGTGTCACCGGAACGGGCGATCCTCTGTAAGTCCGGCTCGTCCCTGCGCGGGTGGGCAGCGACCACGAGACGGTCCTCACGGTGGACCTCCCCACTCACCGCTCTCCTGGCCGTCGACTGGGTGGGCACCACGCTCCGCGGCAGTGACCGTCCGAGGCGGGCAGAGGCCTCCGCCGGACCCCTGCCGGCATGGCATGCTGGCAGGGTCGACGTGAGCCGCCTCACTCCCGATCAGCGGCGGCAGAGGACGGGCATGGCCGAACCGCGGCCGGGTAGGCACGCGCGGGTTGGGTGCGAGCGCAGGTTCCTCCTGGCGGAACTGCCGCGCCGGCGGACGCCGATGCGGACAGGCCGGGTCGGGTGCCGATGAGCGCGGTGCTGGACGTGGCCGCACGTCTGGCCAGCCCGTGGGCGTACGTCGTGCTGGCGCTGCTGGCCGCCGCCGAGTCGGCCGCCTTCGTCGGGCTGGCCATCCCCGGGGAGACCGCGATGCTGCTGGGCGGCTTCCTCGCCTACCAAGGCCGCGTCAGCCTCGGCACGATGATGGCGGCCGGGGCGGCCGGCGCGGTGGTGGGCGACTCGGTCGGCTACGAGATCGGCCGGCTGTTCGGCGAGCCGCTCAAGCGCAGCCGCCTGGGCCGCAAGGTCGGCGAGAAGCGCTGGGCCAAGGGCGAGGCCTACCTGCGTGCCAGGGGCGGCCGCGCGGTGTTCCTGGGCCGCTTCGTCGGCCTGTTGCGGGCGCTGGTGCCCGCCCTGGCCGGCATGTCGCGCATGCCCTACCGGACGTTCCTGCCGTGGAACCTCGCCGGAGGGATCATCTGGGCGCCCGCGGCGGTGACGCTCGCCGCTCGCTGGGTCGCCCGCCACCCCGAGCGGCTCCGCGCCGTGGTCGACCGGCAGCTCGACCGTCCATGGGTCGCGCGGCTGCGTACCCGCTACCAGCGGCAGCTGGCGTTCCTGGCCGAGCGGCTGCGGCCGGGTGGGGCGCTGGGCCTGTCGCTGACCGTCACCGCGGCCGGCCTCATCGGGGCTGGCTGGGCGTTCGGCGCGGTGCTCCAGGACGTCCTCGCCGGCGACGAGGGCGCCCTGCTGGACGGGCCGGTGTGGCACTTCCTCCTCGCCCACCGGGAGGCCTGGCTCACCCTGCTGATGCGCGCCGCGACCAACCTCGGCAACGCCGCCGTCCTGGCCGGCGTGGTCCTGCTCGTCGGGCTCGCCTGGCTCTGGCAACGGCGCACCCGGCGGCCGCTGTTGCTGCTGGGCGCCGCGTACCTGGGCGCCTGGGCACTGTCGGACACCATCCAGGACCTCACCCACAGAACGCGGCCGCCTGCTGCCCAGGCGATCGGCCACTGGACCGGTTACGCCTTCGGGTCCGGGCAGGCCACCAAGGCCACCGCCGTCTACGGCATGCTCGCCGCCCTCCTGGCCGCCGCCACCTCCCGCTGGGGCCGCAAGGTCGCGCTGTGGACCGCCGCGGCGCTGCTCGCCGGGCTGGTCGGACTGTCGCAGCTGTACCTGGGTGCGCACTGGCTCACCGACGTACTCGGCGGGCTCGCCCTCGGCACCGCCTGGCTGTTCACCCTGCTGACCCTCAGCCGGACCACGCAGGACTACCACAGCGGCCCAACCGCCACCACCTCACGACAAGAGCGCCGAGCCGCCTCCAAGCGGTAACCCCAGCACCGCGCACTCGTCTGTAACTAGACGGATACGTAACCGATGGGATACGCTCGGCTCGTGGAGACCGTGCTGAAGGCGATCGCGGAACCCCGGCGCCAGGAGATCCTCCGCCTGATCTGGCAGCGCGAGCGGGCAGCCGGCGACGTCGCCGCGCACTTCGACATCAGCCGGCCGGCCATCTCCAAGCACCTGCGGATCCTGAGGGAGGCCGGGCTGCTGGCGGAGCGCCGCGTGGGGACCCAGCGCCTGTACAGAGCCCGCCCGGAGCGGCTCGCCGACGCCCGCAGGTTCCTCGAGAGCTTCTGGGACGAGGGCCTCGCGGCGATCAAGCGCTCCGCCGAGGATGACGCGAGGGGTCGGCGGACCTGATGGCGTCCATGGCGTCCGAGCCCGAGGAGATCGTCCGCGAGGTCCGCATCGCCGCCAGACCCGACGAGGTGTTCCCGTACTTCACCGACGCCGACAAGCTCGTCGTCTGGAAGGCCGCGCGTGCCGAGCTCGACGCGCGCCCCGGGGGCGTGTTCCGGATGGACGTGACCGGGCGAGGGGACGTCGCACGCGGCCAGTACGTCGAGATCGATCCGCCCCACCGGGTGGTGTTCACCTGGGAATGGGAGGACCGAGGTCCGGCGACGCCGCCCACCCGCAGCGTGGTCGAGGTCACGCTGGCCCCGGACGGCGACGGCACGCTGCTGCGCCTGGTCCACCGCGGCGTGCCGCGGGAGATCCGGCGCGGCAGCGCCGCGGGATGGGCGCACTACCTGGCCCGGCTCGCGCTGGCCGCGGCAGGCCACGACCCGGGGCCGGACCCATGGGCGGCCGCCGGAGGAGGTCCGACGTTCGAGATCGAGGAGGTCCAGTGAGCGACGCGGAACGCAACAAGGCCAACCTGCAGCGCCTCTACGACGAGGTCATGAACGGGCACGACGTCGACGCCGCCGACGAGCTGATCACCCCTGACCGACCCGACCACGACCCGACGTTCCCGCCCGAGTTCACCCACGACCGTGAGGGGTTCAAGAAGCTGTTCCGCATGCTCATCGGGGCCTTCCCGGACCTGCGATTCACCACCGACCTGATGGTCGCCGAGGGTGACATGGTCGGCGCGTTCAGCAGCGTGCAGGGCACCCACCGCGGCGAGTTCATGGGGATCCCGCCGACAGGGAACTCGTTCACGATCAGCAACACCGACTTCTGCCGCTTCACCGACGACGGCTTGATCGCCGAGCACTGGGGCCTGGTCGACATGGCGTCGATGATGCGCCAGCTCGGCGTGGCCGGCTGACGATGATCCTTGTGACGGGCGCCACCGGGCTGACCGGCGGCGCGCTGGTCCGCCGGCTGTCGGCAGGACGTGTCCCCGTGCGCGCCCTGGCGCGCAGTGCCACCCGGGCCGAGCGGCTTTCCACGTTGCCGCAGGTCGAGGTCGTGGAAGGTGACATGGCGCAGCCCGCGACGCTCGGCAGGGCGCTGCTCGACGTGGACCGTGCCATGCTGATCTCCTCCGCGGACCCCGCTATGCTCGAGGTCCAGTCGAACTTCATCGACGCCGCCGCAAGAGCCGGCGTCGGGCACGTCGTCAAGCTCTCCGGCATCATTCCGGACCTCCACTCCCCCTTCCGCTACGCCCGGATGCACGGCGAGATCGAGCGGAGGCTGGAGTCCTCGGGGATGGCGTTCACGCACCTGCGCGCCGGCGAGTTCATGCACGCGTACTTCCGGCAGGTGCCCTCGATCGTCGCCAAAGGAAAGCTGCTGCTGCCCATGGAGGACGCCAGGATCGCCTCGATCGACGTCGGCGACATCGCCGAGGTCGCCGCCACCATCCTCACCGGCTCCGGGCACGAAGGGGCCGTCTATCCCCTCACCGGTCCCGAGGCGCTCAGCATGACCGACGTCGCCGAGAAGCTCGCCGCCGCCACCGGCAAGGCGATTCAGTACGTCAACGTCGCTCCCGAGCAGGCAACCGCGGCCCAGCTCGCCGCCGGCATGCCCCCGTTCACCGCCGAGGCGCTGGCCGAGCTGTTCGCCGAGCGGCGCAAGGGCAAGGAGGCGCAGGTCTCACCGTTCGTCCAGACGATCCTCGGGCGGCGCGCGACCAGCTTCGACGAGTTCGCCGCGCGGCATGCCGCCGTCTTCCGCGGCGAGCAGCCGGCACCCGCGGTCTGACCGCAATCGTCGACGGCTGCGACTCCGACTCACGATGCGCGGTCGTCGATGAGCCGCCTGACCGTATCCCTGAACAACTCGCGGTCCTGGACGGTGACCGTGAGTCCCGGATGGCGGGCGCGGCGGCCCAAGCCCCGAACCGGAGTGTGGAAACGGATGCAGACACCGCCCGCGGCCGTGCTGCCGAACGTCAGCCCGTGGTCGACCCACGACTCGCGGATGCCGATCGCCGTGTACCAGCGATAGGGCCCGGTCAGCTCCACTCCGGCGATGTTGTCCAAGCTCGTCCGCACCTGCAGCGGCCCGAACCGCGCCACCAGGCCGCGGCCAGGGCCGATCTCCACACGCGCGGTCCTGCTGTTCACGCCCCACAACAACAGCAACGAGCGGAACCGTGGGTCCACGTCGAAGCGGAACTCGTAGCGATCCTGCTCCATGGTCACCTCGATCCAGCCTTCATCGGGCCTCGGAGGGCTCATGCCGGGATGAGCCGGATGGCAAGGGTGTTGGCGTGCTGCTGGTAGCCCAGCGAGCGTGCGACCGCGACCGAGGGGACGTTGGCGAGCAGGGTCTGGTAGTGCAACAGCCAGCCCTGGTCGAGCCCATGGCGGGTCATCGCGCTGACCACCGCCCGGCCGTACCCCCGCCCGCGATGACCGGGACGGGTGATGATGCCGACGTCCCAGAACCGCTCCCGCCACGGCGCCAGCATCCCGGCGGCCACCAGCACGCCGCCGACGACGCAGCCGAACAGCGGCGGCCGGCCAGGGTCGATCGAGCTGGCGGCCCACTCGGCCGGAGGGCAGGCCGCGGCGAGCGCGTCCAAGGCCGCCCGGTCGGCGCTCGACAGCAGCCGCGTTCCCCGAGCGTCGGCCGGGGTGAAGCCGCCGGCGTCGACGTGGCCTTGCCAGGCGGGTCCGACGATCCGCTGCACCGCCGAGCCGAACAGCCCCGCCAGACGCGCTCTGTCGAACGCCTCGGCAGTGCTCAGATGTCCAAGGGCGGCCTGCGCCGCCGCATACCAGTCGTCCGGCACCGTGACCACGCAGGCGGTGGCGGTCGCCAACGCGAACGCGACGCGGTCGCCCTCGAACGCCGGGCCATGCCGCACGACCGTGGTGTCCGCGGAGCTCAGCACACGCGCCGTGGAGCCGAGCTCCGCGGCCCAGGCCGCCAGCGCCGCATCACGGCAGGTCATGGACCGGGGCCGTCGATGACCTCGAGCAGGATGTCGCCGTGGCAGGGCCGGTCAGGCGGGCACCAGCACGCCAGCGTCCTGCCGGCCAGCTCGCGGCGGGCGGCCTCGACCAGCTCCGGATGCTCGCTGAGGTGCCGACGGTACAGCGCCAAGGCCCCGGGGAGGCCGTGCTCGCTGACGCGGTAAGGGTTGCCCCACTTGCCGGGGCGGGAGATGACCACCGCGCCGGGCGGCTTGCGCCATCCCTTGCTGCGCCGGAGCTGGACACGACGTGGCGAGGGAGTGGCCTTGCTGGTGCCCATCCGCTGCCTCCTCGGAGCGTTGGACCCTGATCGCGCGCGCCATACCAGCCTACGCACACTGACCTCAAGCCTGCGGGGCCTGCCGGGCGGAATGGAGCGGAGCCAGACCACGCCCGCCAATCCGACGGCTCACGGGTCCCGGAAGCGGGGGCGTAGGCCCGGCCCATCATGGCGTCACGGTCCACCGAGCCGGCGATCACCGAGCGAGGACACGAACGACGCAAAGGAGCCGGCGGGGCGGCCGGTGAGGGTCGCGACATCCGTCGAAACCGCCGCGAAGCGGCCCTCCCGTACCGAGGTGAACATCGAGGCGTACGCCTCGATCAGCCAGTCCGGCAAGCGATCCGCGGCGAGGCGATCGCGGTAGCCCGCGTCGTCGAGGGGAATGTAGGCGAGCGGGCGCCCGGCCGACGCGCCGGCGATCTCGGCGACTTGGCGGGCCGTGAGCGCGTCGGGTCCGGTGAGCCGGATCACGCCGTCCCGATCGCCCAGCGCCGAGGCGGCCAACGCGGCGGCGACGTCGTCGCAGGTCACCAGCGACATCCCCGCGCCACCGTCCGAGAGCGCGAGCTCGCCGTCCCGGAAGGCGGTCGCGAGCCACGTGTCGACGAAGAAGTCGGCGAAGATCGACGTCCGGGCGATCAGGTGCCGCAGGCCGGAGGCTGCGAGGCGGGCTTCGGTGGCACGGTGGCCGGCCGCGTAATAGAACCGCGAGTCCGGCTCGTCATCGATGATGCTGGTGTACACGACCCGGCGCACGCCGGCGTCGATCGAGGCGGCGACCACGTGCTCGTGGTGGCGGCCGACCGACTCGGCGACGCCGTCGCTGGAGATGAAGACCAGCGTGTCCACGCCAGCCAAGGCCGAAGAGAGCGATGCGGGATCGTCGTAGTCGGCGTACCGGGCCACGAGGTCGCGCCGCAGCGGGATCGCCGCCGGACGGCGCGCGAGCGCGACCACCAGCCTGCCGCGGCCGAGCAGCCCGCGCACCACTCGGGAGCCGAGGTTCCCCGTCGCCCCGGTGACCGCGACCGTCACTGGAACCGCTCCGCCAGCCGGTCATGATCGTCCACCATTGCCTCCCTCCTCGCCACCCGTCATCGCAAGTGACCGACGAAACCCAGCGGATGTGACAAGGAGGCAGGCACGGCGCGGCCAAGCCGTTGGGGTAAGGAGCGCAGGAGATCCGAAGACCGCAGCTTGCGCCACGCTACTTGGTCCTGCGGGCCGTGTTGCACTCCTCGCGGCGGCTGAACGGGCTGGTGCTGCACCGTCTGAGGGTGTCGTGGTCGAGAAGCTCGAAGGTGGCGGCGGTGCTCCACTCGAACGTGCAGTTCTGCCCGGCATTGCCTTGGGACCACAGCTCGCTGCCCGTGTAGCGCGGCCCGCGTCCCTTGATCTTCCACTCCTGCCCGCCGCTGCGGAATGTGCAGCCGCTGTCGGACCCGGTGGAGTCTTCCCCAATTCGTACGGCGACGAACGATGTCCGGCCGGTCCGCTGGACCTGCCACGTCCCGCTCCAGGTGCCGACGATCTCCGGCGTCGGCAGCACGGTCTGGGCTGCGACGACGATGATCCCGGTGAGACCGGCGGTAGCGGCCCACAGGCCCAGCGTGGCGTTGGCGGACAGCGACGTGGCGGCCGGCGCGCTCGTCTCCGGTCGCGCATTGCCCGCCAGCCGGTTGACGAATCGCTCCACCCGGTCGGCGAGCCGGTCTCGGAGCCTACCCAGCGGCGAGTCGGGTTGCTTGCCGGCGACGAAGAGGACCACGATCGCCGGGCGCAGCACCAGCTTGGTCAGCCAGGTCCACAGGGAGACCGCCCACCGGTACCGCTGGTTGGTCTCCTCCGCGCGGCCTCGACGCGTTCCCAGTAGCCGCGCAGCCGCGTCCCCAGCGGCTGTGGCGAGCGGTCACCGACGACCACCTCGCTCTTGAAGAGGAGGTCGTGCAGGCAGCGCCGCCGCCGGGTCACCAATGCGGCCAGCACCCCCAGCCCGAACACGTCGACCACCAGGTAGCCGAGGGAGTGCCGGCCGACGGCCCAGGCAAGCCCGCGGAGGGTGCGTGGCGGCGCCGAACCGTCGATGCGGCGGACGGTCAGGCCGAATAGCGCCTTGCCGATGGTCTGACCGGTCAGCCACACCGACACGGCCAGGTAGCTGACGAGGCCGACCACCAGCCCCACCACGAACAGAAAGCCGCTGTCGAATCCCAGCAGCTTGCCGAGGAGGGTGGGCACGGCGAGCACGGCGGCGATGATGAGGACGTCGACGGCGAAGGCGAGCAGCCGGGCCGGGTGCGGCGCCAGCCCCACCGTCTGCCCTGGCCTGCTATCACCGCTCGGGGGTTCATCGACCGGGGGGCCGTGAGGCTCAAGAGGGCTGGCTGCCGGGGTCGGGTCGACGGGCTGGTGCTCCTCCAGCGGCAGCTCCGGCATGTCATCCTCCTTGGCCGCCCGGGCGTCGCGCGTCGGATATGGAGGTTGTACTGCATACTCCGCGCTACGGACAGGATCGGCTGGTTCCTACGTTCGGTGTCTGACCCTGCCAGCCGGGGAGCTGGACAGTCCGCCGGCGGGCCGAAGCGAGGCGATCGCGCCTACGGCGCGCTGTCTCCCCCGACGGGCCCGAGCACTTCCCCGTCCTCGCCGCCAAGCTGCACCGGATGCAGTCCGAGGAGCCAACGCTCACCGTCGCCGACCTCGCCGGCTACCCGGGCCCGACGCTCGTCATGGTCGGCGACGACGACGACGAGATCCCCATGGAACACACCCTGCGCCTGCGCCAAGGACTACCGCAGGCGCAGCTCGCCGTCGTGCCCGGCACCGGCCACGGGCTGCTCGCCGACAAACCCGAGCTCTGCAACCGGCCCATCGCCGACTTCCTGACCGAGACCGAGAACGGAGACCACCGATGATCCCCCGGATCTGGGCGGACGCTGCGCCGGTGCGTGACCGCCGAGAGCCTCCCTCGTCGCAACCGCACCTCGTGTCCGTCCGCCACCTGCCTGCCGCCGACGCCGCCACCCTGCTCGATGGTTCGGGCTCACGACACCCGCGGCCGCGCCCGTCGTGGCCCAGTCGGCCGCCGTCGATGCATACGCCCTGACCACCGGGCGAGTCGTGGGCACCGCAGCCGCCCCGGTGGCGCTGGCCGGCGTGGTCGTCGGCGGGCTGGCCCTTGCCCGCTCCGCTCGTCGCATCAGCAACGGCGGGAGAAGGGGGGCCATCGTGGCCCTCGTGGCGGGGCCGACCGGCATGGTCATCGGCGGACTGTGGTGGGATCGTCGGCGGCTTTGCGGGTCTCACCCGAGACCTGATAGCGGCGAAGCGTGGGGCGGCATGCCGTGCATGGCGAGCAGTGCGCGCTTGTCCGGCTTGCCGGTGGCCGCCATCGGGACGCCGGGCACGACGGTGATCGTCCGGGGGACGCTGTCCTCACCGAGCTCGGCCCGGACCAGTGCGGTCAGCGCGTCGAGGTCGGGCGTACGGCGGCCATCCAGGACGACGAACGCGTGCACGGCCTCGCCGCTCCGCTCGTCCGGGGCACCGGCCACGTACGCCTCGGCCACGTCGGGATGCCCCATGAGCACCTGCTCGATCGGGCCCGCGTAGACCACCATCGCGTTCACCATGATCACGTCCCGGGTCCGGCCGACGAGGTACAGGAAGCCGTCCGCGTCCTGGTAGCCGAGATCGCGAGTGCGCAACCAGCCGTCCCGGAGCGTGTCCTGGGTCTCCTCTTCCTGCCCCCAGTAGCGCGTCATCTGGTACGGCGCGCGCACGTAGACCTCGCCGGTGCGGCCCCTGTCGACCTCCCGCTCCGCCTCGTCCCGCACGCTGACCTCGACCTGCGGGTGGGGGCGGCCGACGGAGCCCAGCACGCGGTCCGGGCCGGCGGCGATGTCGGTGGGCGTGAGCATCGCGATGTTCCCGGCCTCGGTCTGCCCGTACCCCTGGTAGACCACCGGGCCGAGCCGCTCCACCGCCGCCGCCAGCCGGCGTGGGCTGATCGGCGAGCCTGACACCATGAGCGCACGCAGGCTGCCGACGTCGACCTGCTGCCGGCGGAGCACGTCGAGCATCTGGGAGAGCCGGGGCACCGTGATGATGGAGCCGGTGATCCGGTAGCGCTCTATCGCGTACGGGAACAGCGGCCGCCCATCGTCGTCGGGGATCACGGCGGTCCCGCCGCCCAGCAGGCATGGCGCCAGGAACTCCAGCACCACCATGCTGGCCAGCGTGCCGAACAGCAGGTATCGCTCGAAGGCCATGGCGAACTCCGCCGCTGCGGGGGACCACGCGCGGGGCTGCCAGGTCCAGTGCGAGCTGAGCGCACGGTAGGTGATCGCGCAGCCCTTGGGCCGTCCGGTGCTGCCGCTGGTGAAGACGAGCGCGGCCACGTCGTCCGGGCGGGCCGTGACCCGAAGATCCCCGCCGTCACCGGGCTGCGCCAGCAGATCGATCGCGCTCGGGCACGGCCCCAGCGACAGCAGCGGAGCCGGTTCTGGCGCGGTCAGCAACGCTGCCGCCGACGTCTCCACCGTCGTCGCGTCGACGAGCACGTAGTCGACGTCCATCCCGAGCACGTGCGCGAGCTGACCCGCGGGGTACTGCGGCCGGACCGCGACGACGCGGCAGCCCAGCACATGGGCGGCGATGTGCGCGGCGAACGCCTCCGGCGAGACGGCGAGGTGGACGGCGATGCCCCGCCCGGGGCCGAGCCCGGCGCGGCGCATGGCGCCCGCCAGCCGGCCGATGAGGTCCAGCAGCTCGCCGCGCGAGACGCTGCGGTCGCCCTGCTCGAATGCTGGACTGCCGGGTGACTGCCGGAGCGCGTCCAGGAGAGATTGCGGGAACAGCGGCTCGATGGGATCGCGCATGGACCGGCTCCGGGCATATCGTCCTCGTAGAGCCTGATTGTCCTACTGGCTGGAGCGCATGTGAAGGTGATCGGTGCGGGTTTCGGCCGGACCGGCACGGCCTCGCTGAAGGCGGCGCTGGAGATGCTGGGATACGGCCCGTGCTACCACATGTCCACCGTCATCCGGGATCCGTACCGGGTCCGTCAGTGGCTGGAGATCTCGCATGGCCGCGGCCTCGGCTGGGATGAGGTGCTCGCCGGCTTCCAGAGTGCGCTGGACTGGCCGGCCGCCGCGTACTGGCGGGAACTGGCCGAGCACTACCCCGGCGCCACGGTCATCCTCACCGTCCGAGACCCGGACCGGTGGTACGACAGCGTCAGCGCGACCATCTTCGCCCGCGCGCTGGCTGAAGCACGGCCGCTGCCGCTGCACCGCCGGATCATCCGGTGGCTGGTCGCCCACCGTACTCCGGACTTCGCCCTCTATCCCCGGATGGCGCGGGCCACCATGGTGGACCGCGTGTTCGGCGGCCGCATCGACGACCGCAAGCATGCGATCGAGGTCTTCGAACGGCACCTCGCCGAGGTGCGGGCCACGATCCCGGCCGACCGGCTGCTGGTCTTCGACGTCGCCGACGGCTGGCCACC
>WNFU01013141.1_pt1 | contig 15907 bp, 11 predicted proteins | sample 5400121 | NCBI WGS metagenome assembly WNFU01 (sample SAMN13153360, study PRJNA577476) | soil metagenome | isolation source: 100 cm soil or saprolite under grassland replicate 1 | place: USA:California | collected 2016-06-15
ATGCTGCTGCATATCGAGCACGGCGGCGGCGCTCGCCGCGGCGAACGGCGGCCGGCCCGTCAGCGCCTCGAACAGCACGACGCCGAGCGAATAGAGATCGGTGCGACCGTCGATGTCGGGAGAGCCGCTCGCCTGCTCCGGGCTCATGTACTCCTCCGTGCCCACGACGAACCCGCTGCGCGTCACCCGGTCTTCGCCCGAGTGGGCGATCGCGCGCGCGATCCCGAAGTCGACGAGAATGGCTCCGCCGCTCTCTGCCGAGAGCACGACATTGTCGGGCTTGATGTCGCGATGCGCGAGGCCGTGCTCGTGCGCGTGGCCGAGCGCGTCGAGCACTTCCGTCGCGGCACGGACCGCCCGGTCGATCGGCAGCATGCGCTCGCGCCGCAGCACCTGCCGGAGCGTCTCTCCCGCCACGAACGGCATCACGAACCAGAGCAGATAATCGGTTTCGCCGGAATCGAGCAGCGGCGCGATGTGCGGGTGGTCCAGCTTAGCGGCCCAGCGGATCTCGCGCAGGAAGCGGTCGGCGGCGACCGAGACCGTGAGCTCGGGGTGCAGTACCTTGATCGCGACCTTGCGGCCGTCTTTGTCGAAGGCGCCGTACAGCGTGGCGTTCCCTCCCCGCCCCACCGCAGTGATGATGGTGTAGCGGTCTCCCAACGCCTGACGCACCCGGCCGATAAGGTCGCGAGCCACCGGGGCACAATAGGCGGCCCCGGAAGGCAAAAAGGAAGGGTGCTATGGTTTTATTGGTCGAGAGGGACGCGTGTCCAGTAGAGATTGTCAAAAATGGCGTATGCGGAGCCCTTGCCGGCGAACCGCACGGCGTTAATGCCAGTCCCGCGGACGCAGAGTTGCTGGGCTGTGCGCTGGGTCGTCGATTCCGTTCGGTTCTGGACGTTGCCGTCGGCATCGAGCGCGTCGATGAATGCCACGCCACCGGGCAGGAGGTTGTGAAACCCGGTCGGTGTCGCGTTGATGCACACCTCCGCCGCGGGTACGACGAACGTTGCTTTGATGGTGCCGGAGCCGTCTTGACTGAAGTCCGAAGCGATGCCCAGGGGACAGACGCTGATGTTGTTCTGCCCCGAGTTGAACCCGAGCAGGCCGTAGTCATTCGCGTACACCGCGGTCCCTGGGCACAGGCCGAGTGGATTGCTCCGGCTGAACGTGACGCCGAGGCGAGAATACGCTGAGTTTACGGTGGCACCGGGCAGAATCGATCCGAGCTCCGGTGTCTGATCGAAATTCAGGGCGAGCTCGCTTGGCAGCGCCCAGGTGAACCGGCTGAACATGTCCGAGCTCCCGCCGGCACCTAAGTCGATCGCCATCCGTGTGCTGGCGAACAGCGGCCGCGGCGTGACGAGCGAGCGGAGACTCGCCGCAAGGGCTCCGAGGAGGGAGCGGTGGGGGGGGGATCCCCGAGATCCCAGCACGGTGAAACCGGGATCGCACTGCAGGAACGTCGCAGGGACGTTGTTCAACGCGCGGATCGGCGGGTCTGCGCCGACGTGAAGCTGGAAGATTTGGAGCAAGTCCGACGTCGCATGATCGAGATCGCCAATTACCGGACAAATACCCACGGTCACGGGAGTGTTGAACTTGCCGCTCGCGTTGACCTCAGTGAGCGGCGGCTCCGTGTGGAAATCGTAGCACGAATTGCCGACGGCGCCCATGTCACCCGAGAACACGGGCTCGGGTAACCCCGGTATGCAGGGGCGCTCGTCCGCGGACTCAATGATGAGCGTGACCGGTTGGTCCACGGCGCCGGCCGGGACGAACACGCCCGCCTGACCATGCGTCGTGACGATCGTAGTGCTTTGTCCGGGCTGCACGGTCCCTTCGCCGCAGTCGGAATCCGCGCGCTCACATTGCGAGCCGACGCCGATGAAGAATTTGATCGGAAGGGTGCGATCGTCGAGCAGCGGGATGAACTCGCCCGTGTTCACGTTCTTCAGCTCGTTGCCGCCGTCGACGACATTCACATCAGCCACGCCGAGCTGCCGCGTCCCTGTTGTCGTGGTGATCCGATACGTACAGCTCGAATCGAGGTTGTCGTCGGGCGTGTGCCAGTTTGTGTGGTACTCGGCGTCGTCCGCTTGCATGTCCGATCCCGCCAACGTGCGGATGATTTCGCCGCTGCAGAGATTGGTAATGGTCACGATCGGACTGAGCTGCCGGGAGAACACCTGGGCCGCCGGCGCTTGCTGTGGTACGAGCGGCGGGAGCCAGACGAAAAAGACATTGCCGTCGTGATTGGCGTCGACGATGAGCGCAGCAGGGCCTGCCGAATAGCTGCGGTCGCCGTGACAGGCGACCGCCCCAAGGGCGACGATCGCCACGAACGGCAGATAGCTCGAGCAACACTTCATTGTAGGTTACCGAACGTGAGATGTAGAGAACAAACAAAAAGCCGAGAGCGTCGACGCACCATCGAACAAGAGAATCATTCCCCCTCCACCAGAGGAGCTAGTTCCATCCGCCTCAGCCAGAGGAACTAATTCCAGCGATGGGGGGCCTCCCGGCATGGAAAAAAAAGGGCGGCTCCGCGGAGCCGCCCTTTGCCACCCGACTGCGGGTCAACGCAACCCGTTTCCTTACTGTCCCAGTCCTGCGCTCCAGCTCCGCCCGTACAGGGGCGACGGAGTCGGGTTCAGGAGGCCGATCTCGATGGGATGGGAAACGAGACCACCCGGTGCCTGACCGATAGCCGTCATGTAGTCCACGATGCCCGTATAAGTGATCTCATTGGGCGGGAAACTGATCTGCGTCTGGACGACGACCTTGAAACTCAGCTCGCCGCGGTCCCCACCGAGGGCCGAGAGCGGAAGCACCACATCGGCTCCATCAGCGACGTAGATGATGGCGCCCACCTTCTGACTCGTGAAGCCGACGCCGGGCGCGAAGGTGAGCAGGGTCGCCGTCGAGCCAACGGACTGCGACCCGACCTCGAGATTGTACTCCGCGCCGATCGACGACGCATCATTGTTCGCCGCGTCCACACCCGGGAACCCGGTCGCGGGATTCTGATCCACGTCGATGACCACGGTTGCCATGGTGGCGTTCTGGTCGAATGTGCCCGTGGCGAACCGCAGCTGGAGCGTCAGGTTCCCCCGGTCGACCTGGGCGGTTGCGGACACGAGATCGGGCGCGACAGCGACGCGCGCGTCGGCAGTCGCATCACCGCTGGCGTCGGCTATGCTGGCCTGCAACGCGGTCACCACGAACGACATTTGCGAATTGTTGTCGCTCTCGTTCGTTTCCAGGACGTCGTGGTTCACGTCCGCGGTCGCTTCCGCGATGAAGCCTTGCGCCACGTCAAGATTCACCACACGAGTGACCGAGGCCGTCTGGCCCGGGTTCAGTGCCGGCACTGGCGAAACCGGAGGGAACGTCTCCCCCCCCACACGGACCGTCATGCTCGACGCCGGCGCCGGCGAGGTTCCCACGTTCTGCACGACGGCCGTGAACGTGATGTTGTCGGCCACCGTCGGGCTTGTGAACGAGCGCGTGAAGTTGGAGATGATCAGGTTGGCGGAAGTTCCGGTCGCGTGAATGAAGACCGGACTCACGAGGACATTGGCGGTGCTTGCTGAGAGCTCGTTGGCCCCCGCGCCGAGCCGCCACGACACGGTGGCGATGCCGGAGCCATCAGTGACGACCGTGCGCGTACTCGGCTCAGTCGCGCCGTCGGGCAGTGTACCGCCGCCCCCCGTGACCGTGAAGGTGACCGGCTGGCCTACGACATTCGAGATCTCGTCCACGTTGTGGTTGTGGATGTCTTGGACATGCACGGATGCTTGCACCGTGGTGCCTGCGGGGGCGACGGCACCATCGCCCGAGTTGATAGTCATCGTCGAGGGCCGTACGTAGCCGAAGCGGCTAAACTCGTTCGTGCTGCCACCGGCGCCCAGGTCGACGGCGTGGAGCGCGGTGGGCTGTATGACGCGACCGATCGCGTGAGTCACCGCGTACAAACCGGCCCTGGCGATATCGCCCAGGTGACCCGACCGCAATGCCGCACCGATCGAGGGAGGGGTCGGTCCGAAGTCGCCACAGCTCAGGAAGGGCGCATCGCGTTCGTCCACCAGTTGTACGGCGGGCACCAGGCGTCCTTCGATCTCTTCGCTCCGGTACAGCTCGAACGGATGTTCATTCTCCTGGCCGATATCGCTGGGGTACTGGAAGCAGACACCTGCGATCACGAGGCTCGTGAACAACAAGTCGGTACCATCCGGTCCGAGTCCGTGCAGATCGGGGTCGGTGCGGAACCGATAACACCCTTCCAGCTGCTCGAACGGTGTATTCAGGCAGGTCGCGCCGTTCCTGATGGGTAAGCGCTCGATGATAACGACCACCTGATCGAGTTGCATTCCATCGACCAGTGGAAGCCACCCGTTCGTGAAATGTGCTCCGGCGTGTTTGGTATTTGTGGTCACATCGAGTCCCGTGACCGGAAGGGTGTTCGGCACGACCTGTTCCACGCGGTCGTTTGGATCGCCGCCGGTGTTCGGGTCCCCCGATCCAAATGCGCCCAACTCGATACGCACCTTGATCGGTTGCGTCCGCCCGTCCTGGAAGATGAAGACCTCTCCGGTCTTCGGGTTCTTCATTCCCCCGAGCACCGGATCGACGTCCAGGAACCCGAGGGGCGTACCTCGCGGCGCCCCTCGCACGATGATGCGATAAAAACTGGTGGCAATCAGCGGCGATGCCTTCGTATCCCAATTGAGGACGTATTGCTCGCTCGCGGCAGCGAGGGCCATCCTCGCCGGACCGAAGACTCGCGCGTCGCTCTTGCAGGTCGCAGTCGCGAGCGATGGGACATCGATCGCTGTCAGCTCGCAGACCTCGACAAATGGCGAGAGGGCAGCATTGAATTTGCCGGCGTCGTAGTTGGGTGAGCCGACAGGACTCGCAACGAGTGGTGGCAGGAAGAAGAAGTCTTTGTTTCCGTCCGAGTGCGCGCCGTCGAAGATCATGGCGTTGATTGGAGGGACTTGATACGGCTGGACTGGGGAGTTGTCTCTACAACCCGACAGGACGACGACAGCGACGGCGAAACGCGTGAGATGTTTCATGGGGCGCTCCTAGCGCGGCTCATGGACCCGCGATGTGTGGCGCGTCTAGGGGAGCGCCGACGACAACGGGCTTCGGACCAACGGAACGCCTAGAAATTCTCCTCGGGTTTTTACTAGCGCTAGACCCCAGACCGTTGCAGATGTGATACAGATCACACTCGTCTATCGCGCACCGATGAGGGCTTTGAAGCGGGGGTCGTCCTGGATAGGGCGCCACCACCAGTGCACGTTCTTGCGGAAGCCCTCACGGTGCTTGGGGTTGGCCGTGAAGTACTCATCCAGCAGGCGAAACGCTTCCTCCTTATCACCCAGCATCACGCGGACGAACGCCTGGTAGCCGCGGAGCTCCTTTGTGGGGTCGATGTTGGCGTCGCCCCGTGAGCGGTCCAGGACATGTCGCGCGCTGTCGGCAAGGCCGGCACGGGTGAGCACGGCCGCGACCCAGATCTGCTGATAGAGTTGGGCGTAGGGGCGCGCCCGTTCCGGCGTCAGCCGTACCGCATCGTTGGCGAGCTGCCACGCACGGGCGACGTCCGGATCGCCCGCGGGGGTCGACATGAGCATCAGCTCGCACTGCGCGAACTGCGGATTGTTCGGGAACCGACGCTGCCCCTTTTCACACCAGTCCGTCGCTGGCGTAAACAGTTCCAGATCATATGACGTCACAAACAGGCGGAACAAGACCGCCTCCGCCGATGCGAGGTAGGCGTCCGCCTCGTACGCCGTGCGGGCGGCGCGGTTCGCCTCGACGAGCTCCCGCCGCTGATAGTAGAGGATGGAAAGGGTGTTCCAGGCGCCAACTTGCTGCGGGTTGAGCCGTGTTGCGGTCTCGAGATCGGCCTGGGCTGATGCGAGCAACCGCTCCGCTGCCGCGGGATCCGGTTCGAGCTCGCGCGAATAACGAAAGAAGCGGAGCGTTCCCCGAATCTCGAGCCCATCCGGATTCTGTGGCTCGAGACGGAGTGCACGATCAGCATGCCCCAAGCCGACATTGATCCAGCGTTCGACCTCCCGTGGCACGCGCTCGGGCCGCGCTCGCTGGTACGCCAGGCGCGCGCGCAACACGATCGGTTGGACCCAGGCCGGATCCGCTTTCTCCGCTCGCTCGAGCAGAGAGTCCGCACGCGCGTACAAGCCCGCGGCGGCTGCCGCATCCCTGACGGACGCAGCGAACGCGTCCTTCTGTGTCTTTAGCGCCTGTTGCACCGATGTCCAAGCCTCGACGCTCTTGGTCTCGGACCGTTCCTCGCGCAGCCGCACTTCGGCGCCGAGCCGCTCCCGTAGAAACAGGGCCGCCTGGCTGGCAAGGGAATCGCGCATCGCGAGAGGCGCTCCAATGGGCAACTCGAAACTTTGGCGCCGGAGGTCCACGGCGCTCGCCCCATCCACGAGGCGAATCGTCACACGCGTCGCTCCCCGCGTGCCAACCGGCTCCACCTCCCCTTCCACCAGCATGCCGGCCTGCAGGGCGCGCGCGATCGAGTCACGCGCCACGTCACGCCCGCGGAAGGGCGCGACGCCGTTGCGCGATACGACATCCAGCGCGCGAATCGCGCTCAGTTGATCGATCAACGATTCGGTGAGGCCGTCGGCGAGATAGCGCAGCGAGCTGTCGCGACTCAGGTCGTTGAAGTAGAGCACCGCGACGCGATTCTGTGCCAGGCCTGCCGTGCTGACACCGGCTCCACCATTCCGGTGACGACCGAACAGCAGCCATGCTCCAGCAATCAGCGCAAGCGCACCGATCCCGGCGACGGTCGCTGGCCGTCGCAGCAGGGTCATCGCGCGCGCCGGCCGCCGCGCGGCGGTGACGCGCGATACGCGTCCAGTGCTGGCCGCGGTGAGCGCCTTGGCGAATTCGCCGGATGTCTGATACCGGTCGGCCGGCACCTTCTCGAGCGCGCGTTCGATCACGACTTCGAGCTCGTCCGGGATCGCGTCGCGCACGATCTTGAGCCGCGGCACCGCATCGAGCGAATGGCGCGCCATGATCGCCTGCGCCGTCGGTCCGGTGAACGGCGGTTGGCCCGCAAGGGTCTCGTAGAGCACGCAGGCGAGACTGTAGATGTCGCTGCGGCGGTCCACCTGCCCCGACCCCGAGGCTTGCTCGGGCGGCATGTAGGCGGGTGTCCCAATGGCCAGCCCGGTCTGCGTCAGCTTGTCGCCACCGGCGGCGCTGACGGCGCGCGCGATGCCGAAGTCGGCGACGATCGCGTGACCGCCCGAGAGCATGATGTTCTCAGGCTTGATGTCGCGATGCACCCGACGAACGGCATGACGTAGTACAGCGTTCCGCCGGCGTCGCCCGAATCGTAGACCGGCAGGATGTTGGGATGCTGCAGGCTGGCGGCGAGCTTGATCTCGCGCAGGAACCGTTCGCGGCCGAGCGACATGGCGATCTCGGGCCGCAACGTCTTCAGCGCCACGAAGCGCTCGTGGCGCGTGTCGCGCGCGAGGTAGACCAGCGCCATCCCGCCATGGCCTAACTCCCGATCGATGACGTAGTGTGGCGGGAGCGCAGCGTTCAGTTCTGCAAACTGATCAGTCACGCGGATAACGATAGTTCTGACTCACCCGCTCGGCGAGCGCCCGCGCGAGACCACCGAGGTGCTTCGGCCACGGCCGGTCGATGGCGATGAGCAGCTGTCCGGTCCCCGCGTCGACAACGATCAGCTGGACACGGACCGAGTCTTGCCCGTTTGCGAGCGGATCCACGCGCCCGTAGATCGCCACCCCGGCACTGGTGCGGCGCGCGAGCTCGACGGCCGCGAGCTCGGGGCGTGACTGTCCCCGCCAGCGCTCGCGCACCACATCCTGGGAAACCGCATCGAGCGGCTGCATGCTGTCGAGCTGTGCCGTGAGCCCCTCGGCCAGACGCACGCGCCAGGATTCGAGCCCCGGCACGTAGATGTCGAACGGCGCGACGGCCGCGAGCCACGGGTCGGGCGCATGACGACGCGCGTAACCCACGAAGCTCACCCCACCCGCGATGGTGAGCATCACGATCAGTGATGAAAGGCCGATGAGCAGACGCTTCGAGGTCAATTGGCGCCCTCCGGCGCGCGCGGGTAGCTTCGCATTTTGGTCACCCGTTCACAAGGAGTCTCCCGCGTGTGGCGCTCTGCTCTCATCATTCTGCTTCCCGTCGCAGGCTTCGCTCAGCAACCCGACAGCGTTCGACTGCATCAACTCTTCGCACAGCGCTGGGACTACACGATGCGGGAGTATCCGGAGTTTGCGACCTCGGTGGGGTACCCCGGACAGAACGCGCGCTGGACCGACTACTCGCTCGAGGCGATCGCGCGGCGCAAGCGCGAACTGAACGATCCCTTGAGCACGTTGCGCACCATCGATCGCGCGAAGCTCAGTCCCTCCGATCAGCTCAATTACGACCTGTTCCGGCGTAATCTGACCGACGCGGTCGAGGAAAGCCGCTTCCCTGGTGAGCTGATGGCGATTAACCAGCTCGACGGCGTGCAGCAGGATGTCCCCAGCACGATCGCGAAAATGCCCGCCGGCACGGTGCGCGACTACGAAGATATTCTCGCCCGGTTGCGCGCCGTGCCGGTCCTGGTCAATCAGACAACGGTGCTGCTACAGCGCGGCCTCGCGTCTGGCATCACGCCGCCCCGGATCACGCTGCGCGACGTGCCGTCGCAGGCGCAGGACCTCGTGGTCGATGATCCCCTCAGCAGTCCGTTGCTCACAGCCTTCACCCACTTTCCTGCTGGCGTATCCGCGGCGGACCGGGAGCGGTTGCGCGCGGCGGCGATAGCCGCCTACCGCGACTCCGTCGCACCGGCGTTTCGAAGGTTGAGCGCCTTCCTGCGCGACCGGTACGTCCCCGGCGCGCGCACCACGACCGGGATCCGCGATCTTCCCAACGGGATCGCCTGGTACCAGGTCCGGGCGCGGGCGTCGACCACGACCGACCTGACGCCCGAGCAGATTCACGCCATTGGACTGGCGGAAGTGAAGCGAATTCGCGCCGCAATGGATAGCGTCATCGCCGCGAGCGGGTTCAAGGGCAGCTTCGCGGAGTTCGTGCAATTCCTGCGAACCGATCCGCGTTTTTACTGGACGACAGCCGACGACCTGATTCGTGCGTCCCGCGAGCTCATGAAGCGCATCGATCCCGAGCTCACGAGGCTCTTTGGCACCCTGCCCCGGCTGCCGTACGGCGTCTCGCCTATTCCTTCTTATTCAGAACGCTCGCAGACCACCGCCTACTACCAGCCGGGGAGCCCGCTGTCCCATCGGGCCGGTACCTACTTCGTCAACACCTACAATCTGCCCGCGCGTCCGAAGTGGGAGATGGAAGCCCTCTCGCTGCACGAAGCCGTGCCCGGCCATCACCTCCAGATCGCGCTGGCCCAGGAGCTCGAAGGCGTGCCCGAGTTCCGCCGCTTCGGTGGCTACACCGCCTTCGTCGAGGGGTGGGGCCTGTATAGTGAAAGCCTGGGTGAGGAGCTGGGTCTCTATACCGATCCCTACAGCAAGTTCGGCCAGCTCACCTACGAAATGTGGCGCGCGATCCGCCTGGTTATCGACACCGGGATTCACACGATGGGGTGGACACGCCAGCAGGCGATTGACTATTTCATGGCCAACGCCGCCAAGACCGAGCACGACATCACTATCGAAGTGGATCGCTATATCGTCTGGCCCGGCCAGGCACTCGCTTACAAGATCGGAGAGCTCAAGATCAAGGAGCTGCGCGCCTACGCGGCGAACACGTTGGGCAGCCGGTTCGATATTCGCACCTTCCACGATCAGGTCTTGGGTGCGGGCGCCGTGCCGCTCGATGTGCTCGAGGCGCGAATTCGCGCCTGGGTTGCGTCAGTTCGATAAGCACGCTGGTGCGGATGAAGTGACGGTGCGTTGAAGGATCCGGGTTATCATGGTGGCGCATGGTGACCGTGTGCACAGTTCTTCCTCCGCCTGAGCGCCCGCGCATCGACGCCGCGGGTGACGGCTGCTTCGACACGCTGCATGCCGATTCTCTGCGAGAAGCGCTGTACGTCGCGCGCCGCCGGCGCGTAGACGCCGTGATCATTTCCGTGCATCGCTGTCACGGCGAGGCGTTGCCCGGTATCGCGCGCTTCGTACGCGAGTTTCCCGCCATTCCCGCCGTGGCGCTCGTCTCGCGCCACGACCGCGAGGCAACGGAGACCCTGTTGCGCCTGGGTGCCACCGGGGTGCGCAGCGCAGTGGACTGCACGGAGCCCGACGGCTGGCGACGGCTGCGCGATCTCGTGGGACATCCGGCCTCCCCGGTTGCCGCACGCATCCTGGCGCGACTCATTCCCGCACTGGGCGAGCCGTCAGAAGAGACGCGGCTGTTTTTTGAGGCGGTGGCGCGGCTGGCGCCGGCGCTCAGCACCGTGCGCGGGTTGGCGCGCCATCTGCGCGTGCGGCCCAGCACGTTGATGTCGCGCTTCCATCGCGCCGCGATTCCTTCGCCCAAGAGCTATCTCGCAGGCATGCGGCTGCTCCATGCCGCTTTCCTTTTTCAGAATCCGGGCCTCTCGGTCTCGGATGTGGCGTACCGGATGGACTACTCATCACCGCAGAGTTTTGGCCGTCATCTGCGCGCGGTTCTCGGCGTCACCGCCGGAGAGTTTCGACGCCGCTTTCCTTTCGACGTGGCGCTGGCGCGCTACATCGATCTGCTCATCACCCCGTACCGGGAGGCCCTGCGTGCGCTTCACCCCTTCAACGCGGGGTCGTGGGACCAAGGCCCGAGCGTCGCAGCGGTCTCCCGGGCGGGGTGAGTAGCGCTAGTCGGCCGCCGGTCGGATCTGATGCTCGGTCGTGCTTTGATCGCGGCGCAGCACCGAAAACCGGGCAATGCCGCCCCGCAGTCGCTCAGCCAGCTGGGCGAGCTGTTGAGATGTTGCCGTCAATTCGCCCATAGCCGTGATCTGGGTTTCGGTGGCAGCAGCCGTGTTGTTGGCGCTGTCGGATGAAGCTGTCGAGATACTGGCGACTTGCTGTAACGATTGTGCCAGCTCAGCGAGGCGGTGCGCCTGGCTGCGCGAGACCTCCGCGGTCGCGTTGACCAGTTCGCCCATCAACTGCACGCCCTGATGCAGCTCCTGTAATGCGCCATCTGCTTCCGCCGCGACTGCGCCGATGTCGCGCACCTTCGTCTCTCCCGACTGCATCGCGCGCGCGGCTGCCTCGATCCCCGTGCGCAGATCGCTGACCAACTCCGCGACTTCGCGCGCCGACTTCCCCGCTTCGGCGGCGAGCGACCGCACTTCGTCCGCGACGACCGCAAAGCCTTCGCCGTGCTCCTCGGCGCGCGCCGCTTCGATCGCCGCATTGAGGGCCAACAGGTGCGTCTGCCGCGCGATCCGGGCGATGGTCTGCGCGAAGACACCGATCCGTTCCGACATCCCCGACAACCCCGCGACCGTCGACGCCGTCGCGCGCACTTCCTCTCCAACCGCGCGCAGCGTCGCGCTCGCGCGCGCGACGCGCTCACGTCCGCGCTCTGCCGTGCTGACGAGCCGCGACGCGTCGACCTGCATCAGCTCTGCTCGTACGCGGAGCGATTCCGCCTGATCAGCGGCTTTGGCGCTTTCACCGCGCGCGCCGTCGGCGAGACCGCGCTGACGGCTGAGGTCCCCGGCCAGGCGTTGCGACGTCTGCGTGAGCGATTCCGTGGTCGCGTGCAGCTCCTGCGCGGCCGCGGCCAGCTCCTCGGCAAATGCGGCGACTTCGTCGGCTTCCCGCTGCACCGACGAGATGGTGGTGCCGATCTCCTCGAGCATGCGGTTGAAGCTCTTCTCGAGGAACCCGAGCTCGTCGGCTTCCGCGGCGGCCGCACGAACGGCGAGGTACCCCTGCTCCGCTTCGCCCATCACGCTGCGCGCGCGGCGAATGCGCTGGATCAGGGTCGCGGGAATCCGCTTGAGCGCCATTGCGACGACGATGAACACGCCTGTTTCGAGGTACGCCATCGTGTCCAACCCCGCGCCGCCGGGATACAGCTGGCCGTGCGCCCAGCTCGCGAGCAGATACGCGATCGACGCGACGAGCACGAGGAAGTCGCCGACGGCTTGGCCCTGATCGAACGCATAGGGCAGCACGGCGATGAACAGCGCCGCGACCACACCGCCGTGCCCGAACCAAGCGACAAGCACGTTGACCAACAGGACATCGAGCAACGGCAGCATATAGATGAACCACCAGCGGTACCAACCACGCTCGTTGATCAGCCCGACGATCGCGTTGATCACCGCGGCACCACCGGCAACTAAAACGATCGTGCCGAGACGAGTGCTGCTGACGCCGCCGAGCCTGCCGAGCACGCCGAGGACGAACAGCGCCGCCGCGATGGCCCAACGGCGGCGGTGACTGCGCTCGAATGTCTCGAGATCCTTGAACCGCTGCTCGAGCGCGGTGGCGTCGTCATGCCACCCACGCGCGCGGGCGGCGAATGAAAGGCGACGTGTGAGGTCGGTCATTTGCCCAGCCCCAGTCCAAGATCGGATGCGGTCAGGAAAGCCTCGACCAGAAAGCCTTCGCGCTCGATCGCCTCGCGGCCGCCTTCCTCACGATCGATCACCGCCATCACGCCCAGCACGTGCCCGCCCTCGCTCTCGACGGCGCTGATCGCTTCGCGGGCCGAGCGTCCCGTGGTGAGCACGTCCTCGACGATGACGACCGGGAAGCCCGAAGAGAAGCAGCCTTCGATGCGCTGACCGGTCCCGTGGTCCTTCGGCTGTTTGCGTACGGTAAACGCGTCCAGCAGCTGCCCACGGCGGCGCGCCGTCAGCGCGAGCGCGTAGGCAATGGGATCGGCGCCGAGCGTGAGACCGCCGACGGCGCGGGGACTCCACCCCCGTACGGCCATGCGATCGAGCCCGAGCCCGCCGACCACGGCGAGGCCATCGCCGGACATGGTGGTGAGGCGGGCATCGATGTAAAAGGAGGACCGGCCGCCGGAGGCGAGAACGAAATCGCCGCGCTTCACGGAGCGCGCGAGGAGGAGGTCCTTGAGCGTGGTTCTTAGGTAGTAGTAGTCGCTACTACTATTCACTATTTCGCTTGTTGACAATGTTCTTGAGCGCCCCGAACCACCCGCCCGACTTGGACGCGCCCTTGGTGCTCGTGAGGGCCGCTGCCAGGTCGTCGGCAAATGCGCTGACGGTTGGCTGGCGGTCGCCAGGCTGCCGGGACAGCCCTTTCATGACTGCGGCCTCGAGCGCGGGAGCGAACTTACGGTCGCTGGCCTCCGACAGCGGCGTCGCTTTCCCATTCAGGAGCTGCTGGAACAACTCGCGCGGGCTGCGTCCATCGTGCGGATGGCGCCCGGTCAGCATGTAGTAGGTGATTTTGGCGAGGCTGTAGATGTCGGCGCGGCCGTCCACCAGCTCACCGGACAGTGCTTCGGGCGCGACGTACTGCAATGTCCCGACGAAAAAGCCGGTTCGGGTCAGCCGCTCTTCGGGCGGCTGCTCGGCGTCCCGCGCGATTCCGAAATCGAGCAGCTTCACGCTGCGCGCGCCCGGATCGTACATGATGTTCTCGGGTTTCAGGTCGCGATGGATGATGCCGGCTGCGTGCGCGGCGGCCAACGCGTCGGCGAGTTGGCGCACGAGCGCGACGGCGTCCGCGGGAGCGAGCGGGCCATCCCGGTGTAAGTAGTCGGCGAGCGGCTCCCCTGGGGCCCACTCGAGGGCGAGGTAGTAGAGCCCGTCGGATTCGCCGAAGTCGTAGGTGCGGACCACACCTGGATGCACGACGCGGGACCCATATCCCGCTTCCCGCAGGAACCGTTTGACCACAATGGGGTCGCCCCTGAGGCGCTCGCGCAATACCTTGAACGCACAGGCGCCGCGCGCGGGATGTTCGGCGCGGTACACCTCCGCCGTCCCTCCTTCGCCGACGCGCTCGAGGAGACGGTAGCCGGCAATCGACCTGCCGGCCAGGTTTTCGAGAGCCATGAGAGTTGTGCGCGAAACTAACGTCCCGATTTGAGGCTCGGCAAGTGATGCGAGGCGTGGCACTGGTGGTAACAGTCGTTCTCTCCGCGGGCTGCGGATCGTTGCCGCGCGCGGGGAGTTCTGAGACCGCGCCCCGGCGCGGCAACGCATCGCCGCGTCTGTTCGACGCGTCATCGGTCTACCGGTCGATGGGAGCGCTCGTCGGCGGTGGCGCGCTGCCGTTCATCGCCTCCGTGCGCTATCTCGCCGGACCGACGCCCGACTCCACCCTCGCGTTGTTTTCAGTCTCGCTCACGAATCAGACGCTGACGTTCCAACGCCGTGGTGCGGAGTTCGTTGCCGAGTATCATGTAGAGGCGTCCTTCCGCGCCGACAGCGCCAGTCGCGCGCCACTGCGGCAAATCGGCAGCGACGAGCAAGTGCGCGTGCGCAACTTTCAGGAGACGCTGCGCAGCGACGAGAGCGTCATCTTCCAGCAATTCTTCACGTTGCCGCCGGGCGTCTACTACGTCATGGCGATGGTGCGCGACCGCAATGGGCCCGCATTCGCGCGCGCCGAGCGGGCCGACACCGCCCCGCGCTTCGCTGGGCGCGCGATGACGAAGCCGATCGCGGTCTACACGGCCGAGGGTCGGCCCGAGCGGGGCGCCATTCCGAAGCTGGTCGCGAACCCCCGCGCAACCCTGCCGTACGGCCCCGATTCGATGCGCTTCTATGTGGAGCGCTACGGAGCGCCACCGGGGCGGGGACGCCTCGTGGCGCGCGTCGTCGACGGCGCCGATCACGAGGTGTGGCGCGACTCCGTGCCACTGACCGGCGGCAGCTATGTATCGTCGGCGACGATCGTCGTCGTGCCCGCAAAGCTTCCGGTAGGCCAGGCTGAGCTGCAGACCCTGCCGTCGGGGGGCGGTGATACGACCCGCACCCGCTTCCTGGTGAGCTTTTCGAACCAGTGGGTGATCACGAATTTCGATGAGATGATGAGCCTGCTCCGGTATTTCGCGCGCCAGGAATGGGTGGACTCGCTGCGTCGCGCGTCAGCCGACCGTCGCCCTGACATCTGGCGCGAGTTCTGGAAGGCCACCGACCCCGTGCCGATGACTCCCGAGAATGAAGCCATCGACGATTATTTCCGGCGGGTGCAGCAGGCAAACCTCCGATTCCAGGACGAGGGCGGGCCGGGATGGCTGACGGAGCGCGGTGAGGTGTTTATCTCCCTTGGCGAGCCCGACGAAATGCTCGATCTGTCGAACAGCATCGATCGCAATGGCATGCGTGTGCTGCGTTGGACGTACGCGTCGGAACGACTCGTCCTGTATTTCCAGGATCAGACCGGGTTCAGCCGCTATCGTCTGACGCCCACGTCGCGCGCCGAGTATCAGCGCGTGCTGATGCGAGTCAGGCACGCCGGAAGATGAGACGCCACCGCGCCCTCTGGATCGCGGTGCTCGCCGGGGATGTGCTGCTGGCGCCAGCGAGCCGGGCCCAGACCGTGGTCCCCGACCACACCGCCACCTACCGCGCCGATTCGCTGCGTCTGTCCGGGCGTCCCTGGCATGCCGCCGAGACGCTGCTTGCAGCTGCACGGCGCGACCCCAATCCCAACGCGTTTCTGATTGTCGAAGGCGCCAAAGCGGAAGTCCACGCGCGTCGTTACGAACACGCGCGAACATTGCTCGTGGGCCAACCGTGGCTCCTCGATTACCTCGACGGTGAGGCGCTGTCCGTCCTGGCGCAGGCGGAATTCGGCGTCGGCCAGTACGCCGAGGCGGCAGCGCATTTTCAGATGGCGCGCGCCCGCGCGCCCGCCGCCCGCGTGCCGCTGTTGGCTGTCCGCGCGGGCGTCGCCTTCGATGCAGCGGGGCA
>WNFU01005376.1_pt1 | contig 15906 bp, 11 predicted proteins | sample 5400121 | NCBI WGS metagenome assembly WNFU01 (sample SAMN13153360, study PRJNA577476) | soil metagenome | isolation source: 100 cm soil or saprolite under grassland replicate 1 | place: USA:California | collected 2016-06-15
ATCACGGCGCCGTCCAGCCGGACGAACTTCTCCTCGATGAGCGGCACGGGCTGGCCCTCCACCGTCTCCTGCTGGATCCGCTGGTTCACGGCGTCCCAGTAGTCGGGATGGACGACCTCCAGGACGGGACGGCCGATCAGCACATCGGGGGTCTCAGCGCCGAAGAGACGAGCTGCTGCGGAATTGGCGAACACGAACCGTCCCTCGCTGTGCACCACGATGGCGTCAGGCGAGAGCTCCACGAGCCGCCGGTAGCGCTCCTCGGTCTCCCGCAGCGCGACTTCCCCACGCTCCTGTCTGATGGCCGCGCCGACCAGCCCCGCCGCAGCCCGCACGGCATCGACCTCCGCCGCCGACCACGATCGCTCCTCGTTACAGGCAGCGAGCCCCAGGTTGCCCCACCATTCCTCGCCGGCGAACACTGGAACGACGGCGAACGATCGCACGTCGTTCGATTCCATCAAGGGGCGCTCCTGCTCGGGCAAGTCGCGCACGTGTCCGTGGATGATGCCGCCTTGCATGAAGACTTCGGGCCACCGGCCAAGGCCGGAGCCCGCGAACGGGGCGTTGAGAAGGAAGCGAACCGCCATCTTCGAAGGGATCTCGGGCCGGGCCCACTCGTAGCAGATCCTCAATTGGAAGTCCCCGTCCTCGGCCAGGTGTTTCTGGGAGAGGGCAACCCAGTCGGCCTCGGCTGCCTCGCCCAGGTGCTGCAACACCACGTCGATGGCGTCCCGCCACGACCCTCCGGCCACGAACCGCTCCGCGGCGAACGTCACGGCCTCGAGGATCCCGGCCCGTCGGTGCAGGTCTCGTTGGGCGCGTTTCCGGTCCGTCACGTCTCGACCGATGCCCATGACGCTCACCACTCGTCCACCTTCGCGCAGTGGGCTCGCCGTGAACTCGCCGGTCAGATACTCGCCCGAGCTGGCCAGGATGCGGAGCTCGAAGGCCGGGAGGGCCTCCCCGTCCAGCGCGCGCGCCAGGAGATCCATGGCCAGCGGGAGGTCCTCCGGGTGGACGAGCGGGTGGAAGGGTTTGCCCACCCATTCGTCGCACGGCCAACCGGTGATGGCCTGGAACGCGGGGTTGAGCGACCCGAGAGTGCCGTCTGTCTGGATCGTGAAGATGGCGTCGGTGGCGCTCTCCACCAACGACGGGTGGTCAGAGGCAGGGTTCGAGAACGCGGGGGGATGCCCGCGCTCGGTCAGGTTGTGCATGTCCATGCTCCGCAGCTGCTTCTTTCCCTTGTATCGGGTAGACAAGCGGGAGGGTGAAGCCGGAAGGGCCGGAGGCGAAGGCGGCCGAGGCCTCGCGGTAGGCTCTGAGCCGTGACCGCGGACGCAGGAAGGACGACCCCGGGCGACCTCCAGGGCCTGGAACGCCGCGTCCAGGAGGTCCCCGAGACCCTCGAGGAGTTCGGCCCCGACTACGCCATCGAGCTGGACCCGACAGCCCACAAGGTGGAGGGGAGCTGGATTCGGGACGCCACACTCGGGGCGAACGACGGCCTGGTGTCCGTCCTGACGCTGATCGCGGGAGTGGCGGGTGCGGCCAAGGGAAACGTGGTCCTGCTGGCAGGCGTCTCGGCGCTCGTGGCGGGAGCCATCAGCATGGGTGTGGGGGCCTTCGTGTCGGCCCGGGCCTACCGGGCGTACTTCCTCAAGGAGCTCCAGCGCGAGCTCCGGGAGATGCGAGAGCTCCCCGACGTCGAACGGGAGGAGATCCGGGAGGTGTACCGGGGACGGGGCTTTCGAGGAGAGGCTCTGGAGATGGTGGTGCAGACCATCACCTCAGACCCCAAGGTCTGGCTCAGGGTCATGATGCAGGAGGAGCTGGGGCTCTCCCAGGGGTTCGGTCAGCCCCTGGGCGCCGCGCTCACGGTGTTCGTGGCTTTCCTGATCGGCGGGGCGGTCCCGGTCATCCCGTTCGTGTTCGGCTCGGGTGTGGCGGCCCTCGGCGTGAGCTTCGTCCTGACCGCGACCGCCCTCGTCGTCGCTGGGGCCGTCCGCACCCGGTTCACTGGGGAGCACCCGGGCCGGGCCGGCCTGGAACTGGTGGCCATGGCGGCGGTCGGGGTCGGAGTGGCCTATGGCATCGGTCGGCTCCTCCACGTGGCGGGCGTCGGGTGATTTGAAGGCCTGTGACCTGGGGTTTCGAATCCAATCTGGGAGGTAGACTTCCGGTGTAGACTGGCGAGTGGCGACAATCAGCCGGCCAGAAGGGGAAGTCGCATGGCCGTATCGCAGGAAGAACATCTCAAGGAGCTGACCAAAGGGTACCGCTTCGGCTGGAAGGACCCCGCGCACTACGTCTTCACGCCGAAGAGGGGGCTCTCCGAGGAAGTCGTCGAAGAGATCTCCTACATGAAGTCCGAGCCGGATTGGATGAGAAAGTTCCGGCTGAAGGCCCTGAAGCACTTCCAGGCGCGGCCCATGCCCTGGTGGGGCGCCGACCTGTCGGACATCGACTTCCAGAACATCTACTACTTCATCCGGTCCACCGAGAAGCAGGCCAAGTCCTGGGAAGACCTGCCCGAGGACATCAAGAGCACGTGGGACCGGTTAGGCATTCCCGAGGCCGAGAAGAAGTACCTCGGTGGCGTGTCTGCGCAGTACGAGAGCGAAGTCGTCTATCACAAGATCAAGGACGAACTCGACTCGATGGGTGTGCTGTTCTGCGACATGGACACCGCGCTTCGCGACCACCCCGACATCGTCAAGGAGTACTTCGGGACGATCATCCCGCCCAACGACAACAAGTTCGCCGCGCTGAACTCCGCCGTGTGGTCGGGCGGCTCGTTCATCTACGTGCCTCCCGGCGTGCACGTGGACATCCCACTCCAGGCATACTTCCGGATCAACGCCGAGAACATGGGACAGTTCGAGCGGACGCTGATCATCGCCGACGAGGGTGCGTACGTCCACTACGTGGAAGGCTGCTCGGCGCCGATCTACACGACGGACTCGCTGCATTCCGCGGTGGTGGAGATCATCGTGAAGAGAGGGGCCAGGGTCCGGTACACGACGATCCAGAACTGGTCGACCAACGTCTATAACCTTGTCACCAAGCGGGCCGCCGCCTACGAGGATGCCGTCATGGAATGGATCGATGGCAACATCGGCTCGAAGGTGACCATGAAGTACCCGTCGATCTACCTGCTCGGCAAGGGCGCCCGCGGTGAGGTGCTCTCGGTGGCCTACGCCGGTCCCGGCATGCACACCGACGCGGGTGGCAAGGCCATCCACGCCGCTCCGTACACCAGCTCGGTCATCACGTCGAAGTCCGTATCCAAGGGCGGCGGCAGAACAGGTTACCGAGGGTTGGTCCGGGTGGAGCCAGGCGCGCACCACGCGAAATCGATCGTTCGATGCGACGCGCTCATCCTGGACCAGGAGTCCCGCTCCGACACCTATCCCTACGTGGAGGTGGAGGAGGAGACGGCTCAGCTCGGGCACGAGGCCACGGTGAGCCGGGTGGGCGAGGACCAGCTCTTCTACCTGATGAGCCGCGGCCTGTCCGAGGCCGAATCCACCGCCATGGTGGTCAACGGCTTCATCGAGCCGATCACCCGCGAGCTGCCGATGGAGTACGCCGTCGAACTAAACCGGTTGATCGAGCTCCAGATGGAAGGTGCCATCGGCTAGCCCGCCTAATTCGATCAGCACTCGAGAACGACTGCACCCTCTCGAATCCATTCCCCCCACCCGCTGCGTGTCGCAGCATTGGTTGCGGCCTCCAGGTCAGCAGGGCTATCGAAACACCGCTGTCCGCAGCGCGGGCAGAGAACTGCGGTTGCGCCGCCACCACCACCTCCGCGCGGCGTGCAGCGAAGGGGTTCAGGGACGTTCCGGTCGATACGAACGCACCAGCTGGCGATCTCGCTGCAACGGCAGTGGATCCGAACACTTACGAAGTTGAACGGTGGCACAGTGACCTCCTCACGGTCGTCTTGCTTTCAGCATGACGTGAGGCAGTGACGCTGCTTGACCTGCGGAAATGACTAGACGATCGCCGCGCCTATGGGGGTGCGCGATCCTCGATCAGCGAGCCGTCGGGCCGCCGAAACACCGCCCTGCCGTCGAGTAGCTCCAGCCGGAAGCCACCACGCTGATGAACCATCCTGTGGTGCCGCCGACACAGCAGCAGAAGGTTTTGCAGGGCTGTTGGGCCACCGTCCGCCCAATGCACGACGTGGTGGGCATCGCACCATGTCTGTGGCCGGTCGCAGCTTGGGAAGCGGCAATGGCCGTCCCGGACCATCACGGCCCGCCGCATCGCCGGTGGAATCACCGGCGTGCGCCGGCCGATGTCCAACGGCTCAGAAGGGCCGGCCATCACCACGCGCATGATCGAGGCGTCGCAAGCCAATCGCCGCGCAGTTTCAGCATGGACAGGCCCGACATGGTCCAGCTCGCTGGTTCCAGCTTCGCCTCCTTGCACGGCGTCAACGCCCATGGTCACCGTGACATGGGGTCGTTCGCCTCCTACCGTCGGCCGCTCGCCCGAATCCAGCCACTGCCGGCAGATCTCGCCAAGGGCATCGGCACGTCGCTGAGCCGGCGTCCTGTCGTCGCCTTCCCGGCCCGCTCGCGACTCGGCGTCCAAAATGGCCCGAAGCGCCGTCAAGAGCGTCTCTCCCGTTTCGGGATCGAGGTCGCCGTCGAGCCGAACCATCCCCAGGAACGTCACGGAGGCATGCAGTCGGCGTCGTTCCCGGACCTTCTCGTCGCCCTCGAGGGCCTGTTCCCGCTCGACCGCTTGGCGCCAGTAGGCGGCCACGCGTTGCAGATCGTGCATCGAGTGGATCCGAGCGGCCTCGACGAGCGCGTCCTCAGACCGCTGGAATGCCGAGGGGTCGGAGTCCCGAGCAGCGACGAGGACGCGAACTGCCGACATCGAGAGGTCGCCATCGTCCAGCGCTCGCCGAGTTTCGGACATTTCCTCGAGCGCTCGCGCGATCCGCACGTGCTCCCGTGCGGTTCCCCACGCCACCTTGAACGTGCTCGCCAACCAGGACGCCGCAGAGAGGTGTCCATCACGCTGGAAGATCGCTCGACGCTCGATCTCCCCAAGCCGCCGCAAGCGCTCGACCTCCAACAGCTCCGCTACCCGCTGCAGCTCGGCGAAGTCTTCCTCGATCCGCGCATCTGGTAGCCCCGTCAGCTCCTCCGACCGGAGGGTGTCGATAGCTGATCGCAGCTCGCTCATCGTGGACCCCTTCCGAACATACGTTCGGATTCTACGACGCGGGTACGACACAAGGAACGGACGACGTCTGCGAGCGTGGCTCGCTCGGGGAGGCCTGCGTGGACCGCGCCGTCCAGCCCGAGGCGACCAATGGCCAGGACCCATCGAAGCCCCGCCCCGATCATGCCGGCCTGAATCAGGACGGCAAGGGCGAGGGCCAGGTCGAGATCGCTTGTCGCTCCGGGCTGAACGGTCGGTTCGAGATGGATGGCCACCGGGGGCGACTCGGGTAGGAGACCGGAGTTGAGCAGCGCGGCACGGACACGGTCGGCGGTCGTCCGCGTTATGCGTTCGGGCAGCCCGGTGATCTGCAGCCCGCCCTCGCTGACGAGGGGCTCCACCCGCAATTCGATCAGCCGGTCCTCCACCACGCCCCACACGCGAACGTCCACGGTCGGCCTCGATGGCGTCTCGTGGGGGGAGGCTCGACAGAAGGCTAGCGGCCGCCGCCGACACGAGGTGGAGGCGCGTCGGCCACCCTCCGTATAGTGATGGACCTCACAGAAAGGCGGGAGGCCAGGAGGGTGGACAACTTCCAGGAGAAGGTGGCCTTCATCTGGTCGGTGGCCGACCTCCTCCGTGGGGACTACAAGCAGTCGGAGTACGGTAAGGTCATCCTTCCGCTGACGGTCCTCCGCCGGCTCGATTCGGTGCTGGAGCCCACGAAGGCGCAGGTCCTGAAGCGCAACGAGGAGCTCCAGGGCCGCCTGGAGAACGTCGACCCTGTGCTCATGCAGCTCACCGGGCACGGCTTCTACAACACCTCGCAGTTCACCTTCCCGAAACTGCTCGACGATCCCTCGAACATCGGTGAGAATCTCCGCCGCTACATCCTCGGATTCGACCAAGGCACCAAGGACGTCATCGCGAAATTCGAGTTCGAGGGACAGATCCGCCGGCTGGAGCGCTCCAACCTCCCCTACAAAGTCGTGTCGAAGTTCTGCGACATCGACCTGCACCCGGACCGGGTCTCGAACATGGAGATGGGCTATGTCTACGAGGAGCTGATCCGGCGGTTCTCGGAACTGTCGAACGAAACGGCCGGCGAGCACTTCACGCCCCGCGAGGTCATCCGTCTGATGGTCAACCTGTTGTTCGCTAACGACCGCAACCTCCTTACTAAGCAAGGCGCCATCGCGACGCTTTACGACCCTGCATGCGGCACGGGCGGGATGCTCTCGGTTGCCGAGGATTACCTACGAGACCTCAACCCGGGAGCGCGCCTGCGCGTGTACGGCCAGGAGCTGAACGCGGAGACCTATGCGGTCTGCCGTTCCGACATGATGCTGAAGGGCCAGGACGCCTCGAACATCCTCTTCGGCAACTCGTTCTCCGAGGACGGGCTTCCGGACTCGACGTTCGATTACATGCTGGCCAATCCACCCTTCGGAGTGGAGTGGAAGAAGGTCGAGGAGCCGATCCGCGAGGAGCACGAGAAGCAGGGCTACAAGGGCCGGTTCGGGGCGGGGCTGCCCAGGATCAACGACGGGTCGCTCCTGTTCCTCCAGCACATGTTGTCGAAGATGAAGCCGCCGGAGAAGGGCGGGAGCCGGCTGGCAATCGTGTTCAACGCCTCCCCGCTATTCACCGGTGGTGCGGGGTCGGGGGAGTCGGAGATCCGCCGGTGGATCATCGAGAACGACTGGCTGGAAGCGATCGTCGGCTTGCCGGACCAGCTCTTCTACAACACGGGCATCTCGACTTACTTCTGGGTGCTCACCAACCGGAAGTCGCCGGAGCGGCGCGGGAAGATCCAGCTGGTCGACGCCCGTGAGCTGTGGACCAAGATGCGAAAGAGCCTGGGGGAGAAGCGCAAGACGATCACCGGCGAGCAGATCGCGGAGATCACGTGGCTCTACTCCGAGTTCCGGGAAAACGAGCGCTGCAAGATCTTCCGGAACGAGGACTTCGGCTACCGGCGGATCACCGTCGAGCGGCCGCTGCGAGTGCGGTGGGAACTGACCGACGAAACGCTCGCCGTATTGCGGGCCTCGAAGGCGGTCGCGAAGCTCGATGAGGAAGCGTGCGAGCGGCTCGTCGCGGCTCTCGAGGGGCTGAAGGAGACGTCGACGATGGAGCACGAGGTATTCGCAGAGAAGATTCGAGGCGTGCTGGCTGGGGGCGACAAGGTGGCGAAGCCGGTCGAAAAGGCGGTGCTAGACGCCGCGCTCGTCCGCGATGATAAAGCGCCCGTCGTGATGGACAAGAAGGGCAAGGCCGAGCCCGATCCCGAACTGCGCGAGGACGAGAGCGTGCCCCTTGCCGAGGATGTGGACGAATACGCACAGCGCGAAGTTCTCCCGTTCGTTTCGGATGCGTGGGTCGACGAATCAAAGACGAAGATCGGTTACGAGATTCCTTTCACCCGCCACTTCTACCGGTACGTACCGCCTCGCCCAATCCAACAGATCGATGCCGAAATCAGGGCCCTGGAAGGGGAGATTCTCGGCCTGCTCCGCGAGGTGACTGAGCATTGACTAGTTCTGTACGCCTTCGTGCGGTGGCATCGAATGTGAGAGATCTCGGACGCGACGCTGAGCTTCCCTGGGTGGCTCTGGAACACGTGGAGAGCGGGACCGGGAGACTTCTCCCAGGGTTCGAGCCAGAAATCAAGCCTGCCGACGAGCAGCTGACCTTCTGCCGGGGCGATGTTCTCTTCGGCAAGCTTCGCCCCTACCTCGCTAAGGTTGTTGCCCCGACATTCGATGGCGCCGCGTCTGGAGAATTCCTTATCCTTCGGCCCAGTCCGGCGCTCGAAACTCGTTATCTTTTCTACGTCTCCCTGTCCCGTCCCTTCTTGGAATGGGGGGAAGCCACGTCTGTGGGCACGAAGATGCCCAGGACCGATTGGGAGTCAATGTCGGTTTACCGGATGGAGCTACCGACCCTATCGAGGCAGAGAAGCATCGTCGAGTTCCTCGACGGGGAGACCGCCCGCATCGACCAGCTCATCGATCGAAGGAAGTCTTTGGCAAGGCTTCTCTGGTCTCGGTGGGAGGCTGAGGTATACCAAGCTACAACGAAGGGCCTGGAAGCCGAGGCGCCGCTTCATGAAACCGGGTTGGATTGGGCCAGTCAGATTCCGGCTCATTGGACTGTTCCACCTGTGTATGCAAACTTCGACGTGCAGCTCGGCAAGATGCTGAATCCCGAGCGCGCTGACGGGCCGAACCCGGCACCCTATCTGCGGAATGTGAACGTGCAGTGGGATCGAATCGACCTGGGTGACCTGGCGACGATGAGTTTCGAGGAAGCTGACCGACTGAAGTATGCGCTGCGTCCGGGCGATCTCTTGGTCTGCGAGGGAGGTGAGGTCGGCCGCGCGGCCGTGTGGCCAGGTGACGTTGACGAGTGTTACTACCAAAAGGCAGTGCATCGGGTCCGATCAAGCGGCAACAGCAACGTTCGATTCCTGATGTATTGTCTCTGGGCTGCCGCCAGCATGAAAGTCTTCAACATCGAAGGTAACCAGGCAACCATCGTGCACTTGACGGCCGAGAAACTCCGAGCGCACCGGTTCCCCATGCCTCCGAGGCCCGAGCAGGACGCCATCGTCAAGCAGTTAGATCGCCAGCAAGACTCGCTTCGCACGCTGAGCGGGCGGATCGAGCGGCAGGTCGAATGCCTCCAGGAGCACCGACAGGCGCTCATCACGGCCGCGGTGACTGGCCAGATCGATGTCGCGGAAAAGACGGATCACTCCGCCTCAAAGTAGCTGAGGTCGATCTCCTTCAGCTCGTATACGCGAGTTCTGTTCACCCCTACACCGAAGTCGATCATATGGTCCGCGACTTGCTGCCCATCGATCAGCACGATCTTCTTCCCTATCTGGTTCACGTATTGCCGAGCATCGGGAGAGAAGGTGGAAGTCGTGATCATCACGCCCTTCTGGGCTCGCCGTCCCTCCAGGCTCCCCGCGAATGCCTGAACCTCGGGTCGGCCCACAGTCCTGTCCCACCGCTTGGCCTGGACGTAGATCACATCAAGGCCCAGGCGATCCTCGTTTGATGATCCCGTCGATCCCCTCGTCTCCCGCACCACCGATGGCCTGCCCCGCATCGGTACGAGAGCCTCCGTAGCCCATCGCCACCAGGAGATCGACGACGAGTCGCTCGAAGAAATCGGGAGGGCTCTTCTTCACTAGCGCGAGGAGATCGCGGGCGAGAGCGTCTCGGAGGACCTGGTGGCTCGACTCCAGTCGTTCCTCGGGGGTGAACTCCTCAGCCTCCGTCGTCTGGACCGACCGCTCCTTGGCCCCCGGCTTAGTGGAAGGCTTGTACCCTGCCCACTCTCGGAACGTTGGGTAGCGCGTTAGGAACTCGTTGTCGATCCGCTCCGGAGCCTGAGCCAGGACTCGAGTCCCCTCCTCGGTGATCCTGATCTGGCCTCGCCCCCAACTCTCGAGCAGCCCGGCCTTCTTCATGTATGTCCGCGCCCACCCGACGCGGTTCAAGAACACCGGTTGTTTGCCGCTCGGAAGGAGCTCCCTCTCCTCGTCGCGTGTGATCCCGAATTGCTTCGCGAGCACAGCGGCGACATCCCGTAGCGTGTGATCGCGCCCATCTTCGACTTCACGCAGCAACGGCAACATGATGGTCTGGTAGTCGGGAATCGCCATACATCCTCCCTGCGAGCGTTGGCCGAGCAGAGCATAGGGGCAGGCGGGGCACCTGACCGATCCAACTCGCAGTCAACGCTGGCGAATTCTGCCTCGAGTGCCGGGCGGCCTTCCCGTGAGTGGACAAGGACGTTATTCACGGTTATTATTCAAGCGTGAATAAGTGAGGTGGAATGGCGACGGTTACCAAGAGCCGCTGGGTCAGCGACATCCCGACTGGGCTTCCCCGTCGGGACCGTCGCGGCTGCGAATATGAGGCATACCTCCCTGATCCCCTGGGAGGCCGCTCGTTCCTCCTCGATGGCTCGGTCGCCGCCGACGTCGCCGACGCCGAGAAGGCCGTGCAGCGCCTCAATGCCGAGGCGGAGACGCTTCTCAACACAGAAGCGCTCGCCAGACTGCTTCTGCGCGCGGAAGCGGTCGCCTCGTCCCACATCGAGGGGCTCGAGGTGGGAGGCCGGCGGCTCCTCCGGGCTGAGGCGGCAAAGGCGCTGGGTGTGCCAGCCGAGGATGTCACGGCGGAGGAGGTTCTCGGCAACATCGAGGCGATGACTTGGGCGGTGACCACCCTCGCGAGCGCAGACGCCGTGACGGTCGGGGGACTGCTCGAGGTTCATCGACGACTCCTGGCGGGCACCAGACTGGAGGAGCAAGGGGGAAAGATTCGGTCGACGCAGAACTGGATCGGCGGCAGCAGCTACAACCCGTGCTCCGCCGCGTTCGTGCCCCCTCCGCCGGAACGGGTGCGTCCGCTCCTTGAAGACCTGTGCTCGTTCTGCAACGAGGATGAGCTTCCCGCCGTTGCACAGGCAGGGATTGCACACGCGCAGTTCGAGACCATCCACCCGTTCGCCGATGGCAACGGTAGAACGGGGCGGGCGTTGATCCATGTGATCCTTCGGCGGCGAGGCCTCGCGCCTCGGGTCCTCCCGCCGGTGTCGTTGGTGCTGGCCACGTGGGCCGACGACTATGTGAGCGGCCTGACAGCGACGCGGTATGTTGGGAGCCCGGGCTCGAAGCTGGCGGTCGCCGGCCTCAATCAGTGGGTGGGACTATTCGCAGCTGCGTGTCAAAGGGCTGTGGACGACGCCCTCGAGTTCGAGAATCGGATTCGGCAGATTCAGGCGAGCTGGAAGGCGGCTGTAGGCCGCATCCGGCGCAAATCCGCGGTCGACCTCCTCATCACCGTCCTCCCCGGCGCACCGATCATTACCGTCAACAGCGCCGCCCAGCTCATTGGACGCAGCTTCGAGAGGACGAACGAGGCGATGGCGAAGCTGGAGGCGGCTGGGGTGATCCGGCGCATCACGGTTGGCCGTCGGAACCGGGCGTTCGAGGCCCGGGCCATCCTCGACGCCTTCACTGACCTCGAACGCCAGCTTGCCAGTCCCTCTGGCAACAGCGTGTCCTCCCCGCCCACCCGCCCAGCGCCCCGTCGGCGCCAGGGCTAGCTGGCACGCATACGATGGAGGACAACGACGTGGCGGCACGACGTGGGCGGAAACGATGAAGCTTACGAAGGAGATCGCGTTCGAGGACGCGATCTTCGACTGGCTCGTCACGCACGGCTGCACGCGCGGCGTTCCGACGCACTACGACCCGGCGGTCGCTCTCGACACAGCCGAGCTCTTCACCTTCATCGGCGCCACCCAGGCCGACGAATGGGAGGAGCTCGTCAAGCGGAACGGCGGGGACCCCGACGTCGCCCAGAGGCGATTCACCGAGCGGCTGGCCAAGCAAGTCGACGAGCGAGGGACGATCGACGTCCTCCGCCACGGGGTCGAGGACTTGGGCGTCCACATCCGCCTCGCCTACTTCCGCCCCGCCTCCGGCCTGAACCCGGACCTGGAGGCGAAGTACATCGCGAACCGCCTCACGGTGATCCGCCAACTCCACTACGCGCCCGAGCACGCCAACGCGATCGACCTGGTCCTGTTTGTCAACGGGCTCCCGGTCGCCACGGCTGAGCTGAAGAACCCGCTCACGCACCAGACGGTCGACCACGCGATGGCGCAGTACCGCACTGACCGCGATCCGAAGGACGCGCTGCTCGGCCGGCGGGCGATCGTCCACTTCGCCGTCGATCCGGACCTGGTGATGATGACGACCAAGCTGGAGCGTAAGGCCACGCGATTCCTGCCACTCAACCGTGGAAGCGATCCGGGGGCGACGGCGTGCGGCAAGGGCAACCCACCGAACCCGGACGGTTACGCCACCTCGTACCTGTGGGAGCAGGTCTGGGAGCGGCATGCCTGGTTGGACATCCTCAACCGCTTCGTCCATGTCGAACAGGCGAAGCCCGGCAGGAAGGGAAAGGCGGCCCGCCGCGACGCCACACTGGTCTTCCCTCGCTTCCATCAGTGGGATGCGGTGCGAAAGCTGGAGGGCCACGCCCGCGACCAGGGGCCCGGAAAGAATTACTTGGTCCAGCACTCAGCTGGCTCGGGAAAGTCACTCACGATCGCATGGCTGGCCCACCGGCTGGCCTCACTCCACGACACCGGGGACAGGAAGATCTTCGACAAGGTCGTCGTGGTCACCGACCGCAAAGTGCTCGACCGACAGCTTCAAGACACCATCTACCAGTTCGAGCACGCCCACGGCGTGGTGAAGAAGGTCGAAGAGTCCTCCAAGGAGCTCGCCGAGGCGCTCCGGTCGGCTGAGGCCAAGGTCATTATCACGACACTCCAGAAGTTCCCTTTCGTCGTCGAGGATGTGGCAGGCCTCCCGGAGCGCCGGTACGCCGTGATCGTGGACGAGGCGCACTCCTCGCAGACCGGGGAGAGCGCGCAGGAGATGAAGAAGGCGCTGGGCGACGTCAAGGTCGAAGTGCCCGAAGGCGAGGAAGGCGAGATCGACCCGCAAGATGCAGTGGACGCCCTGGTCGAGGCGTCCGCCAAGGCCCGAGGCCCGCACGGGAACCTCTCGATGTTCGCCTTCACTGCCACCCCCAAGGCGAAGACACTCGAGCTGTTCGGCGAGCCACTGGACGAGGACGGCCGCCACCGCCCCTTCCACCTCTACTCGATGCGCCAGGCCATCGAGGATGGCTTCATCATGGACGTCCTCGAGCACTACACGACCTACGAGACCTATTTTCGACTGGCACGGGCCGGCGAGGAGGATCCCGAGGTCTCGGTCCGTGAGGCCTCGAAGGCGATCGCCAAGTACGTAGCGCTCCACCCCTCGCACCTCGCTCAGAAGGCGGAGATCGTCGTGGAGCATTTCCGCCGGTCTACCCGCAACAAGATCGGCGGGAAGGCCAAGGCGATGGTTGTGTGCCGGTCCCGCCTCTCCGCAGTCCGGTTCAAGCTGGCCATCGATACCTACGCCCGTGAGCACGGGTACCGCGACGTGAAGACACTGGTGGCGTTCTCGGGGACGGTCAGCGACGGAGGCGTGGACTACACGGAGCCGAACATGAATCGCTTCCCCGAGTCGCAGACCGCCGACCGGTTCGCCTCCGACGAATACCGGATCCTGATCGTCGCGGAGAAGTTCCAGACCGGGTTCGACCAGCCCCTGCTCCACACCATGTTCGTGGACAAGAAGCTCGATTTCTTGAACGCCGTCCAGACGCTCTCCCGGCTGAACCGGATCCATCCCGAGAAGGAGGACATATTCGTCCTGGACTTCGTGAACGATGCCGAGCAGATTCAGCGCGCGTTCGCCCCCTATTACGACGCGTCGGTCGCCGCGCCGACCGATCCGAACGAGCTGTACGACGCCTGGCACGAAGTGGACCGCTTCGGGGTGGTCCGGCCCGAGGACGTGGAGGCGTTCGCGCGCGCTTACTTCGGAGCGACGGGCAACGGTCCGGGGGTGCAGGCGAAGCTCTACGCGCTGCTGGACGTGGCCCGGGACCGGTTCACGGACCTCGAGGAGGCCGACCAGGAGGAGTTCCGGACCTGGCTGAAGCGCTTCGTCTCTCGGTACGGGTTCATCTCCCAGGTGTTGCCAATGGCCGACACGGCGATGGAGAAGCGGTACGCGTACTGCCGGCTGCTGGAGTGGCGGCTGCCGGCCGAACCCTCCGGCTCGATCGACCTCGGCGACCAGGTTGAGATGACCCACCTGCGGGTGGCGAAGACCGGCGAGCACGACCTCAGCTTGGAGAAAGGCGGGGGAGTGCTCCATGCGTTCGGCGAGGGAGGCCCGGGCGGGTACGAGGACCTGCTCGCCCCGCTGTCCGAGCTTATCGACCGGCTGAACGAGCGCTTCGGCGCCGACCTGTCCGAGGCCGATCGCCTGCACCTGGAGGGTATCGGCGCCGACATGGCCGCCGATCCAGAGGTCCAGCAGCAGGCCGCCGTGAACACGGAGGAGAACTTCGGGATCGAGTTCGACAAGCGCTTCACCGATGCGGTGGCGGCGCGGATGAGCCAGGCCGAAGAGTTGACCATCCGGATCCTCGACAAGCCAGAGTTCAGGGCCGAGGTCATTGGAGCCCTGATGCCTCGCGTGTACGAACGCGCCAGGGTCGCCTACCAGAAGTCGTGCCCAATCGGCGAGCTCCTCGCGCGCAAGGAGGACAAGCATCTGGAGTTCAAGTCGACCCTCCGATGGGACCTGGAGATGGGCGACAAGAGCAAGCTCGTCGAGGGAGCGACGATCAAGACGGTCGCGGCCTTCCTCAACTCGGAGTTCGGCGGGACGCTGATCATCGGGGTCGCCGACGACGGCAGCGTCGTGGGCCTGGAGGACGACTACGCCTCGCTCCGCAAGGAAGGCAAGGACGACTCGGACCAATTCCTCTTGCACCTGAACCAGCTGGTCGAGAACGCGGTTGGGTTGGCCGCGGCGGCCAACGTGACGACGACGATCCACCACGTGGACGGCCACGACGTCTGCCGGCTGCATGTGGATCCTTCGGGCCATCCGGTCGAGGCCGAGGTCACGGTCGCCGACAAGAGCGGTCAGTTCGGCAAGAAGCAGCTGTTCTTCGTGCGCCTGAACAACGCGACACGGGCGATCGAGGAGGACAAGGAGCGAGAGCGTTACATCGCCCAGCGCTGGGGACGTTAATGAACGAATTCCAGATAGAAGGCGCGTTCGGCTAGCCTTGAACAGCGCCGACCGACAAAAGCCAAGCCACGACACCCACGATAGTCGACGCTGCGAGTATTCGGATTCGAACTCCGATCGGCTTGCGCAGGTAAACGAATACGACCCACCCTCCGAACGCTGAAAACCATGCGATGGCCACGGGGATCCCGTGAGTGCCGATGCTCTCGGGGTCGTGCCCCGTGCCGACGGCGAGCCAATAGCCAAGCTCGCGACCACGAACCCCATCCCGACGAATCCAAGGATGATGTGGAGGGTGATCCACAACGGAGTGACACGGCGCCAGAAGTGAATGCCATCATGATTCTCCAGCCTGTCCCACAACAGCCACGCTCGGTCGCGGGTGCGCTCTCCCTCGAACCACCGCACCCAGCTCCGTGTCTGCTGATCCCAGACGCCCCAGGCCCAGTCACGCGAGGCCAGCTGGTAGCGTCGGCCGCCCTTCACCACCGTTACGCTCGGGGCGTCGAGGCTCTCCTCGGCCATGCCCCGACCCTGCGGAGGGGCGGGAAGGGGAGGAGCCATCCCCCAGGAATCGGTACGAGGGGGCGGTGGCGGAAGGGGTGGCAGGGAGTCGGGCGTCATGCTCCGACCAGCATCGGCCATCCCATGGAACCCCTTGACCTATGGCGCTTCCGGAGGCGATACAAGGAGCGTGAGCAGGGAATCCTACTGCGCTGATAGGATTTCTGGTCGTGGGTCCGCAGACCGTCACTGGATTCTCGAAGGCCGTCCTCGAAGAGCTGGACGGCTCGCGATCGCTTCCGCTTCGAGCCCTGCGCGAAACCGCTTTCGGGCAGTTCGAAACCATGCCGATGCCGTCTCCGGGGACCGAGGAGTGGCGCTACACGGACCTGCAAGACCTCGACCTCTCGTTCGCCCCCTATGCTTCCGAGCCCGCCGCCACGTCTCTGGACGAGGTCAAGCCGGACCTCCTGGAAGCCGCCGGGGAGGTCGGAGAGCGAGCCGGCCTT
>WNFU01005377.1_pt1 | contig 15905 bp, 16 predicted proteins | sample 5400121 | NCBI WGS metagenome assembly WNFU01 (sample SAMN13153360, study PRJNA577476) | soil metagenome | isolation source: 100 cm soil or saprolite under grassland replicate 1 | place: USA:California | collected 2016-06-15
CTTCTCGCTCACGCTCACCGCGATGATGGGCGCGTTCCTCCTCGGGCGATGATCTCGGCCGCGCTCGCCCGCCGGTCGCGGGGCTTGAGCGCGATCGAGAGCCGCCCGCTGTTCGGGGTGGGGTTGGTTCCGTCGGACCCGATGAAGGAGGCGACGGAGGCGACCGCGTCGCTCGGCGAGGCGTGACGGCGATCCAGCGCGCCGGCCTCGCGATCGGGCTGCGCCCCGAGGACGATGTAGACGACGAGGACCGCGGCGAGGATGAGGAGCGGCTCGCTCGCGAGCGACTCGCGGAAGGCCTGGGCGGCGCCATCGCAGCCTCGGCCACCGCCTGCTGCCGCGCCACGCCATCATGCTCGGGAACGAGACGTCCGGCGGGGCGACCGTCACCCCGACGAGGAGCCCGGTGTCCTGCCGGGGGAAGAAGCCCTTCGGGGCCACCAGCGCCAGCACGACGGTGAGGCGGGCATGGTGAGGGCGCCCCGGCGCGTCTCGAGCCGGAGCCGCGCGTTCACGAACTGGTTCGGCCAGAGGACGCGCCGCGGGTTCGCCAGGAGCGCCTTCAGGCGGATGGTGGACGTGGAGGCATTGATCTGGTTGTCGATGAGCGCGAGCTCGCCCGTCCCGAGCAACGTCGCGCCGTCGCGGCTGTAGGCCTCGACCTGGAGAGGACCCTTGGCGAGCTCGATCGAGACCGGCACGAGCTCGTCCTGCGGCAGGGTGAAGATCACCGCCACCGGATCGAGCTGGGTCACGACCCGTTCTGGTCGGAGGGGTGGACGACGTTTCCGGGATCGACGACGCGGATCCCGGTCACCCCGTCGACCGGCGAGGTAATCCGGGCATAGTCCAGGTTCAGCCGGGCCGTCTCGATCGCGGCCCGGTCCATCCGGACCGCCCCCTCGAGCTGGCCGAAGGCGCGAGCGTGGCCACGGTGACCGGCACCGCGCGGGCGGGCGGTGGGGCGGCCGGCTCTCCTCCCCGGCGCTGGCGCCCGACCACGACCGCGGCGGCGATCGCCACGAGCGCCACCACCGCCCCGATCACCCATCGCCTGGCCCCCATCCTCGCCTCCTCGCGCCCGCCGGCCCTGAGCCTGGCGACCGGCCGTGGGGCTCGGCGCGCAGTCCTCGTCGTGACCAGGAAACACCTGGCCACGGTTAAGTGCGGCTCACTGGAACGTCTGCGTCACGTATGCCTCGAGCGCCGACCCGAAGTCCGGCTCGAGCGGCCGGCGGTAGACCATCGCGGCCCCGATCTCGGCCGCCAGGATCGCGGAGCGATACTTCGGCGGCAGGGCGCCGACCCGATCGCGCCAGGCTGGCGTCTCGCGGACGAGGCGGGGCAGATGCGCGAGGAGCACCCTCCGGTAGAGCGGCTTGTCCGCCAGGTCCGGCCTCGACTGGAAGAAGGCGAAGAGGCGCGCCTTGTTCGAATTGATCTCGAGGCTGATCGCGTCCGAGATCTCGGTGAAGGCGCGCTTCCCGCCCTCCTCGCGGTGGCGCCGCAGGATCAGCCGCGCCTCGTCCGCGGACCGCCGCTCCAGGATCTCGAGCACGTCGCGGACGTACTCCTCCTTGTGCTGGATGAGCTCCTCCGCGGAGAGGAGGAGGTTCCCGATGATCTCGTAGGAGGACGAGATCACGCCGCACTTGTTCGCCGAAGCGTCGCGCAGCACCACCGCGCCCGCCTCCTGGAGCCGCAGCCGGGCCTCGGGCGTGATGAAGGAGTTGGCCCCCTCGACGATGATCTTCGCCGACGGCTTCCCGTCGGGGCGCAGGAAGCGCCGCCAGTTCCCCTGGTCGATCGTCTCCGGCCGGCCGCCGGCCGGGATGAAGAGGTCGGCGGGCACCGCGAAGAGCAGCTCGTCGAGTTCCTTGTTGAACTCGTCGACGGTCACCCAATCCTCGCGGAGCCCGGCGGCGGTGCGCTCGATGCGGCGGTACAGCTCGCGCAGCCCCTCCGTACGCCGGGCGTTCCGGTAGAGGACGAAGCCGCCGGGTGAGAGGGAAGCGGTGTCGAAGGCGTCGGCGTCTGCGCGCAGCACGATGCGCGACAGCGCGTCGCGATCGATGCCCGCGGGATCGACCAGCGCCGCCGTCCCGTCGACGACGAGCCGGATGCTCACGCGGGGACAGCGCTCGAGCAGCAGGCGCAGGCCGTTCCCGGCGACGTCGCCGTTCGGCCCCCCGGTGAGCTTCACGCTGAAGGCGTCGCGGCGCATGTCGATGCCCTGCTCGCGCATCGCGATCTCGGCGAACGTGACCACGCCGAGCGACGTCACGCCGTACTGCTTGTGGTTGATGCCCACGCTCTTGCTCGACATGATCCCGCTCCCGAGCACGTACCCGCGGCGGACCGAGAGCTCGGCGATCGCCTCGATCATCTCGTCGTGCATGTTCTCGTCGGGGCCGAGCTCGATGGGTTCCTCCTCGCCGTAGTGGTCCACCACCCGCGGATCCTTGGCCCTCCCTCCCTCGGTCACGAAGATGTCGAGGAAGGCGTTCGCGAGCCCCCACTGCAGCTTGTGCAGCTGCTGCGCGAGCTGCTCCCGCGTCTCCACGTCGGGCGCGTGGAGGACGCACACCATCTTCGACCCGCCCTCGTAGATGTCCTTGTTCTTGAGGTGCTGGGTGTGCGCGAGCACGTAGTTCTCGCGAAACAGGGTGTTCGCCACGGTGACATAGTCGTCGCGCGTCTTCGCCACGATCGTCCGCCAGCCTCCCCGCGCGATGTCCGCGAACCCGATGTGGTAGCCGAGCCCGCTGCGCCCGAAGAAGAACGTCACGCGGAACGGGCGCTGCGGTGGCAGGTCGCCGGTGAAGGTCGGGCCGAGATCCTCCAGGTAGGCCGGGTCGAGCCGGAAGGCCAGGGCGTGCTTCTCGGCGACGAAGTAGTTGCTCTTCAGCGTCCGCTTCACGAAGACGAGCGCGGTCTGGAAGATCGACCGGCGGAACTCGTCGAGCTGCCGGTGGCCGGTGTTGTACGACGCGACCTCCCGCTCGACGTCCTGCAGCTCGGCCGCGTAGCGCGCCTCGCGGTCCGCGACGTCCGGATCGAAGCGAGCGACGAACAGCCGGACGAGCGCCAGCGCCATCCCCGGGTGGGAGTGGAACGCCCGGACCACGTCCTCGAGCGTGTAGCGGTGCGGCTGGTTGTGGGCGCAGTTCGTGTGGCAGAAGCCGATGAAGGCGTTGACGAGCGAAGCCTCCTCGCCGCTCATCACGCCGGTGAGGACGAAGTCCCGGTAGGCGGGCGACTCGGTCGCGAGGATCTGCGTGTCGTAGAGGAGCCGCCGCAGCTTGCGGAACAGCTCGCCCCCCTCCTCCAGGCTGCCGCCGCGCCGGTGGGCGACGTGGAAGCTGCCCAGGAAGAAGGGGTGGCCGCCGGTGCTTAGGTTCATCGTCAGCGAGCGGCGAACGCCCAGGTTCAGGCCGTGAAACACCTGGAAGAGCTGCGTGAGGTGGTTCCTCGGAGGCGGGCTCTCCACCGCGAACAGGACGTTCACCTCGTTCGGCTCCACGTCCTTCTCCTCCGGCGGCTCGACGCCGAGGAAGAACCCCGCATTCGACACGCCGCGGTGCAGGAGCCGCAGCAGCCGGGCCACCTCGCGCGGCGGCGCCGCCTCCACGTACCGGGGATCGTTGAGCCACAGGAGACGGAGCTCCTCCTCCTGCGCCTGCTCCCCCATCGACGGATCGTGGGCGGCGAGCGCCGCCAGGACCTCGCGCCGGGTCTGCTCCGGCACCGTGGGCGCGCCGGCCTGGCGAACCAGCGCATCGGGCTTGCGCTCGAAGACGTAGCGCTGCACCTCGAGCGCGCGGTCGCAGCCCGGCACGACGCCGCGCGAGTGCGAGATCTCGGCCCGGGAGATGTCCCGGTCGTCGAGCCCGCGCAGCGTCTCGAAGATCGAGCCGGGCGTGTCGAGCCTCGCCAGGATGAGCTCCTGGCTGCGGTCGGCGACGACGAGCTGCCGGTCGGTGCGGAGCCGACCGAGCCCGGCCGCGAGCGCCGCGATGGCGTCCTCGTCGCGACGCAACGTTCCGGTGAACAGGGAGGGGAGGTTCGCCTCGAGCCAGCGGAGGTTCTCGGCGGCTCGGTCGAGGATCTCGAGAGGGCCCGAAGACATGAGTCACGAGTATCCGTTTACAGGCGGCAGGTCACCGCCCTTTGCTGGGTGCACGGGGCGGCCCTTGCCCGTGAGTCCGGCGCGCTCGTGTACGTTCATCGCGAACCCCGGCAGCGCCGCTCCTGACCCGAGCACCGGGATGGCGCCGCGAGAGCTGGCCCGTCTGATCGGGATCGCCGGCACCCGCACGATCAGCCTGTGGCCGTACCTGCGCGGGAGGCGACCGGCGCAGCGCCCGAGCGCGGGCGCCCTCAGCTCCCGACGCGCCGCCGGGCAGTCAACCTCATCGCGGCGCCGTAGCGATCCGTCACGCGCTGACCCTCGACGAGGCCGCTGGTTAGATCGCTTTCGTAGGCACCCGATGAAACGCGCGTACTTCCGTTTCTACGCCGAGCTCAACGACTTCCTCCCGCCGGCCCGGCGAGGCGGCGCGTTCCCGCATGAGTTCCACGGCGGCCCATCCGTGAAGGACGTCATCGAATCGCTCGGTGTCCCCCACACCGAGATCGACCTCGTCCTCGCGGATGGCGAGTCGGTCGAGTTCTCGTGGATCCTTCAGGATGGCGCGCGGGTGAGCGTCTATCCCGTCTTCGAGTCGATCGACATCACGCCGCTCGCGCGCGTCCGCCCCGCTCCCCTGCGCGAGGTCCGGTTCGTCCTCGACGGCCACCTCGGCCGCCTCGCGCGATACCTGAGGATGCTCGGCTTCGACGCATGCTGGCGAAACGATGCGGGCGACGAAGAGATCGCCCACATCTCGGCCGCCGAACACCGAATCGTCCTGACCCGCGATTCGGGCCTGCTCAAGCGGCGGATCGTGAGTCACGGATACCGGGTCCGTGAGGCCGATCCCCGGCGCCAGCTCACCGAAGTCGTCCATCGTCTCGACCTGGTCCGCTCCATCCTTCCGTTCCGGCGTTGCCTCTGCTGCAACGAGGTCCTCGAGACCGTCCGGAAGGAGGAAGTCGCCGACGATCTTCCGCCCCGCGTCCGGGAGCGCCACGACGCGTTTCGGCGCTGCGCCTCGTGCAGGCGCGTGTACTGGGCGGGCTCGCACCACCGAAGGATGGAGCGGCTCATCTCGGACCTCCTCGCCCATGAACCCGTCGGACCCGGACTCTCGCCATGGACGTGAAGGTCGATTGCCACGCCGGGTACCGCGGTGAGGAAACCCCGCGGCGGTTCGAGATCGACGGCCGGCGCGTAGAGGTCGTCGAGGTGATCGACCGATGGTTGGGCCCGGACCACCGATACTTCAAGGTCCGAGGGGATGACGGAGCGGTCTACCTCCTGCGGGTCGACGATCCCGCCGACCGGTGGGAGCTGAAGACGTTCGAGCGCGACGGGGCCTGACCCCCACGACCCGCGCGCTGCGAAGCTGCTGTGGTACGACCGGTCCGTCAACAGCCACGAGGAGTCCCCATGCTCCACGGCTTCACGCCCCCTTTCACCCCGCGCGGCCTCGCCTCCCTCCTCCCCCCTCCTCCCTGGCATTACGCCGGCTGGCTCCTGAACGTCGAGTTCGAGTGTGACCAGGCGCGCGCAGCGGGTTTCGTTCCCGCGAGCGTCGGCGCCGCGACCGGCCGCGGCACGATCCACTTCTCCGACTGGCAGGCCACGACGGACGGCTCCGAGCTCCTCGACCCGATCCAGTCGCAGTACCGCGAGACCATCGTCGTCCTCGAGCTCGCGCGGCCGGATGGGACGCTCGCGAACTTCTGCCCGCTCATCTACGTCGACCAGGACGTCTCCATGCTGCGCGGGCAGATCCAGGGCTGGCCGAAGAAGATGGGCAGCACGTGGCTCACGCGATCCCTGCCGCTCGACCACCCGGCCGCGGCTCCGCTGCGCGCGGGCACCCGGCTCGGCGCGACGCTCGCGGTGAAGGACCGCCGCCTCGTCGAGGCGCGCCTCGAGCTCACGGGGCGGCCGGGGGAAGCGCTGGGCTTCGTGGCGCGCCCGACCTACGGCACGGTCGGCTTCCCCGACCTCACTCGCCCGGAGCGGGCGCCGGAGCTGCGCCACCTCCGCTCCGTCGTCACCGGTCGCGTCGGCGAGGCGTGGCACGAGGCGCGGGCCGAGCTCGCCTTCCTCGAGACCCCGCGCGAGGAGCTCGCGGACCTTCGGCTCCGCGGCGCGACGCGCGCGAGCGTGGGATGGCTCGGGATCACCATCACGGGGGCGGCCGAGTAGGCGGCAGACTACGCGCGATCGAGAGCCGCGCGGCGACCTCGGCGGGCAGCCGATCCCGGTTCTCCCGCGACAGGGTGATCACCTCGACGGCGGGCAGGCGCTTCGCCTCGGCGATGAAGCCGCCGCCCGCCAGCGCCACCGTGCCGAGCACCGGCACGGGTCCGGTGAGCGCGCGCCGCGCAGCGCGCACGAACGCGGGGGAGAGGCATTCCATCTTGCCGATCTCGTCGATGACCACCGCGTGGACGCCGGGCCGAGGCTCGAGCGCGTCGCACAGCGCCTCCAGCGCCGCGAGGTGGACGCCGTACCTGCCGACGCGTGGACCGCCCACCCCTCCCGCGGTCGCGAGCCGCGCAGTTCGCCCGTCGAGGGTCACGATCCGGAACCCCGTTCGCCCCGTGCGACCCCGTACCTCCTCCGTGTAGAACCCGGAGAGGCGCTTACCGTGCAGGAGATCGAGCACCCGGAGGACCAGCGTCGTCTTGCCGCTGCCCGGCGGGCCGGTGACGAGTATGCGAGGCGGCGACATGGCGAGGGCCTCACGGGGTGCTAGCTCGCCCGCGCCGCCGCGCCAACGAGGAGGAGAGCCATGCCCCACATCGCTCACGTGGTGCTCGATTCGAGCGCCGGCTACGCCGTGCAGGTACGCGCGGGACGCCATCATCTCGTCGGCGACGAACCCACGTCGCGCGGCGGGACCGACACCGGCCCCGCGCCGTACGACCTGCTCCTGTCCGCGCTCGCCGCCTGCACGGCCATCACCCTGCGCATGTACGCCGATCGCAAGCGGTGGACGCTCGGCGCGATCCGGGTCGATGTCGAGATCTCGAACGGTGCCGACGGCGTGCAGCAGGTCCGCCGCACCATCTCGTTCGAAGAGCCGCTCGACGAGAGTCAACGCACGAAGCTCGCCGAGATCGCGGACAAGACGCCCGTGACGAAGACCCTCAGGGCGGGCGTCGCGATCGCGACGGACATCGCGCGTCCGAAGGGATCGTAGCGGTCACGGGAAAGAATATTTCACCCAAAGTGCGACCCCCTGCATGGGACGTCACTGACGGTGCGACACCCTGTCTGGGACCGGCAGTGATGGCGCGCACGCGCATACGCTTGCGCACCGACTTCCGCTCCGCCCAAGCAAGGAGGCTCCATGTCCCGACGCCTGCGCCTCGCCTCGTTCGTCCTCGCCGCGCTGCTCGCCGCCCCCGCCAGCGCCGCCAAGCAGACCGTCAAGCTGGCGTTCATCGGCCCGCTCACCGGCGGCAACTCCGCCATCGGCCTCGGCGGCCGCAACTCCGCTGATCTCGCGGTGAAGCTCCGCAACGCCGACGGCAAGGCGAAGTACCAGTACGAGCTGGTCGTGCTCGACGACGAGTGCAAGCCGGACGCGGGCGTGCAGGTCGCGACGCGCGCCGCCGCGGACAAGACCGTCGTCGCGGGCATCACGCACTACTGCTCGACCGTCGCGATGGCGACGACCGGCGTCTACCACCGCTTCGGCCTCCCCACGGTCGTCTGGGGCGCGGTCCTCCCCGATATCACCTACGCCCACGACTTCAAGGAGATCCACCGCGTCAACGGGACGATGATCAACCAGAACGAGACCGCGGCGAAGTTCATGCTCGACCAGGGCTACAAGACCTGGGTGGTCATCCACGACACCACCGACTACGGGAAGGGTCACGACAAGTACTTCACCCAGCACGTGGAGAAGGGCGGCGGCAAGATCCTCGCCCGCTTCGGCGTCGGCGCGGACCAGCAGGACTTCAGCGCGGAGCTGACCCAGGCGAAGTCCTCGAACCCGGAGGTCGTCTACTTCGGCGGGCTCACGCCCATCGGCGTCCGCATCCGCCAGCAGATGGACCGGCTCGGGCTCCCCGCGCAGTTCCAGGGCACCTCCGGGATCGTGAACGACGACTTCATCCGCGCGCTCGGTCCGCTCGCCGAGGGGGTGGTCGCGTTCCGAGAGGGCGCCGACGCGACCAAGCTGCCGGGCGGCAAGTTCTTCCTCGACCGCTACGCGCAGCAGAACTATCCGCAGGGCCCCGAGGCGTACGGGCCGTTCGCCTACGTCGCCGCCGAGCTGCTGATGGACACGATCGAGAAGGTCGGGCCCGACCGGAAGAAGATCGTGACGGCGCTCGGCACCGTGAAGAACCGCGAGTCCATCGTCGGCACCATCACCTTCGACGACCATGGCCAGAACGTCGTCCCGGTGATCACGAAGTACGTGGTCCAGGACGGCAAGTGGGTCCTGTGGGAGGACAGCGAGTACGCGACGGGGAAGCGGAAGCTCAAGAAGGGCAAGTAGCGACCGCGGCGCTCGCACCGGGACGACGGGCGCGGGAAGAAGGCGCTCATGGACCTGAGCCTCCTCGGCCAGTATCTCGTGAACGGGGCCATGCTGGGCATGATGTACGCCCTCGTGGCGCTGGGCTTCACCCTCTTCTTCGGCGTCCTCGACGTCATCCAGTTCGCGCACGGCGACGTCGTCACCGCCGGCGCGTTCGCGGGCCTCGCCACGTTCCTCGCCCTCGCCGCCGCGGGGGTAGCGTCGGACGCTGCCCTCCTCCTGGCGATGACCGCGGTGGCGGTCCTCTCGATGGCGCTCCTCGGGATGGTGCTCGCCCGCGTGCTCGTCCTGCCGCTGAAGTCCGCCCCGCCCCTGAACGTGCTCCTCGTGACGCTCATGGCGGGAACGGTGATGCGGGAGTGCATCCGGCTCTTCTACCCGAACGGCTCGCAACCCCATCGCTTCCCGGCGCTCCTCCCCACCGGCGCGTTCACCGTGGGACGGCTGACGCTCCGCCACGACAACCTCCTCATGCTCGGAGCCGGCGTGGTGCTCGTCGTCGGCATGCACCTCCTCATCCGGCGAACGCGCCTCGGCCTAGCGATCCGCGCGGTGGCGCAGGACGAGGAGACCGCCCGGACGATGGGCATCGATTTCAGTCGCGTGGTGCTCCTCACCTTCGCGATCGGCTCCGGGCTCGCCGCCGTCGCCGGCACCATGCATGGGCTCTACTACAACGAGGTGAACTTCGGCTCCGGGCTCCTCCTCGGCGTGATCGGGTTCAGCGCCGCGATCATCGGCGGGCTGGGGAACGTGTACGGCGCGATCCTGGGAGGCTTCGTCTTCGCCGCGCTCCAGACGATCGGAGCCGCCGCGCTCCCCTTCGCGAGCGCTTACAAGGACGTGTTCGCGTTCGCGGTGGTCATCGTGCTCATGACGCTGCGCCCCACCGGCCTCATCGGCGAGAAGGTGAGCGAGCGCGTGTGACGGCGACCCCGGCCTCGATCGCTCTCCCGCGGTTCGCGCCGTGACCCCGGACGCGCTCCCCACCGGTGCGCCGCCGCGCGCGCCCGCCGTCGCGGCGGTCGGCGTCACGTTCCTGGCGACGGTGCTCGCCTGGGCGTTCCTGAAGGCGGAGTCGCAGGCCGCCGTCGGGTGGATCGCGGCGGGCGCGGTCGTGGCGGTGCTCGCGGCCGCCCGCGTCGGGGCGCTGCGCTGGGCCGCCCGCGGCGCGATCGAGAACGAGCGGACCACCGGGCTCGCCCTCACGGTCTCGCTCGCGCTCCTCCTCGCCGCGTTCCACGAGGACCACTTCACGCTCCTCCTCCTCGCGCGCGTGCTCGTCATCGCGATGGCCTGCCTGGGACTGCACGTCCAGTTCGGGATGACCGGGGTCGTGAACTTCGCGGGCGCCGCCTTCTTCGGGGTCGGGTCGTACACCGCCGCGCTCCTCGCGGGCGGCGCGCTGCCCCACCCCATCGTGCTCGCCGCAGGCGGCGGCGCGGCCGCCCTCGTCGGTTCCGTGCTCCTCCTCCCCCTCCTCCGCACCCGCGGGCACTACGCCGCTCTCGTCACCATCGCGTTCGGGCTCCTCTTCCGCACGTTCATCGAGGTGAACGACACGCTCGGCGGGCCGCAGGGGCTGAACGTCCCGGGGATGCGCCTCCTCGGTTTCAGCTTCAACGAGGGCTGGTCGGCGGGCGGGGTGGAGTTCTCGTTCTACGTCGCGTACGTCGCGCTCGCCTTCCTGCTGCTCGCCGGCGCCTTCGGGGTGGTGCGGCGGCTCGAGACGTCCTGGGTCGGCCTCGCGCTCGACGCGGTCCGGCTCGACGAGACCGCGGCGGCCTCGTTCGGCGTGCGGGTCCCGGGCTGGAAGATCGCCGCCTTCACCCTGGGCAACCTCATCACCGGGGTCGCGGGCGCGCTCTCGGCGATGATCACCGCCTACATCGCCCCGAACAACTTCACCTTCCAGGAGTCGCTCGTCCTCGTCTCGATCGTGCTCCTCGGCGGGATCGGCAATGCCTGGGGGCTGCTCGTCGCGAGCTTCATCGTGGTGGTGGTCCCCGAGAAGCTCCAGGCGATCCAGGAGTTCCGGTTCCTCCTCTTTGCCTCGCTCGTGATCCTGGTCCTCGTCTTCCGTCCGTCCGGGCTCGTCCCGCGCGCGCTCCGGCGCCACATTGGAGGGCCGGCGTGAGCGCGGCGCCGCTCCTCTCGGTGCGTGGGCTCACGCGCCGCTTCGGCGGGGTGGTTGCGCTCGCCGAGCTCACCTTCGATCTCGCGCCCGGGCAGATCCTCGGCCTCATCGGCCCGAACGGCTCGGGGAAGACCACCTTCTTCAACGTCCTCACCGGGATCTACCCCGCCGACGAGGGGGAGATCGCGTTCGAGGGCGCGCCCGTCACGAACCTCGCCGCGCAGGAGATCTACGAGCGGGGGATCACCCGCACCTTCCAGCGGTCCCGCCTGTGCGTGCCGCTCACGGTGTTCGACAACATCGCCCTCGGCAACCACAAGCGGCTCGAGCACGGCCTGTGGTTCAACGTGCTCCGCCGCCGCGCGCTGCGGCGGCAGTTCGAGGAGGTGTACGCGACGGCGCGCGACCTCGTGGCCATCTTCGACCGCCCGCTCGCGGACCGCATGCTCGAGCCGCTCGCCCGTATTCCCATGATCGACCGGCGGCGGGTCGAGATCTGCCGCGCGCTGGTGAGCCGCCCGCGCCTGGTGCTGCTCGACGAGCCCTCGGCCGGCATGACCCATGACGAGACGCGCCGCCTGATGGACGACATCCTCGAGGTGCGCCGCCGCTTCGGCGACCTCACGATCATCCTCATCGAGCACGAGATGTCGGTCATCGAGCGAGCGACCGATCGCTGCATCGTCCTCAACTACGGACGGAAGCTCTCCGAGGGCACCTACGCCGAGGTGGCGGCGGACCCTCAGGTCAGACAGGCCTACCTGGGGATTACGTGAGCGACGCGACCGGCGCCCTGCGCATCGAGCACCTCTATACCGCCTACGACCGGGCGGACGTCCTCGAGGACGTCTCGCTCACGGTCGAGCCGGGAACGATCACGTGCCTGCTCGGCTCGAACGGCTCGGGCAAGACCACGCTCATCCGCTCCATCCTCGGGCTCACGCGCCCGCGCAGCGGGCGGATCGTCTTCGGCGACGCCGACGTTACCGGGCTCCCCACCCACCGCGTCGTGGCCCACGGGATCGCCTGCATCCCGGAGGGGCGGAAGGTGTTTCCGCGGCTGACCGTCGCGGAGAACCTCGCCCTCGGCGCGTACCTCGAGAAGCGGGCGCAGGTGATCGCGGAGCGCATGGAGCGGGTGTTCGCCACGTTCCCGCGGCTCGCCGAGCGCCGGAACCAGCTCGCCGGCACGATGTCTGGCGGCGAGCAGGCGATGGTCTCGATCGGCCGCGGGCTCATGAGCGCGCCCAGGCTCCTCCTCGTCGACGAGCCGTCGCTCGGGCTCTCGCCCATCCTCGTGCGCGAGAACTTCGCGGTGATCGGGCGCGTCCACGAGCAGGGGATCACCGTGTTCCTGGTCGAGCAGAACGTGCACCAGACGCTCGCCATCGCGCAGCGCGGATACGTCCTCTCCAAGGGGAGAGTGGTCGCCTCCGGCAGCGCCGCGGAGCTCCTCGCCGACGCGGAGGTGCAGGCCGCATACTTCGGCGAGTCCGCTCGGAGGTCAGGAGCGTGAGCGCCGTGACGCCCGTGCAGCTGACGCAGGAGCTCGTCCGCATCGACACCGTGAACCCGGCGAGCGCGGAGGATCGCGCTGCCGAGCACGTGGCGCGGCTCCTAGAGGCGGGCGGGTTCACGGTGTCTCGCCATGCCTTCGCCCCCGGACGCACGAGCCTCGTCGCGCGCCACGGGCCCGGCGCGCGCGCGCCGCTCTGCTTCGCCGGCCACATCGACACCGTCCCCCTCGGCGCCGCGCGCTGGACGCATGACCCGTTCGGCGGCGAGATCGCCGGCGGCAAGCTCTACGGGCGCGGATCGAGCGACATGAAGAGCGGGGTCGCCGCGTTCGTCTGCGCCGCCCTTGACGTCGCGCGCGCCGATCGCGGCGCGGAGCTGGTCCTGGTCGTCGTGGCGGGCGAGGAGACCGGCTGCGAGGGGTCGGCGCACCTCGCGCGGACGGCGGGCGCGCTCGGCCACGCGGGCGCGATCGTCGTGGCGGAGCCGACCGGTAACCGGCCGCTCGTCGGCCACAAGGGCGCGCTCTGGCTCGAGGCGCGGACGCGGGGCGTGACCGCGCACGGCTCGATGCCCGAGCGCGGCGTGAACGCCATCTACCGCGCCGCGCGCGCGATCGCGCGGCTGGAGCCGTTCCGCTTCGCGGTCCCGCCCGACCCGCTCCTCGGCAGCCCCACCTTCAACGTCGGCACCGTCCGCGGCGGGCTGAACGTGAACTCGGTTCCCGACGAGGCGGTCTTCACGATCGACGTGCGGACCACCCCGGCGCTCCCGAACGACGCAGCGCGCGCCGCGCTCGCGGCGGTGCTCGGGCCCGAGGTCGAGCTCGGGACGATCGTGGACGTCGGGAGCCTGCGCGCGGATCCCGGGAACCGCTGGGTACGGGAGGTCTTCGAGGTGGCGGCGCCCCACCTCGACGCTGCGCCGGCGCCGGAGAGCGCGCCCTACTTCACCGACGCGAGCATGCTCACGCCCGCGCTCGGGGGCGTGCCGACGGTGATCCTCGGCCCGGGCGAGCTGCAGCTCGCGCACCAGACCGACGAGTGGTGCCTCGTCTCGCGCGTCGAGGCGGCGGCGGAGATCTACCGCGAGCTGGCGCGGCGCTGGCTGCGCCCCGCCTAGAGCTCCTTCGCCCGCTCCATCGCGTGGAGCTTGCCCGAACCAGAGCGCCGCGCTGTCGAGCTTCCGCCGCGTGATCTCCGCGCGGAAGCACCCGAGGGCCTCGAGCTCGAGCTGCCCGCTCGGCGTGTGGCAGGCGCCCGCGGATCGAGAACCCGGGGCGGCTGGGGCTTCCGCTGGAGGATGCTCGGCATGGATCAGGTCTTCGTGGTTCGTCACAAGGTGATCGTCGAGGGCCCCGCGCAACGCGAGTGGCCCAAGGTCTTCGGCGGAGACAAGAAGCTCACCACCGCGCTCCTCGACCGTCTCGCCCTCCACGCGGCCGTCATCACGACGACGTCCGCTCGCTTGACGCACCGTGCATGCTAGCGTGCCGCCCATGCGCTCCCACCTTCTCGGTTCGGCACGTCGTGCGCTGTGGCTCCCCTCCGCCGTCGCGGTCGTCGCAGCCGTCGCGACCGCCGCGTGCGTCGCCCGGTCCGGTCTGCCCGGAGCGACCCCCGCGCGGCCGCCGTCCAAGGCGGCCGAGCGTGAAGCGCGTGCCGCGTGGCGCGGGTTGCCGTCGTCGCGCAGCGCCTGCCCCGCCGGCTTCGATCCCTTCCCGAGGGGCGGCCTCGCGAGCTTCTACTGCCACGCCGAGACCCTGCTGACCTTGGAGCAGCTGGAGCGCCTCGCGGGGATGTCGTCGACGCGCGGGCCGCCGGCCGGCGCCGCACCGAGCGCGATCACCCGGGCGTTTCGTCAGTACGATCCCCGGTTCGTCGAGTGGCTCCGCGCGACCCTCCTGGTGGCGAGGGCCGACGCGCGCTTCCGCGAGGAGACGCAGCCCATCTACGATCGGTACGTCGCGCCGCTCGCGCGCAGGTGGCTGGCCACGCGGCGGCTCATGACGGACCGCCGCCCCTGGTTGGACGCCGAGGTGCGCTGGGTCCGGGAGGCGATCGAGCGCGGGACGCTCCCCGACCACTACTACTACGCCCGGGCCTACACCAGCCTCGGCCAGGCCGCCTCCCCCCGCGGGGCGGCACCCCTGACGCTGGCGCCGTGGCTTCGGGAGCACGTGGAGGCGAACGCGGTCGCGTTCTGGATTCGCCGCGAGATCGACGGGTCCGCGCCGGCCTTCTCGGCGGCGCTGGAGGAGCTGGTCTCGCTGTACGACGGCGCGTGGCTGCGCGCTGGCGAGGGGATCGCGCGGGCGGCGCCCCCGCCGCCCCCGATCGCGCCGGCCCAACCAGCAGAGCGCGTCGCGGAGGTGACTCCACACCGGCCTGGCGCGCGCCTGTGCGGAGGGATCGTGGAGCAGCTCTCCGCGCCTCCGTACGCCTTCCTGAGGCTCGCGACCGACGGCGGGCAGGAGTGGGTCGCGGTCGCCGCGCGCCGGTTCGGGCCGAGCGAGCGGGTGTGCGTGGGCGACCTCCGCTCCGTGGAGGGGTTCCGGTCCAGCGCGCTGGGGCGCTCGTTCGAGCGGGTCTACTTCGGGGCGGAGCCCGACGCCGCCCCCGCGGCGAGCGAGGGCCGAGCCCCCGTCCCCGGCGAGCTGGTGGTGGCGGAGGGGCTCGGGTTCCACGTCACCGCGGCCGAGTTCGAGGCGCGCATGGCCGAGCAGTCACCCTTCGCCCGCGCGCGCTACGGAACCCTCGAGCGCAAGCGTGAGTTCCTCGACAATCTCGTCAAGTTCAAGGTCCTGGTCGCCGAGGCCCGGCGGATGGGGCTCGACCGCGATCCAGCCGTCGTCGCCACCCTGGAGAAGGTGATGGTGCAGGAGCTGGTCAAGCGGAGCGTCTCGCGAGCAGACGGGCCGCCGCCCACGGAAGCCGAGCTCCGGGGAGCCTACGAGAGATCGCGCGGCGAGCTCGCGAGTCCGGAGAAGGTCCGGGTCGACCTCTTCCAGCTCGGCGCGCCCCCGGAACCCGAGCGGCGTGCGACTGCCGCGTCGGCGGCGCGCCTTCGTGAACGGCTCGCAGCGGGCGCTCCCTCGAAGGACCCGAACGCGGCGGCGGATCCCTGGCTGGATGACGCGGCCCGCAAGGCGCTCGACACCGGCTTGCTGTCGAGCGAGGAGCTGGCACGACGGTACGGAGAGCGGCTCGCGGAGGCCGCCTTCGCGCTCGCGAAGCGCGGGGACGTCAGCCAGGTCGTCGAGACGCCCAACCTGTTCTTCGTGGCCCGGCTCACCGAGCGGCAGGCCTCCACCGATCGGACGTTCGAGCAGGTGCGCGGCCAGCTTGCCGCGCGCCTTGCGCGGGAGGCCTCGACGAAGGAGTTCGACGCGCTCGTCGCCCGCCTGCGCGCCGAGGCGCGGGTGAGGATTGACGACGCCGCGATCGAGCGCATCGACGTGAAGTGAGGCGGGCCGGCAATCGATCACCGGTGTCACGCGAGGGCGAGGACGCGCGCCGTGGCCGCCCGTCGCGTGCCCGAGCCCGCGCTGCCGCCGCTCTCGGGGTGGGAGACGTTCT
>WNFU01006133.1_pt1 | contig 15904 bp, 15 predicted proteins | sample 5400121 | NCBI WGS metagenome assembly WNFU01 (sample SAMN13153360, study PRJNA577476) | soil metagenome | isolation source: 100 cm soil or saprolite under grassland replicate 1 | place: USA:California | collected 2016-06-15
AAGAGCCGCACCGTGTGTCACGAACGCAGAAGGGAGCCTGCCGTGTAGGTAAAGGGGGTTTCTTGATGCGGTGCTGCACGGGAGATGGGGGAGTGATGGCCCCCCGGAGCCGCCCTGCGGGGGGAGGCTTCAAGCCGCCTCATGCTGCGTTGGCTGAAGACCGTCGTGGTGAGCGATGAGGAAAAGGCGCCCGAGGAGGCGTCAGGCAGGGACTCGGAAGACGACCACCGTTGAAGCGTCGTAACTCTTTCAGACGACATCGGAACCGGGGCGATGGTGTGTGTCTCGGGATGAGCCTGGCGGGTGCCCGTCTACTGGCCAGGCGGTGTCCGGCGCAGAGGTGGCGTGAGCTTGGTCTGCGGCTCTCGTGTGGAACGTGAGAAGGCGTGTCCCGACACCGTCCGCTTCAGCAGCGGCGAGAGGGAGTGCCCGGCAGGGACGTGAGTACCGTCGCGCGGACACGCCGGCGGACCGGCTCGTAGTAGTGGTGAAGCTCCTGTAATGGGGGCGGAGCGAAGGGGCCGGGTCGTCCGTGGCTGTTGTTCATCCGGTCAACCGGGCGATGCCCGGGAGGAGTCGCGTGGACGAGCTGAAAGCATCTGGCAAGCCGTTCCAGATCACCAAGCAGGAGGTCTGGGACGCCTGGCTCAAGGTGAAAGGGAACCAGGGCGCACCTGGGGTGGATGGGCAGTCCATCGAGGCGTTCGAGAAGGACCTGAAGAACAACCTGTACAAGGTCTGGAACCGGATGTCGTCCGGGACATTCTTCCCGCCCCCGGTGCTGGCGGTGGAAATACCGAAGCCGCATGGCGGAGGGACCCGCGTTCTCGGGGTGCCTTGCGTTGCGGACAGGATTGCGCAAACCGTGGCCGCGACTCGGCTGGAGAAGGCGGTGGAACCGGTGTTCCATCCGGACTCTTACGGGTTCGTGTGTCCCGAACAGGAAGGGGAGCTTGATGTAGGTAGAGCTTCGTGACCTGGTGCTGTGCGGATGATGGAGGTAGGCCCTCCGGAACCTCCCTGTGGGGGGCGGTTCCAAACCACCTACTGCTGCGTTAGTTGAAGCCTGTCGTGGTGAGCGAGTTGGGAAAAGGCACACTCTGATGTGTCAGGTAGGGGTCGGGAAGACGTGCGTCACCCCTATGAAGTGTCGAAATAGGAACGGTTGACATCAAAACCGGGGTGTGTATCCGATCCCGGGATGAGCCTGGCGGGTGCCCGTTTATTGGCTAGGCGGTGTCCGGCATAGAGGCAACGTGAGCCCGGCCAGGCTGCGTTCGCATGGAACGGGAGAGAGCGTGACCCGAAATTCCCGCCCAGCCGGGGCGGGGAGAGGGAGTGTCCCTTACGGCTGAAACCGGGGGGATTGAGTACCGTGGCGGGCACGCAGGCGGACTGACTCATAGTAGCGATGAAACTCCTGCTTGACGCGGTGGGGGCGGAGTGAAGGGGTCAGGTCATTCGTGGCGCGTTTGTTCGATCAACCCAATAAGGGTGCTCCGGGGGTGGATGCGTGCTCTATCGAGGACTTTGAGGCCGATCTGAAGAACAATTTGTATAAGGTCTGGAATAGGATGTCTTCGGGGAGCTACTTCCCGCCGCCGGTGCGGGCGGTGGAAATACCGAAGTCGCATGGTGGGGGCACCAGAATTTTGGGGGTGCCGACCGTGGCCGACCGGGTCGCGCAGACGGTGGTAGCACGCAGACTGGAGACGAGGGTCGAGGAGATCTTCCATCCGGACTCGTACGGCTACCGTCCCGGGCGAGCCCCGCAGGACGCGGTGAAGGTTTGTCGGCGGCGCTGCTGGAGAACCGACTGGGTGATCGATCTCGACATCCAGAAGTTCTTCGACAGCGTCCCGAGGGACCTGATCATCAGGGCGGTGGAGGCGAACACTGATCTGCCGTGGGTGGTCCTGTACGTGAAGCGGTGGCTGGATGCGCCGGTGCAGAACCCCGACGGCAGTGTGCTGATGCGAGACCGGGGTACCCCGCAAGGGTCAGCGGTGTCGCCTGTGCTGGCTAATCTGTTCCTCCACTATGCGTTCGATGCGTGGATGGCCCGGGAGTTTCCGAGCGTGACGTTCGAACGGTACGTGGATGACGCGGTGGTGCACTGCGTCAGCGAAGCCCAGGCACGTAAGGTGCTGGCGGCAATTGCGGAACGGATGGAGCAGGTCGGGCTGCGGTTGCATCCGGACAAAACCCGGATTGTGTATTGCCAGGACGGACGGCGGCGTGCCTCGTACGAGCACACCGAGTTTACGTTTCTGGGGTTTACTTTCCGGCAGCGCAGGTCGCGGAACAAGGACGGGAAACAGTTCAACTCGCTCAATCCCGCGATCAGCAAGCCAGCCCTGAAGAAGATCAGTGCGGAGGCGCGGTCCTGGCGACTGCATAACCGCATCGGCCGAGATCTCGTCGATGTGGCGCGGGACATCAACCCGATCGTCCGCGGTTGGATGAATTACTATGGTGCGTTCAACCGATCGGCGATGTATCCTCTCCTCCAGCGCATCAATGCCTACTTGATACGCTGGATCCGCAACAAGTACAAACGGCTGCGGGCGAAGAAGAAAGCCTTCCGGTGCTGGCGGGGGATCGTTCAACGTTTCCCGCGGATGTTCGCGCACTGGGCGTGGACCGCGTCTGCGCCAGCTGTCTGGTGATCAGGATGACAAGAGCCCGGTAACTGGAGACGGTTACGCCGGGATCTGTGGGAGCCCGGGGCTGAGATGCCCCGGGCTACCCGACCGGCCCGGCAAATCGCAACTGGACGCGGCCAGGGCCTGCCGGGAACGCTGTTGGGAGTACGACTGGGTGATCGATCTGGACATTCGGAAGTTCTTCGACAGCGTGCGGTGGGACCTGATCGTCAAGGCGGTGCAGGCGCACACGGATACCGCCACCCGATGGGTGCTGCTGTATGTGAAGCGGTGGCTGGCCGCGGCGCTGCAGTTGCCCGACGGGACCTTGCAGCAACGGGACCGCGGAACCCCGCAGGGGTCAGCGATCAGTCCCGTGCTGGCGAACCTGTTCATGCACTACGCGTTCGATCTGTGGCTGGTACGGGAGTTCCCGCTGGTCAAGTTCGAGCGGTACGCCGACGACGCGGTGATCCACTGCGTCAGCGAGTACCAGGCCCGCAGAGTGCTGGCCGCGGTGCATGGGCGAATGGCCGAGGTCGGACTGGAACTGCACCCAGACAAGACCAAAATCGTGTACTGCAAGGACAGCAACCGGCGCGGCTCCTACGAGCACACGTCGTTCACGTACCTGGGGTTCACGTTCCGGCCACGCCTGGCGCGGCGCAGGGACGGGGTGCAGTTCACCTCGTTCCTTCCGGCGATCAGCAAGGACGCCCTGAAGAAGGTCAGCACCGAGGTGCGGTCCTGGCGGCTGCACCGGCATATGGAAATGACCTCGGCGGACATCGCCCGCTGGGTCAACCCGAAAATCCGCGGCTGGATGACCTACTACGGGGCGTTCTACCGCTCGGAGCTGTATCCCCTGCTCCGCCGCATCAACGCCTACCTGATGCGGTGGCTGATGAACAAGTACAAGAAGCACCGGACCTGGAAGAAAGCCATCCGGGCCTGGTCAGACGTGGCCGTAGCCTGGCCGCGGTACTTCGCCCACTGGGCCTGGGTGAAACCGGCCCGCCAGATGACCAGGACGACAAGAGCCGTGTAACGGGAGACTGTTACGCACGGATCTGTGGGAGCCCGGGGGTGAGATTCCCCCGGGCCACCCGACCGAATGCTTTGCCACGCCAACTTCGTTGAGACAGCCGGCGCCATCTCGACGTAAATGACCCACGACCGGCTTGTCGTCGGTACCGGCGTTTACCGGCGAGGACCCGATCAAGCCCGCCCGGCGCGGCATCCGACCAGCACCACGCGGGTGAGGGGGTGGCGGTGGACACGCCGACCCGGTGGCAAGTCAGTACGGGAGGACACGGCCGGAGGGTGTCCTCAGGTCCAGCTCGTAGCGGTTGGCGCGGGTCGTGGCGCTGGTGGTCTTCCTCGTCGGCTTCTGGATCCGGATCTGGCGCATCTGTAACACCTCCTTCGGCTGCGGCTGTCACCTGTACTGACCGGGCGGGCACCGAAGACTCATCGGTCCAGGAGCCGTTCACGCCCTGGCTCGATGACGAGCAACGGCGGCGCCGCTGCTTCGACGATCACGGTTCGCCCTGTCCGTCCGCTGGGTCTACCTGCACATGATCGAGGGGTGGGCCCGCCACAACGGCCACGCGGATCTCTTGTCCGAGTGCATCGACGGCGCGGCCGGCTCCTGACGGACGGCAAGGAACGCACCGGCCGGGTGGCGGGCGGGGCCCCGATCGCCTGCCGGCCGGCCCCGCCCGTGGCCTGGCGCCGTTACGGTGCCTGCTGCAGGACGAGCAGGTTGCCGTCCGGGTCGTGCAAGACGGCCTCCGTGGCCCAGGGGTGCTCCTCGGGCGGCCGGTCGAAGCGCACGCCTTTGGCCGTGAGGGCGCGGTGGTCCGCCGTGAGGTCGTCCGAATGGAGCACGAGTCCCTGCAGGGAGCCGGGCGGCATCTTCTCGAACCAGGTGACCAGCGTCAGTGCGGTGCCGCCGGAGCGGGGGGCGACCTGTACCCACCGCATCCCGGGGACCGACTCGTCCTCGCGAACGAGCTGGAATCCCAGCCGATCTACGTAGAAGGCCTTGGCCCGGTCCTGGTCGGTCACGGGAACCGAGACCACGGCGACGTTGCCGATCGCCATCGCCGACTCCTCTCCTCTGGTGCTGGCTGGTTGGTCGATGACTCCAGCGTGTAGCGTCGCTGGCATCGTGAACAGTGCCAGTAAGCGCACGTTTGATGAGGCCAGCCGGCCCCGGGATCTGTTCGTCGCGCCTGAGCTTCGACGTGGCCGGATGCGGCGGTCGCTTGGCGAGTCGCTGCGCACCGCGATTCAGGAGGGGCGGCTTCTCGCCGGTACCGTGTTGCCATCGTCGCGGCGGCTGGCGGCCGACCTCGGCGTGTCGAGAGGGGTCGTCACCGATGCATACGACCAGTTGGCCTCCGAGGGCTACCTCAAGGTGACGGCGCGGTCGGCTCCGATGGTCGCCGCGGTCCACGCGACGCAGCCGCCGGCCGTGGAGCCTGCGGCGCCCTCGTGGCGGTTCGACCTCACCGCGATCACCCCGGACGTGCGCCTGTTCCCGCGCCGGGCCTGGTCCCGTGCGGTCGGGCAGGCACTGCGCGAGGCGCCGGACGCGGCCCTCGACTACGGGGACCACCGTGGCCGGATCGAGCTGCGCGCCGCGTTGAGTGTCTACCTGGCCCGGGTACGCGGGGTCCGGGTCGACCCGGGCCGCATCGTGGTCACCCAGGGGTTCACCCAGGCGCTTGGTCTGCTGTGCCGGGTGCTGGTCGGCCGGGGCGCCACCGGTGTGGTGATGGAGACGCCGACGCACCCCGACCTGTGCACGGCGGTCAGGCAGAGCGGCCTTGCGGTGACCGGCTGCCCGGTGGACGCCGACGGCCTGCGCACATCCGAGCTGGCGACGCTTCGGGCCGATGCGGTGGTGGTCGCACCCGCCCACCAGTTCCCGACCGGTGCCGTCATGGCCGCCGACCGCCGGCTGGCCCTCCTCGACTGGGCCACCAGCCACGGCAGCCTGGTGATCGAGGACGACTACGATGCCGAGTTCCGGTACGACCGCACGCCGGTCGGAGCCGTTCAGGGCCTCGACCCGCGCCGGGTGGCGCACGTCGGCAGCGCGTCCAAGACGCTCGCCCCGGGCATCCGGCTCGGCTGGGTCAGCCTCCCCGCCGATCTCGTCGACCCGGTACGCACCCTCAAGGGACTGACCGACTCCGGGTCACCGGCCATCGACCAGCTGGCGTTCGCCAAGTTCCTGACCAGCGGCGCGTACGACCGTCATGTGGTGCAGGCCCGACACACCTACCGCCGCCGACGCGACCGCCTCGTCCACGCCCTGACCACCCGGCTGCCCTGGCTGCCCATCCAGGGCGCAGCGGCCGGCATGCACCTGCTCCTCCCGCTTCCCGAGGAGGCCGACGACATCGCCCTCGCGGCCGCCGCCGCATCTCACGGCATCGGCGTCCAGCCCCTCTCCCCACTGCACCTGACACCGAGCCCGCAACGCGGCCTGATGCTCGGCTACGGCCGCCTTCCCGAAACACGCGTCGACGAGGCCGCCGACGCGCTGGCCGCGCTACTCGCCGGCTACCGCTGACCCGGCGGGCGCAGCGCGGTAGGCAGTGGAGGCTTCCAACAGCTCCGGCAGCAACAGGCGCGCCCCGTCAGCGAGACGCTGGCGGATATCGCTTGAGTCAGCCATCGTTGTTTCCCCTGGCGCATTCGCAGGCCAGAGACCGAGCTTGCCAGCTGACCTACCCGCCCGCCCGGATTACCAGACGGTGATCGACGACATGGCCGGATGTTCAGCGCCGATCGTCGAGAGAGTCGCTCGGCCGCGACTCAGCGTTTCGGGTGCGGTCGGTGATGGCCCGGCCGGCGTGGCGCTGTTCGGCGAGTGCGCGTAGGCCCGCGAGTAGGCCGTCGACGACGTGGCGGAACCTTCGCCGCATGACCAGCGTGTTGAGCACGGCGGCGATCGGGTTTGCCGGGGTGTAGAACGTCTCGATCCGCACCGTGGTCGCGGCGCTGGCGGTCGCGGCAAAGTGGGCGGTGAAGCCGTAGTTGGTGAGCATCTTGTGGAAACCGAACGAGTCGTCCACGACCAGGAATGAGGCGCGGGTCTCGGGTACCGCCTCGAGGCACCGTTCGACCATGGTGCCTTTCCGGCCGTTCATGCTGACCGCACAGGTGCGTGTCGCGCCGAGCCCGGTGTCGTCGCCACCGTGTTCATGGGTGACGGCGTCGACGACCGGTGCCCAGTTGGCCAGTTCGGCGTTGTTCATGAACAGCCTGTAGACCAACCCGATCGGGGCGTCGACCGTGGTGCGGCGATCCAGTTGCTTCCTGCCTTGCATCTGCATGGTGACCTCCAGACGAACATCGGTTCCCTGGGCAACGTATCGGCTATTGGTGACAGGACCTGTCACTCATCGCCGGTACGGTTGTGGCGATGCGCGTCATGGACCGGCACGACCGGCTGGTGCGGTTGCTGCGGCGCCGCGCTGACTGGACCGTCGCCGCGCTGGCCCACGAGCTTGGCGTGTCCCGGCGCACGGTGCTCCGCGACCTGGGTGCGCTCCGCGAGGCCGGCTTCGACGTGGACACGTTCTCGGGACCCGGCGGTGGAGTACGGCTCAACCCCACCTCCGTCATGATCACCTCGCAGTTGCGGGCCGGTGAGGTGATTGCACTCATCGTGTCCGTCGAGATTGCCCGGGCCGCCAAAGCCGTCCCGTTCGCCGCAGGCGCGGAACGCGCACTTGCCAAGATCGAAGGGGCGCTCCCCGCGACGCGCGTAGCCGAGCTGCGGGCGCTGCGGGAGCGAATTCTGGTCGGTGAACCATCCCGCGCCGCGCCCCCGGCCGATATCGATCCGGGGCTGGTGGAGGCGTTCGAGATCGCGTTCACCACCGCTCGCCTGCTCGCGTTCACCTACCACGACGGATCGGGCCGAGGCACGAATCGGCTGGTCGAACCGCACGGCCTGCTGGTGCGGCAGCCGCTGTGGTACATGATCGCCTGGGACCGCGGCCGCAACGGTGCCCGGCTCTTCCGCGCGGACCGCATCCGCGAACCGACCGTCACCGACCACCGCTTTACCACGCGGCCCAGCGACTTCGTCACCGGCGTCTGCCCCGATGCCAGACCCGCGCCGACCCGCCGAGCCGGGTGAGATCCCCGACCGTCCGGTGTGGGCCGCACTGCGCACGCTCTTTCTGCTCGCGGGTCGGCGCCCACCGCGGGCCGTCACCCGGTGCGACGGCGTCCTCAAGACCGCGCACACCCACCTCGGGACATCTGCCAGCACCCGCATCGAGGCGACCGGCGGTTCCGCCGAACCCCGACAGATGTCCAGTCTGGGCCGTTGCATCCTTCGGCCTGGTCTTGGTGCATGTGTGGCGTCGGGCGGGCCGTCTCGGCTGAGACGACCCGCGCGGAGGCTACCTCTGGGGCCGCACCCCGGTCAGCTCGCGGCGCATGAAGACCCGTGCCTCAACGCGCAGTCCGTGTTGCGCCTCTTTCTTACGGATCGCCCTCATGCCCGGCGTCCACTGGGCGGGGTGCAGCTCGGTGAAGCCGTGCTTGCGGTAGAAGGGTCCGTTCCACGGCACGTCGCGGAAGGTGGAGAGGGTGACCGTCGGGTACTCCTGCGCCTCGGCCCACGCGCAGACCGTGCCGAGCAGGCGGGCGCCGAGCCCGCGCCTGCCATGCGCTGGCAGCACGTCCATTTCCTCGATGTATACGGCCCCCTCCCGCACCGATGCGATCACCATGCCCACCGGTGCGCCGTCGTCCGGGCAGGTCACCCACACCTGCCCGATGCCGATGAGCCGGGCGAGGTCGTCCAGCGGGAACGAGACGTCGAGCGTCTCGTCGATGAGCCCGAGGCCCGCGAACATCGTGCCCGCCTCGTCTTCGATCTCCCGTAGGCGCTGGATCTCGTCCGGGCGGGCCGGGCGGATCCGGTAGTCAGCTGTCTGCCGGTCGGGTGTGTCCGGTCCTGGCCCGGTGACCGCGGCCAGGAGCCCGTGGAAGTCGTCGGAGCAGGGTCCACATGCGTACAGGTGCGCGGCGATGCCGGGGTACCGCTGTGCCGCCCCGGCGTCGGCCGCGACGAGCTCGACGTAGATGTGCAGCATCTGCATGGCCTCGTCGCAGCCGACGTCGCGGGGATCGGTCTGCAGGAAGCGGTCCAGTGCCGACCGGCCGTTCACGGTCGCCTCCCGGTGTCGTTGTCCAGATACCCGTTGGCGGCCAGAACGGCGCGCAACTTACGCCGGGCGTCGAAGATTGTCTTGTAGATCGCGCCTCGGCTGGTACCGAGTCGCGCGACCAGGGCGTCCAGCGGCACCCCGTGCAGAACGATCGCGACGAAGACCTCACGTTGTCGCGGGGTCAGCTCCTCCTCAACGGCGGTGCGGACCGCGGCGATCAGGTCGTGCCATTCGGCACGCTCGGCGGGTTGGCGGCCGAACCGGTCCGGCAGCCGTTCCCAGTCCTGCGGGTCGAGGCGGACGTCCGGGGTGCGCCAGAAATGCCGAGCGAGCTTGGCGGATACCTCAAGGATGACGAACTTGTACGCCCAGGTGGTAAACCGGCTCTCGCCGCGGAACTGGGGGAGTTTTGCGATGATCGCCACCAGCGCGTCCGCCGCGGCCTGATGGGCAAGGTCGTCCAGCTCCGGACCGACCAGGCGACGGGCAGGGCCGCGCCGGCGCACCTCGCCGGCCGCGATGCGCAGCAGCATCTCGTGTAGCCGCGCCAGGCCCGCCTCGCGCCGGGGATCGGTGGCGGTGAGCACGCTGAGCCACTCGGCCGACTCCGGATCGAGCCCGGTCGCGGTGAGCGCATCGGTGAAGGGCTTCTCCGGCACCACGTCCCGATGCTAGCCACCGCGCGGCCCCGGACCGGCCGGCGCCGATCGCGCCGGCACAATCGACTCCGGTCGGGCGTGAGCGAGGTCTCATCCATGCGGGGACATCCGACGGTAAGGAGTGGGCGCTGTCCGACGCGTACCGGATGTGCGCCGGGATGCCCCGGTGCCGCCGCCCACCTCCGGACAGATGGAGAACGCGCGTGAACGCCGACCGGTTGCCCCTCTTCTGCGACACTGCCCTGGCCGAGCGCATCGAGCGGGTCGAGGCGCAACTCGTCGCTGAGGCCGGCGAGGCCGCCCGCCGTCGCGGCGCAGACAGGTCGGGCTTCGTGATCCATGTTGCTGGCGGCGTGGCGAGCTTCGCGGAGGAGGGGTCACCGTTCAACAAGGTCGCGGGACTTGGCTTCGGCGGCGTACCGAGTGCGGCCGACCTCGATGAGATCGAGCGGGCCTTCGCCGCCTGCGGCGCCCCCGTGCAGATCGAGCTCGCCCACCTGGCCGCCCCCGCGATCGCTGCCACCCTCACCGAACGCGGCTACCGGCTCGAGTCGTTCGAAAACGTCCTCGGCTGCGCCCTCACCGGCGAGCAGGAGCGGATCACGCCGCCCGGGATCGAGGTCCGCCGCAGCGGCGACGATGAGCTGCAACCGTGGCTCGATGTGGTGGCCGATGGCGTCGCTCACCCCGACACCCAGGGGCTGCCTTCCCACGAGGAGTTTTCCCGCCGGACCCTGGAGAGGGCCGAGCGCGACCTCGTGGCGGCCGGCGTCCAGCGCTACCTCGCACACCGCGACGGGGTCATCGCCGGTGGGGCCAGTTGGCGCAGCGCAGACGGCGTCGCACAGCTCACCGGCGCGGCGACCGCGCCCGCGCACCGCCGCCGCGGGGTCCAGACCGCGCTGCTGTCGGCCCGGCTCGCCGACGCCGCGGCCGCCGGGTGCGACATCGCCGTGGTCACCACCCAGCCGGCCTCCAAGTCTCAGCAGAACGCGCAGCGTCGCGGCTTCGATCTGCTCTACACCCGCGCCATCCTGGTCAAGCAGCCCACCCCACGCCGCCCGCCCGCGCCCCGCCGCGAAGGCTACCGGCCATCCATCAAACCAGCAGAGGTTGACATGCAGGTTCGAATATCCCGCCAGACCGCGAAGCTTGACGAAGTAGTGGCGTTCTACCGCGACGGCCTCGGGCTTCCCGAGATCGACCGGTTCGTCGACCACCACGGCTACAGCGGAGTGATGCTCGACCTGCCGGGGACCGGCGCACACCTGGAGTTCACCACGACAACACACGTGGTCCCACCAGCCCCGCATGTCGAGGACCTACTCGTCCTCTACCTGGGAAGCCCACAGGAAGTCCACCGGCGCGTCGCCCAAGCCGGCGCGGATACAGTCCCGAGCGCCAATCCATACTGGGACAACGTCGGCGTCAGCATCACCGACCCGGACGGTTTCCGTGTCGTGCTGGTGGCCGGCTCCTGGCCGAGCTAACGAAGGCGCCGTTGCATTGGCCGATAGGGGGCCGGGTTGAACCGTGGTCGAGTCCGAACTCACGTCGCCCGGGCAAGCTCGTTGAACGGCGCGGCGACTCGCCGCCGAGCCGGTGTCGAGTCCGAGTTCGTGGTGTCCGCGTCGAAGGTTGTGGATGAAGGCATGCGCCCGCGATGATCACCTGCGCGGGTCTGATCTGTCTGTACCCTCCCGTCGGTCGAAGACGGTGTCTGAGCTGACCGTGATCAGCCTCATCGAGTTCGTTGGCGTGCCCAACGGCTCACCCTGAGCGGGCGACCGCCCGGACCCACGTCAGCCGGGCCGTGACCAAGCTCGGCGCCCGCGACCGGGTCAACTCGGGTGGATGGTACCGGGTGGTCGCAGTACCTGGCGGGCCTCCGCGCCGGCAATCCCGGCATCACGGAGCCGGTGTTGGGCCGGGCTCGGGGCGAGGCGGGGGATCCGTACGACCGGGTGGCCTCGGTGGTGCCGTCGCGGGTTCGGGTGTTGGATCTGGCCTGCGGCAACGCGCCGCTGCGGCCGCGGCTGCCCGGCCGGACCTACCTCGGGCGTGGACACCTCGGCCGCGGAGCTCGCGGCCGCCCGCGGCCCGGTGATGTCGTCGTCCTCGCGGGGCTGCTGGCCGCCCTCGGTCGCGGCCTGCGACATCCGAACGATGCTGTGTTGCTGCCTAGGCCTGATCGGGTGCGGGCGGGAAGTCCAGCTCGGTGCCGACGTAGTGGTTGAAGTAGTTGGTGAACATGTTCGCGATCAGGTAGGCGAACAGGCCGGCCAACTCCTCCACGGTCCAGCCGACCTTGAGGGCGTGCTGCCAGGTCGCCTCGTCAACCTCGCCGACCCGGCTCACGGCCTGGCGGGCGACGGCCAACAGCGCGTCCAGTTTCGGCTCGATCGGCTGCCCGAACCGGGCCGCGATCGTCTCCTCAAGGCTCAGCCCGGCGCGCCGCCCGCCCGCAGTGTGCGCGGCCTGGCAGTACCCGCAATCGTCGGCATTGGCGACGGCCAAGGCGATCGCCTCCCGGGTACGCGGGTCGAAGCCGCCGTGTTCGGCGATGGCGGACTGGATGCCGCTGTACGCGGCCAGGACCACCGGGGCGTGAGCCATCTCGCCGTAGATGTTGAGGACCTTGCCGTAGCGTTCCCGCAGCGCCGCGAGCAGGTCGCGGCTGGCCTTGGGAGCGCTGTCCAGGTCGTGTACCGGAACCCGGGGCATCGGTCGTCCTCCTCTCCCTGGATGTCTGGTCGTGTCTGGTCGTGGTTGACCGTCTCCCCGCGCGCGGTGCCCTGTCTGTGAGCGCGCACACGGTAGGCACATCCCGCGGAGGGTTGCCGGGCGACTGGCGGATCAACCGTGCGGCCGGCGACAGGACGGAGGAAGTGGCGCCAGGTGTACCGGGCTGCGGGGCTGGTTCAGCGGTGGCGGGTCGCGAGCAGCGCGTCAACGAGCGCGGTGAGATTGGGGGCGGAGGACTCGGGTTCCGGGAAGATCGCGGGCCAGTGCCGGCCGGAGCGGTTGACCCAGGCGGCGTGCAGCCCGGCGGCGGTGGCGCCGGCGCAGTCCCATGGGTGCGCGGCGACCAACGCCAGCGAGCCGGGGTTGATGGCGAGTTCGGTGGCGGCGTACCGGTACGGCTCGGGGGCCGGTTTCCAGCGGCTCACCGCGTCGACGGACAGGTTGCGGGTCAGGTATCCGGTCAGGCCGGCACGCTGCAGCAGGGCCTGGACGACCTCGACGCTGCCGTTGGTCAGCGTGACGGCGGGGATGCCGGCGTCGTGCAACGCCCGCAGCGCCGGTTGTACGTCGGGGGTGCGGGTCCAACTCTCGCATCGCCGCGGTAACGGCGGCGACGACATCGTCGTCGACGACGGTACTGTCCAGCCCGCGCAGGGTTTCCGCGGCGACCTCGGCGAAGGGCCGGTAGCCACCCAGCGCGGCCAGGGCGAACCCGTCGCGCAGCAGCCCGGCGAACCACACCGGCACTAAGCGGGGGTCGAGGCCGGCGTCGCTGAACGCCGGCCGCAGCCGGTCGAGGGCGAACAGGGTCTCGTTGACGTCGAACGCGACGGCTTCGATCGGAGATCCGCTCATCGGTCCATCGTCGTCCCGGCCGGCGGTGGCGGCCACCGCAGTCACCTACACCCGCGCCCGGCTCGTCCGGTTTCGCCCAGCCGGTCGTAGGTGATGGCGGCGACGGCCCCGTGCGCCAGGTGCGGGATCAGGTCGGCGGCCCACTGCACTCGGGTTTGTCACCGAGGTGGCGGTGGCTCCGCGAGCGGGGGCGGCCAGCGACCGGTACGGCCGCCGGCGGTTCCTGATCGTCGCCCCGGCGCTGGCCGCGTGTCGACCGCGGCGATCGCCGGCACCGCCGGTACGCGGCTGGGCGGGCTGCACGCCCGCATTCTGCGCGACTTCGCTCTGGCGTGGACGATCACACCAGTGGTCGCCGGGCTGGGCGCTGCCGCGGCGGGCGTGCACCAGGCACATACCCGGCAGTGCTTGGTGACCTGTTCGGCGAAACAGCCGGCCTTCGGCGCCGACCAGTCTTGGTCATTGCCGGGGTTTGTCGGTATGTGTGCGGGCTCACCGACGCCCCACCGCCGCCGCACCTACCGTCGCCCCAGATTCGCCGTTCAAGGAGGCAACGATGGCTACCGCAAGCACATCGCCACCCGGATCACCGAAATCCTCGGCCGCCGCCTGATCGAGATGGAACGCCGCCTGTCCGACACCGTGTTCAAGTCGGTACCCCAGCGCATCGCCGGTACCGTGGCCACCCTCGCCGGCCAGCAACGCCGCCTCGCCGTCGGACCCCGTACCGCCCAGGCCGCCCTCACCCACGAACAACTCGCCGCGCTGGTCGGCACCTTCCGCGAAACCGCCACCAAGGTTCTCGGCGAGCTCGCCGACTCGGGCCTGATCCGTCTCGCGAGGGGAAAGATCACTATTGTCGATCCGGTCGGCGTCGCCGCCGAAGCCGGCGACTGACCGCGAGGCAGCCCCCGGGCCCGCAGGCATCGACCCGTTGTCGGGACGCGGCACGGTGCCGCTGAATGCGCGTTGTCGGGCTGGTGGGTGGGTTCCGCGGCGGCGACTGTGGTCGGCAAGGTGGTGGTTCTCGGCGACGGCCAGCTGTCGGACTGCGCCCGATCTGATCTCGAGGAGGAGGCTGGCATGGTGACCTCTGCGCGCTGCGACACGCTGGTGCTTTTCGGCGCGACCGGCGACCTGGCCCACAAGAAGCTGCTGCCCGCCCTGTATTGGTTGGCGTTGGCCGGGCGCGAGCCGGCGTTGGTGGTCGGTGTCGCTCGGTCCGACCTCGACGACGACGCGTTTCGCCGGCGCGCCAGGGCCGCGGTCGAGGCGGCCGTCGGGACGGTGGACGAGGACGCGTTCGCCGGCCTGGCCCGCTCGCTGACGCTGGTCACCGGCGACTACACCGACCCGGACACCTTCCGCAGGCTGGCCGGGCGAGTGGCCGGGAGCGCCCGTCCCACACATTACCTGGCGATCCCACCCGCCTTGTTTCCCACCGTGGTGGACGGGCTCGCCGCGGTCGGTCTCAACCGAGGCTCGCGGGTCGTGGTGGAGAAGCCGTTCGGCCGCGACCTCGACTCGGCCCGGCGGCTCAACCGGGTCCTGCACGCCGCCTTCCCGGAGCCGGCGATTCTGCGCATCGACCATTACCTGGGCAAGGAGCCGGTGGAGAACCTGTTGGCGTTCCGGTTCGCCAACTCTTTCCTCGAACCGGTCTGGAACCGCAACCACGTGGCCAGCGTCCAGGTCACCCTGGCCGAGTCGTTCGGCGTGGCCGGCCGCGGCGCGTTCTACGACTCGGTCGGCGCGATCCGCGACGTGGTGCAGAACCACCTGTTGCAGGTGGTCGCCCTGCTGGCCATGGAACCCCCGGTCGGGGACTGGGCGGACGCGCTGCGCGACGAGAAGGTCAAGGTGGTGCGGGCTATGCGCCCGGTGGACCCGGCACACCTGGTCCGCGGGCAGTACGCCGGCTACCGCGACGAGGCCGGCGTGGCCCCTGGGTCCACGGTGGAGACGTTTGCGGTGGTGCGGCTGGAGGTCGACTCGTGGCGCTGGGCCGGCGTGCCGTTCTATGTGCGCGCGGGCAAGCAGTTGGTGACCACCGCGCTGGAGGCCGTGGTCGAACTCAAGGCCCGGCCGCGGCTGCTGTTCGCCGGCGCGGACTGCATACCGCCGCATCCCAACCTGATTCGGTTGCGGCTGGGCGGCGACGCCGGGGTGACCATGACCGTGCAGGCCAAGCAGCCCGGCCGGCGGATCCAGACCCGCCCGGTCGACCTGCGCGTCGACTTCGACGAGGCGCTGGGCCGGCGGCAGGAGGCTTACGAGCGGCTGCTCGACGACGCGCTGGACGGTGACGCCCGGCGCTTCGCCCGGGAGGACATGGTCGAGCAGGCGTGGCGGGTGATCGGCCCGGCCCTGACCGATGGCGGGCCGGCCTACCCGTACCGGAAAGGCACCTGGGGCCCCGCTGAAGCCGACCGGGTGCTCGGCGGCGACCACTGGCACGAACCAGCCGCGCACCGACGACAAGAAACACCATGAGGTACCGGCGCCCGCCGACGCTGCGTCTGGTCGCGCCAGCAAGGGTTGTCGAGGTCCGGCAACCAAGAGCCATGCGCACCCCTGGGCCCCGACACCGCAGCGCTCACTTCCGCAGCCAACCCTGCGCAAGCAGCGAGCCCGTCCGCGTTGCTATGGCGGAGTTCTGTCCATCCCCCGAAACCGTAGAGACTTCTTTGTGAGGATCTTGAGGTTTTCTGATCTTGAAAGGTAGCCGCGGCGAAGCCGCGTCCTGTCATGGTTGTTACGCCGCCTCGGTGCGGGCGTGGGCCAGTTCGTAGGC
>WNFU01005379.1_pt1 | contig 15903 bp, 20 predicted proteins | sample 5400121 | NCBI WGS metagenome assembly WNFU01 (sample SAMN13153360, study PRJNA577476) | soil metagenome | isolation source: 100 cm soil or saprolite under grassland replicate 1 | place: USA:California | collected 2016-06-15
CGCCAGGGTCTTGAACGGGTTGGCGGGCCCGAGCGTCAGCACGAAGAAGAAGAGGGCGACCACGAGCCCGACGAGCGTGGCCCACGCGACGAGCGGGTCGGAAGCGCGGTGGCGAAACTTGTGGGCGGTGAACGCGAGGTACCCGCCGAGCACGAGCGTCCACAGCAGGATCGAGCCTTCGAGCGCCGCCCACAGCCCGGTCATCGTGAACAGGAGGGGCGTCGCGCGGGCGTTGTTGTCGGCGACGTACTCGAGCGAGAAGTCGTGCGTGACGAGCGCCCACTCCATCACCGCCGCCGCGAGCACCGCCGCGGCGAGCACGACGAACACGTAGCGGCGTCCGATGCGGAGGAGCCGGTCGTCGTGGCGGGCGAGACCGACGGCGATCGTGCCGATGCCCAGCACCGCGCCGCTGGCGCCGAGCGCCAGCGCGAGCACTCCGAGTGTCGACTTCACGTGGTCGCCTTCGTGGTGTCGACCTTCGGCGGGCTGTACTCGCTCCCGTGCTTGATCAGGATGCGGTCCGAGTCGAACGTCGCGCCCTTGCTCCATTTCCCTTCGCACACGACGGGCGCGCCCTCCTTGAACAACTCGGGCGGGTCACCGTCGTGGGCGATCGGGACCGTCGTCTTGCCGTCGGTGATCTCGAAGCGCACGCCGGTGCGCGTCTCGGCGACGGTGCCGGGCACGACCGCGCCCGCGATGCGGAGCCGGTCGCCTTGCTCGCTCGAACGGTGTGCGACCGCCTCGGACGCCGTTCGGAAGAAAACCACGTTCTGGGAGAGCGCGACCGCGAGCACGATGATGGCGACGATCGCAAGCCCGCAGATGGACGCGGCGATGATCGCGCGCCGCCTCGTGCGGGATCGCGCCGGCGTCGCGCGCGGGGGCGGCGGCGGAGGCGCGGTGTCAGTTGCGGTCACGGCCGAGGGCTCTCGCCCGGCGGGACGCTGCGCCGGGCCCGACGCGTGCGGCGCACGATCGACGCCCAGTACGCAGCGAGCACGGCGGCGGTGAGCACCCAGCCGGTGACGACGAAGCCGGCGTCGGTCATCGCGGCGCCCCCGAGTCGACGAGCTCGCCCGACTCCCCCGGATCGCCGGACGCGACGCGCTCGGCGATGGCTTGCTCGAGCTCGCGCTCCTCGCGGCCTTCCTCGAGTGCCTCGAGGCGGTAGCGCCGGTCGAGGAGGTACACGTACACGAGGGTGAACGCGAGCACGCCCCAGAACAACGTGAAGGCCATCGTCCCGTGGATCTGCGCCTTGAGCTCGTCGTTGAAGACGGTGCCCTCCTGGTGGAGCGTGCGCCACCAGTCCACTGAGAAGTGGACGACGGGCACGTCGACGAAGGCGACGAGCGCCGCGATCGCGCACCGCGTGGCGCGACCGGGGCCGGGGATGCGCCGCAGGGCGAGGTAGCCCACGTACAGGAAGAAGAGGACAGCGGTCGTCACGAGCCGCGCGTCCCATGCCCACCAGACGCCCCAGACCGGGCGCCCCCACAGCGAGCCGAGCACGAGCGTCAGCGCCGTGAACACGACGCCGATCTCCGCCGACGCGCCCGCGATCCGGTCCCAGACGGCGGAGCGGGTGCGCGGCCACAGGTAGAGCGCCGAGCCGAGGGCGGTGACGCCGAACGCCAGGTACGCGAGCCACGCGGCCGGGACGTGGAGGTACATCAGGCGCTGGGCGTCGCGCTGCACGGCGTCGGGCGGCGCGACCCAGAGCCCGAGCACGGCCAGGACGGCGAGCGACCCAAGCGCCGACCACCCGAGCACGGTGACGAGCCGCCGGTTGAGCAGACCCGCCTCGTTCATGCTTCCTCCAGGAGCGGGCCGAAGGCCAGCATCCCGATCGACGTGTACAACATGCCAAACAGCGCGAGCAGCGCGACCCACGGCCAGCCGTCGGACGCCGTGCTGCCGAGCCCCGCCTCCCAGGCCCGGGTCGCCCCCAGCATCACCGGCGCCACCACCGGCAGCAGCAACAGCGGCACCAGCGTCTCGCGCACGCGGAGACCCGCGGCCAGGACGCCGTAGAGGGTACCGGTGGCGGCAATCCCGGCGGTCGCGGCCACCGCCGCCGCGAGGAGGAGCCCGAGGGACTCCAGCTCGACGTTGTAGAGCAGTGCCACGCCGGCGCCGATGGCGACCTCCAGCACGACGAGCTGCGCCGCGATCGCGCCCGCCTTGCCGAGGAACACGGCGCTGCCGTCGAGGCCGGAGAGGCGCAACCCGTCTCGCGCGCCGTTCTCGTTCTCGATCGCGAACGAACGCGACACCGCGAGCAGCGCGGCCAGCAGCACGGCCACCCAGAACAAGCCCGGTGCGACGCGCGGCAGCACGCCCCGGCTCGGATCGAGTGCGAACGCGAACAGCAGCACGACGATGAGCCCGAACGGCAGCACCTGGTACAGCGTCACCCGTGAACGGGCCTCGATGCGCAAGTCCTTTCCCGCGACGAGCGCCGCCTCCCGCCAGATGTTCATGCGCCCGCCCCCGTTTTGGCGTCGCTGAGTCTCGAATAGCGGAACTCAGCGACGCCGAAATCCGTGGGGCGCGTGACGCCGCCGGCGAGGACGACCTCGCGGCCGGCGAGCGCACGGGTCCGGTCGAGCTCGTGCGACGCGATGAGCACCGTCCGGCCCTCGCCCGCCGACGAGGCGACGACGGTGTCGAGGACCGCTCGGCCTTCGGCATCGAGGCCGGCGTGGGGCTCGTCGAGGAGGAGGAGCTGCGGGTCGCGAGCCAGCGCCACCGCCAGCGCGAGCCGGCGCCGCTGGCCGGCGGAGAGTCGCCCGTGCGGAACCCCCGCCTGAGCCGACAGCCCGACCCGCTCGAGCGCAGCTTCGGACGCGGTCACGTCGCCCCCGGCGGCGCGCGCGGCGAACCTGAGGTTCTCGCGGACCGTGAGGTCGTCATAGCAGGCGGTCTCGTGACCGAGCAGGCCGATGGCGCGGCGCGCGCCGCGCCGGTCGACCACCAGGTCGTGCCCGAGGACCTCACCGGTCCCCGCGTGTAACGGGTACAAGCCGGCGAGGAGACGAAGGAGGGTGGTCTTGCCGGAGCCGTTGGCGCCCGAGAGGAGCAGGACCTCACCCGCCTCGACGTCGAGGTCGATCCCCGCCAGGGCCGGGAACCGACCCAAGAGGCACACGGCAGAGCGCAGACGGACAACGAGGGGCACGCAAGCCTCCAAGGGCTTACCCCGGCGGGTGCTTCGGAGCAGGATGAGTGTACGAAGACCGCTCTGACCAGGGCGAACCGTGTTGCATGCAACCTCGGCGGCGGGGGCGCGCTGTAGCCTCGGCCGTCGTGCGCACCGCGATCGGGGCCGTCGGGCGGGTCCTCGTCACGGTTGGCGTGCTCATCCTCCTCTTCGCCGCCTACCAGCTCTGGGGCACCGGGATCTACGAGGCCCGGGCACAATCGGATCTCCGGAGCACGTTCGATCGCGACGTCGCGCGCGGGCGCCGGACGACGACCACCAGCGGCGCGACGACGACCACGGGTGAGACGCCGACCACCACCGCCGCGCCCGTCGCGCCGGTGGTCCCGGCCGACGGCCAGCCGATCGGCGAGATCAAGATCGACAAGATCGGCCTGGACAAGATCGTCGTGCAGGGAACAACGGTCCCCGACCTCCGCATGGGCCCCGGCCACTACGAGGGCTCGTCCCTGCCCGGGCAGCTCGGGAACACCGCCATCGCCGGGCACCGCACGACCTACGGCGCGCCCTTCGGCGATCTCGACCAGCTCGGAACGGGAGACGTCATCTCGATCCGGACCGTCGGCGCGACATGGGACTACCAATTGGACCGAGACCCGTTCGCGGTCCAACCGAACCAGACTGACGTGCTCGACTCCGTCCCCGGACAGGCGACGCTGACGCTCACCACCTGCGAGCCCAAGTACTCGGCGTCGGAGCGGCTGATCGTGAAGGCGACGCTCAAACAAACCGCGCTGCCTGCGCCCGACGGCCAGCCCAAGCTCGTGCTCGACACCGGGTTGTCCGGGGGTAGCGAGTCGCGTATCCCCGCGATCATCTCCGGCTTGATCGCGGCGGCGGTCGGCGGACTGTGGTGGCTGCTGTTCCACCGCTACCCGCGCTGGACCACGTGGATCGCGGGGTTGATCCCGTTCCTCGCCGCGCTGTTCGTCTTCTACACGTTCCTCGAGCGCGTCCTGCCGAACAACTACTGACGCTTCTCAGCCCCGCAACGGCGCCGATGCGAACTCGCGCAGGCCCTCGTCGAACCCGACCCGCGCGCTGAATCCGAGCTCCTGCCGGGCGCGCTCGGTGGAGGCGAACACGTGGCGCACGTCGCCGGCGCGGTACCCGCCGGCAACCTCAGGCGCCGGCGCACCGTCGGGCGCCGCCGCCGTGAGCGCCCGCGCGAGGTCGAGCACCGTGCGCGGCGTTCCGCTGGCGATGTTGAGCGCGCCAGTAATGGGCGGATCGGCCGTCAACGCCAGGACGTTGGCGTGGGCGACGTCGTGCACGTGGACGAAGTCGCGCCGTTGCAGTCCGTCCTCCAACACCCGGGGCGGTCGATCGGCCTCGACGGCGCTGCGAAAAATCGCCGCGACGCCCGCGTACGGCGTGTCTCGCGGCATCCGCGCGCCATACACGTTGTGGTAACGCAACGCCGTCACGGGCACGCAATGCTCGCGACTGAACACTGCACATAGGTGCTCCTGGTGCAGCTTCGTCGCCGCGTACACGCTGCGCGGATCGCTTAGCGCATCCTCGGGTACCGGCTCGGGCGTCAAAGCCGCACCGCAGGCGGGGCACACGGGATCCCAGTCGCCGCGGTCGAGGCGCACCGAGTCGCGGGGGCCCGCCCGGACGAGACCGTGCTCGGGACACTGGTACCGACCCTCGCCGTAGACGACCATGCTGCTCGCCAGGACGAACCGGCCTCGGAAGCGCTGGTCATGCAACGCGGCCAGGAGCTCGGCCGTCGCCGCGTCGTTGTTGCTCACGTACGCCGGCGCGTCGGCGAAGTCGATACCGAGACCGACCATCGCAGCCTGGTGGCACACGGCGTCGACACCCGACGTGGCGCACCGCACGGCATCGGCGTCGCGCACGTCGGCGCGGTGATGCTCGACGTCGCCACCGGTCGTCTCCGCCGTGTCGAGCACGCGGACGTCGTGACCGGCCTCCACGAGGGCGTCCGCGACGTGCGACCCGATGAAGCCCGCCCCGCCAGTGACGAGGACGCGCACCTACCTGCGTCCCGGGAGTGGCAGGTGGACGGTGAAGCGGCACCCGCCGTCCTCGTTGCGGACGGTGATGTCGCCCTGGTGCGCCTCGACGAAGCCGCGGGCGATGGCGAGGCCCAGGCCGGCGCCGGCGTCTCCCGGGGTGCGGGCGGCGTCGCCGCGGAAGGCGACCTCGAACACGCGTGGCAGGTCGCGCTCGGGGATGCCACCGCCGGTGTCGACCACTGACACGTACGCGCGGGCGTCGTCCCGCCCTGCCTCGACCGTCACGGTGCCGTCGCTCGGCGTGTGCCGGATCGCGTTCTCGAGGATGTTCCGCAACGCCCGCAGCACCTCCGAGGCCGAGACCTCCAGCTCGGCCGGCGGACCATCGAGGCGACCCTCGAGGCGCACGCCTTTGGCCGCGGCGACGGGCGACGCACCGGCCAACGCATCCGACACCAGGTCACGGAGCGAGACCCGCTCGATGTGCAGCTCGAGCACGCCGGCCTGGGCCCGGCTCAGCTCGAACAGGTCGTCGACCAGCTCGGCGAGCCGGTCGGCCTCGCCCCGGAGCGTCGAGTAGTAGCGCGCAATCGTCGCGGGATCGTCGACGACGCCGTCCTCGAGCGCCTCGACGATCGCGCGGATGCCGGCGAGGGGCGTGCGCAGGTCGTGCGACACCCACGCGACGAGCTCGCGTCGAGAGCTGTCGAGAGCCTGCTCTCGGGCGCGGGCCTGCTCGAGCCGCTGCGACGTCAGGTCGAGCTCCCGGTGCAGACGCGCCAGCTCCTGCGGAGCAGCAGGACCGGGCCCGGCTGGCCGCGCGTCGCGCTCTCCCAGGCGCCGGGCCACGTCCACGAGCGCCTTACTTGCGGCCCCGACACGCCGACCGAGGACGAGCGCGCTCGCCACGCCGACGACACCCGCCGCCACCAGGATGACGCCGAGTGCCCAGAGATCGTGTTCGGAGAGGAACATGGCGCGGGCGCCCGCCCACGCGCCGACACCGACGCCGACCACGGCGACCACGGCGACCGCGGCCGCCTGCGCGCCCAGGCTCCATCGCCGGAGCGCGTGCAACACCAAGGCGCCGATCATGGCAGCGACACCCGCGGTGCCGGCCGCGAGCAGGACGAGCTCGAACGTCTCGTTCATTTCATCACGGGTCGAACCGGTAGCCGACGCCCCACACCGTGGCGATGTGTCGAGGCGCCGACGGGTCGTCTTCGATCTTCTCGCGCAGGCGCCGGATGTGGACGGTCACCGTCGAGGTGTCGCCGTACGTGTATCCCCAGACGCGCTCGAGCAGCTCGTCGCGACGGAACACCTGCCGGGGCCGGCGAGCTAGGAACGCGAGCAGCTCGAACTCGCGGGCCGTGAGAGTCGCGAGCTCGCCGCGGACGCGCGCCTCACGCGCCCCGAGGTCGATCTCGAGGCCGTCGCACTCGAGGGTCTCCGCGTGGTCGAGATCGTCGAGCGGGGACCCGGCCCGGCGCAGAACCGCCTTTACGCGCGCAGTCAGCTCGCGTGGCGAGAACGGTTTGGACACGTAGTCGTCGGCACCGAGCTCCAGGCCGAGGACGCGGTCTTCCTCGCTGCCGCGAGCCGTGAGCATCACGATCGGCACCGGTGCTCGCGACCGCAGCCGGCGGCACACCTCGAGCCCGTCGATGCCCGGGAGCATGATGTCGAGCACGACGAGGTCGGGCAGCTGCGCGTCGGCGCGTTCGAGGGCCTCGCGACCGTCACCGACGGTTTCGACCGTGAACCCCTCCCGCTCGAGGTACCTGGTCACGACCTCGGCGACCGTCGTGTCGTCCTCCACCACGAGCACACGTGCCGGAGTGTCGGTCACCACGGCGTCTTCACCACGGTTGTGAGCGCGATCGCCGTCGCCGCCTGGAGGCCGAGCCACCCGCTCGTCACGCGATCTCGGCCCACCGCCAGGACGGCGCCGGCGGGGAGGAGCCACACGGCGAACGGCAGCCAGATGCGCTCGACCTCGCCTTTGGACATGCCGCTCATCATCGCGAGTCCGAGCGCGAGGAGCCCGCCGCCCACCAGGAGCAACAGCCGGCGGTCACGGAGCCGCACGAGGGCGACCACGATCGCGGGACCGAGCACGATGCCGAGCGCGGCGGCGTTGCTCACCAGGAAGTCGGCGTAGGGCCGACGTGAACCGACGCCGGCGAAATACCGATCGCGCGTGGCGACCAGCCCCGCGAGCCACCAGAACCCGGCGGCGAGGAACGCCAGGAACACGAGAGCCGCGCCTGCTGCGGCAACCGCGATCGGGCGCAGGCGACGCCGTCGCCATGCGACGAGCACCGGCACGACGCCCAGCAGCACGAGCCCGTACGACAGGAACGCGGTCAACCCGAAGAGCAGACCGCCCACGAACGCGTACGCGTCGGACCGCGCGCCTCGTCGCCCCGTTGCCAGCACGACCAGAGCGACCGCCCACGCGCCCACTCCCGCGTAGAGCGCGTCCGCGGTCGACGCGATCCAGATGGCCGCGGGCGTGAGCGCGACGAACGGCGCTGCCCGGCGCGCCCAGTCCTCGCCGCCGACCTCGCGTACAGAGATCAGGACTGCGGGGACGGCGGCCACTCCCCCGCCGATGCACAGCAACGCGCTCCACCCCGACCCGCCGAGGCCGATCCGGTCGAGGCACCAGAGGATCAGCAGCATCCCCGGGGGGTGGCCCTGCACGTGCACGCCGTAGTCGCGGATGTGATCGACGAACGTAGAGAGGAACGCGCCCGGCGATGCGACCTTGGCCACGTCGGCGAGATACTCGGCGCGGAACTCGAGCGGTCGGGTCAACCCTTGCCAGCCGTCCACCAACGCGAGCGATACAGCCCACGCCGCGGCGGCCACCGCGGACGCGAGAAGGAGCATGCGCCACCGGACCCGGCGGGCGACGCGAGGGCCGGCGAGCACGACCACCGCGCCGACCGCAACCGCGGGAACGAGACGAGCGCTGGGACGGAAGTCGAACACCCCGACGAGCGGCGCGGCTTCGATGCGGATGTTCGTCCCCGCGGCTTCGAGCCGCTCGAGCAGGACATGTGCGACGACGGTCACTCCCGCCCACGCGGCAAGGACCGCGCACGTCACCGGGACCGAGCCGGCCAAGGGTGGCGCGTCCGTCGAGCTCGCAAGACGGCGCGCCGCGACGGCGCCGGTGGTCATGGTCGGAAGATACAGACCATCACCACGAAACTCCCGCGAGCGCGCGCGAGTTTCGAAAACCGTAAGCAGCTACAGCGTGGTTGCGTCGCGACGCGTGGGTACGGTCGCCGTCGATGCCCGACGTCGTGCTCCCGGTGCTCGACGAGGCCAATGCGCTGCCGGTGGTTCTCGCGCGCCTGCCGCGCGACTACGCGCCCATCGTCGTCGACAACGGTTCCACCGACGGATCGGGTGTGACGGCGCGCCGGCTGGGCGCGCGAGTGGTCGACGAGCCGAGGCGCGGGTTCGGCGCCGCGTGCTTCGCGGGCTTGCGCGCCGCCACCAGCGAGGTCGTCTGCTTCATGGATTGCGACGGCTCGCTCGATGCCGCCGACCTCCCGCTCGTGTCCGAGCCGGTCACCGCGCACGAAGCCGACCTCGTCCTCGGCGCACGACGCCCGACCGCCGGCGCCTGGCCTCTCCACGCCCGGATGGCGAACTGGTTCGTCGCCGGCGTCGTCCGCCGCGGCGCCGGAGTGCAACTGCGCGATCTCGGTCCGATGCGAGCCGCCCGGCGGGAGGACCTGTTGGCGCTCGGCCTCACCGACCGGCGCTTCGGATGGCCGCTGGAGATGGTCCTCCGGGCGTCGGCCGCCGGCTGGCGCGTGGCCGAGGTCCCGGTCGCGTACGCGCCGCGGATAGGCCGGTCGAAGGTGACCGGCACGGTCCGCGGCACCGCGCGAGCCGTCTACGACATGGCCCGGGTCATGCGATGACGATCATCGTGCTGGCGAAGGCACCGGTGGCGGGACGCGTGAAGACCCGGCTGTGCCCACCCTGCGAACCGGCCCAGGCGGCGCGGCTCGCCGAGGCCGCGCTGCACGACACGCTGACCGCGGTCGCGGCGACGCCCTGCACGCGACACGTCCTCGTTCTCGACGGCGTGCAAGGTCCGTGGCTCCCCGCCGGCTTCGAAGTGCTCCCCCAGCGCGGCGAGGGACTCGACGAGCGCCTGGCGAACGCATTCGCGGACGTGGGCGACACCGGTCTGCTCGTCGGCATGGACACGCCCCAACTCACCCCGGCAGGGCTGGCCGAGTCGCTCGACACGCTGCGGGCCGGACGAGCTGATGTGGTCCTCGGACCCGCGGTCGACGGCGGGTGGTGGTGCATCGGGCTGCGCGAACCGGACCCCGCCGTGTTCCTGGGCGTCCCGATGAGCACACCGCATACGCACGTCGCGCAACGGACAAGACTGCGCGAGCTGGGGCTTCGCGTCCGCGCGTTGCCGGTGATGCGCGACGTCGACGTGATCGACGACGCGGTCGAGGTCGCTCTTCACGCTCCACACACCCGGTTCGCGGCAACGCTCCGTTCCATGCTCCCGACGCTCCACGAGCGCGACGCCGCGCTCGCATCTCGATGACGGCATGCCTCCGCGCGACGGACGGAACCGTGCTCCCCGGGCGCGCGCACCGCTGGCTGGGACCGCTCACGATCGAGGACCACGATGTGCTCGCCCGGGCCGAGTCGCCCGTCCTCGACGTCGGCTGCGGGCCGGGGCGCCACGTCCTCGCGCTCGCCGAGCGCGGCGTCGTCGCGCTCGGCATCGACATCACGCCGGCAGCGCTCGACCTGGCGCGGCGGCGTGGCGCACCCGTGCTCGCCCGGTCCGTGTTCGAGCGCGTCCCCGGCGCCGGCCGGTGGGCGACCGTTCTGCTCCTGGACGGCAACCTCGGCATCGGCGGCGACCCCGCGGCGCTGCTCGCCCGAGCGGTCGCGCTGCTGCGCCCCGGCGGCGTGCTGCTCGTCGAGCTGGAACCCACCCTGAGACCACCGGACGCCCGCCTCGTGCGCTTCGACATCGACGGCGCGGAAAGCCCGTGGTTCGTGTGGATGCCGGTCGGAGGAGCCGACTTGCCGGCGCTCGCTGCGGCCACGGGTGTCCGGATCGAGGACGTGTGGGACGCACGCGGCCGTTGCTTCGGGAGCCTGCGCCGTGGATGAACCTCGCGTTCCCGGCCTGTTCACCAGCCGCCTGCACGACGAGCGCAACGCCGCCCTGCTTGGCATCGCGCTGGGCGCCACGTTCAGCATCTGCTTCCTCACCGGTGTGCTCTCGCACCTCATCCAAGACCCGCCGAGCTGGTTTCGCTGGCCGTCGCGCCCGGCCGGCCTGTACCGCGTGACCCAGGGTCTCCATGTCGCCACCGGCCTGGCGTCGATCCCGCTGCTCCTGGCCAAGTTGTGGGTGGTGCTCCCGAAGCTGTTCGCGTGGCCGCCGTTCCGCTCGGTCGCGCATCTGATCGAACGGGTGACGCTGGTCCCGCTCGTCGCCGGTGGCATCTTCGAGCTCTTCACCGGCCTCGGCGACATGCACCTCTGGTACCCGTGGCCGTTCAACTTCCGCGCCGCGCACTACTGGGTCGCGTGGATCACCATCGGCGCGCTCGTCGTGCACGTCGCGGCGAAGTGGACGGTGGCGCGCTCCGAGTTGTTCCCCCCGGGGGGCACCGCGCGCTCACCGGCGCGCGCCACAGCCGGCGTGGAACGGCGCGCGTTCCTCGGTGGCGTGTTCGGGGCCGCCGGCGTCGTCACCCTGTTCACCGTCGGGCAGACGGTGCGCCCGTTGCAGCGGCTCGCTCTGCTCGCACCCCGCCGACCCGACGTCGGCCCGCAGGGCTTTCCCGTCAACCGCACCGCGGCCACCGCCGGCGTCATCGACGCCGCGCGTAGCCCCGACTTCCGGTTGACCGTCGAGGGCGCGGTGCGCCGGCCCGAGAGCCTCTCGCTCGCCGCCCTGCGCGCACTCCCGCAACACGAAGCGACGCTGCCGATCTCCTGCGTCGAAGGCTGGAGCACGAGCCAGCGCTGGCGCGGGGTGCGCGTGCGCGACCTGCTCGACCGCGCCGGCGCGCGACCTGATGCCGAGGTGCGGGTGCATTCCCTCCAGCGCCGCCGCGCCTACCGGGCCTCCGATCTCAACCCGTGGCACGCCCATGACCCCGACACGCTGCTCGCCCTCGAGGTCAACAGCGAGCCCCTCGACCTCGATCACGGCTACCCGCTCCGGCTGATCGGCCCGAACCGGCCCGGGGTGATGCAGACGAAGTGGGTCACGCGGCTGGTCGTTCGGTGACGACGCCCCAGTACGGCGCTCGCTTCTGGATCGCACTCGCGCTCGGAGGCGCCGTCATCGCGTTCGGCGTTGCCGGCCTGATCGGGGACCTCGGGGTGCGGGCAGCCGCCGACGTAGCCGTGTGGCTCGGGGCCGCCAACGTCGCCGACGACCTTCTGCTCTTGCCGTTCGCGTGCGTCGCGGGCGCCGTTCTCGCGCGTCTCCTCCCGGAACCATGGCGGGCGCCGGTCCGCGCCGCCCTGGTCACCACCGCGGTCGTGGTGATCGTCGCCCTCCCCGCGCTGCGCGGCTTCGGGCGCGACCAGGTTCCCGACAACCCGTCCGTGGACCCGCTGAACTACGCCACCGCGACCGTGACCGTGCTCGCCGCGGTGTGGGCCGCCGCGGCCGCGTGGCTCATCGCGCGGCTCGTCACTTCTGCCCGGGGAAGACGTCGACCTCCGACTCGTGCCACACCGGGTGGTCCCCCGCCGTCTCCACGTTGAAGCCGTAGTCGAACGCCAGCCCGCCTCCGTACGCGGCGCCGAAGATCGTCAGCCCGCCGACGACGAGCGAGAGGATCATCACGATCGTGCTCGTCGCCTCGTTGTCGCCCCACTGTGCGACCCGGACGATGATGTCGACGATCACGATCACAGTGACCGTGAGCATGACGGTCATGTGCCAGTTGGCGGTGCGGCGCGCCTGGTTGCCGGGCTCCGTCGACCGCCACCAGTCCCAGAACCCGGTCAGCGCGGCGCCGAGCGACACGATGGCGCCGGCGATGATGACGTGCGTTCCCGAGATGAAGAAGTCGCGCCCGATCGACGAGTCGTTCCCGGCCACCCGGGAGATCACGTCGAACACCGCGACCAGCACGTAGGCCGCCACCGGGATGTCGGTGAGCGGCGGGTGGAACGGCTTCCCGGCCCAACCCCGCAGGCCTTTGAACTGCCTGCCCTTGAACGTCAGCGTCGGGCGGATCGAGAACTTGCGGTTCATGGCGCCCCCTTCACGGCCGGCCTGGAGAGGCGGATTCTCACACGCGCGCTCGGTTCCCCGCCGGTACGGTCGGACCGTGGCCCGACACGTCCGCCTCCGCGAGTTCCTCGTCGCCGTCGAGGGTCTTGCGCTCTTTCGCACACTCGTGGAAGGCAGCGACGAGACGGCCGAGGCCCGCATCGACGAGGTGCGGCGCATCGTCGGTGCCGACGACGAAGCCACGTACGGGCTCGGCACCGACGTCCCCGAGCTCGACACCCGCTCCGGCTACGCCCGATGGGCGGCGACGTACGACCGCCCCGGCAACCCGCTGATCAGCGTCGAACAGCCCACGGTCTGGCGCTTGCTCGACGCGCTCCCGGCCGGCCGCGCGCTCGACGCTGCCTGCGGCACAGGCCGCCACGCCGCACACCTGGCGGAGCGCGGGCACGACGTGACCGGCGTCGACGGGTCACCGGAGATGCTCGACCTCGCTCGGGAGCGTGTTCCCGAAGCCCGATTCCTCGAAGGCGACCTCCGCGACCTCCCGGTCGAGGACGGCGAGTTCGACCTGGCCGTGTGCGCGCTGGCACTCGGCCACGTCGAGCAACTCGCCCCGCCCGTCGCCGAACTGGCCCGCTCCGTGCGCACGGGCGGCTCGCTCGTGCTGTCCGATCTGCATCCGGCGATGTCGGTCGCGGGCGGGCAGGCGCTGTTCGAGTCGGCTGACGGCAGCCTCGCGTTCGTGCGCGAGCACGTGCACCTCCACGGCGAGTACCTCGACGCGTTCACCGCCGCCGGCCTCGAGGTCGTCCGCTGCGTGGAGCCCCGCTACGGGCCCGCCGAGGCCGGCATGCAGGCGATGGCGGCGCACTTCATCCCCGAAGCGACGCAGGGAGCGTTCGCCGGCATGCCGGGCACGCTGGTGTGGCAGCTCGAACGCCGCTAGCTGTAGATCCCAGCCACGTTGGTCAGGCGGCGGGTAGCCGCGTGATGGGTGCTCGGTGGCTGAGGGCGCTGTGGGGTCGTCGTTGGTTGTAGTAGTCGATCCAGGATGCGAGGGCGAGCGCACGATGTGCGCTGGTTTCGTAGCGGGCGGCGTAGGCCCAGTCTCGTAGGAGGGTCTGGATGAAGCGTTCAGCTTTGCCGTTGGTGCGGGGTCGGTAGGGCCGGGTGCGCGCATGCCGGATGCGGTGGCGGTTGCAGGCCGCGGCGAAGGTTTTGGCGAGGTAGCCGGCGCCGTTGTCGCTCATGACCCGCTCGACGTGCACGGCCCGTTCGGCGAACCAGGCGATGGCCCGATCGAGGAACCCGGCGCAGGTCGCGCCGCGTTCGTCGTCGAGGATCTCGACGTAGGCGACGCGGCTGTAGTCGTCCACGGCTACGTGGACGCGGTCCCAGCCCTGACCGCGATCGGCGTGGGCTCCGGGGACGGCTCGGCCGGTGACGCGATGCCCTGGCCGGCGGAAACGGCCCAGCTTCTTGATGTCGAGATGCACGAGCTCGCCGGGTGCGCGGCGCTCGTAACGGTTCGGCGGTTCGGGCGGCGCCAGGCGTGAGAGCCGGTTGAGCCCGAGGCGGGCGAGCACCGCCCCGACGGTCGAGACCGCCATGTGGAGCTCGGCGGCGATGCGCGTCGAGGTCATCCGCAAGCGACGCAACCGTTCGATCAGTGCCTCCACCCGGCGCGGCGTGCGGCGCGGCACCCGCTTGGGTGCCGAGGAGCGGTCTCCGAGGCGGCGGTCACCAGCTCGCCACCGAGCCAACCACCGATACGCGGTCCGTTCACTGATCCCGAACCCCGCCGCGACATCCGCAACCTTCAAGCGTTCCTCAAGCACCCGAGCAACGAGCAGGCGTCGGTTCGACGGGACAAGCTTGGCGTTACCGTGAAGATGCACCGGGCCCCTCCTTGGGACTGTTGGCGTTGAGCACCTTCAGTCTCCAAGGAGGCCCGGGCTGACGAACGTCTTTGGGATCTACAGCTAGCGCCCCTCGAAGCGCGGGGCGCGTTTCTCGGTGAACGCGGCGAGCCCCTCACGGAGGTCCTGGCTTGCGAAAGCGCGGGATTCGAGCTCCCGCATCTCGGCGAGGGCGGTCGCATCTACTCCACCGGCGACGAGGTTGAGGGCGCGCTTGTGGCCCTGGACCGTCAGTGGCGCAAGCGCGGCGATCTCCTCGGCGAGCTCGAGCGCGGCCTCGAGCGCGTCGGGGACGCGCCGCTGCACCAACCCGATCGCGGCCGCCTCGTCGGCATCGAGGCCACGCGACGTGAGCAGCAGGTCGCGGGCCGCACCCTGGCCGACGAGCGCGGCAAGCCGTTGCACGTTCGCCGGGCTCAGGAACACGCCGAGCCGCCCGGCCGGGATGCCGAACGTCGCGCCAAAGGCTGAGACGCGTAGATCGCAGGCGACGGCGAGCTGGAGGCCGGCGCCGATCGCCGGACCGTTGACCGCTGCGAGCACGGGCGCCGGGTAGTCGACGATCGCGTCGAGGAGCCGCTCGAACGCCGGGCGGAACGTGTCGCCCCCGCCGGGCTCCGACGCGTCCTCGGCTCGCACGACGAGGTCGGCGCCGGCACAGAACGCCTTGTCGCCGGCGCCGGTGATCACGACCGCCCGGAGGTCGGGCTCGGCTTCGAGGCGGGCGAGGAGCTGCACGCACAGCTCCGCGTTCAGGGCGTTCCTGCGCTCGGGCCGGTCGATCGTCGCGATCCCGACCAGGTCGCGGACCTCCCAGCGGATCACGGACCTAGCTCTCGTCGATGATGGCGATCAGGTCGCCCTCTTGCACGACGTCCTCGGGCTGCACGTGGAGCTCACGCAGGACGCCCGGGGTCTCGGTCACGACGGGGATCTCCATCTTCATGGACTCGAGGATGACGATCTCGTCGCCCTCGGCGACCAGCTGCCCTTCCTCCGCCACGACCTGCCACACGTTCGCCGCGATCTCGGCGCGAATCTCAGCCACGGCCCGGGACGTTATCCGCCTCAGCCGACGCGAACCCGAGCAGTTGACAGTTGACCCGCATATAGGGGGCTCTTCTGTCAACTGCTCGTGGTGGTCCTGCGATCAGACGGGCAGGACGCCGTGCTTGCGCCACGGGCGGTCGACGCGCTTGGCGCGCGACACCTGGAGGCCGCGCCAGATCGCGTGGCGGGTCTCGGCGGGGTCGATCACGTCGTCGAGCTGCGCGTGGCCGACGGCGATGTACGGGTCGATGTTCTGACGGATCTCCTCGGCCAGCTCGAGCCGCTTCTGCGCCCGCTCCTCCTCCGGAACCGCCTCGATCGTCTTGCGGTGGATGATGTTGACGGCGCCGTCGGGGCCCATCACCGCGATCTCGGCCGTCGGCCACGCCACGATGTAGTCGGCCTCGTACGCGGTGCCGTTCATGACGAAGTACCCGGCGCCGTAGC
>WNFU01005381.1_pt1 | contig 15901 bp, 14 predicted proteins | sample 5400121 | NCBI WGS metagenome assembly WNFU01 (sample SAMN13153360, study PRJNA577476) | soil metagenome | isolation source: 100 cm soil or saprolite under grassland replicate 1 | place: USA:California | collected 2016-06-15
CGGCCGCGTGACCGGCTCGACCCAGCAGTGGCAGAAGGCGTTGGGCGCTCCGCTGTCCACCCAGCCGGCCACCGCGTCCAGCCCGTTCATCACCTACAGCCTTCCGGCCCAGTTGCCCGCCGGCCTCCAGCCGCAGGGCACCAGCTTGCTGCTGCCACAGGCGCTGGTCTACGACCCCGCCGCCGAGGGGCATCGCCCGCCCAGCGGCAACCGCCCCACACCGGGTTCGATGGCCGCCCACTCCGCCAGCGCCACGAAGGCGGCGCAGCCCTGGCCGTCCAACACCGGCACCCCGGTGACCGCCAACTGCTCCTCCCCGCTGCTGCAGCAGCATGACGTCTACACCGCCCAGCAGATCCAGACCGCCTACGGCATCGACACGCTGCGGGCCCGTGCCTCCGGTACGCCGGTGATCACGGTCCTGGACCTCGGGGGCGGCTGGCTGCCGGGCGACCTCAAGCTCGCGGGGCAGTGCTTCGGGTATGCCCCACCCAAGGTCAGCCAGACCCAGGGCGACGGCGTGACGTCCGCGATCGCCCACGCCGACGACGAGACCTCCCTGGACCTGCAGACCGCGGCCGCGGTCGCCCCCGGGGCACAGTTCCGGGTGGTGCAGAGCACCTTGGCCGGCTTCCTGGACACCTTCAGCCGCGCGGTGGGCGATCCGCGCGGCGTCCCCGACGCCATCTCGCTGTCCTACGGCGACTGCGCGCTGGCCGAGAACCGGGGCCGCCGGCCTACACCCAGGTGATCAACGGCGTCCTGGCGATGACCGCGCTGGTGGGCGTGTCCTCGTTCGTCGCCGCGGGCGACTCCGGATCGACCACCTGCGGAACCAGCGTCCCCGGCACGACGCTGTCCTATCCGGCGGTGTCGCCGTTTGTGACCGCGGTCGGCGGCACCCGGCTCACCCTCGGCGCCGGCAACACCCGCGTCGCCGAGGTCGTCTGGAACGACTCGCAGTTCGGCGCCAACGGGGCCCGCGCCGGAGGTGTGACCCACCTGCAGCCTCCGCCGGCCTACCAGGACCGCGCCAACCCACAAGGCCACCGGGCGGTGCCCGACGTCAGCGCGCTGGCCGACATCGTGCCCGGCTGGCCCGACGTGATCAACTCCAGCCTGCAGACCGTCGGGGGGACCAGCGGCTCCACGCCGTTTGTGGCGGCGGCCACGGCGCTGGTGGCCGGGGCCGAGCGCAGGGCCGGCCGTCCACCGGTCGGGCTGGCCAACGGCTGGTTCTACCAGGCCGCCTCCCAGCCGGGGGTCTTCTTCGACGTCACCCAGGGCAACAACGACCTGGCCGGGGTCGGCTGCTGCCAGGCCACCGCCGGCTACGACCCCGCCAGCGGGCTCGGCGTGCCCAACTGGGCCACCCTGCCCGCCACCCTCCCCAAACCAGGATGACCTGTTGATGGGGTGCTCATGGTGGTGGCCGAACGCGTGAGCTCGAGATGGCGGCGGTTGCAACCCGAGGCTCCTGGCGGCAAGAGGCACCGGGGAAGGTTGCACGCGCTGTGGGCCAGGGACCCGGGCGGGACATCGCTGCGGCGTGCGACGCGAGTGGCCATCGTGGTGCCGGTGATGGCAGCCTCCGCGGGGACCATCGTCAGGGATCCTGGCGCGGCCCTGTTCGCTGTGTTCGGTGCCTTCTCGCTGCTGGGCCTGGCGGATTTCGGTGGGCCGACGATCCCAAGGGCACGCGCGTACGCGGGCGCCACCCTGGTCGGGGCTGGGCTGGTCCTGCTGGGGACGCTTGCGTCGGGGAATGACTGGTCTGCGGTGGTCGGCACGGGGCTCGTGGCGTTCGGGGTGCAGTTCCTGGGCGTGCTCGGCGGCTACGTGGCCGCGGGCCAGACCGCGATCCTGCTCGCGTTCGTGGTCGCGGTGTCCGTCCCGTCCTCCACCGGCGGGACCTGGGCACGCGTCGCGGCCTGGACGCTGGGCGGAGGCGTGTCGCTGGCCGCCGGCGTGCTGATGTGGCCTCGGCACGCGCGCACCCTGGTGCGGCAGCGTGCCGGGGACGCCTGCCATGCGCTGGCTGCGCTGCTGGCCGAACCGCGACTGCCGGCCGTTCAGGATCAGACCCGCGCCCGGGTGGAGGCGACCCACCAGGCCTACGATCAGGCACCACTGCGGCCCGCCGGCCCCGCGAGGCGGGACCGGGCCCTGATCGACCTGATCGTGCAACTCGACCGGGCGCTTCAGTTCGCCAGCCGCGTCGCCGACACCCGGGGCCCCGCCACCATGCCCGCGGTCCCTGAGGAGCAGACCCTGCGCCGGTCGATCGCGCAGACCCTGGAGGCGAGCGCTGGCGTCCTGCGCCGCGGGGGACCCGGTGTGGACCTGGGCACCCTTGACCAGGATCGAGCGGCCTTTCTGGAGGCCCTGCAGCGCTGGGCGGCCGAGCGGCTACGGGCGGGGGAGCCGGCCGAGTCGGTGCTCGAGGGGCTCCGCGGCGGCGCCGCGCTGCGTCTGCTTGCCCACGCCGCACTGGCGATTGCACTCGACGCCGATGTGGTGGCGGGCCTGGAGGTCAGCGGTGCGGTGTCGCCGCTTCCGCACTGGAACGCGCCAGGAGCCGGACCCCGGTCGTGGCTGGAGCGCCTCAGGGTCACGCTCCAGACGCACCTGCGCCCAGACAGCGTCTGGTTCCGTAACAGCCTGCGGGCAGGGCTTGCGCTGGGCCTTGCGGTCCTGCTCACCAGGATCACCCGCGTGGAGCACAGCTTCTGGGTGGTGCTGGGGACCCTGTCAGTGCTGCGCTCCAACGCGCTGGGCACGGGCAGGACGGCCCTGCTCGCCATTGCGGGGACGGTGGTGGGGTTCGTGGTCGCGGTCGCGGTCACGCTAGCGATCCAGACCAGCACGGTCGCGCTGTGGATCACCCTTCCGATCGCCGTGTTCCTGGCCGCCTATGTGCCGACCGTCGTCTCCTTCCTGGTTGGCCAGGCGGCCTTCACGCTCTTCGTGGTGGTCTTGTTCGACCTCCTCCAGCCGCAAGGCTGGCGGCTCGGGCTGATCCGGCTGGAGGACGTGGCGCTCGGCATCGCGGTGAGCCTGGGCGTTGCCGTACTGCTGTGGCCGCGCGGCGCGAGGGGCCAGCTCCGGTTGGCGCTTGCCGCGCTGTACCGGGCCGACGCCGCCTGCCTGGACGCCGCGTTCGCGTATCTGCTGGGCCGCCGCGGCGCGGGCGAGGTTGACGCCACCCGGCGGGCGGCCGCCGCCGAGGTGGAGCGGACCGGCGAGGCGCTGGAGGCGTTCCTCACCGAGCGGAGCTCGCGGACGCTGCCGACGGCGACGTGGGGCCGGCTCGCGGCCGCCGGCAACGACGTCCTGCTGGCGGCGGACGCGATGGAGGCGATGGCCCTGCTCGGCTACCGGCCCCGGGGGTGCGAGCGGTGCACCGACCGGGTCCGCGCCGACGCCGCCGAGATGGTGGGTGTGTTCGCCAGCTTCGCAGACCAACTGCAGGATCGCCGGGTGCTGCCCGCCCCGCCTACTCAGGCAACGGCCGAGACGCGCAACGCCGTCGTCGCCTGCCTGCGAGCATGGCGGGGAACACCGGACTCCCCGCTGGGTCCAACCGCCATCGCGCTCGCCACGGCCTGGTTCTGGAACGGGGAGATCGCCCGCCTCGGCGGTGAGCTCGTGCAACCGCTGGCCGCGGTGGCAAGCACCGCCCAATCACCTTGGTGGCGGTAACTATGCAACCGTCCGTGGACGAAGATTCAGGGCTACCTGTCCCGGCGGCCTATGGCATGGCAGGGTCGCGTCCCGTCAAGTGGTGTAAGAGAAGGCCGGTGCGCCCATCCTCGATTCGATCATGCGGACGCGGGCAGCAGCTGCTTGGCCTCCTCCTTGTGCTGGGTGGTGGGGTCGATGACGGTGAGCAGGCTGGCACGGACGACTTCCTGGCCGAGATAGCGGCGCATCACCGCCCACTCGTCGTGCTGCTCGGCCAGCACCGCGCCGACCAGGCGGATGACCGCGTCGCGGGTAGGGAAGATGCCGACCACATCGGTGCGCCGGCGGATCTCCTTGTTGAGCCGCTCCTGGGGATTGTTGGACCAGGTCTTCTTCCAGGTGTCCTTGGGGAACGCCGTGTAGGCCAGCACATCTGGGGCGGCCTCGCTGAGTAGCCGGGCAGCATCGCCAAAGCGGCCCTGCTCGAGCTGGGCGACCACGCGCTCCAGCTGCGCCCAGGCGTCCTGGGGCCGCTCTTGGGCGAAGATCGTTCTGACCAGGGAGGCGACCATCGGCTGGGCGTGCCGGGGGACCTTGACCAGCAGGTTGCGCATGAAGTGCGTGCGGCACCGCTGCCAGGACGCACCCTCCAGGACCGCCGCGATCGCGGCCTTCAGGCCGGTGTGAGCGTCGGAAGTGACCAGCCGCACACCGCCCAGGCCACGGGCGACCAGGCCGCGCAGGAACGCCGTCCACGACGCGCCGTCCTCGGCGGTGCCGATGTCCACGCCCAGGATCTCGCGCTGACCATCATGGTTGACGCCGGTGGCCACCAGCACCGCGGTCTGGCAGATCCGGCCCGCCTCCCGCACCCGCATGCTGAGCGCGTCGATCCACACAAACGGGTACGGGCCCTGGTCCAACGGCCGGTTGCGCCAGGCGGCGACCACCTCGTCGAGCTCGGCGCAGATCCGCGAGACCTGCGACTTGGAGATCCCGTCAATGCCCATCTGCCGGGCGATGTCATCCACCCGCCGGGTCGACACGCCCTCCACATAGCATTGGGCCACCACCGCACACAGCGCCCGCTCGGCCCGCCGCCTGGGCTCCAGCCAGCTTGGCAGGTAGCTGCCCTGCCGCAGCCGGGGGATCGCCAGCTCGATGGTGCCGACCCTGGTGTCCCACTCCCTGGGCCGATACCCGTTGCGGTGCGTCACCCGCTCCGGGGTGCGCTGGCCATGCTCAGCACCGATCTGCGCCGACACCTCAGCGTCCATCAGCGCCCGGGCCAGCACGCGCATGCCCTCACGCAGCCAGTCGGCATCGGCACCTTCTGCCTTGCTCAGCAGCTCTGCAAGCTCCATCTTGGTGACGGCCACCGTGTGCTCCTTCGACGTGTTGATTGAGCCCTTCACATCGAAGATGTCGCGGTGGCCTTCTCGTGGCCAGAACGGCTACAGCCTGATCAACAGTCTCGAACTGCTTGATCTGCTGTTACACCAACTCCAGGGACCCTAACGCACTGGCGAGAGCGGTTCCGACAGGTCTCCGACCGATGGACGCACCAGGGATGCACCACGCGGCACCAACGAGGATGCTTCGAGCGTGTCTCTTGGAGACACCGCAGGTCAGCGGGGTCTGGGGGAGTGCGCCGCCAGGGACTCGAACCCCGAACCCGCTGATTAAGAGTTGGCTGGGTTTTAACGCTGTGCCGAGCTGCGAAGATGCTGGTTAACGGCGAACGAAAACCGTCAAGTTATCGTGTCGTCATCGCGTCAGGAACCTGCCCCTGAAACAGCTCACGACCCATGAGCCACCTAGACGCCATCGTGCGCTTACAGGCCCAGTTACCAGCACTGATGACCGTAACACCAGCCATGACTCTATACGCCCTGACCGGACCTTGACAGCACTCACATTCGCTTTTCTGTCGTCGCCTCCTGAGTACCATCGAATTTAAGGCAGGAGAGCAATGCACCAGGGTGCCGCAATGGCGCCCGCCGGGTGGGCGTGAGGTGGTCTCAGGCGTGGTCGCGGATATCGGGAAGCTGTCGGTTGGGCGGGAGGACTACTACGTCCGCGAGGTCGCCGAGAACCGCGAAGAGTACCTGTCCGGCCACGGAGAGTCACCAGGCCGCTGGCTCGGGAAGGGCGCCGAAGCGCTCGGCCAGCAGGGCACCGCGTCCAGCGAGGCGTTCCGGCGCATCTTCCACGGCCGCCACCCCGACACCGGGGAACTGCTCGGCCGGCCGCATGGCCAGCGGGGACTGCCGGCGTTTGACGTGGTGTTCCGGCCGGTCAAGAGCGTCTCGGTCCTGTACGGGCTGGGTGACACCCGGATTGGCGGCGCGGTCGCCGCGGCACACCAGCAGGCGGTGGTGGAGGCGCTGGGCTATCTGGAGGACCACGTCGGTGGTCGCCGTGGCCACGCCGGTGCCCGCAAGGTCGATGGCCGGGGGCTGCTGGCGGTCGGGTTCGACCACCGGACCAGCCGCGCCGGCGATCCGCTGCTGCACACCCACGTGATCGTGGCGAACCGGGTCCAGGGTCCGGATGGTCGCTGGACGGCGTTGGATGGTCGCGACCTGTGGGACCACCGGCTGGCGGCGGATGCGATCTACCGGGGCGCCTACCAGCGGGCGCTGTCGCGGTCGTTGGGGGTGGCGTGGACCGATGCGGACCGGTGGGGTAACCGCGAGGTCGCCGGCGTCCCCTCGGAGCTGCTGCGGGCGTTCTCCAAGCGGGCGGATGCGATCGACCTGGAGGTCGAACGGCTGGAGGCCCAAGGGCGGGTTCGGACGCCGAAGCTGGTCAAGTGGGTGGTGCATGCGACCCGGCAGGCCAAGCAGCACGAGACGCCCGCCACGCTGTTGGAGCGGTGGCGGGCCGAGGCGGCCGAGCATGGTGTGGACGCGCCGACGATGCTTCGCGACGTGGTTGGTCGCCGCCGCGACACCGACCCGGCCGGGGCGACCACCACCAGCCCGGACCACGACAGCGGCGGCGACCCGCACGGCGAGGACGACCTGGAGCAGGGCCAGGCGACCGTCGCTTTGGTGTTCGACCGGCTCGCCGGCCCGGCCGGGTTGACGGCCCGAGCGTCCACGTTCGCCCGGCAGGAGGTGCTCGCCGCGCTTGGCGGCCAGATCGCCGGCGCCGACCGCCAGCGGCTGGAGAGCCTGGCGGACCGGTTCCTTGCCGAGCGGGCGGTCAGCGTGGTCGCCGACCGGACGGTCGAGGAGCGGCGCTGGTCGACCCCGGAGCTCCTGGACACGGAGCACGCCCTGGTCGCCAGCGCGCTGGAGCGCCGGGGCGAGCAGACCGGGGTGTGCTCGCCCGAGACCGTCCGGGCGGCCCTCGAGGAGCATCCGACGGTTGGGGAGGACCAGGCCGGCATGGTCCGCGACCTCACGCTGTCGGGTGATGGCGTGCGGGTGGTGGTCGGCAAGGCCGGCACCGGCAAGACCTACGCGCTGGGGGTCGCCCGCCACGCCTTCAGCCTGGACGGCTACCGCGTGCTGGGGGCCGCACCGACCGGGATCGCGGCGACCAGCTTGGAGGCGGAGGCGTTCGAGGAGGTCGCCACCGTCGACCGGCTCCTCCACGAACTCGACCAGACCGCCCTCGACCGCCGTAACCATGCTCGGCGTGGCGGCCAGCTCGAGGCCGCGGTGTTGGACGCCAGGTCGGTGCTGGTGGTGGACGAGGCCGGCATGGTCGGCTCCCGCAAGCTGGCCCGCCTGCTGGGCCACGCCCACCAGGCCGGCGCGAAGGTCGTGCTGGTCGGCGACGACCGCCAGCTCGCCGCGATCGACGCCGGTGGCGGGTTCCGTGGGCTGCGGTTGCGCTTGGGGGCCAGCGTGCTGTCAGAGAACCGCCGGCAGCGCCAAGCGTGGGAGCGAGACGCCTTGGAGCTGGTCCGCGACGGGCAGGTCGACCAAGCCGTCGCCGCCTATCGCGAGCACGAGCGGATGGTGCCGGCGACCTCCAAGACCGAGCTGACCCTGAACTTGGTGCGGGACTGGTGGCAGGCCCACCAAGACAGCGAAACCGCCGAGCGCGCCGGCGAGGCGAACGGGGCGTCGTGTGGGGAGGCGGTGATCCTGGCCTACCGCCGCGACGAGGTCGACCGGCTCAACACCACCTGCCAGCAGGTCATGAACCTGAACGGCCGCCTCGGCGCCGAAGCGCTCGACGTCGGTGACCGCGAGGTGCATGTGGGTGATCGGGTGGTCTGCGGCCGCAACGACCTCCGCGGCCTGGGGGTGGCCAACGGCACCCGCGGGACCGTCACCGGCCTGAATGTCGAGGACCACACGTTGACGCTGCGGACCGAGCAGGGCCGCCAGGTCACCCTTTCGGCCGACTACCTGGACGGCCCGGTCCCGCCGGGGCGACGGGTCATCGACTTGGCGTATGCGACCACCGGGCACAAGGCGCAGGGGCTCACCAGGTGGCGGGCGCTGGTCCGCATCACCGGGCAGGAGGACGCCAACTGGCTGTACGTGCAACTCTCCCGCGCCAAGGAGGACACCCGCCTGCACACCATCGTCACCCCAGAACCCCACCCGGGCGCCGGCGAGCTGGACCTGCCTGACCGCGAACCACCCGACGCCTACCAGCAGCTCGCCGCCGCGCTGGCCCGCCCGGGCGGCCAGGCGCTGGCAATCGACACCCCGGGCGCGCTGGACGTGCGCGCCACGCCCACCGGCGAGCTACGCGCCGAACGCGACCGGCTCCGCGGCCAGCTCGACCAGGCACCACCCGACCGCGCCCGGCTACTCAAACGCGCCACCCAGCGGCGCCACCAGGCAGAGCAGCAGCTCGCCGCGGTCGACGCCAAGCATCCTGGCGGGGGCGTGCGTGGCCTGTTCCATCGCCGCCGCGACGCCGGGCAGGAGCAGGACCCGGGCGCGCGAGCGCTGGCGGTCCAACAGGCCGAGCGGGCCGCCCAGGCGGAGGTAGCGACCCGGGCGGCGCAGCAGCAGCGCGAGGCATGGATGGAGGACCACCACGACCTCGGCAGCAACTACCGCGACGTCACCGGGGAGCTGGCGTTGCGGTCCCGCCAGCGCGTGGCGTTCGCCGAGCTGGAGCAGCCCGCCTACCTCACCACCACGCTCGGCCCGGTCCCCGAGTCGGTCCGTGGCCGGCGCGCCTGGCGGCAGACCGCCCGGCTGGTCGAGGACTACCGCCAGCGCTACCAGATCAGCGACACCGACCGGCCCCTCGGCGAGCGACCCCATGACCGCGACGACGCCGAACGGCAGCAAGCATGGCGCGCGGCCAACAGCGAGATCGAGCGCATGCAGGTCCGCCAGCAGCGCCAGATTGACCGAACCCCGTCACCGGGTTCCGTTAGAAGCATCACCGATCAGCACGGCGACCAGTCCACCAGCCGGCATGCCGCCACCCGCGACCCCGACCCGGTCCAGGGTGCGGAGCGGGCCGCCGGCTAACCCCGCAGGGAGGCCCGATGGCCCACCAGCCCGCCCACCATGACGACCCCGAGGACCCGCCGGTCGGCGTCACCATCCGTCCCCTCCACCACCTTCCGGACCTCGGCCAGCTCCCCAGCCCGACTGGCCCGACCGTCCCAGTGTTCGCTGCGGCGGCTGCCGGGCAGGGCGGCTCCTACGGCACCCCCGGCACCTCCGCAACGGCTTACTACCAGCGCGCCCGCGCCACCGAGTGGACCGGATTCGTGCGCACTCTGCCCTGGCGGCTGGCCGCAGTGGTCGCCGCCGGCGGCATCGCCGGCACCCTCGCCCACACCGCCGGCCCGCGACTGGCCGGCCCGGCCGCCGCGCTGGCCGCCGCCTCGCTGGGCTGGCGGCTTCGCTTCCGCGTCTCTGCCGAGACGGCCGCGTGGCGACGTGGCGCCCGTGGGGAGCGGCGCACCGCCCGCAGCTTGCGCCCGCTGGTGCGGGCCGGTTGGACGGTGCTACACGACCTGTCCATCCCCGCCAGTCGCGCCAACGGCGACCACCTGCTGATCGGCCCGCCCGGGGTCTTCCTGGTCGACTCCAAAGCCTGGCACGGCCGCATCACCCTCGGCATCGACGGGTCCGCGTGGCACAACGGCCACCCTCTCGCCGGTGCGCTGGCCACCGTCCGCTGGGAAGCCCAGCAGCTCGCCGGCGCGCTCGGTGCGCCGGTGATCCCGATGCTGTGCGTCCACGACGTCCAGATCCCCTGGGGGGAGCTGTTCGTGGACGGCGTCCCGGTGCTCACCCCCGGCAGGCTGGTGGCCACCCTGCGAGCGTTGCCGGCGCACATGAACGACGTCGGGGTCATGCTGCTGGCCGAGCACGCCCGCCACCAGCTCCACCCCGCCACCTGAGCCGAGCATCCTTCTGAGGGACTCCCCGGGTACGGCAAGGCGCCCCCGGTACTTCCCCGCCGGGAGGCGCCATTCGATTTCCGGCCAGTTGTTGCTCCTCATGGACGCGCCGAGCCGTCCAATGCAAGCCGGCCGGGTCCGCTTGGGAGCGACCGCTATCATGCGACCGAAGGAGGTGGCGTGGTGAAGCAGGCGCCGAACAGGACGGCACGGTGCAGCGGCTGCGGCGAACTGGTCGAGGAGCCAGCACGGATCGAGGACCGAGAGCCGTGCCCGTCGTGTGAGTCGCTGGCCCGTACGGTGGAGTTGGCGCTCGCCGACAGCGCCCAGGCGCACGAGCGTATCGGCCTCAAGGCGCGGCGTGGCGAAGTCGGCAAGGTCAAGCCGTACCTCGAGCAGACCAGCGGGGACGACTACCACCGCGACAGCAGGGAGTGGCGCCAGGTCTCCAGGGTTATCGACCGGGAGCACGACCGGTACACCGAACGGATCGTCGACGCGGCTGGCAACGTCGTCCAAGAGGTCGACGAGCCGCTGAGCGAGCACCGGGGCCACGGCGCCGCCAGGCGTCAACCGCCGGCCGATCCGCAGCCATGAGCGGCGGGGACGCCACGGTGAATCCGCCGCCGGCCACCGCGAGGGTGGAGGCGCTGCCGGCAGAGATTCGCCTACGAAGCCACCTGTGGATGTTCTGGACCCGGGTCGCGCTCCAGCACGAGACGATGGCCAAGGCAGCCCGGCAGGAGCTCCAACAAGCCACGCCGGAGGCCAGAAGCGGTGTCATGCTAGAGAACGAGGCCGACGCGGCGTTGGTCGCCATCACCGCCGCGGCGTTCGCCCTGGAGGCGATCACCAGGGAGCTTGACGAGTTGGTCGCCATCCCCGCGGCGACCCTTCAGGCCTGGCGGCAGAAGCCTCCTTCGGCCGACAAGCAGGTCCTGGAGGTGCTGAAGCTCGCTGTTGATCCCAGGGGGCTGGTTGCCGCGTGGACCCGGGAACTGGCCTGGCTGTTCGAAGTCCGCGGCGGCGCCGTCCACTACCGGGGCGTCGACGAGCCCCCGCAGGCCCATCCGGTCGGGATGAGTGTGGCTGTGGCGCAGGTGACCTACTCGTCCGAGAACGCCACCAGGGCGGTTGACCTCCTGGTCGGCATCCTCGAAACGTGCAGGGACAAGCCGAAGCCGCCGGTCCGTGCCTGGTCGCGGGATATGCGGCAGATCATCGACGAGTTGACCAGTCGGAGGAAATAGAACCAGCCGGGCGCTACGACCCCGAGGTCTCGGCTTGGTCCTCCCGGGCGTTCTCCTCGTTGCTGTGACCAGAGTCCTCGTTGGGGGGCTCTGGCGGCACGCTGGTGTACCTGGCACGGCGCGCCATCGCATTCAGTACCGCCTGTGCAGGGGGCCGTTGCCCTGGGGCGACGATGTCTGGGAGCCCTTGCGACTCAACGTATGTGTTCTCCAGAGCACGTGCTAGCTGGTCAATCCGATCGGAGGAGAGGTAGACAAACGTCGGTCTACCCGGGAGGTGCTCGGCCACGGTCGCCTGTAGCTGCGAGAGCGAGCCCCTGACGGTTGCCAACTCGGCGGCAATCGGGTCGTCGGGAGCCAGCTCATCGAGGCGTCGACTTGCCGCCACATCCCGCAACGGTGAGGCCGGAACGTAGTCGGGAGCAAGCACGATTTGCAGCCGCCGTAGCAGCTCGCCTCTTGCCCGGTCGGCCTGCGCCGCGCCGAGGTGCTCACCAATCTCACCGAGCGGGACCACCCGCTCGTCCTTGGCGTCGAAGGGAAGTCGTCCAGGGTTCTCCGCGAGCGCGATGACCCGACGAGCAAATGAGTGAACGATGCCCAGCTCATAGAACACATTGGGGTTACGGCCCGTCAGGTCGGCAATGACGAGTCTCGCCTCAAGGAGTTGGCGCAGCATCTGCGGGGTGATCGGCCCGGGGGTTGGGTCCAGATCGGACCGGTAGGGTTCCAGGCCGACCTCTGTGAGGGCCGGGACGATGATGTAGTTGTACACGTCGTCGGCGCGCCGGCGTTCGGGGCCTCCCTCCTCCCCTACCTGCATGACGACGAAGGCGCGGTCGTTGCTCTTCTCGCTCATATCGCGGACTCTGCCACGATCACGCCGCCAACTCCACTCCGCTCCGACCAGGCATTGGCCACCCTGGAGTGACGCGTCTCCGGGTGCCTTTAGCCCCGCGCGTGGCCAGGCGAGCTAGCCCTCGCCGTCGTCGCCGGGGTGGAACTCGCCGTCGCAGATCCCGCACAGGATCGGCCCACGCTCGGCCTGCCTGGGGGAGACCCGGATGGACCGCTCGGGGTAGCAGTCGCAGACCAGCTTGGAGCGGTTGAAGGTCTTGTCGCCGGCGCCCTCGGCCTCGCCGTCGCCCTGGTCCTCACCTTCGGCGCTGGGGTCGGGCTGGCCCTGGCCGGCCACGCCGAGGCGGCGGAAGGTGTCCAGGTGCAGGGTGATCGCGGCGTCGAGGTCGCCGATCGTGGCGGCGTAGGCCTCGCGGACCGGCTGGGTGAGCTGGACCTCGGAGAAGCCGTTGACGGGGTGGGCTCGCGTGTCGGTGGGCCATTCCAGGCCCAGCTCGCCGGCCAGCTCCAGGTAGCGGCGGTTGTGGTACTTGCCCTGTCGGCTGGTCTCCTTGACCCCGCGGACGTGGGCCAGGGCGTGGGCGGCCTCGTGCAGCATCGTCGTGAACGTATGCTCGGCGCCCTCGGCGAAGCACTCCCCGGCCACAAACAGCTCCGGCTTGCGGTCGGGCGGGACCTGGAGCTTGGCGTCCTGCCCCGGCTCGGGGGTGGGTGGGGTGGCGGGCTGGGGGTGGCCTGCGACCCAGCGTTGCGCGCCGAAGTGGCCCCAGCGGGCATCGACGCTTGCGGCCGACGCGCTGCGCAGGCCGGTGCCGGTGATGAACACCACCTCCGGCAGATCCGGGTGCTGGCGACGGATGCTCGCCCAGGTGTCCTCCAGGGCGGTGATCAGGCTCGACCCGGAGGCGGTCTGCTGGGTGGTGGTCATGGGTGCTCCTGCGGCGGGGAGGGACTTCCGATGCCCTGATTGTCCCATACTTTACTCGTACGAGTCAATAGATGGCCCGGTGGTATTGATGATCGATGGGGGTAAGGCGAGGACGACGAAGCGCCCCCGGTCGCTCGCCGAGGGCGCTTGTCGGTTGAGCGGGGCCTGGTGCGTTGCCTGCCAAGCCGCGGTGTGGCGGTCGGCTATGCCTGCGGCTGGCCGCCGTGGTCGACGTGGCGCTGGTCGGCGAGGCGGATCTCCAGGTAGACGCGGACCAGCCGGCTCTGCCCCCGGTTGGGGTAGGGGTCGCTGATGGAGACGACGTCGAACAGCTCCGCTAGCCGCGGCGTGGCCTGCTGGCACTCCTCCGCGGTGCCTTCCATTCGGATCTTCACGATGACCTCGCTGAGGGGTGCGGCTCAGAAAGGCGGGTCGTCGTTGAACTGGCCCCGCTCGGCGCCGCGCTCGCCGTTGCGGCTGCGCTCGGCCCGCTCCGGGCGGGCGATCGCCCATTTCAGGCTGGGGGCGACCTCGTCGGCGTCGATCTCGGTCACCGACCGCTTGTCGCCCTCGGGGGTCTCCCACGAGCGGGAGCGGAGCCGCCCCAACACCACGGCGCGGTTGCCCTTGGCCAGCGACTCGGCCACGTTTTCGGCCTGGTCACGCCAGGCGTTGACCCGGAAGTAGGAGGCGTCCCCGTCCCGCCAGGACCCGTCGGCCTGGCGGATGCGCTGGTTGACGGCCAGGCGGAAGTTGGTCACCGGCGTGCCGTTTTGGGTGTAGCGCAGCTCAGGATCATCGGTCAGGTTGCCGACCTGGACGGTGAAGTTATCACTTGCCATCGGTGTGTTCCTCCAGTCCTGCGTTGCGGCGGTTCGGGGTGCGGTGCTCAGCCGGGCGGGTCACGCTGGTGCCCACGGCCGCGGCGGCCGGTGCTGCGGCGGCGGGTGTTGGCGTCGCGGCAGTCAAGGCAGCGGCACCCCTGCCGCCACGCGGTCGCCGTGCCCGGCTGGGCGGTGGCGGTGTGGGGCGTGTCGTCGGCGATGGCCTGGTCGTAGGCGTCCCCCCAGACCATCCGGGGGTGCCAGCCCAACGCGTCGCAGCAGCGCTCCCCAGAGCCAACGGTCACGGTTCCCGACCGTTCGGCGTCGCGGAGCACCCGCAGCAGGGTGTCGCCCAGCAGCTCCTCCACCGGCCGCCGGCGCCGCTCCGCATAGGCGTCGACGGCCTCCGCCAGCGGCGCGGCCGGGAGCCGGCGCCGGTCCACCGGCACCCGCCGGCCGCCGCCCCGGCGACGCTTCGTGGTGGCCTTGCCCTTGGGCATGGTCAGCGCTCGGCCCCCGCCCGTGCCCGCTCGACGGTGCGTGGCTGGACCGGCCGCTCGGGTTGGGCCAGCCGCCGAGCGCGCAGGGCGCGTTCGCGGATCATCCAGGCGGCCAGCTCGGGGCTGCCGCTGTTCTCCCGCGCCTCGGCCAGATGGACCCGACCGCCCAGCGCCAAAGCGCGCTCGCGGCCTTGGGCGAAGCGGTGCTGCTGGGGGTCGGTGCGGCTTGGCAGCACCCCGAACTCGGGGTTGAGCCCGGCGAACCGCCCCTCCAGCCGCACCTCACGGGCCTCACCGCCCTGCCGAGCCACCTCGGCACGACGGGCGATACGCGCCTGGGACTGCGCTGGATGCTCGTCGTTTTCGTCCAACAGGTCGAAGAACACCCGCCGGCCCTGCGACCGCAGCACCTCCCACTCGCGCACGCTGGTCTCCGGGTCACGCCGCCCCTGGCCGAAGTCGGGGTTGAGCGCCAGGAAGTCGCGCAGCTCCTGCTGGCTGGTCACCGCTCCACCCCCTCACGAGCGGCGTCCAGCGGCGCGGGCAGGCGCCGGCCCAGCGGCTCCGGCTCCTCCGCCGGGCGGCTGGTGGAGTCGACCTGCGTCAGCTCGTGGTACAGCCGCACGGCGGCCTCCTCCAGCGCCTGGTCGCCGTCGCGCTCGAGCTCGGCCGCCGGCGCCGCGTGGGTGGGTGGCTGGTCGACGTCGAGGACCAGGTCCTGGTCGCCGGGCAGCTCGGGCCGCCGGCTGCGGCGGTCGCGATTGGTCGCGGTGGGTTGCTGGTGGGGCGGTAGGGTTGGGGTTGGTCCCACGGTTCTGCCTCCTCTTCCGGACGGGTACGGGCTGTGGGGTCGGGGGCGGTGGCGCGGTTCCTGGCGGGATCGGGCGCCACCGCCCCGCCTGCCTGATCTGATCTGTGGTTGGCGATCACCTCCTTTGTGGCGCCGGCCGGTCAGCGCTCGCCGGCGGGGTCGGGGCTGCGGTGGGGGTGGAGCGGCGGGTGGTGCGAAGCATCCGTGGGGGGGCGGTCCTGGCCGCGCGCACGACCTGTGGGCGCTCGTTGGGGGATGCCGCGGGGGTGGGCCATGCCGACCTGCCGGGCCGACGCCAGGGTCCGTTGGGTCTGGCGGGACTCGTCGCGCAGTAGCCCGCAGGCGCCGGCGGCGCGCTCCAGCTCGCCGGCGACGGTGGCCTCGTCCAGGACGCCGCCGGCGACCAGGTTGTAGAGGTTGCGGGCGGCCTCCCACAGCACCTGGTTGCGCTCCCCGCCCCTGCCCTGGCCCGGCCCGCGAGCGCCGGCGATGCGGACGGTCTCGGCCTGGAGCGCCGCCAGGCCGTAGGGGTGGCCTGGCTCGGCCGGGCGGGTCGGTGCCGGCTGGTGGTGGCGGTCGGGAGGGCGGGGGGTGAGCCGCTCGCGGAGCGCCGGGGGGACCTCGCCGAGCCGGGTGTCCAGCCCGCGGCCTGAGTACCACACGTAGGGACGGCCGGTGGCGGAGTGGCGCGAGGGTGGCGCCA
>WNFU01005392.1_pt1 | contig 15884 bp, 8 predicted proteins | sample 5400121 | NCBI WGS metagenome assembly WNFU01 (sample SAMN13153360, study PRJNA577476) | soil metagenome | isolation source: 100 cm soil or saprolite under grassland replicate 1 | place: USA:California | collected 2016-06-15
AAGTGAAGGCCAAAAACCTGCCCGCACCGATGATCCGGACCATGGACGAAATTCTTTCTGAAACGGTTTCTCAACCGCGCCTCCAGACGATGCTATTGAGTTCGTTTGGAATGCTGGCCCTGGCGCTGGCGGCGGTCGGCGTTTACGGCGTGATCGCTTACTCGGCCGCGCAACGGACCCACGAGATCGGCATTCGCATGGCGCTGGGCGCGCAGAAGCGCAACGTGCTGGCCCTCGTGATCGGACAAGGGATGAAACTGGCGTCGATCGGTGTCGGGATCGGGATCCTGGCCGCGCTGGCGTTGACACGGGTGATGGGCAGCCTGCTCTACGAGGTCACACCCACCGATCCGTTGACCTTCGGCGCCGTATCCCTGTTGCTGCCCGGCATCGCGCTGTTCGCCTGCTGGTTGCCGGCAAGACGGGCGGCCAAAGTCGATCCGATGGAGGCGCTGCGTTATGAGTAACGCCCGTTCCAAGCGACAACTGATTACTGACCACTGACCACTGACCACCAACCAATTTATGATCAAATTACGGAACCTGGAAAAATCGGTGAAGACCCGCGCGGGCTTCACTTACCTGCTGCGCCAGATCAACCTCGACATAGCCGAAGGCGAATTCGTCACCATCATGGGACCGAGCGGCGCGGGAAAATCCACCTTGTTAAGCATCGTCGGCCTCTACGACAGCGCATGGGAAGGCGAATATTTCCTGTTCGATCGGCCGGTGCACAAGCTGTCGCCCAAGGAACGGGCGGCGCTCAACAAGCGCCACGTCGGTTTCGTGTTTCAACAATTTCATTTGCTCGAAGACCTGACCGTGGCCGAAAACCTCGACATTCCGCTGTCGTATCGCGACGTCAAAAAGTCCGAACGCGAAGCCGTCGTGGCGGACACGCTCGACCGCTTCGGCATCGTGGCGAAGAAGGACCTGTTCCCCAGCCAGTTGTCCGGCGGCCAGCAGCAATTGGTGGCCGTGGCGCGGGCCATCGTGGCGAAGCCGTCGTTGATCCTGGCCGACGAACCGACCGGCAACCTGCACTCCGACCAGGGCCGCGAAATCATGGAACTGTTCAAGAAGCTCAATGGGGAAGGCACGACCATCGTGCAAGTGACGCATTCGGAAACCAACGCCGCCTACGGTCATCGCATCATCCGGCTGCGCGACGGCTGGATGGTCAAAGAGTGAGGAAACGGCGGCTGTCGAAAGCGCGGAAATGAATGAAACTCCAAAGGGCGCTATTGTGTCAGAAGAAGCGACGTTTAATTGACGAATCGAAACGAATGAAGCAATCTCCACGGCCAATGCACCTGACACGAAGTTTTTGGGTCTCGTTGATCGTTGTCGCAACTGTTTCGGGAGCCGAACCGGACTCGTCCAACCGGCGCGTGATGACGCTGGAGGACTGCATCCAGGAGGCGCTGCAACACAACTTCGACGTGCAAATCAAGCGCTACAACCCGCAGATTGCGCGCTACAATCTTGGCGTGTCCTACGCGGGCTACGACCCGACGTTCTCGTTTGGCGGCGAGCACGATTACAACCTGTCGCCCGGCGGCGTGGATCAGCAGGGCCGGTCTTTTTCAGGGACGGAGAGCGAGACCGACCGGTTGAGCACAGGGCTTCGAGGTTTGCTTCCCTGGGGCCTGACTTATGATTTGGGCGGAACGGTGGCAGACCGCGTCGATACCAGGACCGTCTCGATAGCCAACACGAGCGCGCCCCAGACCTACTTTACCAACATCGTTTACGACGCCGCCACGGGCGCGCCGATCGTCAATGTCATCACCAATTATGACACCTTTTCCATCCGCACTCCGTTCGAAAACACGTCGGGCAACGTCGGTTTGCTGCAATTACGCCAACCGGTGCTGAAAAATTTCTGGATCGATCCCACGCGGTTGAACATCGCGATCAACAAAGGGAACCTCAAAATTTCGGAGTTGGACTTCCGCTTTCAAATCATAAACACGGTGACCCTCGTGGAGCAGGCTTACTACAACCTGATTTTTGCCTTGGAGAATGTGAAGGTGCAGGAAAAGGCGCTGGAACTGGCGGAGCGGCTCCAGGCGGAAAACAAAAAGAAGGTGGAGGTCGGCGCGCTGGCGCCGCTGGATGAAAAACAGGCCGAAGCGCAGGCCGCGCAAAGCCGCGCGGATTTGTTGGCCGCGCGCAACTCACTGGCCATTCAGGTAAACGTTCTGAAAAACCTTCTGACCGACGATTACAAAACCATTCACGACACGGACGTCGTTCCCGCCGAATCACTGCTGGCAGTGCCGCAGGTGTTCAACTTGCAGGAAAGCTGGCAGAAAGGGCTGAGTATGCGGCCCGATTTGTTGCAGGCTAAGGTGTCTCTGGAAAAACAAGGCTATGTCGTGCGGTTCCAGAAGAACCAACTCTTCCCCCAATTGGATTTGATCGGCACTTACGGCTACAACGCCGGCAATACCCCTGAATTCAGTGGCGCACTGGGTCAAATCCAGCGCGGCGACAGCCCGTTTTATTCAGCCGGCGCGGAGGTGTCGATACCGTTGGGCAACGCCGCGGCTCGCAACAACTACAAGGCCGCCAAAGCCGCCAAGGAACAATTTGCGTTGCAGTTCAGACAAATGGAACAACTGGTCATGGTCCAGATCGACAATGCGCTCAAACAGGCGCAAAGCGATTTCGAACGCGTCGGGGCCACCAAACAGGCCCGCCTCTACCAGGAGGCGGCTCTGGACGCCGAGCAGAAGAAACTGGAGAACGGCAAAAGCACCAGCTTCCAGGTCTTGATCATACAACGCGACCTGACCTCCGCCCGCTCCCAGGAAATCCGCGCGCTGGCGGACTACAATAATTCCCTGGCGCAACTCGCCCTGTCGGAAGGCACCACCTTGGAGCGGCATCGCGTCAACGTGGAAATCAAATAGACGAGCGGGTTAAAAGCTCAAAGTTCAAAGCGTAAAGCCTAAAGCTCAAAAAAAGCTTGAAGCTTCAAACCACTCGGGTCGCCGGGCGGCGGCGTGGCGTCCGTTGGGATTTGAAATTGGGATTTCTTTGGATCTTGGGAATTGACGCTTTGCACACTCGCCACCTGCCCGGAGCTTGGAGCCCGATGTTTGAAGCTTTTCTTGAGCTTTGAGCTTTGAGCTTAATTCGGTCTTCTCTGCGGGTTCATCCGTGGTAAACGAAGTCCATGCGCAGAAAAATCCTTCCTGCCGTCCTCGGATCGATGCTCATCGCCGTGCCTTCGGTGCCGGCGGCAAAAACGCTTCGGCTCACTCGCGCCGAATACCAGGACCGCGTCCAGGCCGTATGGACGGCCCAGATCATCGCGGTCTTGATGGCGTGGCCGCACGAGCATCAGGTCGCATCCACGGTCCGTCTGGAAAATTTTCCCCGAAAATACACGGCCGCCCCGGTGGACGACGATTGGTATTACGAAATGTGCGCCGTTCGGGCCTTTGAGAAGTATGGCATTCACATGAGCGTCGCCCAGCTCGGCCGGCAGTGGCTCGAGTATCATTGCGGGTCGTGGGGTTCCAGCGAACAGGCGCGCCTGAATCTGGAGAAAGGCATCACGCCACCGGCCACCGGCCATCCGCGTCACAACAAACTCTGGTTCACCATCGGCCCGCAGTTCAGCAGCGAGGTTTACGGCGCGCTCGCTCCGGGACTCGTCAACGTCGCCGGCCGCATGGCCCGCGAGTATGGTCACCTCAACGGTTACGCCGAAGGCGCGGACGGCGCGGTGTTCATGGCGGCAATGGTGAGCCTGGCGTTCGCCGAAACGGACACCAAACAAATCGTCCGCCAGGCCGCCCAGATGCTGCATCCTCTCTCGCCCTATCGCCAGTGTCTCGACCGGATCATTGCCCTGGCCGACGCGGGCAAAAGTTTTGAAGAAATCGTGGGCGCCGTCGAAGACCGCTGGCACCTCGAATACCCGGCCACCAACAACGCCGTGCCCAACGGCGGAATCGTCGCCGCCTGCGTCTGGTTCGGGGACGGGGACTTTTTGAAGACAGTCAATCTTGCCGCTCGCGCCGCCGATTTCACGGACGCCGACTGCAATGCCGCGAACGCGGCCTCGGTCGTGGCGGCGAGGCACGGCATGAAATGCCTGCCGCAACACCTCGTCGCGCAGCTCGGCGACCGCATCGTCGGCGCGGAAATGGGCGGAGTGAAATTGACGCCGCCGGTCGATGAAAGGATTTCCCGCCTGTCGGAGCGCGCGGCGGCCATCGGCGAGAAAATCGTCGTTGCGAACGGCGGTAAATTGTCCGGCGACAAAATATCGATTCCGCTTCAGCGGCCGGTCACCCAGCGCGCGGAACTCTTCCGGCTTGCCGACCTGATGGCGTATTGGAACCCCGACTGGACGCTGGAACGGGCCGGCTTCGGCGGCGCCGGTGGCGGCATGAGCGGTATTCGCGGCATCACCTGCCTCGAGGGCGACGTGCTCGCGACCTATCCGCGCGACGAAGTTCGCGGCCTGTTGTTGCGCCGCGCGGTCAAGCTGAGTGAGACACCGACGCTAAGTTTTCAAGCCGGCGTCGATGCCGGCCGCGCGTGGGAGTTGAACGTTTATGCCGACAACAAATTGATGTTGAAACGCATCATCGACGGCGGGGCCGGGGGCGGTCGCAAATGGCAGGAAGTGAAAATGGATTTGCGCGAGTTCGCCGGGGCGACGGTGGTGTTGCGGCTGTATCAGCGCGTTTTGGTGCCGAATAAGACCGCCGGCAACGCATATTGGAAGGCCATTGAAGTGAGGTGATGACCGCTGCGCGAATTGCAATTTCCGCTGGCCGGGTTACTCCGCGGATTTGACAAATGAAAAATTTGTGCGAATGACAACATCGATTGAAGTAGTTGCAGCCTAATTTGGCCCGCCTTCCTGCGGGCCAATGCGGGGGACCCAAAATCCCGGTGGAACCCGGGACGGGGCGAACGGCGGCGGCGAACCGCAGCCAAGGCCACTTCTAAGGCCGAGCCCGTCAGCTAACCTCGTCGGCAATTGGAAGGGCGATCCTCTAGGGCCGCAGGTCGCGGCACCATCTGGTCTCCCCAACAGCAAACCTGAGTTGTGTCTGCGTATCGCAGGTGGGGCGGGCTGTCTCAGCCCGCCGCGGTGCGATGAGAACATCGCGCTTATCCACTTGCTGTCCACGCCGCACAACGACATCGGAGATGGATGTTATCCACGAATCGATAACAAAGAGAAAAGAGCGCGCCCTCGCTCCAGGGCGCCCTCGCCCATCGGATGGGAGCGGGGAGCCGGAGGAAGGTCCGGGTGCGCGAGCTGAAAGATAAGAATATGAAAACCATGATCCTGTTCGGCGACCTGTCGCCCGCGTGGGGTGTATTTGCCATCCTTTTTGTGACGCTGTTGTTCCTTGGGCCAATCGTGCTCGGCGCGGTGCTGATCCAGGAACGGCAGGTCGGCATCGTCGTAAAGCGTTTCGGGAGCCGCGCGCTGCCGCCGGGACGCCTGGTGGCGTTGGGCGGCGAGGCCGGTTACCAGGCCGACACACTCGCGCCCGGGCTGCACTTCGGTTACTGGCGCTGGCAATACCGCATATTCAAAGTCCCGGTAACCGTCGTGCCGCAGGGCGAAATCGCGTTGGTGCTGGCGGCGGACGGCGCGCCAATTCCCCCGGAGCGCATCCTCGGGAAGGTCGTCGATTGCGACAACTTCCAGGACGCGCGGAAATTTCTACTGAACGGCGGTGAGAAGGGCCGCCAGTTCGGCATTCTCACGGCGGGCACCTACCGCATCAATTCGGCGTTGTTCACCGTGATCACGTCGGAGACGGCGCCGGGGCACGGGATGTCGCCGCACGAACTGCTGTTGCAGCACGTGGAATCGGACAGGGTGGGCATCGTCACCACGCTGGACGGCCGGCCGATCGAGGCCGGTGAAATTGCGGGGCCGGTGATTGCCGGCCACGAAAATTTTCAGAATGGGCAGGCGTTCATCGACGGGGGCGGGCGGCGGGGATTGCAGGAGCAGATCCTGTTGTCCGGCACGTGGAACCTGAACCCGTGGTTCGCGCGGGTGGAACAGGTGCCGATGGTCCAGATTCCCATCGGTTACGTGGGCGTGGTGATCTCGTTTGTGGGCATGGCGCACGAGGACGTCAGCGGCCTGGAGTTCAAGCACGGCGACCTCGTGGTCGCGGGGCACAAGGGCGTCTGGGTCACGCCGCTTTACCCGGGCAAACACCCGATCAACACCCGGGTGATGAAGGTGGAACTGGTGCCGACGACGAATATCGTGTTGAACTGGGCGACTCGCACCGAGGCGCATCATTACGACGAGAAGCTTTCGTCCATCACGGTGCGTTCGAAGGACGGGTTCGCGTTCAACCTCGATGTGGCCCAGATCATTCACGTGGGCGCGCTGGATGCGCCCAAGGTGATCTCGCGGGTCGGCTCGATGCAAAACCTGGTCGATCACGTCCTGCAGCCGATCGTGGGGAATTATTTCCGCAACTCGGCGCAGGATTACACCGTGCTCGATTTCCTGAGCGCGCGCAGCCAGCGCCAGGTGGAAGCCGCCGAGCATATCCGCGCCGCGATCGGCGCCTACGACGTGCAGGCCATCGACACGCTGATCGGCGACATCAACCCGCCCGCGGCGTTGATGGAAACGCAGACGGAGCGGAAGATCGCCGAGGAACAGCGCAAGACCTACGAGGTGCAGGAAGCGGCGCAGAAACAGCGCCAACAACTCGTGCGCCAGACTTCGCTGGCGGACATCCAACAGCAGGTGGTCGGCGCCGAACAAGGCGTCAACATCGCCGAGCTGAAGGCCAACGCGAACGTCAAGCAAGCCACCGGCGACGCCGAGGCGACGCGATTGCGGGCGCTGGGCGAAGCGCAGGCGATCCGCGCCACCGGCGAAGCGAAGGCGGAGGCGTACCGCGCGGGTGTGGAGGCGCTCGGCGCCCAGGGCTACACCGTGATGCAACTCATGCAGATCGTCGGGGAGCGCAACGTGCGCATCGTGCCTGAGGTCGCGGTGAGCGGGACCAACAGCAGCACCGGTTTGGTGGATGGTTTGCTCGGCGTCATGCTACGCAGCCAGGCCGGCGGCCAGACGCCGGCTCCGCAGAGCTGAGTCGATACCGCAGAGCCAGGGAGGCGGCAGGCCCCTTCCCTCTCCCCTCGCGGGGGAAGGGCAAGGGTGGGGCAAGGGTGAGGCGTGGAACGGGGCGGCGGTGTTTCGTCAATACTGTCGCAACTTTTCCCCGGAACATTCGTGAAGCCTGCGGTTTTATTTCGGAATTTCGTGATCGAGCGCGCGAAACTCGGCGAGCAAGCGTTCGATTTCGGTCGCATCGAAGGTCCGGGGATCTTTGCCGGTGAAGACGCCCAGGCAGGCGCCGTCGTCCCGCCGGGTGCAGTAAAGGAACGCATTTTCGTAAACCCAACGGACATGGTCGTTGGGGAAGAAATTGATTTTGATCACCTGGAAGGCATCGCTGACGCAGCGCCAGGCGTTGTCCAGGGCCTTGGCCGGAAAGTCGGGCGACCAGCTTTGCGTGAGCGAAGTTTTGTCCGGCAGACGCAGGCCGCAGGCGAGCACCCCAGGCAGTCGCGCGCGTCGGTTTACCCACTGCTCGAGGGGTTCTTTCATCCGGCGCGGGTCAGCCCACGGTCTCCCCCGGGGCTCGGGTGACGCGCACAAACAGCGCGCGATCGGGATCGATGTGAGTGACGACCCGGTTGTTCAACCCCTCCATTTCCAGGCGCTGAAAATGTCCGAGCGGAAGGCCCTGGCGCAGTTGCCACGATTTCTGGGAGAGAAACTGCAGGAACCGAATGCGCGCATTGGCGTCGGCGCACTGCCATTCATAAAGCACGTCTCCCTGGGTGGAACAGATCAGCACTTCGTCGATGTTCGGCCGCCGTGTCTCGGCGGGCCGCGGCGCCGGCGCAGCTCCGGCTCCGCGCGCCGGACCCACTTGAGCCGCCTCGCGTTCCGGGGCGCCGGGCGCGGGCGTCTCGGCCGCACCCGGGACCGGCGTTGGGTGGACGAACTTTTCGTCCTCGGCCGGCGCTGTCGCGGCGTCACCAGCCCCCCCGGCGGCCAACCCCAGCAAAGGGTCCTGCGCTTCGTCGCGTTTGCGCGCCGCCTCCATGAGCAGGAATTCCCACGAGCCGCTGATCGTGCGGGTCGGGGGTTCGGTGAACGGCTTGAGATTGAACTGTCCGCCGCTGAGCGACAGCAAGTGGTTGAACGCCTCCTCACCGGCGAGTTGGCCCATCTGCGCATGGATGATTTGGCCGTCCTTAACGAAAATGCTCCCGTGAGTTTCGGCGGTGGAGATGTCGAGCACGGATGAACTGCGCGCCAGGCATTCCATTTGGAGGACGTCCTGCAAACCGACGCGCCGGAGCACGCCCTGAAAACCTTCTTCCGGCTGGAACCTGACCAGTTCGTCAAGCGCGGTAAACAGGCTTTCCCAGCCCTCCCGGTTGACCGGTTTTTCGAGGAACAACTCCGCGCCGTTACTCAAGCAGGCGGCGCGATAGGCCTCGGTCGCCAGGCCGGTCAGCACGGCTTTCCGCATGTTGGGATATTTGCGGTGGAGCAATCCGAGGAACTGCACTCCGTCCATGACGGGCATATGAACGTCAATGACCATCAGGTCAATTCGCTGATCGCGGAGCACCGCCAGGGCGCGGGTCGCATCCTGGGCCGTCAGCACATCCCACAAACCTTCAGAACAGGTCTGCATCAGGTTCTGGACCACGTCCAGAAAACCCGCGTCGTCATCGACAAACAAGACCGTTATGCGTCGGGGTGGCATGCGAGGCCGCGGGCGTCGGGCGAGCCACCGCGCACGACACGTTGGCCTTCGTCCGCCTCAATCGGCGTCAGTTATGTAGAAGATTTGCGGTAAACAAAAAAGCAAAATCAACCCGGCGCGGGTCCGCCACAGGGTGAGTTCAAGAATGGTAACCGCCGACGTAAGGAGGCGGATATTGGCACGAAAAACACTTCCGCCGCGTAACCTCGGCGGCTACGGCTCTTGCGACGATTCTTGACTCACCCTGGGTCCGCCCTCACGGCGGGCAGGAGGGAGATTGCAACGCCGCCTGGTGCCGCGCCTGTTCCGAATTGTCAGCCGGCATCCAGCCCATTTTCTGCAAGGCATCCGCCGCGGCCTGCCGCACCCACCGGTCCGCGTCCCCCAGCGCGTTCACCAGCGGTTTGGCCAATCGCGCGTCGCCAATCCGGCCCAACGCTTCAGCGGCGGCAATGCGCAGATCGGGGTCATGATCGCGAAGGGCCTCCAACAGGCCGTCGATGGCGCCCTGGTGGCGCAGGCGAATGGCGGTATCCATGGCGCCCAACTCCGGCTTGTTCGAACGAGTCTTGTCCAGTTTGGCGAGAGTGTCGGCGGCAGACTGGCGGACCCAGTATTCCGTGTCCTGGAGCGCAACTTTTAGCTGCGGGATGGCGCGCCGGGCGGCCTCGGATGTTTCCCACTGGTAATCAATCTTGCGCAGGGCCACCGAGACCAGATGGCGGACGGCCAACTGCGCGTCCGCCAGCGACACCACCAGTCTTTCCACGGCTTGCGGGTCGCCCACTTCGCCGAGGGCAATCGCCGCCGCTTCCCGCACGTCGTGGTCGTGGTCTTTCAGCAACGCCGTCAGGGGATCGACCGTGCGCCGGTCCTTTATCCGGCCGAGGGCTTCGGCCGCCGCCCGCCGCACCGACCAGTTCGTGTCCTTCAACAGAGTCATCAGGGAATCGACCGCGGCGGACTCGCCCATCCTGCCCAAAACGGTCGCCGTCGCCGCGCGCACATGGGCATCGGTGTCTTTGAGCGCCGACAATAGGGTCCGCGAGACTTCGCCGTCCTGCACGTCGCTTAACGCATCGATCGCGTAAACCCGCACGGTCGGGTCGGCGTCCTTGACGGCGGCCACCAGCGCCTTGATCGCCCGCGCGTCGCCGATGCGCCCGAGCGCCTCGACGACCGCGCGGCGCTTGGGATTGTGCTGGTCCCGCAATGCCGCCGTCAGGGGCTCCACGGCGGCCGGACCCACCTTGGCGGCTTTGGAGAATTCACCGGCCGCGATGGCTCGAAGGATGGCCTGTTCGTCATTCTCCGGTTGCCAACCCAACCCGTCGAGCGCCTTGGCCGTGCGCCAGCGGACTTCGTGCCGCGGATCTCCCAGGACGCGCGTCAGTGGCTCAATCGCCCGGGCGTCATTCAACTGCGCCAACGACACGACCGCGGCCTCCCTCACTTCGCTCTCCGGGTCGTGCAGAGCGCTGATCAGAGGCATTAACACCCGCTCGTCCTTGGTCACGCCCAACGCCTGCATCACGGCCTTGCGGACTTCCGCGTCCGGGTCGGTGACGCAGGGAACAAGATATTCCACCACATGCGCGCTGTCTTGAGCCGCGATTCTTTCCACCGCCTGTTTGCGCGTCTTCGCCCTTCTGGATTTGAGCTGTTGGACCGTCAACCATTTCATGGCGCGCGTTGGCACGGTCGCCGGCAAATTCTCTCCCGACGAGTAGTGTGGCTAATGATTTCGAAGCATTGCCACTATCATTAAAGACTACGTCCGAAGATAATGCAAAACTTTTCCTTTTGAGCCCGCCGGATTTGAACTACCCTGCCGAAAAATCTTCGTAGCTTGCGCAATTTTTGGCGCCCGAACTGCGACCGCGGCCAGGCCGGGCTGCACAACATGTGAGCACCATGATCAGGAAGTCCGTTTGGCCGGACAGATTCATTGCCGCAATCCAGCGGCGGCTGTTTTTCAAGTATCTCGGAGGACTCTGGTTCTGCCTCAAGCTCCACGCCGCCGATCCCTTTGCCGAAAACGTCCGCCCCACCGAGGCGCTCACGCCGGAGCAGGAACAGAAAGCTTTTCACCTCCCGCCCGGTTTTGGGATCCAACTGGTTGCCGCCGAGCCGGACGTCAACAAACCAATGAACCTGGCCTTCGACGCAACAGGCCGGCTCTGGGTCACCACCAGCCGCGAATACCCGTTCCCGGCGCCGGTTGATAAACCCGGCCGCGATCGCGTGATGATTTTCGAGGACTTCGGTCCCGGCGGTCGCGCCCGCAAAGTCACCACGTTTGCTGACGGGTTGAATATTCCGATCGGCCTTTATCCCTTCCGCTCCCTTTCCACACTCCAACACTCCAACACTCCAACACTCCAACACTCCGACCCTTCAACGCTTCAACGCTCCAACGCCGCAACGAACGCGTCGTTGAAGCGTTCAAGGGTTGAAGGGGCGGAGCGTGAAACCTGGAAATGCGTCGTCTGGTCGATCCCCAACATCTGGCTGCTCGAAGACACCGACGGCGACGGCAAGGCCGACAAAAAAGAAAAGCTCTACGGCCCATTCGGCTGGGAGCGCGACACGCATGGGATGAACTCGTCGTTCGCGCGCGGTTTCGACGGCTGGATTTACGCCACGCACGGCTACAACAACAACACCGACGTGCGCGGCGCCGACGGTCACCCGGTGAAAATGAATTCCGGCAACACTTACCGCTTCCGGCTCGACGGCTCGCGCGTCGAGCAGAACACCTGGGGTCAGGTCAATCCGTTCGGTCTCTGCTTCGACGCGCTCGGCAATCTTTACTCCGCCGATTGCCACAGCGAACCTGTCTATCAACTCCTGCGGGGCGGTTACTATCCCAGCTTCGGCAAACCCCACGACGGCCTCGGCTTCGCGCCGTCAATGATCTTTCACGGGCACGGCTCGACCGCCATCTCCGGCATTGTTTATTACGAGGACGACCTCTGGCCCGAGGAGTATCGCAATAACATTTTCACCGGCAACGTCATGACCAGCCGCGTCAATCGTGACGTGGTGACGTTCACCGGTTCCACGCCGCTGGCCAACGAACGACCCGATTTCGTCAGCACCGACGACCCGTGGTTTCGTCCGGTGAATCTGCAATTGGGTCCGGACGGCGCGCTGTACATGGCCGATTTTTACAATCGCATCATCGGCCACTACGAGGTGCCGCTGACCCATCCCGGCCGCGACCGCACCCGCGGACGCATCTGGCGGATCGTTTACACGGGCGGAAATCCGAAATCCGAAATCCGAAATCCGAGATTGCCCGAGAACCTCGACGGCCTCATTGCCGAACTCGGCTCTCCGAACCTCACCCGCCGGATGCTGGCGATGAACGAAATCTGCGACCGCTTCGGCAAAGCTGCGGTTGGGCCGGTACAGAAAATGTTGCGAAGCCAAAAGGCAACCGCGTTCCAAAAAGCCCATGGCCTTTGGATAATCCACCGGTTTTGGGAGGCAGACGAAGAAACACCACTCGCGGCCGCGTTCAAGAGCACGGAGCGCGCCCTGCGCATCCACGCAGTTCGGGTATTGGCGGAGCGCGCTTCCGGGATCACGGCGGCACAACCTCCGAACGGGGCCAAGGTCGCGCGCCTGACCTCGCGACTACGGGAACTGACCCTGGCGGGGTTGAGCGAAGCCGATGCGCTCGTCCAACGCTGCGCCGCGGAAGCACTGGGCCAACAGCCTGCGTTTGAAAACATCAAACCGCTGCTGGCGCTGCGCCGGCGCGCTCCGGCTGCGGACACACATTTGGTTTACGTCGTTCGGAAGGCGCTGCGCGACCAGCTCGCGCTTGACGGCGTGTTGACTCGGTTGATGAAGGAAAACCTGAGCGAACCGGACGCGCGCGCGATCGCCGATGTCGCCGTCGCCGTGCCCGGCGCCGAAGCCGGCGAATTCCTGTTGCGCCACGTTCAAAAGTATTCCGAGGGCAACGAGACGCTCGCGAACTATCTCCGCCACGCCGCCCGTTACGCGCCCGAGAAAAATATGGATTCGCTCGCCGCGTTCACTCGCGCGAAATTCGCCGACGACCTCGATTTTCAACTCGCGCTCTTCAAGTCCGTCCAGCAAGGAACCGAACAGCGCGGCGCAGCGCTGGGTGGGGGCGTGCGCGACTGGGGCGCCCAACTGGCGGAAGGATTGCTGGCATCTGCCGACGAACGTTCGCTGGCCTGGTTCAACAGGCCGGTCGAAGGCATGGCCAACACGACCGATCCCTGGTTCGTCCAGAAGCGCGTCTCGGCCGACGGCGACAACACGTCGTGGTTCCTGTGCAGCCTGCCGCCCGGCGGCGAATCGCTGACCGGCGTTCTGCGTTCGAAGCCGTTCACCATTCCCGCGAAGCTTGGTTTTTTCCTCGCCGGTCACGACGGCTACCCCGGCAAACCGCCGCAGAAGAAAAACGTCGTTCGCCTGCGCCTGCTGCCGGAGCGCGGCCTTCAGGCCGCTTCGAATAATGCGTCGGCGAACAGCGACGAAACCGGAAGCGGCGTGAACACCGCGCTCCAACTCGAGGTGATTTCGGAAACTTTTCCGCCGCGCAACGACACCGCGCAGCCGGTCACCTGGAATCTCGGCGAGCATGCGGGCCGGCAGGGTTACCTCGAAGTCGTCGATGGCGACAATGGCGATACTTACGCCTGGCTGGCGGTTGGCCGGTTCGAGCCGCCGGTCGTTGCCGTGCCGAGGACGGGACCGAACCTGATCGGCCAACGACAGCAGGCTACGGCCGAGCTTGCCCGCGCGCTCTCGCTCGTGAAAATGGAGAAGCCACTCGCGGCCATTCTGATCAATCCGGCCACGGAGCCGGCGGCCGCCGGCGCCATTGCGCAAACGCTCGTCGCCTTGAATCCCGAGGAACGACTCGCCGCGCTCGCGCCGCTGCTCGGGGACCCCTCGGTTCCCCCCGCACTGCGCGGACAGATCGCGGTCGCGACGGCGGAAAGAAAGTCGGCAGACCCGGAGGCCCTTCTGGCCGAAGCTTTTCACACCTTGACGCGCCGCCTGCAGGTGAAGCTCGCGGAATCCCTGGCGAGCAATGCGACCGGCGCGGAGCATTTGTTGAAACTGGCGGCTGATGGCCGCGCCCCCGCAGCCGTGCTGCTCGAACGCTCGGTGAAGGACAAATTGCTGGCGTCCAAACCGGCGAATGTGGACGAACGACTCGCGCAATTGACGAAAGGGGCCGTCCCGCCGGGGAGCGACATTCAGAAATTGATCGACGAACGTCGCGGGAAGTTCGACCTGAAAAAGGCGTCCGCTGCGCGGGGTGAAAAAGTTTTCACCTTGAATTGCCGGCCCTGCCATCAGATTGACAGCGTCGGCAACGTCGTCGGCCCGCAACTGGACGGCGTCGGCGGCCGGGGACTGGAGCGCTTGCTCGAAGACGTTCTCGATCCGAACCGCAACGTGGATCCCGCCTTTCACAGCACCGTCGTTACCGTGCGCGACGGCGACGTTGAATCCGGTTTGTTTCGGCGCGAAGAAGGCGAGGCGATCGTACTGGCCAACAGCGCGGGCAAGGAAATTTCGATTCCGAAGAAAGACATCGTCGAACGGCGCGCCTCCACCACTTCGTTGATGCCGGAAAACTTCGGCGAAATCATTTCGCCGCCGGATTTCGACGACCTGATGGCGTTCCTGCTCGCCCACGGGCCGAAGAGGGAGAAGTAGGCGGGTAAATCAGGCGCACTCGACATCGCCAGGGGCGCGTTCAGACGGGACGGAGCGCCGGTCTCCGACGGGGGTAGTGGCACGGGCGTCTCGCCCGTGCGAGCCAGGCAACCACCACACGGGCGGGACGCCCGTGCCACTCCCGGACATCGCGTCCCAGCGGATGGAACCAATCGCGCCGAACGCGGGAGTCCCGCACACGGGGACGGGCCGGCCGGAAGCCGGCGCTCCAAGCGGAATAAATTCCGCGCTCCGGTAGTGCTGGCCAAAGGCGTCCTGAATCAGGGTTTCCGGGAACTTTGCCGTTGACAGTTTGGCGCGAGAATTGTGACATTCTGCGCATTGCCGATACTTTCCTCCTGCGCGGGGAACTTTTTTGCAGTCCGTCGTAGTAACTTTGAATCAGTGACGCATGAGTGAGCGAAAGATCAACGTTGCCATAGTCGGGCTGGGCTTTGGCGCGGAGTTTATCCCCATCTACCAGCGGCATCCCCACGCCAACATGTATGCCATCTGCCAGCGCACCCGCAAAAAACTGGACGCGATCGGCGACGCCTTCGGCGTGGAGAAACGTTTCGACGATTTCTCTGAACTGCTCAAAGACCCGGACATCGACGCGGTTCATATCAACTCGCCGATTCCCGATCACGCCTGGCAATCCATCGCGGCGCTCGAAGCGGACAAACACGTTGCCTGCACCGTGCCGATGGCCACCAGCATTGAGGACTGCGAGAAGATCGTGGACCTGGTGCGGCAGACGAAGAAGAAATACATGATGATGGAAACGGTGGTTTATGCCCGCGAGTTTCTTTACATCAAGGAGCTTTACGAAAAAGGCGAGTTGGGCAAGATCCAGTTTCTCCAGGCCAGCCATCAACAGGACATGGATGGGTGGCCGAATTACTGGCCCGGCTTGCCGCCGATGTGGTATGCGACGCATTGCGTCGGACCGATGCTCGGACTGACCAAAGCCAACGCCGAATATGTTTCCTGCTTCGGCTCGGGCACCATTCGCAAGGAGTTGATCAAATGCTACGGCTCGCCCTTTGCCATCGAGACGGCGCACATCAAGTTCAAGAATTCGGACGTCAGTGCGCGCATCATCCGGTCGCTGTTCGACACGGCGCGGCAGTATCGGGAGAGCATCGACGTTTATGGGTCAAAGGGATCCTTCGAGTGGACGCTGATCGAGCACGAGCCGCACGTGTTGCACACGGCGAAGCTGCCGGAGCCGAAGATTCCGAAGAAAATCAAAGTGCCGGATTACGCGAAGCGGTTGCCCAAGCCGATCCAGCGGTTCACGACCAAGGGGGTATATGACCTGGCGAAGCAGACGCATTTGAGCTTCACGCAGGGGGC
>WNFU01005394.1_pt1 | contig 15879 bp, 19 predicted proteins | sample 5400121 | NCBI WGS metagenome assembly WNFU01 (sample SAMN13153360, study PRJNA577476) | soil metagenome | isolation source: 100 cm soil or saprolite under grassland replicate 1 | place: USA:California | collected 2016-06-15
ACACCACCAACGCGACCGGCGCCTACGTCGAGTGGACCGTCACCGCGCCGAGCGCGGGCAGCGCCACCCTGACATTCCGGTACGCCAACGGCAGCACGGTCAACCGGCCGATGAGCCTCACCGTCAACGGCACGGCGACGGGCACTCTGGACTTCCCGCCCACCGGCTCCTGGGACACCTGGGCCAACGCCACCACCACCGTCACCCTCACCGCCGGTACCAACACCATCCGGGTCACCGCTACCACCACCAACGGCGGACCCAACCTCGACTACTTGGAGGTACAGCAGTGACGCGGCCCTGTTGAGGGCGCGGTACGGCCCGCGAGACCAGGAGAACGAGGTGTCGCGGGCCGCGCCTCGTCCCAGGGCTGCCGCGATCCCGCCGTCGGCGGCCGTTGCGCGCTACGGCGGCGAGGGCCTACTTCGAGTGCAGGGTAACTCGCTCCTCGACCACCAGCGGCGAACGTTGCGCCTGCTCAACATTTGTGTGCGATGTTCTGGGCCTCCCGCCGGGGGCACCAGAGACATCATTTTCGAACCCCGGCCATCAAGATCACGGTCGGGGTTCGTTGTGTTGTGGGCCGCCATCTGGGCCTGGAAGTCGCCCGCAAGGAGGGTCGCCCATGGCTCCCGCATGACGGCCCCGGCGACGTGCGCCGTGTCGTCCTCCACGTCGAGGAGCAACTGCTCGAAGAAGAACTGGTTGGACAGGCGCCGGACTTGGGGGCCGCCGAGACGGTAGACCTCGTCGCAGCGGCCGACGAGCGCCAGCGCCCGGTTCAGCGTGTCCTCGATCTTTGCGTAGATGACCTCGGCCGTGGCGAGGATGCGGCTTGCCTGTCCGAGTTCCTTCGAGATCCGCTCCTGTTCCTCGCGGGCCAGGTCCTCGGGGATGGCACCGGTGACGACCCCGCGGGCGAGGCGTCGGCGTTCGGCTTCCAGCTCGGTCACGCGCGTCCGGGCGTAGGCGATCTCGGGCTCGGCTTGGGCGCGCTGTCCTTCGAGTTCGGCCCGCAGTCCGTCGCGGATGGTCTGCTGCACGTCCTCGGGTAGCCGGACTGTGGCGTAGTACCGCTCGACCGCCTGCTCCACGTCCGCCGCCGGGAGGTAGGGCAGCGTGCAGGTGGTGCGCCGCTGGTGACGGCCGACGCAGAAGAAGTACAGGTACTGACCCTTGGCGTTGGTCAGGCAGAGGCGCGAGCCACAGTGGGCGCAGAAGACGGTGGACTTGAGGTAGTGGCGGTGGGTGCGCTGCTTCTCGCCGGCTTGGTTCATGGCAAGGACCTCCTGGACACGGTCGAAGAGTGACGGTGGGATGAGCGGCTGATGGCGGCCCTGGTACTCGACGCCCTTGAAGGTCACCAGACCGAGGTAGTAGCGGTTGGCGAGCATATGGGCGACGTGGGACGGCTGGACCGGGCCGGGGAGCTTCTGGCCGTGCGGGAGAGCACGCAGGCCCCTGGCGCCCAGTTCTTCGGTGAGGCGGCGGATGGTCCACTCGCCGGTGGAGTATGCCTCGAAGGCCCATTGCACGAGGGGCGCCCGCTCGGGGTCGACGACGACGGTGCGGACCTCGCGGCCGTCGATGCGGCGGCGGGTGTTGAGGTAGCCAATGGGTGCGCGTCCCGGGGTGCCGCCGACCTTGGCCTTCTGGGTCATGCCCTTGATGGCTTCTGACGCCAGGTTGCGGCTGTAGAACTCGGCAATGCCGGCCATGATGGCGTGCAGGAGCTGGCCGGCGGGCGTCTCGTCGATGTTCTCCTTGACCGAGACGAGCTGCGCGCCGGCCATCTTCAGCTCGAACATGAGGTTGGCGTCGTCACGGCGATTACGGGCGAAGCGGTCGACCTTGTCGAGGATGACGTAGTCGATGTTGCCCTGTTCCTTGACGAACCGCAGCATGCGTTGAAACTCGCGCCGGTCGGCAGTCTTGGCGCTCTCGCCCTTATCCACAAAGACTGCTACCACCTCGGCGTCGAGGGTCTCGGCCTTGCGGCGACAGGCCTCCTCCTGGGCCGGTAGTGAGTAGCCGTCCGGGTCGTCGTCCTTGTTGGCCTGCTTGGCGGTGGACACCCGTAGGTAGATGACTGCGAGCTTGGGGTGGGCCGTAGCGGCATCGCGGACGGCGGTGTTTAGGGTAGATGTGCTCATGCTGACCTCCTTTCGTTACTGGTTGCTGCAACCAGACAAAAAAGCGAGACATCCTGGAGAAACGCCTCGGCCGGAGCGGCTGTCGTGACGAGCCGCACCCCTGCTGCGGCGAGTCGCCGCACAATGCGGGCTAGCTCGCCCGGCCGCCGCGCTAGCCGGTCCAGGTTCTGCGTGATGACGTAGTCAATGCCGCCGACTTCCACCTCGTCGAGCAATTGCTTCACCATCCGCTGCGTTACGGGATCGGTCGTCCCGCCACGGACGGCGTACACCTCCACGACTTCAGCCTTCAGGCTCTCGGCCACCTGGTTGCAGTACTGCTTCTGCGCCTCAAGCTGGGCAGACTCCTGCTCGGGGCCCGGCGGCAGGCTGCGCGCTCGGGCAAAGATGATAGCCCGCTTTGATCGGATGCCTTCGATTAGTTGTTGTGCTGTTGCGATGCTATGAGTCATACCAGCCTCCCTATTTGATTAGCGGTTCATTTGCAGCTCCGTGGAGCCAAAATCTATCGTTTTCCAATTCAATTCTATTCCCATTTCCGAACCAACATCAATGACAATTCACAATGTGGAAATTCGCAATTCGGAAATGGCTATCAGCCTTCAAGGCAAGTAATGGTTGGTGGAGTGGGGAGAAGAGGCAGCAGTTTGCTACCCCTTCCCCCCGGAGTGCCGTTACGGCGTCGGCTCGGTCTTGCCCCGCCGCCGACTGGTGCCGGTGGCCTCGGTGGCGGCCTGGGCGTGAACCCCAAACAGCGCTTGCAAGGCGTCGCGGCGTGCGGTGGCTTCCCGCTCGATCTCCTCCAGCGCCTGGGCTGCGCGTGCCGCGAGGTCGCCCTCGCCGCGCTTGCGCTCCAGGTACCCGTCAATCGCCTGGCGGATAGCGTCAGTCAGGCTCACGCCGTCCAGGTTGGCGATGAGCGTGAGCTGAGCGTGGACCGGATCCGGCAACTTGACCCCAATGGTCTTGTAGCCGCCCGGTGCCCCTGGGACTTCGGTCATGGAACACACCTCCTCGGTGCTTTGCGGCTGCCCATCCCGGGGTGGGATGGCGTGAGCAGCCGCACGACACCGACGAGGCGGCCGGTCATGCTGCCAGTTCCTCGGGTTCCGCTTGCTCATCTGGTTCGGTCTCGGGCGGCGCAAGGCCTAACCGTTGCTCGGCCAGCCGGGCGTACACCGGGTTGAGTTCGATACCCAACCAGTCCCGACACAGTTCCTGGGCCACGAGCCCAACGGTTCCGGTGCCGAAGAAGGGGTCGGCCACGATGCCGCGTCGGGCCGGTGCGTGGCAGTCACACGGCAGGGTGCCCGTGCCCACCTTCTGGCCCTGGCCGCAGGCGGTGCAGACGACGGATGGACAGGCCGCCAGGATGGGACGGCGGACCAACTCCGGCGGGAAGGTAGCGAAGTGCGCCCCCTTGAAGCCGCGCGTTGCGATCGGCCAAACATCGCCAGGGTTCTTGCCGAGCGGGTGACCGGCAGCCCCGGAGCGTAGGCCGCCGAGGGTAGCGGCCAAGGGCCCGGCGGCCCAGTCCGGCCGCCCGCCGCGCGGCTGTCGGCGCCGGGCCGCTTGCGCGGTGCGGGGTGGTTCCCGGATGGCGTCCAGGTCGAAGAAGTACCGCTCCTGCCGCACGAGAAAGTAGACCCACTCGTACGTGAGCGTGAACCGGTCCGTAACCGAGCTAGGTAAGGGATTCGTCTTGGCCCAGATCAGCTTGTTGCGCACGATCCAGCCGTCCTGAGCGAGCGCCAACAGGAGGCGTTCCGGGGCGAGCAAGAGGCTCTTGTTCGGCGCGCCGTACTTGGGGTGACGACTGAAGCTATCGCCCAGGTTCAAGAACAGCGAACCGGTCGGGACGAGCACCCGGGCAACTTCCCGAAAGACCTCGCGCAGGTTCGCCACCCAGCCATGCACGGTGGGCTCCATGCCGAGCTGGCTTTCCACGCCGTAGTCGCGTAGTTGGAAGTAAGGCGGTGAGGTCACTACCGTGTCCACGCTGGACGGTGGTAGCTCAGACAGCCGCTCGGCCGCATCCCCGATGAGGATGGTGTTGCGCCGGGCCGTCACAGCTGCGCTCCCCGAGCGATGCGGGCCACCGCCTCGCTGGATAACGCGACCATGAACAAGTGCCAAGCCTCGGCGGGCTGGCGACCGAAGACACCCGTCAAGGTGTCGTAGCGGTGCTGGTCGGGTACCACAAACAGCACTCGGGGGAACACGCCGAGCCGCGCTTGCTCGTGGCCGGTCTGCCAGTAGCGCCGGTAGGTGTCGCACTTGCGGGCGAGCGTCGTGGTCGACTCACTGCCCCGGTCCACCTCAACGAACCACTGGTCTTCAAAGTCGCCTAACCGGATGACAAGGTGGGCGTCCGGCTTGAGCACGACCCGCCCGCCGCCGGGGCCGGCGAACGATCGCCAGCAGGCCGGTTCGCTCGTGAAGTCACGCAACTCCAACTGGCCGGTGCGGTCGGCCTCCACCAGGCGCACGTACAGCTCGGTAATGGCAAGTGTGTGGGCCAAGAACGGTAGCCCGACGTTCCACGCTCGCGGTTGCCGGCGGCCGCCTTGGACGACGAGCCGACAACCAGCCGCATCCAGGGTGTAGACGTGCCCGGCGGAACCAGCCCGGACACCGCCCACAGTGCGGGCCAGGCGAGCGACCAGCCGCCGTTGGGCGAGGGATGCTAAGGCCTGCTGAGCCCGACGCGCCGTGACGCCCGTGAAGTACAGCCGGTAAAGCTGACGGCCGGTGGCCAGTCTCAGACGGGACAGGGTAGCGATGATCGCCCAGTCGCGCGGGCTCAGCGTGTGCTCCAACTCGGCCAGGCGCTTGGTGGAGAGGTAGCTGCGGCTCATACATGCGTCCTCCCGTTACCACCAGGAGTCGTCTGCAATGTCGCCACCAGACTGGGTCCTGACCAGGGAGAACGTGCCGGGCGAGGCCACGCGAAGCGAAGAGCGATGCGAAGTCCCCGGTTCATGACGACACCCTCCGGCGGGCGGTCGAAGGCTTACCGTCGCGTCCCTCGTGCCGGGCCCGGGATGGCGGCTTCCACCTCCTCGCGGTCGCGGCCGTAGTGCTCGCGGGAGCGCTGCCGGGCCGTCGCGCCGTAGCCGGTCGGCTCGGGCGGCAAGAAGGTGCGGCCGGTGACTGGGGGCGCAATGCGCGCCCCCGTCGACAGGGTCACCGCGACCTCGTACGCGTCCAAGCCTTGGAGGTCCTCGGCCCCGAGATGCGGCGTCAGTTCCCGGGCGAATGTCGCCGCGTCCCCGGCGGTTACCTGGAAGATGACCCGTGAGCGGGCGTTGGCCAGTACCCCCCTTTGGAGGGGCCCGGGCAACTGGCCCAAGTGCTGATGAGCCAACGTGAGTCCCAGCCCGAGGCCGCGGGCCTGGGCCAGGACGTCCTCCACGCTGGTGGGCAGGTTGAGGTAGTCCTGGAACTCGTCGATGTAGGCGAACGTAACCGGTCGCTCGCCCTGCGGCAGAGCCGTGCGGCGCTGGACGGCTTGCCACACCCGGGCCACGACCAGCGAGCCCATCAGGGCAGCGGCGGACTCGCCCAGCAGACCCTTGGCGAGCGGCACGAGCAGGATCTTCTGCGCCGCCAACGCCTGGTCCAGGTCCAGCCGGGGCTCAGCCTGCCCGAGAACGTTACGCAACCGCCGCCGCAGCAGTACCGCGCGGAGCTTGTTCGATAGCGGCGCGATGGCTTGGGCGCGCTCAGCGTCGCTCATGCTCTCGAACCAGCCCCAGAACTGGGCCAGGATCGGGTCATCCACCCGCCCGACCAACCGGCGCCGGAAGCCCGCGTCGGTCAAGAGCAGCGGAATCTCCACGAGGGTCATGCCCGGGACGCCCGCGAGCGTCAGCAGCGCCGCCCGCAAGATGTCGTCGGTCCGAGGCCCCCAACCGGCATGGAACAAGGTGGCGAAGATGCCAGCGATCTGGTCGACCACCAACTCCCGGTCCGCCTCGGTGCAGCCAAGCAGGTTCAGGCCGGCGGGTTGGTCGTCCATCGGGTCGAGCACGATGACGTCATCCAGGCGCGACTCCGGGACGCGATCCAGCACGTCGGCCACCAGGTCGCCCTTGGGCTCGATGACGACCACGCCGCGCCCGGCCGCCATGTCCTGGGCGATGAGCCCGACCAACAGCGTCGACTTGCCCGAACCGGTCGGCCCGACGACATGCAGGTGGCGCAAACTATCCGCCACCGACAGGGCCAACGGTCGCTCCGCGCCCGGGAACGTCGCCTCGGCCACCACCCGGCCGGTGGCGTGGATGTCGGACGCCGGGGCGAGCTGGCGCGCGCCGCCGAGCTGCAAGCCCGGCAGCGCGACCTTGCCAAACGGGAAGGCCAACAGGCCCGCCAGCTCAGCCGCGTTGAGCGTGCAGGGCCAACTCGCGAGGGGTAGCCGCCGCTCACTCAGCCCCCGTGCTACCCGATTGTTGGACCGACTCAGCCGGTACAGATGCACACCCGGCGCGTTGGCCGTGTGGAAGGCGGCCAGCACCCGCAGGAGTAGCGACCGCGCTCGCAGCCGGTCAGCCACCACGCTAACCCGGATAGTGGCCGCGAATAGCGGCGCCAGCTGCTTAGTCCGGGCCGCCTTCACGACCTCTGGGTCAATCGTCCGGTCGCTGGTCTGGCCGCGCAGCAGATCCCAGACACCGCCTGCCACCGACTGCTCGGCGGTAGCGGCGGCCACCGGGACCGGCCCGAGCGGCGACAGTGACCACTGCACCACCAGCTGTTCGCCCGCATCCAAGGGGTAGAGGCTGGCCAGGATGGCGTTAGAGATGGCGGCGGCCCGATCGCTGACGAGGCTGCGGTGATGGTCCGAGATGCCCAGTTCCGCCGCCAACGCCGGACGTGCGACCTGGTAGTCCTCGTCCGGCCGCACACTCACGCCCGGCAGCGCGGCCCGTAGCGCCGACAGCACCACGTGGGCGAGCGACCGGGGCACGACGAGGTGATGCTGGATGCCGGCCGGGGTGGCGCTGGTCTCGAACACGACGGCCCGCACCACGAACGGCCGCTGGTGGCGCGGAGCTACCAGACCGGCTAGACCACCCAGGAAGGCGACGACCGCCGCCGGATCGAGGCCACGCGGGAAGCGCAGCACGTAGGCGACCAACTCCTGTTGCCAGGTCCGCCGGTAACTCCGGCGTACGAGGAGCACACCCGCGATGGGCACCAGGCCGCCCAGGCCGAGAAGGACGAGTAGTTCAAGGCCGGTCATTGGATGGCCTCCTCTCCGCTTGCAGGTAGCTGCTGTTCGGCCGCCTGGCGCTCCTCTTCCTCCTGGATCTGCCGCGCCAGCGCGATGAGGGCGAGCACGTACAGACGAATGTCTGGCTCCTCCTTGGCAATTGCCCTGACTCGAATACGTCGTCCCATACGTGAACCCCCTTCCGTACGTTTGCTTACTTCGAGGCCGATGGCCCCCGAAAAATTGGCAACAAAAAGAAGCACAGTTTTTTTGCCTATTACAGGCCAAAACCTGGCTCACCTCAGGAATGGTTATATCAGGCACCCAGATAAGCTTTCCGCAGGCATTAATGCGAAAATACGCTGAACATACAAGCGGTTGCCTGGAAGAAGGCACAGGAACGCCCTCAGAATATGGCCTCGCTAAAGCAAGAGTGGATACCTCAGGCACTATCCGCCATCGTCGCCTCGCGCTCCTGCTTCAGCCAGCGCGCCAGCTCCGTTGCCCGCGCGCCGCCGATCCCGAGTTGCCGGCGTAGCTCGTCCCTGCTGATGGCCCGGCCGGTGCGGACCCGGTGTGCCTGGTCGGCCATCCGAGCCGCCGCCTGCAAGTCGTCCTCGGTGGCGTCCCGAGGATCGTCCGGGGTCCGGACTGCCGGTTGGCTGGTACGGACTCTCGGGCGAGGTACGGCCGCCAGTACTGGTACGGGCTCCATCCGCACGTGCGCGAACCCTGGCTGGTCCCCGTCCGCGAACCCGTCGACCTGGCTCCGCAGGACCGCCAGGTGAGCGACGAGCCCGAGCACCAGCGCCGGGATCGACCCGACCGCGAGCACGATGCCCCACGAGACCACCAGCAAGTGCGCGGCGATCAGGTGGAAGACACCGTTCCCGGCCACGGACAACAAGATGGCCGCGATGGCGTTCCAGCGGGCGAACCGCCGTGCTCGCTCCGAACCAGTCGACGCCGCCAGCCACACCCGCGTTGCCGTCATCGCGAAGGCGTCTACCGTCAGCGGCAACAGCGCCGCCAGCGGGGTCGGCCAACCCGTCACGATGGCGAGCGACCGCAGACCCGAGAACGAACTGATCGCGGCCGCTGCCGCCGACACCCCCAGTCCGAGGGTGACCCACGCGTCCCGGTGGGCCACCCCCTTCCGATGCTCAGCCATCTTCACGCAGCCTCATCCAGCCGACTTACTACCGCCACCCAATCGTGGCGCTCGACCAGAGCGCGTTCCCGGCGGCTCCGGCGCAGCTCGCGCCCAAGCTCCCTCAACGACTCGGCTCGCTCCTCAGCCATACGCATCAGGGCGGCCTTGCTCTGGTACCGGTAGACGAGCGCTATTCGTCCCAATCGAGGCATAGTGATCCCCTCCTTCCATTTCTCAGGAAAGCTAGAAATGATTTGGATTGAGCTTGTCGGGTGGTGCCTTACTGCCGGCGGAACCGTCCCAGGACTAATGCGTACACCGCGCCGAGCCCGACCAGAACTAGCAGGTATGGAAGTAGCGGTTCAGTGAGCCACCAAACCAACCGAGCCCCTACCGCCACCGCTAGACAAACAACCACGGCACTCATGACCTTGGCTGTCCAGGGACCATGTTTGTCAGCCACCGTGACCCCGGTCGGTATCGCGCCGTGCTTGCCGCTCAGCCTCGTCGTAGACAGCCTTGATGATGGCCTCAGGGAGTAGAGCGTCCTCTCTGGCCTTCAGCACGATCTCACGCGCCTTCCGGGCAGCTTCCTGGCGCAGTTCCCGCCAGTGGGCATGCTCCTTATAGGTCATGCTGCAGGGGTCGATAAAGGTTCCTTGCTTCCCGGGGATCTTCTTGGTTCCGCAGTCCGGGCAGTCGGCGTCCCAGACGCCGCTCATCGCCCGGTCCCGTACTGATAGATGACGAGGTTGGTCGTGACCGCCGCCGTATTCTCGAAGTTTCGCAGGATCAGCTCCAGGCCGGGGTTGTCCCGGGTCTGTTGCCCGATGCCGTGGTTGAGCTGTGTGGCCCGGTGGTCGGCGTACTCGGCCAGGTCGTAGGTGCCCTTGATCCGGGACTGGGCCTCGTACTGCCTCAGCTGCTCCCTGGCTTCGAGGTGGTTCACGGCGTCCTTGGCCGCTGCTTCGAGAGCCGCCCGCCTGACCATCGCCGCCTGCTCGATGCGCTCCAGTTCCTTTCTCGTCTGCCGGCTCACGGGCGCCGGGTCGTAGTCGTCTCGTCTGATGAGTTCGCTCATGGGTTCCTCCTTGCTCGATTGGGCTATCGGGCTGATGGCTGAACTGCCGTTCGCCGTCTGATCCGAGAAGAGCACACCTCCTCGCATGGCTCCAAGAAAACAAACTGGTTTGGCATGGCATTGGCACCGCTAGGCTCAATTGACAGGCCGCTGACAATCTCGTGCCAAGCCAGTGACAAGGCAAATACGTTGAACGCCCGCCCCAGATGGGGCGGGCGTATGTTCGGTTGAGTGGACGGAACTCTTCTGATCGGCGCGGTAGCCGGTCCTTGCGGATCACCGCTGTCCATACTTCCTGTCGAACAACTCGCGGTTCCATTTACCTTCGTCCAAGATGTCCGGCAGGTACCTGGAGTACAGCTTGATGTCGAGGGGTACCGTGACGTACTCCCGAATGGCCGAGAAGTCTTCAGGCTTCTGCGCGAACCAAGCGGACACAATGATCCAGGTCTGCAGGGCCATCACCTGGCTACCGGCGACTTTGCCGAGCAGGTCTATCTCATCCGCCCAATCCCGGAAGAACTCCCACAGGTCGCTCTCGCCTATCTCGCCGCCGGTCCTGCGCTCATGCGCGATGGCACCTGGCCATTCGCTTTGGATGAATTCTCGGAAGTCGCTCGCAAGGCTGTATGCGTCCATGTGCTGATCCATCTTTCAGCTCGAGAATGATCTTGGGTCAGCATATTATGGGCCAATTTGCGAAAATTACAACCATAAGCATGATTAGCCGGAACCCCAAGCGGTAGAATCCTGGCGACCGCAGTGAGGAGCCGAGGACGTGGCATCGCCTGGGTTAGACGCGACAAGCAGCCTGCGTAACGCGAGAGTTGAAGCGTTACAAATGCTGGCGAGCAGCAAGGGCATAAGGGAGACACGTCTTCAGAGGCCAGAGTATGAAGTGTTGCTGGCGCTAGCAGACCCGACCCTTCCGGCGGATCGCCGCACTCCTGACGAACGAACGAGAGCGGCGGATAGAGCGTTCCGCGCCGTGTCAGCCGGTGCGCAGCAAAGAGTACTTGCCACCAACAAGCGAGGAGTGCTTAACCCGAAAGAGGAAGAGGATGTCTGGATAGCAGCAGCGGGCGAACTGCTTGGCATAACCAGCGAAGAATCATTTGCCAAGAAATTGGGAACCGGATACAAGCGTTACAAGGAAGAATTGCAGCCCCAATGCACGACCTCATGGGCAGTCCGCAAGCTCCGTGCGTCGGAATGGGCTGGGGTCAGCACGAGGACTATGCATCGCCACGCGAAACGGGATTGGTGGCCGGCATTCCTCAAGGCGGTAGAGGGGCACCTGGCGGCGCTACGGTTAGAGGAGCCCGAGCCCGTCAGGACCGAAGAGTCGACAAGATCAGAAACGCTCCTGGCCGCCGCTGAGGTCAGCGAGCGTGATGTTCCGTCGGTCGCCCTCGACCCCCAAAGAGTCCTTGCCCTGGAACAGCTCCTCTCCGGCATGAGCTTTGAAAAAAAGGCGCAAGACGCTCTTAATGCGGCTTACACCTCATGCGAGGCCATGAATCGTAAGTATGTAACACCGCACCTCCTGTTTGCACTCTTGGAGCTACCAGGCAGCAAGGTTGCTGAGTGTTTCGAGGGGATAAGCGGTGGGTTGGTTCAGGAGTGGCAAGAGAAGTATGAGTACGTCCGAAGACTGGCACCACCGGGACGCTATCCTGATTTTCAGGAGTTTGACTGGAACAATCGGCCAGAGGTAAGGCGGGCCAAGGAGCTCGCATTGCAAGATGATCTGCAGTGCGTCAAAGAACTCCACCTGTTGCTGGGGATTATGGATAACCGGAGGTCCCGCACCCGACGCGAGCTTGGCGAGCGCCTCGGCCTAGATGGCTTTCAACGTCTGCGCGAGATCGCGCGCCAGATGCTCCATGAGGAAGAGACGCCAGGATCGGACGACTCCGATGAATGATGAGGACACGTATGGAAGACGCTCTTAACGCAGAGCGCACATCGTGCGAGGCCATGAAACGCAAGTTCCTCACACCACATGTCCTGTTTGCACTCTTGGAGCTACCAGACAGCAAGGTTACGGAGTGCTTCGAGGAGACAAGCCGCGGCTTGGCCCAGGAATGGCGAGAGCGGTATGAGTATGTCAGAGGGCCGGCATCGGAAGGATGCTATCCACGATTCGAGAAGTTTGACTGGGACGATCGGTTTGAGGTAAGACAGGCAAAGGAAATCGCTTACCACGACGGCAAGCGAAAAGTTGGAGCGCTACATTTACTGCTCGGTGTCCTAGACAAGCCCAGGTCCCGGACGCAGCGCGAGTTGGGCGAGCGGCTCGGCCCAGAGGGCCTTCGCCGTATGCGCAAGATCGCAATCAGCATGCTCCAAGAGGAAGAGACATGATGAAGACACCTATGGGAGTGCAGGCTCCTCATCTGGCGGCGGATCATGCTGGTTTTCTAGTACGGCTGGCCTGGACCCTCCGTCATTAGGCTCTACTTCGCTAGTGTCCTGAGTCGATGGATAGTTGATTAATTAATTTTGGTGCAGTATGCGGCGAGGTTGTCGAGGATCTCGTCGGCGGTCTTGGCCCAGACGAACGGCTTCGGGTCCGCGTTCCATGCTTCGATCCAGGCGGTCACGTCGGCTTCGAGGTTTTTGACGCTGCGGTGGCTGCTGCGCCGGAGCTTACGGCGGGTCAGTTCGGCGAACCACCGCTCCACGAGGTTGAGCCAACTGCCTGAGGTAGGGGTGAAATGCAGGTGGAACCGGGGATGCGCGGCCAGCCAGGTCTTGATCGCCGGGGTCTTGTGGGTGGCGTAGTTGTCGCAGATCAGATGCAGATCCAGCTCTGCCGGGTTGCTCCTGTCGATGGTCTTGAGGAACCGCAGAACTCCTGATGGCGATGGCGACGCTGGTGCTGACCGATCACGGTGCCGGTGGCCACGTCCAACGCGGCGAACAAGCTCGTCGTGCCGTACCGCACGTAGTCGTGGGTCTGCCGCTCGGGTACGGCCGGCATCATCGGCAACACGGGGCACAGGACGCTCCCTACTACAAGTGTGCCTCGGACGCCTAGTCAGCGGCGTCGACGCTTCACCCAGCGCTTGTCGCTTCGAGCCTGACGGGGGCGAGGAAGCGTTCCCGTAGTAATCCCGACGGCGATTTTGATGGCGCTAACTTTCATCATGCTGACCGTGAACTCGTCGTACCATCGGAGTGCTATCTTGACCAGTCGATCCATCGCGACCCTGTCTTGTAAAATGGACGCACATGCCAAAGCATAACAAAACAGATCGCGGTTGAACAATCCGGCTTCAATCGCGCGGTCAAACGCTGCCAACGCCTCTGGGGCGCGCGCCGGAATACCGAGAAGAGCCTGTCCTAGGCCGAAGTAAGACTCGGCCATCCAGGGCGTCAACTGGACTGCCCGCCTATACGCTTCCGCGGAACGCTCCCAGTCCCTGAGCCGAAGATAGATCATACCTAGATTATTCCAATGGTAAGGGTCCTTTGTATCAGTCTGAAGCTCCTCAAGTACCCACGCCGCCTGCCGGAAGCGTCCCATTTCCATGTAAACTGAGGCAAGAGAATGTATGGCGGACTCCGCAGTATCCTTATTGGACGTACTGGCGATCAGTCGCCGCAGGGTTCTTGCGGCTCGACGAAAGTCACCTAACGTCATGTGCGCAACAGAGCAGAGCACTTGGAGTAACTCGCGATCCTGCTTCGATGCTCCAGACTCACGCCCTGTTGTGATCGACAAGGCTTTCCGGTAGCAGCGGAGGGCCGCGGCAGGGTGGCCGGTGTTCGATAAAGCGATGCCTAGGCATTCCCAGATTTCCCAGCCACGGGTCTTCTCGCTGGTGTTGGCGCGAATGAATATGATTGTTAGATCGTATACCTCCAGCTGGATCAGCGCGGCTGCAATTTCCTTGAGCTTGGTTGGACTGGGCCCCGGATCAGGCATAAGCCAGGCGGAGTCGGGCGGGGTCCAGCCATCCTTCTCTGGCGCTAGGCGTTCGATCTCCTCGCAGACAATTCTGAAGTCCTGTGGCCGCGACGCAGGGTCTTTTGCTCGGCACTGGTGGGCCAAGGCGAGTAGGTCAGTCCGAATCTGTCTTGGTGTGTCTGTGACTGATGGGTGTGCTCGGGGTGCCGGGCTCCCGGGCTTCGGGATCTTGCCGGTTAGCATCTGTTCGAGGATGACTCCAAACGAGTACACGTCGTCCACAGCGGTAAGCGGAGCTTTCGGGTCGCGGGCCAGGGGAGAACAGTACGATCGGGTCCCCATAACAGAGTCACCGGAGAAAGTTTGTCCAGCGAAACGGGAAACCCCAAAGTCGCTGATGTACGGCACGCCACCCCGGATGAGGATGTTGGCTGGCTTGAGGTCACCGTGGACTAGGCCCGGCACAGCGTGCGCGGCTAGCGAGAGCCACTTTGCAACGGCCGACGCAAAGAAGACTGCTTGGTCGAGGGCGAGCGGCCCAGTCCGGAGTAGGTCGAGCAGACTCGCTTCGCCGCGCGGACCAGGCAGTACGCCGGGCATGACGATAAAGTGACGGCCGTCGATATAGATAATGCCGAAGATGCGAAGGATTCCTGGAGCGATGCTGGCGCAAGCCCAGAGTGCGCATTCTGCCTGAAAGGCCCTGCGGAAGGCTGGATGGAACTGGAACTTCGGCTTGAGCGACTTCAGCGCCAGCGGTGTCCGCAGCTCATCCCCGTCCCTGATACAGAGGTAGACCTCGCTCATGCCCCCACGCTTCACATCGAACACCAGGAAGTCGCCGAGTCGACCGGTGATTTCCTTGTCCGCAGGAACCTGTAGATTCGGTTCATCTGCTAGGCCAGCAGCGTCGAGACTTGTCTCCATCGCCCAGCATGAGACGAACGAGGCGGCATAGGACGGCCCGTAGGTGTCTTCGTCGTCTATCATCGTCACCCGATCGTACGCCTGGTCGAACACCTCGACGTCGCACGCTTCCAGGTAGATGGCGCTCGCCCGGTTCTCTACTTAGCTAGCGTCCCGGTACGGAGTACCGCGACGTTCGACCGCGCCAGATGGTCTACTCGCGGGTGTTGGGCGATGAGAAAACGCCCCAGCCGTGCAGCATCCGGCGGTTCGTAGATTCGACTTCCTGTCGGTACGCACGAGTGCCGAGTTAGCTCAGCCAACCGTCAATGTCTTGCCTACTCATTCAGGCTCCGCCACGCACAGCGGCGGCGCCCCCTCCCGTGGCTCCTGGCATAGCAAGACCGCCCCTTCGATATGCAGCCAGCCCCACAGGCTATGCAGCCCGACCGGCCACCCGCACCAGCGGCAAACTGAAGTCATCACGATTCGCGGCGGCCCTGACAGTTGTTGGTGCCGCTGTTCGTCCGTGCAGGCGTCTATCAGGGTGCGCAGAGCGAGCTGGTACAAGAAGCACGGTGCCTTCTGCCGGCACAGTTTGCATACGCCGTACAGATCAGGCGTGTGCTGCTGGTGCAGTTGGTACCCTCGCCGCCACCTCTCGGGATCTCGGCAGCCCCGGGGCGGCTCGGCCGGTGGGCGTGCGGGATCGAAGGGTAACGGCACGCTACCGGCTCCGCGCCAGGCCGAACCGCAGCCGCCAGACGTGGGTCAACAGCGGCGGCCGACCCGGCTTCGGCGGCACCAACAGCCCCCGCTCGGCCAGGAACACCGCCGCCTCGTTCGCCTCGTCGCAGGGCGCGGCCGTGAGGCAGACAACGCACAGGCCGCTGTCGGGACTGGCGCGGTGGGCGTCCAGTCGGCTGCGTTGCGTCTGGATCTCCGCGTGCACGCTCTCGGAGCGGTACACCGTCACACCCACGGCACCTCACCGGCCTTGGCGTGCTCGACTAGCTTGGTGATGTCCTCGTGGCTCCACTCACCTGCGAGCAAGACGTTGACACCCCAGCGGGCCAACCGGCACGGCCAACGTTCGCCGCAGTTGCGACAGACTGGGCCGCTCGGCCAGTGCTGGGCCACGTGGACGACGACCGCCTTCTGCGCCATGTCCTGGTCGAGGTGGACAGTGGCGGGGTCGACCGGATAATCGGCCAGCTCCGTGAAGCCATGCTGTTGGTTACTGCTCGCGGCGGTCGGCACGGCCGCTCGCCTCCCTCGGTCGATGTGAGGGACACCGAGACGGGCGGGGTTAACCTCGGTCTTTCGTTAGCGGTCGATCATGGCTGTTGAGGCGTTTGGTTGATCTTCTGGGTGGCCGTTCGGGGTTGTGGGCGTGGTGGCGGCCCGACGCGCTGGTCGGGGTCCTCCGTGCGGTGTTGGCGGGTCGCGGTG
>WNFU01011846.1_pt1 | contig 15876 bp, 20 predicted proteins | sample 5400121 | NCBI WGS metagenome assembly WNFU01 (sample SAMN13153360, study PRJNA577476) | soil metagenome | isolation source: 100 cm soil or saprolite under grassland replicate 1 | place: USA:California | collected 2016-06-15
GCGACGGCCCGGTTCCAGATGTCCTGACCCTTCTCGGTGCGGATGACCGTCAGGGTCCACCCGTCGCTCTGGCCCAGGCCGCCGAAGGAGATGTCCGCGTGCTCTGCGGCGAAGTCCGGGCAGAGCAGGCACCCCGGCCGGGTGAACCGGTGCGACTTCTTGAGCGAGTACGTGATCTCCTGGCCGTCCTTCGTGTAGAAGAGCAGCTTCCCCTTGACGTTCACCCGGACGATGTCCTTCAGCTTCAGGCCCAGCTCCTCCTGCGCGATCTCGACCATCAGGCCCTCGTACGTGAAGCTCTTCGAGCACAGGAGCCCGAAGGTCCAATTGATCTTCTTCGCCCACTTGTTCACGCGACGCGAAGCCATGGCGCCCGTGACGCTGGCCTGGCACGACATGCCCACCAGGGCCACCTTGGACAGGCCCATCTGGGCCGCCTTCAGCATGGCGAGCGGATTCGCGGAGTAGGTGTAGCGAGACCCCGCGGTGGCCAGCACTCCTTCCCGATCGGTGACCACGGTGGGTTCGGCGTCCCATTCGCGCTCGTCGGACAGCTTCGAGGTGCAGACCCCGTCGATCTCGCCGTTCTCCAGGCCCCAGACCAGCAGGGCCGAGACCACGCCGCCGTCCTGGCCGTGCATCAGGGCCTCCGGGTCGCTCGCCCTGGCCAGCACGATGTCGCGATACTGGCCGATGACCTCCTCCGGTTTCCGCGTCTGCCCGAACAGCAGCTGGTCGATGTCCGATTCCCAGTCGCGGAACCGGGGGCAGGCCAAGGTGCAGAGGGAGCATCCCCGATCGCCGTGCGCACACTGGTCGAGACCGTCCTCCTGGAGCTGGACGGGCTGGTAGTCCTCGTAGCCCAGGACGTGGAAGGGGCAGGCCACGATGCAGGCTGTGCATCCGGTACACAGTCCGGTCAGGACGACCTCGTGATACAGGTCGTACCACTGCGTCCGGTCAGTGGCGGGCACGACATGAAGCATAGCGCGAGCGTTTCCGTTCGCCGGAAAAGCCCTTCGGCCCGCTCGTACGTAATACGGGGGTTGGCCCTTCGCACGAGGAGGGAATATGCGAACGTCCGTCCTGAGCTTGTTCGCCGTGGTCCTGGTGCTCGCGCTGGCCGCGACGGCATGCGGGAAGGAGAACGGGACCGAGGAGGGTGGGGGGACCATCACGATCGCCGGCCAGAAAGCGAACGACCACGGAACGAAGGACGTGTCGGGGGAGTCGAGCGTGGAGCTCGAGCAGGACAACTTCTATTTCGAGCCGACTGTCCTGGCGGGGACGCCCGGCCAGAAGCTCACCATCGAGCTGTCGAATGAGGGGAGCGCACTGCACAACTTCAGCATCCCCGACCAGAGCATCGATCAGGACGTCCAGCCGGACGCCAAGGGGGAGGTCACGGTCACGTTCCCCGATTCGGGGACAGTGGTGTTCTTCTGCAAGTACCACCAGTCCCAGGGCATGGTCGGGGCGCTGGAGGCCTCCTGACCCATCGCATTGCCGGATTCCGAGCGGCTAGGCTAGCCCGGGCCGAGCACGCATTCACGTTAGGGAGAACCGGGATGAGAGACACAGTGGGTGGCGTGCGGCTGGCCGGACTGGCGCTGCCGCTCGTGCTCCTTCTGGCCGCGTGCGGGAGCTCCAGCTCCGACGGCGGAGGCGGAGGAGGCGGTGGTGGAGCAGGTGGCGGTGATGGAGGAGGGGGCCTGACCATCACCATCAAGGACTTCGCCTTCCATCCGGACACGCTCTCGGCGCCGGGCGGACAGCAGGCCACGTTGACGATCACGAACGAGGACTCGCTCACCCACAACTTCACGCTGGACGACGGCGCTGTCTCCAGGGACGTGCCGGCCGGTCAGACCGTGGAAGTCACGGTGCCTTTCCCGGCGTCGTCCACCGCGGGGTTCCACTGCAAGTTCCACCCCTCGATGACCGGGACGCTGCGTGCCGCCTGAACGCCTCTAGATGGCGAAGGACTGACCGCAGGCGCACTCGTGCGTGGCCCGCGGGTTCAGCATCTTCAGGCCACCGCCGAGCATGGCGTCGTCGAACTCCAGGATGGAACCCTCGACGATCGGCGCGCTCTTCTGATCGACCAGGACCTGCACCCCGTCCAGGTCGATGACGTGGTCGTCCTGGGCTGGGGCCTCGGCGAAGGACAGCTCGTAGGAGAAACCGGAGCACCCCCCGGCCACCACCCGGACCCGGAGGAGGGGGGCCGCCCTGCCCTCACGGTTCGCCAGGGCCCGGATCTTCCGGGCGGCCTTGGCCGTGACGGTGAGGACGGTCGCGGTGTCCCTGTCCATGGCGCCTTCAGGATACCCGTCAAAGCTGGTCAGTTGACCGCCAGCTTCTGGAAGGCCGCCTTGAGCACCTCGGGGAAGGTGGGGTAGGCATGGATGGCGTCTCCCACGACCTGGGCCGGGGTCCGCGCGGCCATCGCCGCCACCACCTCGTGGATCATGGCGCCTGCTTCTTCCCCGACCACATGGCCCCCCAAGAGCTCGCCGGTCCGCGCGTCCGCCACCAGCTTGACCAGGCCGTGGGTCCGGCCATCGATCGTTGCCCGCTCGCTGTCCTCCATGCGGACCTTGGCGATCCGAACATCGTTCCCGGCCTCCCGGGCCTGCCGCTCGGTGAGGCCCACGCTGGCCACCTCGGGATCGCAGAACGTCACCCGGGGCACGACCCGATAGTCGCGGGGCCGTGGATTGCCCAGGATGTCGTCGACGACAAGGTCGGCCTCGTACGTTGCCACGTGGGTGAACAGGAGCTCGCCGGTGGCGTCGCCGGCCGACCAGATGTGGTCGTTCGTGGTGCGCATGGTGTCGGTGAGCACCGGCTTGCCGCCGTCGTCGAGCTGGATGCCGGCCGCGTCGAGGTCGTGCGGCTCGAACCGCGCGCGCCGGCCGGCGGCCACGAGCAGCTCGGCGCTCTCGAGGACCTCCCCGGTCGACAGATGCAGCCGCCATCTCCGTCCGTGGTACTCGGCGCGGACGCAGGTGGTCCCCGGTACCAACCGAATGCCTTCCTCCTCCAGTGCGGGGACGAGTTCGGTAGCTGCGTCCTCGTCCTCATTGTGGAGGATCCTGGGAAGGACCTCGACGGCGGTCACGCTCGAGCCGAACCGAGCGTAGATCTGGGCGAACTCGATCCCGATGGCCCCCGTTCCCAGGATGGCGATCGACCGGGGGACCGACTCTGGCTTCCAGATGGCCTCCTTGTTGGTCCAGTACTGGCCCTCCTCGATCCCTTCGATCGGCGGCGTGACCGATTCGCTCCCGGTGGCCAGGACGATCCGGTCCGCCTCGATCTCGGTACCGTCGGCCAGCTCGATCCGATGCGGTCCGACCACGCGGGCCTCCTCCATGAGGACCCGGACGCCGAGCCGCTCGAAGGGCTTGGCCCCGCCGCCCGACTGCGCATCGATGATCCGCCGGGCGCGGTCCCGAACGGCCAGGAAGTCAACGTCCACGGCCGGGACGCGCACCCCGAAGCGGTCCGCTGCCCGGGCAAGTGCCGCGATCTTGGCGCTTCGGAGCATGACCTTGGTGGGAACGCAGCCGTACAGGTTGCATTCGCCCCCCAGCTTGTCCCGCTCGGCCAGGCCGACGGCGAGCCCGCCGTTTCGCCCAAGGCGGAACGCGATCTCTGAGCCCGTGGCACCGCCGCCGATCACGAAGACGCCGAACCGCTCCACCCCGTGGATTCAATCACCCGCAGGCGGTCCAGTTGCGTTGACTCGCGGTAAACACCGATCCTCGCTAGGGTACGGCCGGAGGAGTCGATGAGTCGGTCGGTCATCGGGAATGCGCTCCAAGACGTATCGGTCGGCCGCATCCTTCTCGTCGACGACGAGCCCAGGATCCTCGACTTCGTGCGCCGCGGGCTCCAGGCCGAGGGGTTCTCGGTCGATGTGGCATCCCTCGGGGAGGAGGGCCTCCGGAAGGCTGTCTCCGAGCCCTATGACCTCGTCATCCTCGACCTGGTCATGCCCGGGCTCGACGGCGCCGGGCTCCTCCGAAAGCTACTCACCCGCAAGCCTTCCCAAGCGGTCCTCATCCTCTCGGCCCTTTCCGACACGGGCACCAAGGTGGCGCTCCTGGAGCTTGGCGCCGAGGACTACCTGGCCAAGCCGTTCTCCCTCGAGGAGCTGCTGGCCAGGGTGCGAGCCCGCATCCGTGGCGTGGCCCGCCACGGCCCGACGACCATCCGAAAAGGCGACGTGGTCCTCGACCTGGTCCGCAGAGAGGTGGACTTGGGCTCGGGCCCCGTCCCGCTTGCCGATCGAGAGTTCCTGTTGTTCCAGGAGCTCCTTCGAAACGCCGGACGCACCGTCTCGAAGGAGCGCCTGCTCTCCTCCGTGTGGGGGTATCAGTTCGATCCCCGGTCAAACGTCGTGGACGTCTACGTTGGGCGGCTCCGGGCCAAGCTCGGACCCGAGATCATCACGACCGTCCGGGGAGAGGGATATCGCATCGATGCGGCTTGATCGGTTCGAGTGGCCGAAACGCGAGAACTGGGTGGACATCGCATGGGTCGCGTTCGCCCTTGCCAATCTGGCGGCCATGGCGCTCATCCCCACATGGGAGACCGTCCCGTTCCATTTCATCTGGGTCAGTCTCACGCTGCTGTATGGGTTCCGCGTGTGGCGGACGCGCCCGACGACGTGGGTGCTCGCCGCGGTGATGGCCTCGACCGCCGCCCTCATCTCGATCGACGTCGTCGAGGGGGCCCAGCCCGCGGACGAGCTCACTGAGGTCCCCCTGATGGCGGCGATGTTCGTCGCGATGGTGTGGCACGCTCGCCGTCGCCTGGCAGCGATGGAAGAGATCGAGCGGGTGTCGGGCGAGAACCTGCGGCTGCTGGAGCGTGAACGGCGGTTCGTCCAGGACGCCTCCCACGAGCTCCGCACGCCGATCACGGTCGCGCTGGGCCACGCCGAGCTCATCAATCGCGCCGCCAGGGACTCGACGGTCGCCGAGGATGCCCGCGTGATCGCGGACGAGCTGGCACGGCTCCGGCGGCTGGCAGACCGGCTGCTTCTCTTGGCCGGGCAAGAGGATCCCGACTTCCTCCGCAGGGTATCCGTCGACGTCGGCGCGATCGTGCTGGATGCATTCCATCGGTGGGCGGCGACGCCTCGGCGATGGCTCCTGGGTGAAATCGCTGAAGTTCAAGCGGATGCCGACCCGGACCGCCTGGCGGTGGCCCTCGACGCCCTCATCGAGAACGCCGTGAACCACACGCGCTCGGATGATTCCATCGAGTTGGCAGTGCGGCGAAGCGCAGCAACCGCGGTGATCTCCGTTCGCGATTCGGGAACGGGGATCTCCCGGGAGGACCTCGACCGAATCTTCCACCGCTTCGCCCGGGCGGATCCGGGGCGAAGCAGGAACACCGGCGGCTTCGGGTTGGGCCTCTCGATCGTCCGGGCCATCGTGGAGGCGCACGGTGGGTCGGTCGCGGTTCGCAGCACGCCGGGTGAGGGAAGCGTGTTCGAGATCCTGCTGTTGGCGACCCCATCCGAGCAGCTCCCCGCCGAGTTGCTCTCGCGAAAGCGGGAGCCTGCTGCCTCCGGCGAGCCCGGCCGAGGCGGGTAACCAAGAGCCGGCGTGGATGCGTGGTTGACCAGCTGGCTGCTCGATCCGCCGGTCGTCGTGGGGATCTTCGGGATCGGCCTGCTCTATGTGGAAGCCACCCGCCGGTTGAAGCGGATCGGCGGGGGGTTCCCCTTCCGACGGCAGCGCTGCTTCCTGGCCGGGCTCGCGGTCGTCTTCTTCGCCCTTCAGGGCCCGGTGGACGCCGGCGCCGGCGTGCTGCTGTCCGTGCACATGGTGCAGCACCTGCTGCTGACCATGGTCGCAGCGCCGCTCCTCGTGCTGGGGGCACCGGTGAGCCTCGCCGTGCGAGTTTCCTCACCCCGAACCCGTCGGACGATCCTCCTCCCCTTCCTGAACAGCCGGATCGCCCGGATGGTGGCCAAGCCTGCGGTCGCCTGGTCGGCATTCTTCGTCGTGTTGTGGGGATTTCACCTGACGAGCCTGTACGAGGCCGCCCTCCAGAACCGGGGTCTCCACGTTCTGGAGCACCTGGCCTACCTGGCCACGGCCGTGCTCTTCTGGTGGCCGGTGGTCGGCCTGGACCCCATCCCAGCGCGGATCTCCCACCCCGCGCGCATCCTGTACCTGTTCCTGGCGATGCCGCCGATGGCGTTCCTCGGCCTCGCCATCTACAGCTCGGGTCACCTCCTGTACCCGTACTACGCCACCGTCTCCGGCGCGACGATCGCCTCGGCGCTGGCCGATCAGCACTTGGCGGGGGCGCTCATGTGGGAGGGGGGCATGTTCGTGGTGGTCCCGGCCCTCGCGCTCGTGTTGCTCGACTGGATGCGCCGCGACGAGCGTGAGGCCGAACGAACCGAGGAGCGGGCCGCTCGGGCCGGGAAGCGGCGCGAGCCCGGAACGACGGTCAACGTGTGAGGATGGACGGGAGGCGGTCATGAGACCGAGCGATGGGAGGCGGACGGGGTGACGGGGCTGTACGACCGGTGCGTGCGGTGCGGCATCCGCGTGCCCTGGGGCCGCTCGGTGTGCCGGCAGTGCAACCCGGCCGACCTGCCGAGCCCTAGCCCCACCCAGTATCACGCCACGGTGTTCCTGTCGGTGCTGCTGACGCTGGCCGTGGTGGCCGTCGTCCTGCTGATCCGGGGCTGAACCCGGTCGACGACCCCTCGCTCAGGAGCCGTCGGCGTGCTGGTGCTGGCGGGCCACATCCCGGAACCAGCCGACTGCAGCGAGAAAGAAGAGCACCCCCCCGACGGCGAGGAGCCACCGGTTGACCACCAGCCCCAGGACGAGCATGACGGCCGCGATGGAGAACCCGAAGGGCCAGATGGTCGGGGCGACGTGGGCCTCGGCATCCGAGACCTCGCCCGGCGCGTGTCCCTCCCTCTCCGGTCGTGACGCGTCCCGGACTCGCGCCCTTGCCACCATCCCCAGGTAGAAGAACGCCACCGACCCCACGAGGAGCAGTGGCGCACCGGCCAACTCGTGGCTGGTGATGCCGTAGATGGTTCCTGTCACGACCAGGAAGGCGGCCAGCCCGAACCACACCCGCGCCGCCGTGATCACGCCTCGACCTCCACCTGCGAGTCCACGCCCTTCATCGAACCCGACGCTCCTCGGTCACCTCGGGGTAAGCAGATAGAAGACCGTGTACAGACCCACCCAGACGACATCGACGAAGTGCCAGTAGATGGCCCCCGCTTCGAGGGACTCGTGCCGGGACGGGGACAGCTGACCCGTGCGGGCCTGCGTGAACACCAGTGCCAGGAATACGACCCCGCCGAACACGTGGGCCATGTGGAGGCTGGTCATGACGTAGAAGAGGGTGCCGAAGATGCCATCCTTCAGGCCGAACCCGAGCTGCGAGTAGTCGTACAGCTGGAGCGCCAGGAACGAGGCGCCGAGCGCCAACGTGGCCGCAAGCCAGGCCTGGAGTCGCCTCGCGTGACCCTTCCGGATGGCCCGGACGCCTTGCTGCAGGACGAAGCTGCTGCTCACCAGGATGACGGTGAGGATCGTCGCGATCCCGATCTCGAGGTGGGGGATCCCCTTGGGAGGCCAGGCCGGGCTGGCCTCACGGATCGTGAAATAGGCACCGAAGAACGTGGCGAAGAACATGGCCTCGGACGCGACGAACAGGACCATCCCCAGAATGGGGCCGCTGGTGCCTCGGGCCACCCGCTCGTCGGTGACCTCGGCCGCGCTCATCCCGACCCCCGATCCGTGAGCTGCCCTTCGGCCTGCCGCAGGTCGTACACGGGCCGGTTGGAGTGGATCGGAGGAAGGACGTCGAAGTTGTGTGGTGGGGGCGGCGACGACGTCGCCCATTCGAGCGTGTTGGCCCTCCACGGGTCGGGTGGGGCGGTCCTGGGCTTCCTGAGCGTGGTGATCACGTTCGCCAGGAAGATCACCAGTGACGTGGCGATGAAGAAGGCACCGATCGTGGCCACGAGGTTCAAGAAGCTCCAGCCTCGATCGGGCGCGTAGTCGGCGATCCTCCGGGGCATCCCCCGAAGGCCCAGGATGTGCATGGGGAAGAACGTCACGTTGAACCCGATGAACTGCAACCAGAAGTGCCACTGGCCGAGCTTCCGGGAGAGCATCCTGCCGGATATCTTGGGGAACCAGTAGTACATGGCCGCCATGATCCCGAAGAGCGTGCCCCCGAACAGGACGTAATGGAGGTGCGCCACGACCCAGTAGGTGTCGTGGATGGCGAAGTCCATCGCGGGGGAGGCCGCCCACACCCCGTCGATCCCCCCGATCAGGAACAACGCGATGAACCCCAGCGCGAAGAGCATGGGCACCTCGAAGCGAAGCTTCCCCTTCCACAGGGTGCCCAGCCACACGAAGAACAACACACCGGTGGGGATCGAGATCAGCTCCGTGGTGATGCTGAAGAAGGGGAGCTCGACCGCCCCAGTGGCGAACATGTGGTGCGCCCAGACCGTGAACGAGAGCGCGGTGATCATCAGGAACGACAGGACGACGCCCCGGTAGCTGAAGATCGGCTTGCCCGAGAACACCGAGAGGATCTCGGTGACGACGCCCCAGGCCCCCAGGATCAGCATGTAGACCTCGGGATGGCCGAAGAACCAGAACACGTTCTGCCACAGGAGCGCCACGCCGCCGTGCGCGGGATCGAAGAACGAGGTGCCCAACCGGCGGTCGGCGAAGAGCATGATCAGCCCGGCCGTGAGCACGGGCGCGGCCAGGATGACCAGGAGCGAGGTGGCCAGGATGCTCCAGACGAAGACCGGCACCCGCATCATGGTCATCCCCGGGGCCCGCATCCGGAGGATGGTCACGATGAAGTTGATGGCGCCCAGGATGGATGCGGTCCCCACCAGGATCAGGCCCGCGAGCCAGAGGTCCACCCCCGTGCCGAGCTGCTCGTTCAGCGGCGCGTAGCACGTCCAGCCGCAGGCGGCGGCCCCGCCCTTGGCCACGAACCCGGACAGGATCGTCAGTCCGCCGACCGGGAGCAGCCAGAAGGACAGCGCATTGATCCGGGGGAAGGCCATGTCGAGCGCCCCGATCTGGAGGGGCACGAAGTAGTTCCCCAGCCCGGCCAGGATGGGGAAGATGACCAGGAAGATCATCAGCGTCCCGTGGATCGTGAACAGCTCGTTGTACGCATAGGCCCCGATGAGCTGCTTCCCGGGGCGGGCAAGTTCGGTCCGCATGAGCAGCGCGAGGATCCCACCCACGGCGAAGAACGAGAAGGAGTTGACCAGGTAGAGGATCCCGATCTTCTTGTGATCGGTGGTGGTCAACCAGTCCAGGAGCCGGCTCGGGCGCCAGCTCTCTGGTCGGGGCCTGGGTGACCGCCATCACGCTCCTCCTGTGGTCATCGCTACTTGACGATGAAGGCCCCGGACATGGCAGGGCCGTGGACGTCACACTGGAAGTAGTAGTGACCCGGCGGCAGCGGGTTCACGTTCAGCGTCTCGCTGTCCGGCCCCGTGATCCTCGGGGATGTGAAGTATTTCTTTTTCTCGAAGAAGCTGTCATAGATCGAGAAGTTGTGCTGGATGCCGACGTCCTGGTTCGTGATGTCGACGGTGAAGGGGGCCTTCGCCGGGACGGCGAGACAGAACTGGTTCCACGAGATGTTGTGGGCGATGAGCGAGAGCGTGGTCCCGTGCGGTTCGCACGTGATGCCCTGGGCCTTCTTGCGCTGCTGCTTGATCCAGGCCTGGTAGTCGATCGGCGCAACGACTCTCACGTCGAACGTCATCCTCGAGTGCCACAGGCCGCAGAACTCCGCGCACTGCGCGTGGAACGTGCCGAGCTGGGTGGGAGTGAACGTGAAGGTGGTCGTTCGCCCGGGGATCGCATCGCGCTTGAACAGCAGATCCGGTACGAAGAACGAGTGGATGACGTCCCTCGACACCAGCTGGATCTGCACCGGCTCGTCGACGGGAAGGACCATGACGGCAGGACGCACCAGCGTCTTCCCGGCCACGAAGATCCCCTCGTTCAGGTACAGGAAGGTCCACTCCCACTGGAACCCCTCGACCTTGATCTGGACCTGAGGGGTCTCGCGCCGTTCGACGTTCAGCAGCGTCGCCTCGCCGAACGGGAAGAGGACCGCGATGATCACCGCCGGGATGGCGAAGAAGACCCCCAGGGATCTGCCCCCCCCGACGCTTTGCGGTGCCGGCTGGTCGTCGCGTTTGCGGTACCGGAAGATGCACCAGATCAGCGCGGCCTCGACGCCGAGAACGACCGGCGCCGCGAGGATCATGATGATGACGTACAGTCGGTGGACTTCCTGGCCCTGGGGCGAGATCCCCTGCTTGGCGCAGCCCGTGAGGAGCAAGAGCGCAGACGCAGCCGCCAATCGAGCGATCCGCCTCCGTGTTACCGGCAGCGGGCTCGGTCCCATCGTCGCGTTCAGGTGACGGTGAACTGGAAGAACATGCCCTTCGCCAAGTGCGGCGGTCCGTTCGTTCCTCCGCTCACGGTGCCGGTCTCCCAGCAGGCGAAGAAGTAGTTCCCCGGGGACAGGTCGAACACGTTCGAGAGGGTCGCCCCCGTGTCCACGCCGGCGATCTCACCGAAGGCAAGGTACTGGGCCTCGCACTCGGCGCCGCCCTCGCATCCTGGAACCTTCGCGCTGTTGATGATGTCCGGCGCCGTCTTCCCCTCAGGCATCGCCTTCACGATCATCTCGTGCGTGATCGGGAACGACTCCTTGTTCGAGAAGTTGATCTGCAAGTTGCCCGATGGGATCGTCCCGGGCATCCCGTGGAACCGGAACTTCTGGGCGAAGACGTTGTAGATCGGACTGCTGGGGGTGTTCGAGGAGTTGGAGCACGCCGACCCCAAGAGCATGAGGGTGGCAATCAGGGCGCCGATCGTAAACAGGCGACCCTGTCCACGGACGGATACGGGTGATGGCTCCATCTGCATCCTCCTCATTCTCGCGCGCGCCAGCTGGCCCGACGGATCGGACCCAACCAAGGGCTACGTAATGCCGCACTCCGCGGCCGAATCAAGCGGATGACAGAACTGTCATGAAGCGGCACGGCCCACGTGCGTCCTGACCAGGGCATGCGCACGCAGGCATGACAGGAGTGTCACGTCCTCAAAGGGTTGGGCGTGCCGCCGGCGTTCGGCCCGTCCTCCTCTACGATGTGGCCGAGATGCGGACGGATCATCTGCGGTCGCTCCTCGCCGACACCCTTGATCCCGACCCTCGGTCCCACCCGCGACCGGAGGAGCACCTCGCGGCGGTGCTCGTACCGATCGTCGAAGACGTCGAGGACCAGGACCCCTGGGTAGTGTTCACCCGCCGGACTGACGAGCTCCCTCGGCACGCGGGGGAGATCTCCTTCCCCGGCGGGCTCAGCGATACGGGCGATGCCGCGCTGCGCGACACCGCGCTGCGGGAGACAGAGGAGGAGCTGGGACTGTCCCCTTCGGAGGTCGATGTCCTCGGCGCGCTTCCCCCGGTCCACACGTTCGTCTCGTCGATCCTGATCGTCCCGTTCGTCGGCATGCTTCGCCCTCGCCCCACCTTCGCGCCGAACGCGGACGAGATCGCCGAGGTCCTCCAGTACCCGCTGGTCCGGTTGGTCGACGCCGAACGCGAAGTGGAGCTTCCCCGGGGCGATCACGTCTACCGGGGGTTCGCCTACGACATGCAGGACAACACGATCTGGGGGGCAACCGCCTTCATCCTGCACAGCCTGATCGAGATCGTTCGGAAGGAGCATTCGTGAGCGACGAGGAGACCCCACAGGACGCGCCGAGCGACGCGACGCTGCGGTCGATCCTGGACGAGGCCAGGACCATCGCCGTCGTGGGGCTCTCATCGAAGCCGCACCGAGACTCCTACGGGGTAGCGCAATACCTTCAGCGTCATGGGTACCGGATCGTCCCGGTGAACCCGAACGAGACCGAGGTGCTGGGGGAGAAGGCGTACCCATCCCTCCTCGACGTGCCGACCGAAGCGCCGATCGACATCGTGGACGTCTTTCGCGCGGCACAAACAACGCCGCCGATCGCGGAGCAGGCGGTGAGGTCCGGCGCCCGCGTCCTGTGGCTCCAGGAGGGGATCGTGAACGACGAGGCTCGCCGGATCGCCGAGGAGGGCGGCCTCACGGTCGTCATGGATCTGTGCATCCGCACGACGAGGGCCCGGTTGGAGGAGGAATGACCGTGCAGAAGTGGGAGTATTTCGTGGCGCCGCTGCTCGAGCACAACCCCGGCGAGATCTTGAACACATTCGGGGAGGACGGCTGGGAGCTGGTCTCGGTGGCCCAGGTCACGACGCCGGCTGGCGGCCAGTCCCTCATCGCCTACCTGAAACGTCCGATGGGCTAGGAGCGGTCAGCGGCGGAGGATCCGGCGCCGGAGGAGGATCAGCCCGCCCATCAGGATGGCCGCGATAACCAGCCGGACGCCCGTCCCGGCCCCGCTATCGAAACCGGGGGACGTGGGGCTCCCCACCGGCACCGGGGAGCCTCGTGGAGTTCCGACCAGACGGAGGAGCGAGTCCGTCGTCGTCAGGTAGATGGTTCCGTCCGGCCCGCGGGAAACGTCGATCACGGGCCCGTCGATGCCGGGGATCCGGCCGGGCGTTCCCGCCGTTCGCCCATCGGGCGAAGGTCGGCCTCGTACAGCCCACCTCGGTAGCTCCCGAAGTACAGTTGCCGCCCGTCGGCCGAGACGGCGCAACCGGTCGGCACGATCTCTTCTGGGAAGACCAGGACGGGGTCCACGAACCGCGGCGTGCCGCCCGATCCCAGCTGATCGGGCCATCCGTAGTTCCCGCCGGCCACGATCCGATTGACCTCGTCGTCGCTGGCCGGTCCGTTCTTCGTCTCCCACAGGGCGCCGGTCACTGGGTCGAAGCACAGGCCGAACGAGTTGCGGATGCCCAGGGCGTACACGGGGTTGTCCGGCCCCAGGGGGTTGTCGTCGGGCACCGAGCCGTCCGGATCCAAGCGAAGTACCTTGCCGCCCAGGTCGTTCGGGTCCTGCGCTCGCTCGGGGTCGTGCGCCTCCCCGGTCACCGCGTACAGCTTGCCGTCGGGCCCGAAGGCCATGTCGCCGCCGTTGTGATATCCGGTCACGGCGGGGAGCAGCGTGATGAGGGGATCGACCTCTCCGGCCGTGTTCCCCTCGGCCCGGACCCGGATGATCTGGTTGGCCGAGCCACCCGCCTCCGAGTAGTACAGGTAGGCCCACGGATCTCGCTCGAAGTCCGGATCGAGGGCGATCCCCAGGAGCCCTCGCTCGGCGCTCGCCTCAACGGAGACGTGGACGAACGGCTCGGGCAGAACCCTTCCGTCGCGGATGATCCGGACGTCGCCCGTCTCCTTCTCCGTGAAGAAGATCCTGCCGGGGGCGAAGGCCATGTTCGTGGGGAATGCGAGGTCCTCGGCCACCAGCTCGATCGAAGGCTGCGCCGCGAGCTGTGGGAGGGCCGTCGCGACGAATGTGAACGCGGAGAGGACGAGGAGCGAGCCGCGGATCATGCCTCGCGAGTCTAGACATGGAATCGTGGAGGGCGGCCCCGGCGAGCCCGACCCCAGTTTCTTTTGGTAGGAGGAGGAAGATGCTCCGGATCGACCACGTCGTCTTGGCCGTGCGCGATCTCGATGCCGCCGGCACGTGCATCCTGAACGAGGTCGGTCTCGGATCATTGCCGGGAGGCCGGCACCCGGGATGGGGGACCGGGAACAGGATCGTCCCCCTGGGACACGAGTACGTGGAGCTGCTGGCGGTGCTCGATCCGATCGAGGCCGAGTCGAGTCACGTGGGAAGGTGGATCTCGAAGGTCTCCCGCTCGGGTGATCGCTTCGCGGCCTGGTGTGTCTCGACCGACGAGATCGAGGAAGTGGCGGAGCGCCTCGGCCTGGCCGTGGCAACGGGATCGCGATCACTGCCGGACGATCGAACCTTGAGGTGGCGAAGCGTCGGGTTCGACCACGCTGCCGAGCATCCCGACCTGCCGTTCTTCATCTCCTGGGACGGACCGCCCGAGCTCCATCCGGGCCGGGCTCAGGCGCAGCATCGGGTCGAACCGATTGGCATCCCCTGGATCGAGGTCGCCGGCGACTACGGGGGACTCCAGGGATGGCTGGGAGGTGGGGACGTCCCGGTCCGCGTGGTGGGCGGAGCCCCGGGGGTGCGTGCGGTCGGCATCTCGACGGACCGAGGCCAGATCGTCCTACGATGACCGGCCGCTCTATCCCGCGCTACCCGAGCGCCCGCTCGAGATCCGCGACCAGGTCATCTGGATGCTCGATCCCGATCGACAGCCGGACGAGCGTGTCGGGGACGGCGAGCGGCGAGTCGCTCACGCTCGCATGCGTCATGGGTGCCGGCATCTCGATGAGGGATTCCACCCCCCCGAGCGATTCGGCAAGGAAGAACAACTCCGTCCCCTGGACCACCCGGAGCGCTTCGTCCTTGGATCCGACCTCGAACGACACCATGCCGCCGAAGTCCTTCATCTGACGGACGGCGACCTCGAACCCGGGGTGGCCGGGGATCCCCGGGAAGTACACCTTGGTCACCCTCGGGTGCTGCGAGAGGAACTCGGCGATGCGCCGGGCGCCGCGGCAGTGCGCCTCCATGCGCAACGCGAGGGTCTTCACCCCGCGAAGCGCCAGGTAACAGTCCATGGGGCCGGGAACCGCCCCGATGGCGTTCTGCAGGAACGCGAGGCGATCGGCGAGCGCATCGTCATTCGTCACGACGGCCCCGCCGACCAGGTCCGAGTGTCCGCCCAGGTACTTCGTCACCGAGTGCACCACGACGTCGGCACCGAGCTCGAGCGGCCGCTGGAGGTACGGCGTGGCGAAGGTGTTGTCGACCACACACAGCGCGCCGCCGCCGTGCGCGAGCTCGGCGGCGGCCGCGATGTCGATCACCTTGAGCAGCGGGTTGGTCGGCGTCTCCACCCACACGACCCTCGTCTCCTCGCGCACCGCGGCGCGGAACGCGGAGAGGTCGGTCATGTCCACCACGTCGTGGGCCACGCCCCAATCGGCGAGAACGCGGGCCAGCAACCGGTACGTTCCGCCGTACACGTCGTTCGACAGCAACACGTGGTCCTCCGGCCGGAGCGTGAGGAGGAGCGTGGCCTCGGCGGCCATCCCCGATGCGAAGCAGAGTCCGTGGCGACCGCCCTCGAGCGACGCGAGCACGGTCTCCAGGGCCTCGCGCGTGGGGTTGCCGGTCCGCGCGTAGTCGAACCGCTTCGGCTTCCCCACCTCCGGCTGCGCGTACGTGGACGTCTGGTAGATCGGGACGTTCACGGCGCCGAACGCGGGCTCGGGCTCCTGCCCGGCGTGGACCGCCCTGGTCTCGAACCTCATCGCATCTCCGGAGGAACCTGCCATCCTCGCCTCCTGAGCTCCTCGACGGCGTCCTGGCCCGAGCGGGCCAGGCCCCACAACAGCGCCTTGCGTTTCGCGTCGTGCCCCGGCGCGAACTCTCTCGCCGTCGAGGACGCGCAGTCCGGATGGCCGCATCCGCACCGGGCCAGCCCGTGGAACACGAGCTGATCCTGACCGTCGGAGTCCCCGGGCTGCCGGCATCGGGGGTACGGGGGCGGGGGAAGGGTCGCCGCCGGCAGGACGATCACGCCCTCCAGCGGGTCGCCCGGCGCGAAGCACCTGCCGCCGAGCGCGTGCAGGCCGGTGAGGGCCGCCAGGGCGGCATCCACCTGGTCCGACGACCGGAGGTCCTCGGTGGCCACCCCCTGGGCCCGCAGCACACTGCGTCGCCACTCGCGCTTCGTCCGCCCGGTGGTCATGCCGCTCGGGGGGAGGCATCC
>WNFU01005399.1_pt1 | contig 15872 bp, 12 predicted proteins | sample 5400121 | NCBI WGS metagenome assembly WNFU01 (sample SAMN13153360, study PRJNA577476) | soil metagenome | isolation source: 100 cm soil or saprolite under grassland replicate 1 | place: USA:California | collected 2016-06-15
CGCCTGGAGCGAGAAGAGCGCAGCGGCCGCCGCGCCCGCGAGCTCGCTGCCGCCGGCGAGCTCTCGGCCGAGGCCGTAGACGGCAACGGCTGCCGCGACCGCGAGCAGCGCGCCGACTGCGCCGGCACCGCCGCCTCCGGACAGGGCGAGGCCCTGCGCGAAGAGCAGCTCGATCGCGAATGGGTTGAAGGCGGTCCACTGCCAGAAGACGTCGGTCACGCGGCCGGCGTCGAGCCAAAGGTCGGGGACGGCGAGGTGATACTTGAGTGCATCCGCCGACGAGGGCGGCGCCGTCGCTGCAACCAGATCGAGCACCAGCGCGAGCGCCGTCGTGCCCACCAGCGCCCACCAGAGACGACCTCTCGGAAGGACGGGTCGCCGCCACGAACGGAGTGCGACCGCTGCCCCGACGACGGCCAGCGCGACGGTGATCGCCGCCACGAACCACTGCTCGAAGACGCCGGCGCGCCCGATTAAATAGAGGCCTACGGCGACGACCGTCATTCCAAGCGCGACGCGTGTTGTCGCGCGGAGCAACGCATCCTGCGCGAGTAGCCGTTTCGGGACGACGGCACCGGCGCCGTACCAGGACAAGGCGCACACCAGCGCCGGCCCAAGGTTGATCAGCTGCGGGGTGTTCACTACGCGGCGGCCCAGGCTACCGAGGCCGTCGTTCGTCTCGGCGATACTTCCGCCGTGGCAGGACGCCGTGTGCTCATCGTGGGAATCGGCGGTCAGGACGGGTCGTACCTGACCGAATGGCTGCTCGCGCAGGGGTATGAGGTCTTCGGGCTCGTCCGGCAGTCCACGGCCGAGGTCCCCGAGCGGATCGCGCATGTCATCGACCGCATCACGCTGCTCCGCGGCGACCTGGTCGATCAGCTCTCCCTGCTCGCGGCGATCGAGCGCGCCAAGCCGGAGGAGATCTACAACTTCGCGGGCACGAGCTTCGTTCCCGAGTCCTGGCAACAGCCGGCCTTGACTGCGGAATACACGGGCATGGGCGTCGTGCGGCTGCTCGAGGCGATCCGGCTCGCGGATCCCTCGATTCGCTTCTACCAGGCGTCGACGAGCGAGATGTTCGGGCGACCCGCGTCCGCGCCGCAGAACGAGTCGACTCCTTTCGAGCCACAGAACCCGTACGCCGTCGCGAAGCTCCACGCCCATCTGATGACGGAGCGGTACCGGGAGGGTTACGGGATCTTCGCCGTCTCCGGAATCCTGTACAACCACGAGTCGCCGCGGCGGGGACTGGAGTTCGTGACGCGCAAGATCACCCACGCGGTGGCCGGAATCGCCCTCGGTCTAGAGCAGCAGGTGTCGCTCGGTGACGTCTCCGCCCAGCGCGACTGGGGCTTTGCCGGCGACTACGTGCGCGCGATGTGGCTGATGCTCCAGCAGGAGGAGCCGGGGACCTTCGTCGTCGCGACCGGCGAGCTGCACAGTGTCGAGGAAGTCGCGTCGATCGCGTTCGCGCACGTCGGCCTCGACTGGCGCGCTCACGTCGTTCGAGACGACCGCCTGCTGCGTCCCGCCGACGACCGCGCACGTCTCGTCGGAGATGCGACGCGGGCCCGGACGCAGCTCGGATGGGCGCCGACCATCGGCTTCGCCGAGCTCGTCCGGCTCATGGTCGACGCCGACCTCGCGCGGCTCGACCCCGACCGGACGCACGAGCCGCAGCTCGACTGGCGTGCGGCGCCGGCTTGGTAGCTTCCGCGCGATGAGCCTCGACCTGGCCGTCCTCGGCCAGAACGCAGGGTTCTTCGGGGGCGGCTACGAGTCGTTCGCCTCTGCCTTCTGGAACGCCGCGGGGGAGCTCGGACGCGACCCGCACCTCCTCTATCTGTCGCGCGCACGGCGCAGGGGCCGGCCGTTCCACGAGGAGCAGCCTCCTCCGTTCCGCGGGACCGCGTTCCCGTCACCCGTGCGCGAGCTCGACGGCGTCACCCAGGTGCTCGCTGCCCGGCGCATGCGCCCTCTCGTCCGGAGCGCGCGATCGGTCTGGGTAGTGGCCGCGAGCGCGCCGTACGGCGCAGCGGCACCCCGCTCCCAGCGGCCTTACGCCTGCTGGCTCGCGACCGGGTTGGAGAGCGAATGGGCGTCTCGCCGCGCGGGGCTGCCTCCGTCGCGCCGCATCGCGCTCGCGCTCAACGCCCCGGTGCTGCGCCGGCTGGAGCGCGAAGTGCTCCGTTCCGCCAGCCTCGTCTTTGCCATCTCGCCCGCGAGCCGCGACGAGCTCGCCGAGGTGTCGGGACGCGCCGATGTCGACTGGCTGCCTATCCCCGTCAGGCTCGCCGCACTCACGCCGGAAGCCGACGCAGACTGGCGCGCACGTCTCGACTCCCCCGTGATCGCCTTCGTGGGTCGCGGTGCAGACCCGCGCAAGAACGTGCGCCTGCTGCTCGACGCGTTTCCTCTCGTCCGGCGCCGCTTCCCCGCCGCGACCCTTCGCCTGATCGGCGAGCCGCCTGGCGGACCGCTGCCGGACGGCGCGGTCGCCACCGGCCCGGTCGACGACCTGGCCGCGGAGCTGCGCAGTGCATCGCTGCTCGTTCTGCCCTCCATCCAGGAAGGATTCGGGATCGTCGTCGCCGAGGCCTTCGCCGCCGGCGTGCCTGCCGTCGTGACCCCATCCGGCGGCCCGGAGCACCTCGTTCGGGGCTCGAACGGTGGCCTTGTCCTTTCCGGTTTCGACCCGGAGGAGCTCGCCAACGCAGTCTCGTCGTTGCTCGAGGACCCGGAACGCCTGATGCGGATGCGCCGGGACGCGCGCGCCTACGTCGAGCGAGAGCACACGCCGGCCAAACTGCGTGAGCGGCTCGCTCGCGCATTCGACGAGTTGGACTCCTAGGCGATGAGCGGCCGGGCTGAGGTCGCGGTCGTGATCGGCAACTACCAAGGCGCCGCAGTACTCGCCGACTGCCTCGAGAGCGCCTCGACGCAGACCCTGGCTCCGCTGGAGGTCATCGTCGTCGACGGGGGGTCGACCGACGAGAGCGTCTCGGTCGCTCGCCGCCACGGCGCGCGTGTAATCGAGACGGAGAACCGCGGCCTCGGTCATCTGTACAACCTGGGGGCGGCCGTTGCCCTCGCGGACTACGTCTTCGTGGCCAACAATGACGTCGCGCTCGCTCCGACGTGCCTCGATCGGCTGGCCGAGGCACTCGACGCAGACGATTCGCGCTTCGCCGCCGACCCGACACAGCTCGACTGGAGCGGCGAACGCGTGATCCACGCACGGACGTTGATGCGACGCGGGCCGCTCTTGCGGACGCCGGTTCCCGGTCTACTGCTCGACCCGCTCGCGCCGGCCTCCTCCGTCGTCACGACCGTTTCGGCCAATGCAGGTGCGATGCTGCTACGCCGGCGGATGCTGCTCGAACTGAGCGGATTCGACGAGTCTTTCTTCATGGATTTCGAGGATCTCGACCTCTGCTGGCGAGCGTGGATGCGAGGCTGGCCGAGCGTCTACGTGCCCACGGCGACGGTTCGGCACAAGGTCGGCGTGGCGACGAGGGCGGCGCCGGGCGTGTCGCGGCTGGCCTCGTCGCACGAGAACATTCTCCGCTTTGCATTGAAGTGCCTTCCCGCGTCCGTGGCCGCTCGGGCGGTTGCCGGCGAGCTTGCCCGCCTCCCGGTACATCGAGCGGCGCTCCGGCGTGCGCTGCCGCGCGTCGCCCGCGATCTACCACGTCTGTTGCGGCAGCGCCGCGCTCTCCGGCCCTCCCGCGACCTCTTCGATCGGCTGCTCGCACTCGGATCGAGCTGACCCGAGGGGCGCGAGACGAGCGACTAGGCTCTTTTCGCGGTGACACCCGGGCAGCTCATCGTCCGCGCCGGCGACGTAAGCGGTCGCGTCGTCGGTCCGGTGCTACGGGCGCGCGACCGGTTCCGCGGCCATTCAGGGCGGCTCCATTTCGGGTGCGGTGGCGTTCTTCTCCCGGGCTGGACGAACATCGATTACGCCCCTTTTGGCCAACAGCTCGTCGCCTGGTCACTGCCAGACCGCTACCTCGACCTTGCTCGACGGCTCCCCTACGGCAGCGGGAGCGCCACGCACGCGTACAGCAACAACTTTCTCGAGCACCTACGGCGCGACGACGCGTTACGCCACCTACGCGAGTGCTTCCGGGTTCTCCGTCCGGGTGGGAGGTTGCGGGTCGTAACGCCGGATGCGGAGTACTACGCCCGTGCGTATCTCGCCCGCGATCCGCTCATTGCCGATCGCGCACAGAGCCCGTACTGGCCGGAGTGGATCGTCGATCCGCTCGACGTGCTCAACACGATCATGCGCGGGAGCTCCGAACGCGGCTGGATACACGAATGGCTGTGGGACGCGCCGTTGCTGGCTCGGACACTGACGAGCATAGGGTTCACAGACGCGCAACGGATGCCGCTCGACGAATCGCACGACCCTCTGCTCACCGCTCTCGACGGCAATCCACCCGGCTGCTTCGCGGTCGAAGCCGTCCGCTAGGACCCCGGAACGGGCTACGAGCGGTAGTGGCCCAGGACTTTCGCGACCGCTTCGAGCACGTCGTCGGCGTCCGCGTCGCTCATTCCCGGCGACAGCGGCAGGGTCAGCACGCGTTCGCCGGCCCGAGACGCATTCGGCAGCTCGTCGGCGTCGAGGCCGAAGCGGTCGACGTAGTACGGCTCGAGGTGGAGCGCCCGGTAGTGAATCGCGGCACCGATGTTCTCGGCGCGCAGGGCGGCGACGATCGAGTCGCGAGGGACGGTAAACGAGTAGGGGTCGAGGAGCAGCAGGTAGAGGTGGAGCGCGTGGCGCACCTCGTGCCCGGGCAGCGATCGCGGCTGGAGTCGGACGCCCGGGAGCGCCCCGAGGGCGGCGTCGTATCGCGAAGCCAGCTCATCCCGGCGCCGCTGGTGGAGCTCCAGCTTGGCGAGCTGGTGGATCCCGATCGCGGCCTGGAGATCGGTGAGGTTGTACTTGAACCCGAGCGCGTACAGCTCGCTCCGCAGGAACGTGTGCGTCGCGTAGCGACGCCAGGCGTCCGTCGAGAGCCCGTGCAGCCGTAGCATCCGCAGGCGCTCGGCGAGATCGCCGTCTCGCAGCGTCACCATCCCGCCCTCGCCGGTCGTCAAGTTCTTGTTCGGGTAGAAGCTGAAGCAGCACAGCGACGCGAACGAGCCGACCGGCCTCCCGTCCAGCTTCGCGGCGATCGCGTGCGCGGCGTCCTCGATTACGGCGAGTCCGTTCGCGCGCGCGAACGCGAGCACGGCGTCCATGTCGCAGGGCAGGCCGCCGAAGTGGACGGGGATGATGGCCCGGGTGCGCTCGGTCAGCCGCCGCTCGCCGTCGGCGAGGTCGATGAGAAGCGTCTTCGGATCCGAGTCGCAGAAGACTGGGATGCCGCCCGCGTGCTCGACGGCCGTCGCCGACGCCGCGAAGGTCAGCGCCGGCACGAGCACCTCGTCGCCCGGTCGAATGCCGGTGACGACGAGCGACAGGTGGAGTGCGGCGGTGCACGACGACACGGCGACGCCGAACGGCGCGCCGACGTACTCGGCGAGGTTGTGCTCGAAGCGCTCGACGCGCTGCCCCTGGCCGATCCAGCCCGAACGCAGAGTCTCGACGACCTCGGCGATCTCCTCCTCGCCGATCGCGGGCACACCGAACGGCAGGAGCTCCTCGCGGACGGGAGTACCACCGTCGATCGCGAGCCGCGCCGTCACGAGACCTCGTCGAGCCAGAGGTGCAGCACCGCCTCGACGCTCCGCACGCGAAACCCCGCGCCCTCGAAGAGCCGCAGCGCGGGGACGTTGCCCGCCTGCGTGCTGACGCGCGCCGACGTCGCGCCGGCCGCTGCGAGCGCGCTGTCGAGCAGCGCGCGGCCGAGGCCGCGTCCAGCGGAAGCTGCATCGACGAAGACCAGGAGGATGTGCGCCTCCGCCCCGGGGATCACGCCGACGAGCCCGCTGCCCTGTCCGTCCGGCACGGCGACGACGCCCTCCTCTAGGCACCGACGCGCCCAGATCCGGTACATCTCGCGAACGCGCTCGACGGGAATGCGCGGGTCGTTCGCGAAGCGGCTCCACGAGGACAGCGCGACGGCGGCGCGCTCCACGCCCTCTCGGTCGGCCACGGTCGCGATGCGGGCACGTGCGTCGGTAGCGGGCGCGAGCTCGCCGGCATCGAGTTCGGTGCGGATGTCGACGAGGCGCCCGCCGCGGCGGACGGCTGCCGTAACCGCATCGACCCTCGCTCCGGGTGCGGTGAGGTAGACGAGGTCGAACCCTTCCGAGCGCGCCTCCTCGAGGACCGAGTCGAGTTCGGCGACCTCGATGTCGGCCCGGGCGATCGACACTCCGAAGAAGTCGCTGTCCCACGCGAGCGGCGTCACTCGGGCAATGCTCTCAACCGGTCGAGCAGCGCGTCGAATGAATGGTCGCGCGCGATCGCGATCCGCGCCTCTGCGTTCTCGCCTCTGTGCTCGAGAACGGCGCGCGTGCGGTCGACGAACGACTCGCGCGATCCGATCGATGCGACGTCGCCGAACGGCCGGAGTGTCGGGATGTCGGTCGAGACGACGGGCTTGCCGAGAGCCAGGTACTCGTAGAACTTCGCCGGGTTCGCGTTGTGATTGAACTCGGAATCCGTGTACGGGATCACTGCCACGTCGAACGCCTCGATCAGGCGGGGAACGCGCTCGGGCGGCTGCGGGCCGATCAGGACGACGTTCGGCGTGCCCGCCAGCTCGCGCCGCTGCGCCTCCGCGACCGGCCCGACGACGACGACCGTCGCCGCAGCGCCGAGACTGCGCGCGACGTCGGCGACGAGCGCCGTGTCGACACGGTCGTTGACGAAGCCGCTGTAACCGACGATCGGGCGCCGCAGGTCCGGGAGCTCTGCGGCGCCCTGACCGAGCGCTGCGTGGTAGCGGTCGAAGTCGCAGGCGACCGGGACGAAATGCACGCGGTCGCCGTAGCGCGCGCGCTGCCGCTCGTAGACGGGCGTCGAGACGCACAGGATCGCGCCGACGCGTCGGAGCAGCTCCTCCTCGCCCGGCATCACCACCTCGTCGCCCGTCCAGTAGACGGAGCGAGCCTGTGGGAATCGGTCGAGGAGGGCGAGCTCATACGGGCTGTACGTCCAGACGAGATCGGGCTCGAACTGTTCGGAGCGCGCCCACCGCTGCACCTGAGCGGCGGTCAGCCGTGCTGCTGCACGCCGAAGCCACTCCGTCCGCTGCGCCGGAACCCCGGCCACCCGGAGCACACGCACTCCGTCCTTGCGGTCGGCCTGCGGGCCCGTCAGCAGCGACACGTCGCGCCTCCGCAGCCGGGCGAGCGAACGCGGCGAGTCGACGTAGATCACGTCTGCCACGCGGCCGAGTGCGCCGGCGAGCATCTGGTAGAAGGTCCAGCCGACGGCCCAGCCGTGGTTCGTCGACGCGTAGAGGATGCGGCTGCCGTCGACTCTCATCGAACGCGCAGGCGGATCGTCACCGAGTCCTGATCCAAAAGCCGCGGAGGTACGGACCACGTCGTGAAGCGCGCGCCGCGAGCTCTGCCGCACCCACGGCGACGAGCGCTGCAATGCGCCGGAGCGGACGGCGAGCGTGAACAGCTCGGAGCGCCACGGCGAACGTGCGCTCGTCGTACGCGTGCAGCGTGCGCGTCTCGAACCCTCGGCGCTCGAGGCAATCTCGGAGCGAGCGAGGCGAGAAGACGAACGTGTGCAGCGAGTCCGTCGCGATCCGCGGCACGCGCCCGGAAAGGTGTCGCACCGCGCGAACCACGGTATTCGCCGGGTGAGCGTAGCTCTCCGTGCCGATTACCAGTAGTCCGCCGGGGACAAGCGCCCGCCGCAGCTTCGCGACGAACGCGTCCAGGTCGAAGACGTGCTCGATGACGTGCCAGGCCACGACGATGTCGTAGGACTCGTCGCCGAGCGCAACGCTCTCGAGCGTTCCTTCCTGGAGGCTCTCGAGGCCGTATCGGTCGCGGGCGAACGCGACACCGTGTGCGGCGGGCTCGATGCCCGCCACGTCGTAGCCGGCGGACCGCGCCTCGACGAGGATCGACCCAGTGCCGCTGCCGACGTCGAGCAGGCGTCCAGTCGGCACGATGCGCCTGATCTCCTCCAGCAGCGCGCGCGCGCGCACGCGTCGTTGCTCCTCCTCGCCGGCGTCGATCATGCTGGGTGACCACAACGCGTACCGGCGATAGACGTCGGCGAGTGCCTCGGCGGACAGTCGGGGGGTCGCGAACACGAGGCCGCACGTGCGACACAGCACCTGGAGCGGATGCACGATGTCGGGATCGTCGAGCGCGGCGCCGTAGACCGCGAGGTGAGTCCCGTCGCAGTTGTCGCAGCGGCGGACGAGCTCGTACGGGCGGGCGCCGGTGGCGGTCACGCGCGCGCGAATCTCCGCAGCGCTGACGCTGCGAGCCGAGGACTGACGCTTCGCAGCGCGTCGACATCGTCCGGGCCGAACGGCCTGATGACCGCCGCGGCGGCGATGCCCGCACCGATTCCGAGGGACGCGGAGAGTGCGAGCTGCACCCCGCCGTGGGGATGTATGAGCAGCGCGGGAAGGGCGACGACGACGCTCGCCGCGGCGGCCCACAGCGCGAACGGCACCGGGTACACGAACCGAATCGCTCGACGCGCGACGATCAACTCAGCGGCCGATGTGGCGATCGTGGCGCTCCCGATCGCGACGACGGCGCCGACCGCCTCGTAGCGCCAGATGAGGACCGCGGCGAGCGCAAACGCGAAAGGCGTCGTCAGCAGGCGGATGCGGACGAGTACGTTCTGGCGGTCGAGCGCCCAGAGCGCGCCGACGCTCGGCGGCCCGGCGAGGAACGCTCCCGCCAGCCCGAAGGCCGCAACGATCGCGAGTAGCTTCGCCGCCGGCTCGTAGGCGTCTCCGAACAGAAGGTCGACGAGCGGCGTCGCGAGCACGAGCAGCAGCACGTTCAGCGGTGCCGTGACGAGCAGCCAGAGCCTCGAGAAGAGTCGCCACGCCCGAGCGAGGCCGACCACCCCGTCGCGATGGTGCACGGCGCCGAACGTCGGGACGATCACCGAGGCCCACCCGGTAAGCAGCAGAATCTGCGCGCGCCCAACCACTGCGACGGCGGCGACGTAGAACGCCACCTCCGTCGAGTCTTGCGTGATCGCTCCGATCAGCACGACGTACATCTGCGTACTCACGGCGAGTGTCGCCACGCCGATCAGCCACACGTTGCGGGTGAAGCCGAAGACGAAGCGGAGCTCGTCCCGGTCAGGCCGCTGCGGGCGGCCTGTCGCCCGCAGGCCGGCGGCGAGTCCGGCCAATCCGGTCAGATAGCCGGCCGACACGACTATGAGCGTCGATCCCACGGAAACGAGATCGAGCACGACGACCGCCGACAGCCCCGCCAGCGTGACGATGTTCCCGGCCGTGCGCCACAAGGTGACGCGACGAAAGTCGAGCGAGGCCTGGTAGTAGGCGGCGACACTGGCCGAGAGATCCTGAGCTATCCAGTAACCGGCGGCGGCCACCAGGACCTTGACCGGCACCGGGGCCAGACCGAGATCGGTGCGAACGACACCCCACAGCGACACCATGACCGTCGCGACGACCACGATCACGACGAGCCGAACGAGCGCGACCGCAGCGAACAGGTAGAGCCGCGCACGCGCGTTGGCGAAACGCGGCAGGACCGCGCCGAGCGACTCGACGCTGACGACCGGAATCAGGACGCTCGCCGTCCCGGCGAGGTTCGTCAGGAGCGAGTAGAGCCCGAAGCCTTGCGGCTTCAGCGCCCGGACGGCGATGACCGCGATTGCGGTCGTGAGCACGATCTCGAGCACCTTCCCTGCCTGTCCCCACACCATCGCGAAGCCGGCGCGGCGCGCGAGGCCGGGTTCGATGACCACGTCGAGGCGCTCAGCCATTCCGCTCCTCGGGCTCCAGTACGGCCGTCACGACGGTCGCAGCGGGTACCTCCGGCTCCAGCTCCGCCCGTCCCGGCAGCATGCGGGCCCGATAGCCGACACGCTCGACGGCGGCGAGGACAGCCCGACGGCTCTCGGCCGAGACCTCGCAGAACACGATCGGCCGGTCGCACTCGAGCGTCCTCCGCATGCCCTCGAGAATCGCGCCCTCCGCGCCCTCCGCATCGATCTTCACGACGTCGACGGGTCCATCGACGACATCGTCGAAGCGCCGCGTCTCGACGCGTGCGACCGGTGTTGCGGGAGGCCACCGGGCCCGGTCCAGCGACGACAGCCCGCCCGCCAGCGACAACTCGGCGACGCCCGCGCGATCGGAGAGCGCCACCTCGTGGATCTCGATCTGCGCGGCGTTGCGCGCGATCGTCTCCGCCAGGATCGCCGCCATTTGCGGATTCGGCTCGATCGCGACGACGTGCGCCGCCGGGTTCACCTTTGCAGCGAGGAGCGAGTAGAAGCCGAAGTTGGCGCCGACGTCGACGACGGTGCGCGCGGCGCAAGCCGCGGCGAGGAAGGCGGACGCCAGGTCGGCCTCGATCGCGCTTGGCCCCGCCCAGTAGAGGTACGGAGCAGAAGGCGCGTGAACGACGCCGCGGATCCCGTCGGCCAACTCGACTTCGGCGAAGCCCGCACGGATCGGGAACCGCACCGCGCGGGCGAACACGCGGCGCTGACCGATCTCAACGTCGGATCGACCGACGAGGAGTCGGCGCACGACGAAGCCGCCGACGGCATTGACCCCCCTCGTGGCTGCGATTCGCGTGGCGAAACGCATCGGTCCATCCTACGGAGCACGCGCGTACGATCACACGCCGTGAGGGTTGCCGTCGTCGCGGACTCGGGCGCTGGGGCGTCGGGCATGGCCGATTACGCATGCGAGCTCGAGGAGGAGCTTCGACGGCGAGGGTTCGAAACGGGAGTGGGGGCTGCGGACGTCGCGATTCTCAGCACCGCGCCCTACGCGCTCGGCGTGTACACGGGATGGCTGCGCGTCGTCGCTCAGGCTGCGCGGCTGCGGCGTAGAACGCGCCGGATCGTCGTCGTGCGCCACGAGGTGTTCGAGCGTCCCGACGACCGCCTGCGGATGCGCGTCTTCGAGGTACTCCAGCGCTGGAGCGCGAGGCGGCTCGAGCAGTGGGCTGCGGCCACCGTAGTCGCGGACGGCGCCCGTGCCGACCGGCTGCGCCGGCTCGTCCCGGCCGCACGGCCACCCGAGATCGTCGCCGTCGGACCGAATCTCCCGGTGCCACGCGATCGCGCCGTCCGCGACGACTCGGATGTCGTGCTCGTCGTCGGCCTCCTCCACGCTGACCGCGACTTCGAGACGCTCGTCGAGGCGTTCCCGCAGCTCCTCGAGCGCCGCCCGGCGGCGCGACTCATCCTCGCCGGTGCCCTCTCCGGCAACGACCGGCGCCTCGCCGCGCTCGAGAGGCGCGCACGCGAGCTCGGCGTGCCGGTGACACGGACCGGCCGCCTACCGGCGGAGGAGCTCGCGCGCTGCTTCGCCGGCGCGGGCACCTTCTTCAGCGGGTATACGCGGTTGCTCTCCTTTGGGAGCGGGACGCTCGCGGCGGCGCTGGCGTACGCGCTCCCCGTCGTCGTGTACGACTCGGCGACGCTCGGCCCCGGGCTCGCCGCCGGTGAGACGGTGCTGACGGCACCGCGAACGGCCGAAGGCGTAGCTGCGGCGCTCGAGCTCGCGCTCGGCGAGGACGGGCGGAGGGTGGGCTCCGCGGGCCGGCGGCTCTACGAGTCGGAGCTGTCGTGGGAGACGATCGCCACGCGGTTCGACGAGCTGCTGCGCCGCGTCACGGCGCAGGCGTAGGAGGACGCGCAGCCTACGAGCACGTACACGAGGATCGCGACGACGGGGAAGTCCAGCGCGAATGTCAGCAGATACCAGAGCGGAAGGATCAGCGTCGCGCCCGTCGCCGAGACAGCGAGCATCCGGCGCCAGCCCTCCGAGCGGAAAACGCCGAGGACGCTCACCACCGCCAGCGCGAGCGCGAACCACACGAAGGCAGCGAGCCCGAAGAGGCCGAGCTCCCACGCCGTCTTCGTGTACATCCCTTCGCCGTGGAGGATGCTTTCGCCGCTGCCGCCGGCGCCGTACCCGGAGCCGAGCGTCATCGTCCCCGTGCCGCGGCCGACCAGCCGCTGTTCCGAGATGAGCTCGAACTGCGGCTTAATCCGGTCGCTCCAGAGGCTGACCTCGCCACCTGCCTTGTTGAAGTCTGCGGCGCGGCGGAGGAAGCCGCTCCCGGGCGCTGCGTCGTGGTCAGAACCGCCTCCGTGGGCGCGCTCCGAGTCCTGGCGGTCCACCCAGCGAACGGCATCCGCCGCCCGCTCCTGGGTCCAGGGCACCCCCCACAGCGCGAGGACGAGCCCGGCGGCGAAAGCAGCAGGGATCGCCGCGGCTGTCACGACGCGGCGTCGCACGATCAGCACCAAGGCGGCGAGCATGGAGACGAGGAGCACGCTCCCGAGGAGCGAACGTGCGCTTGCGTACACGACCCCGCACGCGACCAGACCGACGACAGCGAGCCCTGCCGCCCACCAGCGTCCGCGGCGGTGCGCCATCAGCACGCCAAGCGCGACCACCACGGTCAGAAACAGCCACGCGGCCATCACGCCGGTTTGCATGAACGTCCCGGCCGGCCTGATGTACGCAACACCCTGCACCGTGATCAGTCCTTGCTGTGCGCCCGAGACGAGCTTGTTGAGGACGCTGTCGCCGGACCGCGCCTGCACGACGGAGAACACGGCATTCCCGGCGCCGAGGGTGAGGACGAGGCCGACGAGCGTGTAGGCACGGCGGCGCGTGTCGACGATCGCCGGCGCCGCCCACAGCAGCGGGACGTAGATCGTGTACGAGCGCAGGCCGACGATCGCGTTCGACCCGCTGCCGCTGCGCGCGACGTGGACGAGGGCGAGCGCGAGCAGCAGGCCGAGCGGCGCGAGGAGCCACCACGGACGCCGCCACTCGTCGCGCCTGAGCCGCGGCAGGATCGCCGCATACAGGCCGAGCGCGAGGAAGTCCTTCGCCAGGAACACCGTGAGGCCGTTCACGACCCACCTGCGGATCGCGCCTTCGAGCACCACGAGCGCGATCAGCGCGAAGAGCGCCCAGACGGGCCGCGCAAGCCCGAAGAGGAACAGCGACGCGAGAACGGCGCCCGCGGCCGCCGATGCGACGACACCGGAGGGCGCGGGGAGAAGCGTCGTGGACGGCGCCGCGACGGGTGCGGCGAACGCGAGCAGGAGCCCGACAACGGCGAGCGATAGCTGCGCGCGGTCGCGGGTCACGCGCGCGCCTCCGGCGGCCGAGGCGCGGCGCGGGCGGCGACTGCGATCCCGGCGAAGGTCCAGAAGAGGATGCCGACGATCGGGACGTCGAGCATGAAAGCGATCAGATACCAGACCGGCAGGATCGCGGCCGCCCCGGCGCCGACGAGCGCGACCGCACGCTGCCACCCGTCACTACGGAGGACCCCCATGACGCACGCTGCGAGCAGCGCCACGCTCGCCCACAGGAACAGCGCCAGTCCCGGGAGCCCGAGCTCGTACGCCACCTTCGAGTACTGCCCTTCGCCGGGGAATGTCGCTTCCTCCGAGGCATAGCCCGTTCCGAGCGTCATCGCTCCCGTCCCATGGCCGACGAGCCCCTGGTCGCCGATCAGGTCGAGCTGCGGGCGGACCCGCCGGTCGATCAGGCCTCCGCCCTTGTCGCCGGCCTTGTTGATATCGGCAGCGCGGCCCAGGTAGCCGCTGCTTCCCGCACCCGTCGACGCTCCCGCCAGCGGCAGCACGAGAAAGACGCCGATCATTCCGGCGCCGAATGCCGCGCCGACCGCCAGGAGGCTGCGGATCCGGCGCCGCCAGATGAGCGCGACGGCCAGCGCAGCGGAAGTGACCACGAGGCTCCCGAGGACCGCACGCGCGCTCGAGTAGACGACGCCCCAAGCCAGAAAGCCCGCCCCGGCAATCGCCAGCCAGTACAGGCGGCCGGTCCGCGCCCAGACGATCGACGAGAACGCCGCGAGCATAAAGAAGAGCAGGAAGCCGGAGAACGAGCCGACCTGCATGAACGACCCCGCCGGGCGGATGTAGTTCCGGTCGTTGACGGTCACGATCGCAGGTTTCGCGCCCGAGACGAGCTTGTTGAGCACCCCGGGTCCTGCGATCGCCTGCACGAACGCGAGCGCGCTCTCGAGTGCGCCTGCCGCGAGCACGACGACGAGCAGCCATGCGCCGCGCGCGCGCGTGGTGATGATTGCCGGCGCCACCCAGAGGAGCGGGACGTACACGATGTACGAGCGGAGCCCGATCACCGCCTCGCGTGCCGATTCTGCGCCGCCGGCGGACACGGCGGCGAGGATGACGAGCCCCGCCAGCGGCGCAAGGAGCCACCACGGGCGTCTCCATCCTCCGCGCCCAAGCCGCGGCAGGACGGCCGCGTAAATGCCGAGCGCGAGGAAGTCCTTCAGCAGGAAGATGCTGAGGTCGTTGACGATCCAGCGACGCACGGCGCCCTCTGCGATCGCGACCACGATCAGGGCGTAGAGCGCCTTGACCGGCCTCCGGTATCCGGCGACGAACGCCACGAAGAGCGCGGCGGCGGCGAGAATCGAGCTGCCGAGCCCGTCGGCCGAGGGAAGTGTTTCGGACGTCGGTGCGGCCAGCGGCGCCGCAATGGCGAGCGCGAGCCCACCCGCGAGGAATAGCGCTCCGCCCTGGAAGATCCGCCCTGCGAACCCGTCCCCGAGCGGAGAGGCGAGCGGGGCGAACAGCGCCGGCTCATCTGCCACAGAGGGGACTTGCACCGCGGCGTGCCGGCGCAGCAGCCGTTCGTAGACCCTCTCGATCCGCCGCGCGTTCACCTCGGGCGAGAATTCCTGCTCGGCGTGCTCGCGCGCCGCCCGGCCCAGCACCGCGGCACGTGCCGGGCTCTCGAGGAGCGTCGTGACGGCGCCGGCGAGGAGCTGCGGATCTGAGCTGTTCACGAGCAGCCCTGTCTCGCCCGGCCTGATGATTCCGCCACCGTCGGCCGAGCCGGACGCCACCACAGGCACACCGGTGGCCGCCGCCTCGATAACGGGTCGGCCGAGCTCCGGCCCGCGCGACGGTGCGACGACGATGTCGCTCGCCCGGTACAGCCGCTCCGGCTCACGCGTGAACGGCATGAACCTCACCACGCCTTCGAGCCCCCGCTCTGCCACGAGCTCCCGCGCCCGGGACTCGTAGTCCGGCGCGAGATCGAGCAGCTCGAGCAGGCGCCCGGTCGGCGTGCGAAAGAACTCGCGCTTGCGCACGCCGCCGCCGACGATGAGGAACGTCGCAGTTGGAGCCCGCTCGTGCACGGTCGCGGCGGCCTCGATGAACTCGTTGAACCCCTTCGCCGGGTAGAGGAATCCGAAGTACGAGACGACCGGCCTACCGGGGTCGAGGCCGGCGGCGGCGCGAGCCTCGGTGGCGTCGCCCGGCGCGAACACGCCGAGGTCGATCGCATTCGGGACGATCTCGGCATCCACGGCAAAGACGCGCGCGACGTCGCGGTTGATCGCGACGACCACGTCGGCATACCGGCGAATTGCCCGGCGGAGGAGGCGCGAGCGCGAGTCGATGCCGTCGCCCGGCAGCGCCGAACGGAGGTGCCAGACGACCGGGATGCGCGCCCGCCATGCGAGCCAGGCAGCTGCCACGGGGGGCGAGTCATTCACGTGGACGAGGTCGAACCCGCCGCGCTTCGCGAGACGGCTGAATCGCCAGAGATGCCCCGGTAGACGTAGGAGCTCGCGCACGAGCAAGGCCCACCGCCGGCCGCGATAGACGCTTGCCCAGATGTGCGTGAACCCGGCGACGCGGCCGGTGTGCACGGTCGCGCCGGCGCTTCGGAAGAGAT
>WNFU01010757.1_pt1 | contig 15871 bp, 15 predicted proteins | sample 5400121 | NCBI WGS metagenome assembly WNFU01 (sample SAMN13153360, study PRJNA577476) | soil metagenome | isolation source: 100 cm soil or saprolite under grassland replicate 1 | place: USA:California | collected 2016-06-15
CTACGGTTCGGGCTCGGAGGGATTGGGTGCGGCGTCCCGGCTCTACTGCGGGCTCTTGGACCCAGTCCCTGTCGGACTGCCGCACCCCGGCCACCACCGAATCGCTTCGGCTGCAACACATCTCCAAACATACAAGTCCTTTGGCAAGTAGAAGTCGCAGCGTGCGCAGGCCATGCGATGCGGGCATTGCTCGAAGAAGCTGTACGTGCAAAAGCCATGGCCAAGATCGAAGTACTGCCAGGGCGCTCCACTCGCAACAGCGCCACTCTGAACAACCTCGCGGTCGATGAGCACCTCCACGCTGCGTACGTTGCGGGCGAAGTAGCCGGCGTCGCGGTAAGCCTTTGCCAATGTCGTCGGCGTGATGCGCGCGTAGTGCTGAGTCGTCTCCGGCGAGCGATGCCCCAACCAGGCCTGCAACTCGAACAGCGTCATTGGTTCTTTGGCGTTGTACAACTGGCTCGCGATCGTGGCGCGCGCCCGATGACTCGTAATTCGACCGCGCGAGTCTTCGAGCGGCAGGCCTGCCTTGCGGCAGGGGATCGGTATCAGCGTGTCATTAATCGTTCGCAGCGGCCGTCCCGCCGCCCAATGCTCCAACACCTCGACCACGTTCGCCACCTGCAGGCTCCTTCGACCCATGGTCACCTCACTTGACGAGAAGTGACTCCATGGTTCCAGGCGTGCCCGCGGTCCCCCGCGGGTGGGCGAATTAGCTGAACATCAGGTGGGTGAATTTCCTGAACATTTCAGCCTCAGCCTGGGTGAATTAATTGAACGCCGACACTTTGATGAGCGGAATCAGGAGGTGGTCGTTGAAATCATGCCAAAGCGCATCTTGAGTCACTCGTCGGGCAACAGCGAGCAACGAGTTCTGAAAAGTGGTCCCGGACCCTTCGTTCCGTTTGCTCGGCGGTGGCCCTGGCTTCGTCCAGCCGCGCGTGAGCGGCTTCCGAGATCTTAAACCGTGCGGAGCGGGCTTCGACGAGATCACCAGCCGCGACCAGCGCTTCGAGTGTTTCCAAGGTCTTCTGTCTGGGCAACTCGACCGCGAATCGCTTCCGTAGATATGCCCGGATCTCGTCCGAGTGTGGGGTCCCTGTCAGTCAGCCAGATGCCCGCAAGAACGATACGTTGAAAGAGCGGCATCCCACCAGCCGTCCTTGTGCAACTCAACGTGGTGGGTGAGGGACACGAGTTCGATTGGAAGTGTCTGAATGTGAGTCACAAAGCTGCGCCCGGCACGGTCGAATTAACGAACATGCATTCTACAACATTCTGCGGCCTGCAGCCGGTACGGACGTAAGGGATGACGAGACCCAGACCGGCCATGCAATAGCCCAGCAAGTGGCCTGCGGCCCCTCGCCTGTCAACCGCGCTTCGCGCGGTCCTTCACTCCGCTCGTTCCTCGCTCCGTTGCGGCCCTAGCGGGTGACACGCTCACCCCGCTGCCCTGCGGGAGTTGTGGATGTTTGCTTGCAAACATCCTTTTTCCACTAACGGGAAAGTGCGCTTCAACACGCGGCGTGTGTCGCACCATCAGCGTGAGCGGAGGCAACACGTAATGATCAACATGTAGCGTACGCAAATGCCTATGCTGGAATAATTCCCGCAGCCTAGGGAACGTTTGTTCTATAATCTATCCACTGCACTCATGGCCGAATCGAAACAAAGAACCTCCTGAGAGGCCTAAACGAGGAGCGGAAGACGGGATTCGAACCCGCGACCCTCTACTTGGCAAGCAGATGCGCTACCACTGCGCCACTTCCGCAACAGGAGACCCCCAATGATACCTAACCCGACGAGCAAGGGCAAAACTAGCGAGGCGGTCATCCTGGCAGCGCTCGTGAGGCTGGGCAAATCGGTGCTCATCCCATGGGGCGAGGAACGCTACGACCTGGCACTTGATGAGGACGGCAGGCTGGTGCGCATCCAGTGCAAGACTGGCCACATTCGGGATGGCTGTGTCTGCTTCAAGACCAGCATCACGGATGCGCGACGGCCGCTTGGAGACGGCGGCTACGCGGGCCAGATTGATGCGTTCGCTGTGTACTGTCCGCAGATCGAGCGAGTGTTCCTCGTGCCGATTGAGGCGGTTCTGACGACGATTGGCGCGCGCTTGCGCTTGGAGCCGGCTAAGAACGGGCAAACATGGAACGTCAGGTGGGCTCGAGACTTCGAACTCATTTACAGCAGATAAGAGTAACTCCGCTCGGGCAAGATTGTGCGCTACCACTGCGCCACTTCCGCCTGGAGCAACTGAAATGATACCGAACCCAACTGGCAGGGGCAAAAGGAGTGAAGCGATCATCTTGTCAGCGCTGGCGCAAACTGGGCTGTCGGTGCTGCTCCCGATAGGCGAAGAGCGGTTCGATCTGGTTGCCTATGATGGGCAACCGTTTACGCGCATCCAGTGCAAGACGGGCCGGCTGCGCGGTGGCTGTGTCGAGTTCAACACGTGCGTGCGGGATCTGCGCCGGCCGAACGGCGACGGCGGCTATCACGGGCAAATCATGCGTTCGGCGTGTACTGCCCGCAGAACCAGATTGTGTACCTCGTGCCGATCGAACGCGTGCCGTGTATCACCCTGGGCACGCTGCGCGTGGAGCCGCCGCGGAATGGGCAGACGCACAACATCCGCTGGGCCCGCGACTACGAGCTCATCCTCAACCGCTAGCCGAGCTTCCACAAGACAAAAAACGGCCCAGGCTCTCCTCTGCGCAAACCGCAGAGAAGCCCGGGCCGATGGCTGGGGGCACTGTTTGAGATGTCCCGCCCGGAGCCTAGTCCAGCCTGGTGGGTGTCAGCGGGGACACCACGAGAAACGCTGAGGAAACGCGAATTATTCCCTCGCCGGCGACAGGTTGCCTGAACTGGTGGAGGGGCTGGAATGCCGCATCGGAATCTCGCGCCACACCAGGCTGCCGGCCAGGCCGAACAGGCTGATCACGGCTGCGGCGCCGAATACCCAGTGCAGCGCCCCCGCGAGCGCAGCGCGGATTGCCAGCTGGACCGCCGGGGCGGCGGAGGAGTCGAGCAGCGCCAGCGGGTCGCGGAGCGCCGCGGGGTCCAACGTCGCCAACGCGTCGGGCGGCAGCGCGACGTGCACCTCGGGGATGAACCGCAGGATCAGCAGACTGCCGAACAGCGCCGCGCCCAGAGTGCTGCCGATCGAGCGACAGAACTGGTTCAACGCCGTCGCCACACCGAGCTCGCCGAAGCTCACCGCGCTCTGGTAGGACAGCGTGAGCGTCGGAAAGATCATCCCCGTGCCGGCGCCAAGAACGACGAGGCAGACCGGCAGCGCAAAGCCTGGTGAGCTGGCGTCGAGCTGGGTCATCGCCACAAACCCGACGACCCCGAGCGCGAAGCCGATGATCGCGCAGCCCTTATAGCGGCCGATGTGCGCGATCAACATCCCCGCCGCGAGATTGCTGACGAGCATCGACGCCAGCAGCGGCAGCATGATGGTGCCGCTGAACGTCGCGCTCGTGCCGAGCACGCCCTGGGCGTACAGCGGCACGAACAACGACAGACTCATCTGCACCATCGACTGCGCCAGCGAGTTGGTCGACGAGATCGCCACCACGTTATTGCGGAACAGACTGAGGGGTAGCAGCGGGTCGGCCGCGCGGCCCTCCAGCCACAGGAAGAGCGCCAGCATGGCTACACCCGTCAGCAGTAAGCCGACCACGAGCGGCGAGTCCCACGCATACTCGCGACCACCCCAGCTCAGACCCAGCAGCACCAGGACGATCCCGCCGATGCTGGTGACGACCCCGCCGTAGTCGATCGGACGCCCGCGGCTTAACCCGTACTGGACGTTGGGAAAGAAGCGCCACAGGACCAGCAGCGCGATGAGGCCGATCGGCAGGTTGACGTAGAAGACGGCTCGCCAGGAGAAGGCGTCGGTCAGGTAGCCGCCGACCACGGGGCCGGTGACTCCCGCGAGGCTGAACACGCCGGTGATGAGGCCACTGATGCGGGCGCGATCGGCGGGTGGGAGCAGCTGGCCCATCACGGCGAAGACCGTGGCGGTCAGGACGCCGCCACCGACGCCTTGCAGGGTGCGCAGGGCGATGAGCTGGGGCATGCTCTGCGCCAATCCGCACAGCAGCGTCGTGGCCAGAAAGAAGCCGGCGCCGCCGATCAGCAGCGGTTTTCGTCCGTAGCGGTCGCCGAGCTTGCCGCCGATCGGTGTGACCGCCGTGCTCGACAGCAGGTAGCCGGTGGTGACCCAGGCGTACAGCTCGAAGCCATGCAGCTCGGCGATCACTCTGGGGAGTGCGTTGGCGACGATCGAGCTGTCGAGGGCAGCCAGAAAGACGCACAGCATGAGCGCGCCGAGCGTCAGGGATACTTCGCGGCGCCCCATCTCGTCGGAGAGGAAGCGAGGCGCCGCCATCGAAGAGATCGCCCGATTGTACCGAGCTACTATCGGGTGCTGATGGCTTCGCCGCGTGCCACGATCGAGCGGTTACTGGGTGCAATGAACGCGCACGACATCGAGACCTTTGTCGCGTGCTTCGACCCCGGGTACGTGAGCGAGCAGCCGGTGCACCCGGATCGCGCGTTTGGCGGTGTGGAGCAGGTTCGCAACAACTGGTCGCAGCTGTTCTCGACGCTTCAGGACTTCCACGCGGAGTTGCGCGCGGTGAGCGAGGACGGCGAGACCGCCTGGAGCGAGTGGCACTGGACGGCGTCGCAGCCGGACGGCACGGCGTTCGATTGGCGCGGAGTGATGGTGATGGGGATCCGCGGTGGGCTGATCGCGTGGGCGCGGCTGTACATGGAGCCAACGGAGCTGGCGGGCGAGGGCATCGACGCGGTCGTGCGGGACATGACCTCGGGCTCGGCCCAGAGCTAGGGCTAGCCCTGCCCTACCTAGCCCTCACCCCTTGATAAAGCCTCTCCCAGAGGGAGAGGGAGGAGGTCAGGAAGTCAGAAGTGGGGCCCGGCTAGGGCGTTTTGACCGTCAGGTGCTCGAGCGCGACCTGGTTGCCGTCGCCGCCCACGAAGATGCCGATGTTGCCCACGGCAAGGGTGCCGTCGTTGCGGAAGCCCACAACAGGTCGATCCAGCGGTCGCCTTCGCGGCGCCAGATGCCGACCTCGCCCTTGTCGCCGACTTCGAGCACGTAGTAGCGGCCAGCCTGATTGGCGCCGTCGCGCGGGCCCGGGCCCTGATCGCGCACGATGATGCCGTAGCCACCGCCAGCCGGGCCGCCGACCTTGCGGAACGTCCCGCTCACGGTCACGTCCTGCAGGATCTCACCCACCGGCGGGACGGCTAGCGCCACGAACTGACCCGCCTGGCGCGGCGCGATGCGCAGCGTGCCGCCGGTGACCCACGCGACGCCCTGCGGATTGTTCGGCCAGTTGCGGCTGTTGTCGTCGAATGATTCGTCGAGGAGGGTGCGCGGACCGGCCGGCGTGGGAACAACGGTCGGCGCGGCGGGGGGCGCGCTGGTCGGCACGACTCGCGCGGCGGCGGTCGGTGCCGGCGCGGGCGCCTCGGCGGCTCCCGCCGCTCCAACAGCGCCGGTGGCACCAGTCGCCCCGGTAGCCGGCGCGGCGGCGTCCGCGGCCACGGTCGGCCTGGGCGCGGGCAGCTCGGATACCGGCGTGCCCGCGATCACCGCGCTGGCATTGGGCAGCGAGGACAGGTCGACGCCCTGCTCATCGGTGAACAGATCACCCAGCCGCGGCACGAGCAGCGCACTGACGACCGCGATCACGATGACCACCACCGCGGCCGCGGCGAGCGCGCCCGGGGGCAAATTGCCGAGCAGCCGGCGGGGCGGCGTGGCCTCGATCGCCGCGGTCGCGACGTTCGGTCGGCGCGGCGGCGCGGGCCGACCGGCAGGCGCACGATACGCGGGTCATCAGCCAGGGGCACCTGGGGCTCCGCAACGCTCTGCTTGACCGCCGACAGCGGCGCCGCGGGCGTGACGATGGTGGCTGCCTCGAGCGCGCTGGGAGCCAGGCCGGCCATCGCCAGACGTGGGCAGGTGCCGTACTGCTCGCTCAAGCACAGCTCGCGCTGCTGGTCCAGCGACAGCGGCAGAGGCGTGCCGGCGGCGAAGCAGCGGTGCAGTCGGGTGGGGCGGGCGAAGGAGCTGGACGGATCGTCCTCGAAGCCGAGCTTGGGGCAGCTGGTGAGGGCGGTCGACGGGCCGGTCGTGAGGGGCACGACGGGCGTGGGCCGCTGCGGCTCGGGACGCGGCGCCACGGACGGCGGCGCGACGGGCTGCACGACAGACGGCTGCACGACAGACGGCTGCACGGCCGACGGCTGCACGGCCAACGGCCGCGGCTCGGGCCGCTTCGGCTCGCGCACCTCCGCGGTCCGCGTCGCCCGCGTGGGCGTTGGCGTGCGCGGCGGAGGTGGAGTGGACTTGCGCTCCTCGCGCACCGTCATCGGTGTCGCGGCGGGCGCCGACGCGGACGCGGCTTTCGGCGCTGCGTGCGGGGCGGTGATGCTGACCAGCCCAACCTCAGCCAGGTTGGCAATCTGCCACAGCGCGTCGAACGAGCCGCGAACGCCGATGATCTCGCGCACGGTGCGGTGACCGTCGATCTGCAGCAGCGTCTGCAAGGTGCCGCGATCGAGCGGCACGGTGTCCTCGTCGGTCGCGTCCTCGATCTGCGGTGTCAGGCGTGGTACCGACTCGAGCGACGGCAGCACCGGACCGCCACTGGCAGTCCGGGTGGCCAGATCTTCCAGATGCGCCAGCAGCGCCTCATGGCTGAGCTCGACATTGGGCGTTTCGGGCGCCTTGGCCTCGACATCGAACACGAACGCGCCGCCCGGCAGCGCCTGCACCAGCGCGTCGAGCGCCGTCAGGCCCTGGCGCGAGCCGAGCTGGGCCGAGATCACACGGCCAGCATCGAAAAAGACGTCGCCGTGCCAATCCTGGTTGGTTACGCGTAGCGCACCCGTTTTGTGCAGACCGGCCAGAAAGCGCACGATGCCCGGCAGCCCAACGCCTTCCAACGTGCCACTAAGTTCTGTCATTCTTCGCGCGCCTCCGGCAGAGTTACGTCCCGTAGCCTAGGCCGGATCAGTTGAGTGCCCCCCGCCCAAAGGTCCGAGGCCGGTTGAGATTTGGTTGAGACGGCCTCAGTCTACGAAAGTGGGAGGCTGCCTGGCGCGCTTGGCAGATCGGCACGCATCTCGACGCGGCCTGTGCTCTCCGCGGTATCGGCCGAGATCGTGTAGCCGCGGCCGCGCACGGTGATGATGACGGGCGCCGTGCGCGACGCGCGGCGCAGCTTGAGGCGCAGCCGACCGATGTGCACGTCGATCAGGTGCCCGGTGCCCAGGTCCTGGTACCCCCACACGATCTGCCCGAGCATCTCCCGCGACAGCACTTCGTCGATGTGCGTGGACAATGCCACCAGCAGGCGGTACTCGGTCGGCGTCAGGTGGACTGCCGTGCCGCCGAGCGTCACCGTCCCACGCGCCTGGGCGATGACCATCTCGCCAACGCGAATCTGGTCTGATGGTATGGACGGCACGTCACGCGCCCGTGCAGCGCGCCGCAGCACGGCCTCGATCCGTGCTTCGAGCTCGTCGAGGTCGAACGGCTTGGCGACGAAGTCATCGGCGCCCAGCTTCAGCCCTAACACCCGGTCGACCTGTTCCGTGCGCGCGCTGCAAATGATGATGGGCGCGTTTGTCAGTCCCTTCAGCGCGGTCGTCAGGACCAGGCCGTCCGTGTCGGGGAGCATGAGGTCCAGCAGGATCAGGTCCGGGTGCAGGTGCACGATGAGCGCCTTCGCCTCGCTGCCCGTGTCGACCGCCGTGACGCGGTAGCCACTGTTCTCGAGCGCGCGGGAGAGCGCACGTGCTGTATCCGCGTCGTCTTCGACGAGGAGAATATTCGCGGCCACAGCGCTACCCTCCCGCACACGGCAGGCGAATTAACTCCCCTAACGCTCTCTCTATACGCCTGTTATGGCCCGAGAACAAGGGGTGAACGTCTGGTGTGAGTCTGTTGTGACCCCAAGCGATCACCGAATTAAACGTTTGGCCCTGGTCGACCGGGACGTTTGGCTGCCGAAAATGCCCCATTTGGGGGGCGTAAACAGGCTACCTGAGAGCGGATAGTCAGCGGCGGCGGCGCCACCTCGTACGTGGCAGCTGGCCGAAGGTACTTGATGGAGGTAGGACCAATGCGGTTCTTTGCGAGCTGGTGGGAACGAGTCCCGGTGCGGCAGATTGGCGCCGTCGTGGCGGTCGTAGCAGTACTTGGCCTGCTCAGCTTCCAGTTCGGCGCAGGCGCGCGGCCTGGTTCGGTGTTCGCGAACCTCCACATCCAGCGACCGAGCGGCGAAGTCTGGGACTGATCTCGTCCCGTCACGCCCGGCGTGACGGGATGCAGGTCGACTGATGCGCCCCAAACTCAAGGGCTACATCGCGTTCATCGTCGCCGCGGCGGTGGTTCTGCTCGCGGTCGATCTCGTCGCGCTGCCGACGTGGCACCACACGTGGTCGCCCGAGCTGGCGCTGGCGCTGCTGCTGCTCACCCTGATCGGCGAGCACCTGCAGTTCGAGGTGCGCCGCGGCTGGTCCACCAACTGCAGCGCCGTGCCGCATCTGGCGGCGGCATTCCTGCTTCCGCCAGCGCTGGCGATGAGCATCGCCGTGCTTGCCGCGTGCGCGCGGGCGGTGCGTTACTCACCCTCTCCGGCGAAGCTGGTCTTTAACGCCGCGGCGATTGGCCTCGCGGTGCTCGGGGCGGGGCATGTCACGACCCCGCTGGGTGGACCCGACCTGGTGCGTACGGGCGGCGCCTGGTCCGACCCACTGGTGGCGGTGGTCGCCAGCGCGACGTACTACGCGTTGTCGGCTGCGATGGTCGCGGGCGCCGTCGCGCTCGATCAACGACGCTCGTTCTGGCGGGTGGTCGGCGGTCGGATCGGGGTCAAGGCCGTCAGTGAGATCGGACTCGGTCTGGTCGGCGCGATGCTGGCGGCGATGCTGCTCAGCGCCCCGAACTGGGCACCGATGCTCGTGGTGCCCGCGGGATTGCTGTACTTCGCCAAGCGCTCGATGGATCGCGCCGATCGGCGCTCGCACAATCTCGCGGTCACCAGCGCCGTGGGCCGCTCGGTCGCGGGCACGCTGGATCCCGAGCGGGCGTTCGAGTCGATCACGTCGACGGCGGTCCTGGAGGGACTCAAACTCGACGGCATCGGCGTTCTGCCACTCGGCGAGGTGCCCGCGTTCGGCGAGCACATCGCGACCGAAGCCGATCGACCCCTCCTACGCGCGGCCATGCTGGCCGAGATCGCACAGCTGCCGCGGCAGCTCGAGGTGCACGGCGAGCGCTGCAACCCCCTGGGCTGGCTGCCCGAGGATGTGCGCGATGGGCGGGTCACCGCGGCGGCGATCCCGTTCGGCGCGGGTGGGCGACCAGTCGGCGTGTTGATTGCCTGGCGCGAGCTGCTGGCGCGTCGGCCCGCGTACTTGAATCAGGAAGACCTGCTCGTGCTCAAGACCCTGGCCGACTACGCTGCTGTCGCGCTCGAGACCGCGCGGCTCGCGCACGAGACGGCACGCCTGCACCACGAGGCAGGCCAGGCCGAAGCGCGGCGGGAGATGGAATCGCTGCGCCAAGTGTCGCGGCTCAAGGATGAGTTCCTGGGCCAGGTGTCGCACGAGCTGCGGACACCACTGACCATCATCCACGGCTACTCGGAGCTGATGGTCGATGGCTTCGTCGACAACGAGGACCTCGTGCGGCAGAGCGCGAACGAGATCCACGCCAGCTCGACGCTGATGCTGCGGCTGGTCGACGATCTCCTGGACACGTCGCGCCTGGACTCCGGCCGCATCGAGCTGAAGCGCGACGAGCTCGATCTGACGGCCTGGCTCGAGCGGGTCGCGGCCAACTTCTCGCAGGCGGTGGCCACGCACCGCGTGGTTGCCGATGTGCCGCAGCGGCTACCGACGCTGAGTGCCGATCCGTACCGGCTCGGGCAGGTGATGAACAACCTGCTCTCGAACGCAGCTCGCTATTCGGCGGCCAACACGTTGATCCGCGTGTCGGCCACTGTCGTCGGCGACTCGGTCGAGATCACCGTTTCGGACGAGGGGTCGGGCATTCCGTCCGAGGACTGCGAGCGCATTTTTGAGAAGTTCTATCGTGGTCGCGCTGGTGCGACGCTGGCGGTACGTGGCACCGGGCTCGGGCTGGCGGTGGCGCGGCAGCTGGTCCAGGCGCACGGCGGCACGATCGGCGTGCGCAGTCGGGTGGGCGAAGGCTCGACGTTCTGGGTGCGGCTGCCGCTCCGTTCTCCTGTTGCGGGGCCCACGGCGATCGAGCCAGTGGCCGCGCTGGCGCTCTCGGCCTAGCCGCGCAGGGCAGTCAGTCTGGCGCGGGGCGCGTGACGGGGTCCGCGCGAGTGGGCTTCGGCATGTGGCCGCCCGAGCCCAGATGCAGAAAATTGCCGATCACGGTCGGGACGTCGCGGCTCGCGCGGCGCAGATGTTTGAGGAGCGGCTCGCCGTGTGAGTGGTACACCGCCGCGGTCGGCTGGTAGGCGATCAGATAGCCGCGCTCCTGCATGGTGCGCACCCAGGCGATGTCTTCGGCGCCGCCGATGGCCTCGTCGAAGGGCAGGTCGAGCCACAGCGACCGGCGGAAGGCTCCGTTGGCGTTCGAGAACAGCGGTCGCGTTGACAGGATCCTGGGTTTGTCGCTCAAGACGCCCGTGAGGCGCATGCCGGCCAGCTCGAGGATGGTGGCGTTGGCGCGCGGGAGTTGTCGGCCATAGACCCCGGCGACGCGGGCCTGACGGAAGGGCTCGATGAGGCGCCGCAGCCAGTCGGGGTTGGTTGGCAGCGAGTGGGCGCTGAGTGTGGCCACGATCTCGGCGTCGACGTGGGCCACGCCGAGGTTCAACGCAAAACCGTAGGTGAACTCTTCGGGCTTGATCTGGATCAGCGTGGTTGGGAAGCCGCGCACGATGTCCTGGGTGCCATCCGTGGAGCCCGAATCCACGATCACCACGTGCCGTGGTGGGAGGGCGGCGGGATCGAAGATGGCCGCCAGGGTGTCGCCGATAAAGCGCGCCTCGTTCTTGGCCCGGATCACGACCGCGACGCTGGGTGCGATGCTCAGGATCGAGCATTCTACTCGCCGGGGGCGCTTGCGCTTGGGTAGAATTGCCGTTGCTCCACATACGTGGAGCGCGTGGTGGGCGTAGCTCAGTAGGTTAGAGCGCTAGGTTGTGGCCCTAGAGGTCGCCGGTTCGAGCCCGGTCGCTCACCCCCACGATTGACCTTTGCCGAGCGCCCGTAGCTCAACGGATAGAGCATCAGTCTTCGGAACTGAGGGTTGGGGGTTCGAGTCCCTCCGGGCGCGCTCTCTTGGCATAGACGCTGCCTCTGTCCATCGATAGGAGGAGCCCAATGCCACAAACAACCTGGACTACCAAGGACGAACGGCAGTACGAGCACATCAAGGACAGCACCCGCGAGCGTGGTGTCCCCAAGCACAAAGCCGAAGAGATCGCCGCGCGGACGGTCAACAAGCGCCGCCGCGTCGAGGGTCGGACGTCCAATCGACGCACCCGCGGCACCGGCAACCCCAATCTCCCGCTCGACGAGCGCACTCGAGATGAGGTCTACAACCTGGCCACGGAGCTGAATGTCCGCGGCCGCAGCTCGATGACCAAGTCTGAGCTGGTCGAGGCCGTCCGCCCCAGGCGCTCGCGTCAGCGGCCACACCACCCGCGAACCCAGGCGGTAGCCCAGCGGCCACACTAGCCGCGAACCCAGCCCGCGCGGCTAAGCTAGCGTGCGGTGCCCGATGCAATCGTGATCGGCGGCGGCGTGATGGGCCTGGCCATGGCCCGCGAGCTGCGCCGCCGCGGCCACACCGTCACGTTGCTGGAGCGAGCACAACCCGGCCGCGCGGCCTCGTGGGCATCGGCAGGCATCATCGGCGCGACGGTCCGCGAAGAAACAGACCCGAGCTCGGAGATGCGCCGGGTGAGTGAGCAGCTGTGGCCCGCGTTTGCCGAGCAGCTGCAGGCGGAAACGGGCATGGATCCCGAGTATCGTGAGACGGGCTGCCTGTATCTCGCCGAAACGGAACGCGAGATGAGCTGGCTGCAGCGGGTGGCGGCGCGCTCGGCGGCCCGCCCGGTCAAGACCGAGTTGCTCGACCAGCAGCAGCTGCGCACGGTGGAGCCGGCCCTGGCGCCAAGTATGTGTGGCGCGCTGCGCGTACCTGGTGGCAACGTCGAGCCCAGGCGACTGTGCCGCGCGCTGGAGATCGCGGCGCGCCGCGCAGGCGCGCGCATTCAGAGCGGTGTCGAAGTCCGGGCGATCGTGACCGCGGGCGATCGCGTCACCGGCGTGGCAACCGCGGACGGCGAGATCCCGTCGGACCTGGTCTTGATGGCGGCCGGCGCATGGTCCAGCACTATCGAAGGTCTGCAGCAGGTGCCAGTGCATCCGCAGCGCGGCCAGATCCTGGCCATCGACCAGTCGGCCGTCGGCATTCGCCACGTGTTGCTCACCCCCGACGATCCGTACTTCGTCCCGCGCTGCGACGGTCGCCTGGTCATCGGCGCGACGCGCGAGGAAGCCGGCTGGGACGCGAGTCTCACCACGGGCGGTGTCGCGTGGCTGCTGAACCGGGCGATGGCGGTGGTGCCGAAGCTCAGCGAGAGTCCGATCGGCGAGATGTGGACGGGCTTTCGACCACTCTCCGCCGATGGCCTGCCATTGATCGGCGCGGGCGTTCTGCGCGGGCTCCACCTGCTCACGGGCCACGGCCCGAGCGGCATCTCGCCGTTGCCGGGCTCCGTCGCGCTGCTGAGCGCGCTGATCGCGGGCGAGTCGCCACCGCTGAACCCGGCGCCGTTCGATCCGCTGCGCTTTACACGCTCGGAGCGCTAGTCCAGGTACGCCCGCGCCAGCGCGCGCGATGTGCTGCTGGTGACCACGTCGGCGCCCAGCGCGAGGACGCGGGCCAAGCGCTCGCGCCAGCGCGGGGTGTCCGCGTTCAACGTCCACACGTCGAGCAGAGCGCCGTGCGCATGCACCAGCTCGGGCAGATCGTGAAAACCATCGTCGAGCATGCGCTCGACGGCGAGCAATCGCACATGCAGATCGCGCACACCCGGCACGAGGCGCAGTAACCCGGTCAGTCGGTCGCGCAGGTAGTCGGCGGTCGGGCCGAAGCGTTGCCGAGCCAGCGGATGCGCGTCCAGGTAGCTGTAGGCGCCGCGAACCCCGGGTATCGCGTCCGGCTTCGTGGTTTCGGGTACCCAGTCCAGATACTGGGTGATCGTGAAGCCCATCGGCAGGCTCGGGTCGACGTGCAGCAGACGGCGCAAGTTCCAGTCGGCGACGCCGCCGAACGTAATGCGGTCCTTGACCGGCTGCAGGAGGCGTGCGAGCTCTTCCACGCGCGGCCATGGCCACGGGTTCCAGTCCTTGAGGTCCAGCTCGAGGATGGTCGGGAACGGCTCGGCGGCAATCGCGTCGACCACGTCGCTCAGTAGCGCTGGACGTTCACTGGTGACCGCGCCCGCGTGGGTGAGGTGTAGCCGCTGTGACGCAGCGCAGGTGGTCTCGTCGACGCGACCGCTGCCATCCGTGGCTTTGGCGAGATTGAGATCGTGCGCGACCAGGAAGTCGGAATCACGCAAGAGCGCGATGTCGATTTCGGCCCGCGCGACATGCTCTCGGAAGCATTCCACGATGGCGGGGAGCGAGTTTTCGGGGAATTCGCCGCTCCAGACGCACTGGTGCACCTTGAGCTGCACTTCGCGGCCCGCATCCGTGCGAATGACGGATTCAGGGTGCGCGACATGGACCATCTACCACGATGATAGAGGCGCACCTGGCCGTTGACCGGGGCCGGCGGGTCAGGCGGCGACGACCTGCAGCGCGTCCTCGACGGCTTCGACCAGATCGTCGACCTGGAAGGGCTTGCCGATGCAGCGGCGGACACCGAAGCGATCGAACGACCTGGGCAGGATGGGGTTAACCGAGACGACGACGATCGGGATCGCCGCGCCATCGGTCTTTTCGAAGTAGCTTTCCATGAATGCCCAGCCATGCATCACCGGCATGAGCAGATCGAGCACGACAGCCGACGGCCGCTCCTGATCCAGCGCCTCCAGAGCTTCCGCGCCATTTCCGACGGCTGTTACACGGAAACCGCGCTCATCGAGAACTTCGCCGATGACCTGGCGGATCACCTGGTCGTCCTCAACGACCAGCACAAGCTTCCCGCTCAGTTGCCCAGCCACGGGCGTAATCAACGCTGAGCCCTCCAGGTCCACTAGAGAGAATCGTAACGCAACTTCGGTGTGCGTGTGGCGTGACGCAATCGTTCGCAGATCTTTACGTTTGCGCGCGTTGCGTGCGTCGCCCGCACACGTGAGCTAGAGCCAGGTACGCTTTGGCTGGGTGAGCTTCGGCATCGACGCGAGACCGAGGAAGTTGCGCGGCCACTGATCGGCTGCCGCGCCGCCGGCGGTGATGGGTCGGAAGCTCTATTACGGGTGGGTCCTCGTGGCCACGCTCGGCGTCACCGAGACCATCTCGTGGGGCATTCTGTACTACGCCTTCACGGTGTACCTGGCGCCGATGGAGGCCGAACAGGGCTGGTCGCGTGGCGACATAACCGGCGCGTTCTCGCTTGGACTGCTGCTCGCCGGGCTGGCGGCGATCCCGGTCGGGCGCTGGCTGGATCGAAACGGACCGCGGCTGTTGATGACCGTCGGCTCGATCGCCGGGACGCTGCTGGTCGTCGCGTGGTCGGGTGTGACCAACTTGCCCCAGCTGTACCTGGTGTGGGCGGCGATCGGACTGGCGATGTCGGCGACGCTGTACGACCCGGCGTTCGCGACTGCCACGCGCTGGTTCGAACGTCGTCGCATCCGCGCGCTGACCGCGATCACCTTGCTGGCCGGGTTTGCCAGCACCATCTTTCTGCCGCTCGCGGCGTGGCTGGTGCAGGTGCAGGGCTGGCGCGCATCGCTCTTGACGCTGGCGTTGATTCTCGGGATCGGCACAATCCCGGCCCACGCGCTCCTGCTGCGACGCCGACCCGAGGACCACGGACTGCTGCCGGATGGCGAGCCGATGCATCTCGGCCAGGTCGAACGCCGCGTGGCGCCGGCGGGCATGCACGTGGGCGAGGCGTTACGCGATCCGTCGTTTCGGTGGGTGGTCGCTGCGTTCTGGCTGACCACGATTGCCACGATCGCGGTCGGCGTCCACCTGGTGCCATATCTGCACGACCGGGGCTACGACCTGACCTTTGCCGCCACTGTTACCGGGTTGGTCGGCGCCATGCAGGTCGTGGCGAGGCTGCTGCTCGCGCCGTTCGGCGAGCGGGCCAGCCCACGCTTGCTCGCGGCGGCGATGCTGTCGCTGGTGCCGATCTCGCTCGTGGTGCTGCTGCTCCTGCCCTCGACGGCGGGTGTCTTTGCGTTCGTGGTCCTGTTCGGCGCCGCGCGCGGGGCAGGCACCTTGATCCGACCGGCGCTCCTGGCCCACCTGTACGGCCGGACCCAGTACGCGAGCATCGCTGGGGTGCTGCAGTTTTCGCTGTCGATCGCACAGGCGATCGCGCCGGTCGGGGCGGGCGCGGCGTATGACGTGTTGCACAGTTATGAGCCCATCTTCTGGGGCCTGACCGCGCTATCAGCGGTGTCGGTGGTCGCGGTGCTACCCGCACACAAGACCGCAAACGCGCAGTCCAATTCGATCGAGGCGCTACAGTCAGAGCCGTGATCGAACCGATTGGACTCTCGACCTCCTGGAATGGACCAGGCAGCAACCTGCAGGCGTTATTGGACCAGCATCGCGCGTTGGGATTCCGTCGGCTCGAGGC
>WNFU01013643.1_pt1 | contig 15868 bp, 15 predicted proteins | sample 5400121 | NCBI WGS metagenome assembly WNFU01 (sample SAMN13153360, study PRJNA577476) | soil metagenome | isolation source: 100 cm soil or saprolite under grassland replicate 1 | place: USA:California | collected 2016-06-15
ATGCCGGCGACTAGCAGGACCACGTAGGCGACCACGAATACCGCGGTGTCGCTCACTGCGGCTCACCACCGTCCTGGGCCTCCACCAGCGCCAGCGCGTCGGAGAGGTCCTCGATGATGGTTCGCAGGATCGGAGTCGGGCCGCGCAGGGAGACGGTGACGGCGTAGGCGGAGCCGAGCGCCTCCAACGCCAGGCGGGTATCGCCGGGGTCCTCGGTGGGTCCGGCACTGGCGATCGGGGTCCGGCCGGCCCCGCAGGCGATGATGACGCTGGTGTGCGCCATCGGCGCGGCACGTGCCGCACTAGAATCGAACATGGCCAAGGGATCCTCCTTGGTCCGGCCCCGGGGCGTTCAGGCGCCGCCGGGGCACTTCGCACCCACGATGGTGGGTATAGGTGAGCGTTAGTGTGCGCCGGTGAGTCTGCGCTGGCAAGGCCCGTACGCTCTGCGCATGGGTGAGCGCCTGATGACCGTGCAGGAGCTGGCCGACTACTGCCACGTGCACGTCGCCACCGTGCGCAAGTGGCGCCGTGCCGGGACCGGACCGGCGGTGCACTGGGCGGGGACCAAGCCCCGCTACCGCCGCGCCGAGGTCGACGCCTGGTTGGACCGGCACCCCTCCGAGCGCCGCGACGGGTGAGCTGGCGCAGATCCGGCGCAGCCGCGAGCAACCAGCACCACCGAACGTCACCCACCAACAACCAACGTCCAGGCTGGTCAGTGCGGGTGTGAGAAGATCGTCGCAGGTCAGCGGAACGGCACGCGCAGTACATGAACTACCGCTAGCGCCGAGGACAACGCTGGGTGGGTGTCGATCCAGGCCCCGCCCGTTCGTCGTGGAGATGGAGGTGGCGACTCGCGCCGCCGAGCCAGCAAGGAGGAAGCATGAAATACGCGCTGCTGATCTACGGCAACGAGCAGGCCAGCTTCACCGAGGCCGAGAGCGCGGCCGAGTACGAGGCCTACAACCAGTTCACCAAGGACATCGTCGACCGCGGCCTGATGCAGAGCGGCGAGGCGCTGCAGCCGACCAGCACCGCGACCACCGTGCAGGTCCGCGGCGGCGAGACGCTCACCACCGACGGGCCCTTCGCCGAGACCAAGGAGCAGCTCGGCGGCTACTACCTGGTCGACTGCAAGGACCTCGACGAGGCGATCGAGGTCGCGGCCAGGATCCCGGGGGCGCGCAACGGCTCGATCGAGGTCCGCCCGGTGATGGAGTTCCCCGCGTCCTCCTGAGCGACCCTGCGAGGTGAGGGTGGCCGACACGACCCGCGAGATCGTCGAGCGGGTGTTCCGGGAGGAATCCGGGCAGACCGTCGCCACCCTCATCCGGATCCTCGGCGACTTCGGCCTGGCCGAGGAGGCGGTGCAGGAGGCCTTCCTGGTCGCCATGGAGCGCTGGCCGTCCACGGGCGTCCCGGACCGGCCAGGGGCGTGGATCACCACCACCGCCCGCAACAAGGCGATCGACCGGCTGCGCCGCGAGCGCGGGCTGGCCGAGCGCCGGGCCGCCCTCGCCCAGCTGGAGGCGGCGCGCGGGCAGGAGCCAGAGATGCACACCATCGGCGACGACCGGCTGCGGCTGATCTTCACCTGCTGCCACCCGGCGCTGTCGCTGGAGGCCAGGATCGCCCTCACCCTGCGGACGCTCGGGGGGCTGTCGACCGCCGAGATCGCCCACTCCTTCCTGGTCCCGGAGCCGACCATGGCGCAGCGGCTGGTCAGGGCCAAGCGGAAGATCCGGGACGCCGGCATCCCCTACCGGGTGCCGCCCGACCACCTGCTGCCAGAGCGGCTCGGCTCGGTGCTCGCCGTCCTCTACCTGATCTTCAACGAGGGCTATGCCGCCAGCGCCGGCGACGCCCTGGTCCGGCGGGAGCTGTGCGCCGAGGCGATCCGGCTTGGCCGCGTGCTGGTGGAGCTGATGCCCGACGAGGCCGAGGCGCTCGGGCTGCTGGCGCTGATGCTGCTGCACGACGCCCGCCGGGAGGCGCGGGTCGGCCCGGCCGGCGAGCTGGTGCTCCTCGCCGACCAGGACCGCACCCGCTGGAACGAGCCGGAGATCCGCGACGGGATCCGGCTGCTCGACCGCGCCGTGCGCCGCGGCCCGCCAGGGCCCTACCGGCTGCAGGCCAGCATCGCCGCGCTGCACGCGGCCGCCCCGGCCGCCGAGGCGACCGACTGGCGCCGCATCGTCGACGTCTACGACCAGCTCATGCGGGTCGCGCAGTCCCCGGTGGTGGCGCTCAACCGGGCGGTGGCGGTGGCCATGCTGGAGGGACCGGAGGCCGGCCTTGCATGCATGGACGAGCTGGCCGCCTCGGGGTCGCTGGATGGCTACCACCTGTTCCACGCCAGCAGGGCCGACCTGCTGCGCCGCCTCGGCCACGCCGCCGAGGCGGCCGCCGCCTACCGGCGCGCCATGGAGCTGACCGCCAACCCGGTCGAGCGGGCCTACCTCGCCGGGCGCCTGGCCGAGGTCGAGGCCTAGGCCTGCGGCGTGCCGTAGGCCATGCGCTCGAGGCGCTCCACCCGCTCGGCGGTGCTCGGGTGGGTCGAGAACAGCTTGGCCACCCCGGCCCCGCCGCCCTTGAAGGGGTTGGAGATGAACAGGTGCGCGGTCGACGGGTTGGTGGTCGCCGGCGGCGTGCCGCGCGAGTAGGCCTCGATCTTGCGCAGCGCGCTGGCCAGCGCCAGCGGGTCGGCGGTGATCCGGGCGCCGGTCGAGTCGGCCCCGAACTCGCGGCTGCGGGTGATCGCGAGCTGGATGAGCAGGGCCGCGATCGGAGCCAGGATCAGCGTCAGCAGCGCCGCGATCGGGTTGCCGCCGTCGTCATCGTCGCTGCCGCCGAAGAAGAACGCGAACTGGGCGACCCAGGTGATCACCGCGCCGATGGTGGCGGCCACCGACGAGATGAGGATGTCGCGGTTCTGGACGTGGGAGAGCTCGTGGGCCAGCACCCCCTCCAGCTCGCGGCGGTCCAGGATGGGCAGGATGCCCTGGGTGACGGCCACCGCCGCGTTGTCGGGGTTGCGGCCGGTCGCGAACGCGTTCGGCTGCGGGCTGGGCGAGACGTACAGCCGCGGCATGGGCATGTGGGCCTTGGCCGCCAGGCCGTGGACGATCTGGTACAGCTCGGGGAACTCGGCCTCGGTCACCGGGACCGCCCTTGCCGCCCGGATGGCGATCCTGTCGGAGAAGAAGTAGGCGAACCCGTTCAGCGCGATCGCCAGCACCAGGGCGATCGTGATCCAGTTGCCACCGAGCAGCGCGCCGACCGCCAGCAGCAGCCCGCTCATTCCGGCGAGCAGCAGCGTGGTCTTGACGTAGTTCCTTCCGGTCATCGGTCTTCTCCTGTGCCTGCGTAGCGCCCCGACGTCGGCCTGGGCGTGCCGGTCCGGGCGAGGTCTCGCCGCCAGGGACGTGGCCCGAGCCCCGGCCGCGCAGGCGGCGGCGTGTTGACGGGGCGTCGGAGGGCTACTCCCCTCGACCGGACGCTCCCAAGTGTACTTCGCGCGATTCAAGCCCGCGTAAGCGGGGGAGAGCGACCGGAACGGCCGTGTGGCCGCCGGGAAGGCGGCTACGGCATGATGACGCGCGGGTCGTCTTCCAGCGGGAGGTCGAACGATGACAGCAGGCCAGGAGGCACAGCTCTCCGAGGCACAGATCGCGGTCCACTGGCGCGAGGAGGAGTACTACTACCCTCCGGCGAAGTTCATCGCGCAGGCGAACGCGGCCGACCCGGCCATCTTCGAGCGGTTCCGCGAGGAGCGGTTCCCCGAGTGCTTCAAGGAGTACGCGGACCTGCTCTCGTGGGACGCCTACTGGCACACCACGCTGGACACCAGCAACCCGCCGTTCTGGAAGTGGTTCGTGGGCGGTCGGCTGAACGCCTCCTACAACTGCGTCGACCGCCACCTGGCGAGCAGCCGGAACAAGGCGGCCCTCATCTGGGTGCCGGAGCCTGAGTCCGAGGACACCAAGGCGGTCACCTACCAGGAGCTCTACACCCGGGTCAACGAGTTCGCCGCGCTCCTGCAGGACTTCGGCGGCGTGAAGACCGGCGACCGGGTGACCTTCCACCTGCCGATGGTCCCCGAGCTGCCCGTCTCGATGCTGGCCTGCGCCCGCCTCGGCGTCATCCACTCCGAGGTGTTCGGCGGCTTCAGCGGTGCGGCGTGCGGCGGCCGCATCGCCGACTCGGAAAGCCACATCCTGGTGACGATCGACGGCTACTACCGCAACGGCGAGCTGATCGACCACAAGGCCAAGGCCGACGAGGCGGTGGCGGCCGCCCGCGCGCAGGGCGTCGAGGTCGACAAGGTACTGGTGTGGCGGCGCCATCCCGGCAGGTACGCCTCCAAGAGCCCGATGGTCGACGGTCGCGACTTCTTCGTCGACGAAGTGCTGCAGGACTACCGAGGAAAGCTGGTCCCGCCGGTCTCCATGCCGGCCGAGGCACCCCTGTTCCTGATGTACACCAGCGGGACGACGGGCCGGCCCAAGGGATGCCAGCACAGCACGGGCGGCTACCTCGCCTACGTCACCGGCACGTCAAAGTACTACCAGGACATCCATCCGGATGACACCTACTGGTGCTTCGCCGACATCGGCTGGATCACCGGGCACTCCTACATCGTCTACGGTCCCTTGTCGCTGGGGACGACCAGCGTGATGTACGAGGGCGTGCCGGCCTATCCGGATCCCGGTCGTCCCTGGCGGATCGCCGAACGGCTCGGGGTCAACATCTTCCACACCGCGCCCACCACGATCCGCATGCTGCGCAAGCTCGGCCCGGACGAGCCAGGGAAATACGACTACCACTTCAAGCACATGACCACGGTCGGCGAGCCGATCGAGCCGGACGTGTGGCGCTGGTACCACCAGGTCGTCGGCAAGGGCGAGGCGGTGATCGTCGACACCTGGTGGCAGACCGAGAACGGCGGCTTCCTCGGCAGCACCCTGCCCGCCCTGCTGCCGATGAAGCCGGGCAGCTGCGGCCCCGGCGTGCTCGGGGTCTTCCCCACCATCTACGACGAAGACGGCAAGGTGGTGGAGGCCGGCAGCGGCAGCGCCGGCAACATCTGCATCCGCAACCCCTGGCCGGGCATCTTCCAGACGATCTGGGGCCAGCCAGAGCGGTTCGTGGAGACCTACTACGCCAAGTACAACCGCGACAAGGACAGCAAGGACTGGCGCGATTGGCCGTACCTGGCGGGCGACGGGGCGGTCCAGGCGGCCGACGGCTACTTCCGGATCCTCGGCCGGATCGACGACGTGATCAACGTTGCCGGCCACCGGCTGGGGACCAAGGAGCTGGAGTCGGCCACCATCACCGTCGAGGAGGTCGCCGAGGCGGCCGCGGTCCCGGTGATCGACGAGGTCCGCGGCCGGGCCGTGGAGATGTACGTGGCGCTCAAGCCGGGGGTCAGCCCGAGCGAGGACATCGAGCAGAAGGTGATCAAGGCGATCGAGACCGAGATCGGGAAGATCGCCCGACCCAAGCGGGTCTGGATCGTCTCGGACATGCCGAAGACGCGTTCCGGCAAGATCATGCGCAGAGTCATCGCCGGGATCTCCAACTTCGCCGACGTCGGGGACGTGACCACGCTGGCGAACCCCGAGATCGTCGACGACATCCGCCACCAGGTCCAGAGCGCGAAGGTGTCCAGCGGCGAGGCCCCACGCGAGCTGTCGCCAGAGGAGGTCGAGGAGATCAAGGCGTTCGGTCAGGCCGAGTAGCGGCGACTCCTCAGCATCCGACCAGGGAACGACACGAAATTCCGCCTCTGGCACGACGGCGTCGACCGTGCCCCGCTGCTATGGTGCAGCGCGATTCGCCACATCCTGCGAGAAGGGCTGGACGAGTGCTGGAGCTGAGGGGACTGACCCGCCGCTACGGCGAGGTCGTGGCCCTCGACGACCTCTCGTTCAGCGTGCGCGAGGGGCAGATGTTCGGCTTCGTCGGTCCCAACGGCGCCGGCAAGACCACCGCCATGCGGATCGTGCTCGGCGTGCTGGAGCCCGACGCCGGCGAGGTCCGCTGGCGGGGCCACCCGGTCGACGCCCAGACCAGGCAGCGGATGGGCTACATGCCGGAGGAACGCGGGCTCTATCCGAAGATGCGGGTCCGGGACCAGCTTGAGTACTTCGCCCGCCTGCACGGGCTCTCGACCAGGGAGGCCCACGACTCGGCCAGCTACTGGATCGAGCGCCTCGGCGTTGCCGAACGGGCGGGCGACCGGGTCGAGCAGCTCTCGCTCGGCAACCAGCAGCGGGTGCAGCTCGCCGCCGCTCTGGTCCACGACCCCGAGGTGCTGGTGCTCGACGAGCCGTTCTCCGGCTTGGACCCGGTGGGCGTCGACGTGCTCGCCGAGGTGCTCGCCGAGCGGGCCCGTGGCGGCGTCCCGGTGATCTTCTCCAGCCATCAGCTCGACCTGGTCGAGCGGCTCTGCGAGGCGGTCGCGATCATCAACCGGGGACGCCTGGTCGCCACCGGCGCGGTCGCCGAGCTGCGCTCCTCCGGCCGGGACCACCGCTACCAGATCGAGGTGGCCGGCGCCAGCGGCGACTGGGCCGGCGGACTGCCTGGGACGACCGTGATCGAGCGACGCAACGGTCGGGTCGTGCTCGAGGTGGAGCGGGACGGGGACGAGCAGCGGGTGCTCGACGCCGCCAGGGCGGCCGGCCGGGTCATCCACTTCAGCGCGGTCGAGCCGACCCTCGCCGATCTCTTCCGCCAGGCGGTGCAGGCATGAGCACCTGGGACGGGATCCGGCTGACGGCCAGGCGCGAGCTGGTGGAGCAGACCCGGGCGCGCTCATTCCTGATCTCGACCCTGGTCACCCTGCTGATCCTCTGCGGCATCATCGTGGTACCGAGGCTGCTCGGCGCCGGCCAGCCGGACACCTTCGACGTCGGCCTGGTCGGGCCCGGCTCCGCGCCGCTCGGCCAGGTGCTCACCGCCCAGGCGCCGGCGGCCGGCGTCGAGGTGCACCTGCAGCAGCCGGCCTCCGCCGCCGCGGCCGAAGCCGACGTGCGCGACGGCAAGCTCGACCTGGCGGTCATCGACGGCCGCCAGCTGATCGCCAAGGGCGAGCTGGACGAGCAGCTCAACGTCCTGGTCCAGTCCGCCTCCCGGACCGCGCGGGCGCAGCAGGCCCTGGCGGGGGCCGGGCTCGGCCAGGGCCAGATCCAGTCGGCCCTGGCACCGCCGCCGCTGCCGCTGCGCAGCCTCGAGCCGGTCGACGAGGACGCAAGGGCCAAGCGGACGATCGCCACCGTCGCCGTGTTCCTGCTCTACGGCCAGCTGATCGGCTACTGCTTCACGGTCGCGATGGGCGTGGTCGAGGAGAAGGCAACCCGGGTGGTGGAGGTGCTGCTGGCCGCCGTCCGCCCGGTGCAGCTGCTGGCCGGCAAGGTCATCGGCATCGGCCTGGTCGGGCTCATCCAGCTCGCCGTCGTCGGTGCCGTCGGGCTGGCGTTGGCGACCGCCACCGACGCGATCAACCTGCCCGCCGACGCCTGGGGCACGATCGGTTCGGTGCTGCTCTGGTTCCTGCTGGGCTACGCCTTCTACTCCAGCCTGTTCGCGGTGGCGGGGGCGATCGTCTCCCGCCAGGAGGAGCTGCAGAACACCGCCACCCCGCTGAACCTCCTGATGGTCGGGTCGTTCCTGGTGGCCTTCATGGGCGCGAGCAACCCGGACTCCACCCTGACCACCGTGTCGTCGTTCCTGCCACCGGTGGCGCCGCTGATCATGCCGGTGCGGATCGCGGCCGGGGAGGCGACCGCCTGGCAGGTGGCGCTGTCGCTGGGGATCATGGTGGTCTCGATCGTCGCGGTGGTGCTGCTGGCCGCCCGCCTCTACGAGGGGGCGGTGCTCCGCACCGGCGCCCGGGTCAAGCTCCGCGAGGCCTGGTCCGGCACCCGCCGCCGCCAGCCCACCCCCACCCGCGCCTGAGGTCCGCGACCTACTCTGCCAGCTGGAGAGGAGCGTGGCGTGCGATCACCGCGAAGTCCTGATCGCGGTGGAGCAGCGTGCTGCCGGTCCGGACCGCCACGGCGGCGATGAGGCAGTCGGTGAGCTTGCGCACGGTCTCGCCGCCGGCGCGGCAGCGGCGGTAGAGCTCGGCGGCGGCTTCGTAGTCGGCAAGCCCCTCGACGGGTAGCAGCTCGAAACGTCCGAGCAATCGGCGCAGCCGGATCAGCTCGTCGCCACTTGACGCGCCGGCGAGCAGCTCCATGACGACCACCTCGGTGGTCGCGAGCGCGTCCTCGTCGGCGATGAGCCGGCGCAGGTGGAGGTGAACCGGGCTGCCGGTGGCGCGTAGGTATTCGACCCAGGCGGACGTATCGGCCAGGATCACGACGCGGCGACGTCGTCGGGCTCGCGCAGGGCGTCGAGGTCGCCGGTCCAACCGGCGCCTTCCATCGTCATCGATCTCGATGTTCGTGCGGCCCATGCCATCACCCGCCATCGCCCGATACGACTGCTAGGACACCAGTATACACCGCAGGGTGTATCGGCTACGGGCTGGCGACCAGGGTGGAGATGGGGGCGTACTGGACCAGCAGGTTCGGCAGCACGCCGAGGACCAGGACGCCGGTGGCGGCAAGGGCGACGGCGGCGCCGAGGCTCGGCGAGACCCGCTGGGGGCCCGGCGCAGGGGCGCCCTCCGGCGGCTCGCCCAGCCAGAGGCTGCGGGCGACCCCGGCGTAGTAGAACAGGGCGACCACGGTCATGACCGCCATGAACACCACCAGCGCCTGCAGGGTGAGGGTGTTGCCGTTGATGGCCGACTTGAAGATCACGAACTTGGCGTACCAGCCGGCCGCCGGGGGGATCCCGGCGAGGGAGAACAGGAACACCGTCATCGCCACCCCGAGCGCCGGGGACCGGCGGGCCAGCCCGGCGTAGTCGGCGATCAGGTTGGACGGCTGGCGCTGGCTGACCAGCGTGACCACCGCGAACGCACCGAGGTTGGTGAAGGCGTAGATCAGCAGGTAGACCAGGACGGCCTGGAAGGCCTCCTCGCGCACCTGTGGGTTGGACGCCGAGCCGACCGCGAACGGCACCAGCATGTAGCCGGCCTGCGCGACCGACGAGTAGGCCAGCAGGCGGACGATGTTGGTCTGGGCGAGCGCGATCACGTTGCCGAGCAGCATGGTGAAGGCGGCGAGGACCGCGAACGCCGGCGCCCAGTAGCGGGAGTAGGCCGGGAAGGCGACGAAGGTGAGCTGCAGCAGCCCGGCGAAGCCCGCCGCCTTGGAGGCGACCGACAGGTAGGCGGCGACCGGCACCGGCGAGCCCTCGTAGGTGTCCGGCGCCCAGAAGTGGAACGGCGCAGCCGAGACCTTGAAGGCGAAGCCGGTGACCACCAGGAAGACGCTCATCACCGCGGCCGGCTCGTCGCCGAGCCGGGCCAGCCGCTCGGCGATCACGCCGAGCTGCAGCGAGCCGGTGAACCCGTAGACCAGGCTCATGCCGAACAGCATCACCGCGGTGGAGAGCACGCCGATCAGCAGGAACTTGAGCGCCCCCTCGTTGCCGCGGGGGTCGCCCTTGCGGAACCCGGCGGCGATGAAGCCGGTGGCCGAGACGATCTCCAGCGACAGGAACAGCATCAGCAGGTCGCGGGAGGACGGCATCAGCAGCATGCCGACGAAGCTGGACAGCACCACGAAGTAGAACTCGCCCTGGTAGGAGGTGCCCGCGTCGATGTAGCGCTGGCTCATCAGCAGGACGAGCAGCAGCGAGCCGAGGAACAACCCCTTGAACAGCAGGGCGTAGTTGTCGACCACGAACGAGCCGCCGAAGGTGCTGCGGGTTCCCTGCCCGACCAGGGTCGCCAGCGCCACGCCGGCGGCCACCGTGCCGGCCAGCGACAGGTAGTTGGCGACCACCTTGGCCCGCTCCACGAACAGGTCGACCAGCAGGACCAGCAGCGCGGTGCCGGCCAGGACCAGCTCGGGGAGGATGGCGTGGAAGTCGATGGGCACCGTGGCGTCTCCTCTACGGGAACAGTCCGGCGAACAGGCCGGTGACCGACGGGTTGGTCACCCACAGCACCAGCCCAGGCACCACGCCGAGGGCGACGGTCAGCACGATCAGCGGCGACCATGCGGCCACCTCGATCGCGGCCATGTCGCCCAGCGGCCTGCCGCTCCAGCGTTCGGGCACCCGGCCGAGGTTGACCCGCTGCAGCAGCCACAGGAAGTAGCCGGCGGTCAGCAGGGTCCCGACCAGGCCGACCGCGGCCAGGCTGCGGAACAGCGGCAGCGACAGCCCGGGGGCCGGGTTCCAGGCGGCCACCAGGGCGAGGATCTCGCCCCAGAAGCCGGCCAGCCCCGGAAGGCCGAGCGAGGCGATGCAGGTCAGCGTGAACACCCCGGCCAGCCGTGGCATCAGGGTCGCCATGCCGCCGCCCAGCTCGACGATGTCGCGGGTGTGGTAGCGCTCGTGCATCGACCCGGCCAGGAAGAACAGCATGCCGGTGATGACGCCGTGGGCGACCATGCCGAACACCGCGGCGTTGATCCCGGCCGGGGTGAGGGTGGCGATGCCGAGCATCACGAAGCCCATGTGCCCGACGGAGGAGTAGGCGATCAGCCGCTTCACGTCCCGCTGCGCCAGGCAGCAGAGCGAGCCGTAGACGATCGCGATGGCGCCGAGCACGCCGAGCACCGGGGCCCATGTGCGCGCCGCCTCCGGCAGGATCGGCAGGGCGATGCGGACGAACCCGTAGGTGCCCATCTTCAGCAGGATCCCGGCCAGCAGCACCGAGCCGACGGTCGGGGCCTCGGTGTGGGCGTCGGGCAGCCAGGTGTGGAGCGGCCACACCGGCACCTTGACGGCGAAGCCGAGGGCGACCGCGCCGAACACGATCGTGCCGAAGGTGCCGCCGAAGCGGGCGACGCCCAGCTCCTGCAGGGCCAGCATGTCGAAGGTGCGGCCGGCGGCGTCGGGGCTGGAGCGCAACCAGAGCGCCAGGAAGCCCAGCAGCATGACCACCGAGCCGATCAGCGTGTACAGGATGAACTTGATCGAGGCGTAGTCGCGCCTGGGGCCGCCCCAGACCGCGATCAGGAAGTACATGGGGATGAGCACGAGCTCCCAGAACACGAAGAACAGGATCAGGTCCAGGGCCGCGAAGGTGCCGTTCATGCCGGTCTCGAGCAGCAGCAGCAGGGCGAGGAAGGCCTTGGGGTTGCGCGGCTCCGGCAGGATGCGCCACGAGTAGACGACGCAGAGGAAGCTGAGCAGCAGCGACAGCAGCAGCAGCGGCAGGCCGATGCCGTCCACCCCCAGGTGGTAGGTGGCGCCCACCGACGGGATCCAGGAGCGTTGCACCTGGAACTGCATCGTCCGTCCGGCCGCGTCGTCGAAGCGGGCCAGCATGCCGGCCCCGACCAGCAGCGCCAGCAGCGTCACGGCGAGGGCGGAGCCGCGCAGCAGGCCGTCCCGCCCCCTCGGGAGCAGCGCCACGACGACCGCGCCCGCCAGCGGCAGGAACACGGCAAGGGTCAACGCCGCCTTGTCGAACCACTCCACGCCGAGCGTCTCCTCCTTCGGTCAGCCGCCGATCAGCTGGGTCACCACCACCGCGAGCCCGACCACGCCGACGAACAGCGCGGCCGCGTACCACTGGGCCTGCCCGGACTGGACGTAGCGCAGCCCGCGGGCGAGCCGCCTGGTCCCCAGCCCGACCCCGTTGACGGCCCCGTCGACCAGCCGCTGGTCGAACCAGTAGGTGGCGGGGGCGAGGGCGCCGGTCACCCCCCGGACCAGCACCCGCTCGTAGAGGTCGTCGAGGTAGAACTTGCGTTCGAGGGTCCGGTAGGCCACCGGGAAGCGCTCCAGGTATTCGCGCTCCGGCTGGCCGCGGCGGTACAGGGCGGTCCCGACCGCCAGGCCGAGCAGGGCGATGGCGGTGGTGGCCACGATCAGGCCGAGGTTCAGGGTGGCGGGGCCCTCGGAGGGCAGCTGCGGGGTCGCGATCCAGCTGGAGATCGAGTTGTCGCCCAGCCCGATGAACCCGCCGAGAGCGGCGCCGACCGCGAGCACGACCAGCGGGGCGAGCATGCCGGCGCCGGCCTCGTGCGGCTGGCCCTGGCCGCGGTAGGCGGCGCCGAAGGTCAGCCACAGCATGCGGGCCACGTACAGGGCGGTCAGGAACGCGGTCGCCGCGCCGGCCACGAACACCACCTGGGCGACGCTGCGGCTGGTCGCAAGGCCCTCCACGCCGTCCCCGAAGCCGGCCTTCCAGGCGTCGGTGAGGACCTCGTCCTTGGACCAGAACCCGGCCAGCGGCGCGATCCCGGCGAGCGCCAGCGCCCCGATCAGGAAGGTCAGGAAGGTGACGGGCATCACCCGGCGAAGGCCGCCCATCTCGCCCATGCTGTTGGAGTGGACGGCGTGGATGACGGCGCCGGCGGCGAGGAACAGCAGCGCCTTGTAGAAGGCGTGGGTGATCAGCATGAACACCCCGGCCGAGTAGCCGCCGACCCCGAGCGCGGCCATCATGTAGGCGAGCTGGGAGACGGTCGAGTAGGCCAGCACCCGCTTGATGTCGTCCTGCACCAGCGCCAGCAGCGCCGCGATCAGCATGGTGATGCTGGCGATGATGGCGATCTCGTTGAGGACGGTGCCGGACGCCTCGAACACCGGGTACATCCGGGCGACCAGGAACACCCCGGCCGCGACCATGGTGGCGGCGTGGATCAGGGCCGACACCGGCGTGGGGCCCGCCATGGCGTCGGGCAGCCAGGTGTGCAGCGGGAACTGGCCCGACTTGCCGATCGCGCCGCAGAACAGCAGCACCGTGCCGAGGGTGACGGTGGTGCTCGAGATGCTGCCGGACTCGACGCCCTGGATGATCCGCTCGATCTCGAAGCTGCCGCCGGCGGCCCAGAAGAACACGAAGATGCCGGCCATGAAGCCGAGGTCGCCGACCCGGGTGGTCAGGAACGCCTTGATCGCCGCGCGGGAGTTGGCCACGTCCTCCCAGTAGTGGCCGATCAGGAAGTAGGAGCAGACGCCCATGATCTCCCAGCCGACCAGCAGCAGCATGAGGTTGTCGGCCAGCACCACGATCAGCATGCCGGCGGTGAACAGCGACAGCATGGCGAAGAAGAACGTGTAGCGCTCGTCGCCCCGCATGTAGGACACCGAGTAGAGCTGCACCAGCAGCGAGATGGTGGTGACCATCGCCAGCAGCACCGCGGCCAGCCCGTCCACGGTCATGCCGAGCGGGATCACCAGGTCCTCGCCGAACGGCGCCCACTCGACGCTGGCGTGGTAGGCGTCGGCGCCGCCGATCACCCCGAACAGGATCACGAGGCTGATCAACCAGCCGGCGGCGATGGCCAGGATGCCGACCGGCGAGCCCCCGTCCGGCAGGCGCTTGCCAACCAGCAGGATGACCGCCCATGCCACCAGCGGCAGGGCGGGCACGAGCCAGGCCAGCTCCTCCATCACGCTCCTCTCACCAGCGCAGCAGGTCGACCTCGTCGATGTTGACCGTCTCCCGGTTGCGGAAGATCAGCAGCACGATCGCCAGGCCGATGCCGACCTCGGCCGCCGCCACCGCGATCACGAACAGCGCGAAGATCTGCCCGGACACCAGCTGGTCCCGCAGGTAGGCGTTGAACGCGACCAGGTTGACGTTCACCGCGTTCAGCATCAGCTCGATGCTCATCAGCACCATCACCGCGTTGCGGCGGGCGAGCACGCCGTACACCCCGACGCTGAACAGGAAGGCGGCGAAGGTCAGCGGATACAGCAGCGGCATCGGCGGCGGCTCCTAGTCGCGGCGGGCGAGGACGATGGCGCCGACCAGGGCGGCCAGCAGCAGCACGCTGACCGCCTCGAAGGGCAGCACGTAGTTGCGGAAGAGGGAGGTGCCAAGGGCGGCGGTGGCGGTGGCGGCCTGGATGCTGATGCGCTCGTCGGCGAAGGCGCCGGCGAGGAACACGGTGAGCATCACGAACACGCCGGCGCCGACGACGAAGGCGCCGACCCTTGCGCGCGGGGAGTTGTCGAGCACCCGCCGGCCGACCGGCGCCCTGGTCAGCATGATGCCGAACAGGAGCAGCACCACGATCGCTCCCACGTAGATGATCACCTGCACGAAGGCGACGAACGGCGCCGCCAGCAGCAGGTAGATGCCGGCCACGCTGGCCAGGGCGACCACCAGCCAGAGGGCGGCGTGGACGACGTTGCGGCTGGTCACCACGAGCAGGCCGGCCAGCCCGCCGGTCACGGCGAGCAGCAGGAAGGCGACCTCCAGCCCGGTCACGACCCGCCGCCACCCCCGCCCCGTTGCGCGGCGCGCAGCTTGCGGGCGTAGGCGGCCTTGGCCTTGGCCCTGGCGGTGCGGTCGGCCTCGCCGGCGGCGATCAGCCGGTCGTAGGTCTCCTGGTCGATCTCCACCTCCAGGTGCTCCGCCTCGCCCCCTGCAGCTGGAGCGGGCTCCGGCGCGGCCGCCGAGGCCGGTTCCGGGGCCGCCGGCGGGGCGGGCTCCGGCGGCGGCGTGTCCACCGATCCCGCGGCGGCGCGGGCCTCGGCCTTGGCCTTGCGCATGTAGGCGGCCTTGGCCTTGGCCCTGGCGGTGCGCTCCGGCTCGCCGGCGGCGACCAGCCGGTCGTAGGTCTCCTGGTCGATGCCGGGCTCGACCTGGACCTCCTGCGCCGGCGTGGCGGGCGCCGGTGCGGCGGGCGCGGCCGGCGCGGCGGGCGCGGCCGGCGCGGCGCTCGGGCGAGCCTCGGTTGGGGCGGCGGCGGGCGCCGCGGTGGCGGCGGGCGCCGCGGGGGCGGGGGCGGCGGCCTGCTCGGCGGCGGCGGCCGCCTTGGCCCGGAGCGCCTCCCTGGCCTTGCGGGCCGACTCGATCTCCCTTGGCTCCTCCGCGCCCACCTCGAGCGGGTCGGGCGCCGGCACCGTGTAGGCCCACTGCCGCAGGGTGTCCATCTCGTGGGTGAGGGCCTCGTGGGAGTACTCGGCGTACTCGAACTCGGGGCTCCAGTGCAGCGCGTCGAACGGGCAGACCTCGACGCAGATGCCGCAGTACATGCACAGCGCGAAGTCGATGGCGAAGCGGTCGAGGATGTTGCGGGTGCGGGCCCGCCCGCCCTCCTTGGGGGCCACCGTCTCCTTGTGGGAGTCGATGTAGATGCACCAGTCGGGGCACTCGCGCGAGCAGAGCATGCACACCGTGCAGTTCTCCTCGATGAGCGCGATCACCCCCCTGCTGCGGGCGGGCAGGTTCGGCTTGACGTGCGGGTACTGCTGGGTGGCCGCCCGCCTCGACATGGTCTTGAAGGTGACGCCGAGCCCCTTCAGCAGCCCGACCCCCTTGAGCGCTGGCATCAGATGCCCACCTCGTACACCTTGAGGAACCCGACCACCAGGAGCAGCAGCAGCGACACCGGCACCAGACGGAGCCAGGCGAACGACTGCAGCTGGTCCTCCCGCAGGCGCGGGTAGGTCGCGCGGAACCAGATCACGCAGAACGACAGGGCGAGGACCTTGGCCGCCAGCCACCAGGGCCCGTCGAGCACCGGCCCCTTCCAGCCACCGAGGAACAGGGTGGCGGCGATCGCCGACTGGGCCACGATGCCGGCGTACTCGGCCAGCAGGAAGAACGCGAAGCGCAGCCCGGTGTACTCGGTGAGGTGGCCGAAGACCAGCTCGGAGTCGGCCACCGGCATGTCGAACGGCGGCCGGGTCAGCTCGGCGAGCGCCGCGGTGCCGTAGACGAAGAAGCCGACCACCAGCGGGCCGACCACGTAGCCCCACCAGCCCTGCCGCTCGACGATCACCGCCAGGTCGGCCGAGCCGGCCTGCATGGCGACCGCGGCGGCGG
>WNFU01005405.1_pt1 | contig 15864 bp, 11 predicted proteins | sample 5400121 | NCBI WGS metagenome assembly WNFU01 (sample SAMN13153360, study PRJNA577476) | soil metagenome | isolation source: 100 cm soil or saprolite under grassland replicate 1 | place: USA:California | collected 2016-06-15
CGCAACAACGCCACCGCCCCCGAAACCAACGCAGCCGAGTTGCTGGTGCCGTCGCCAGGCCCGGCATTCCCCTGTTTGTCGAGCGCAACAATGTCCACGCCGGGCGCGGCGAGATCGACATAATTCTGTCGCTGAGTGTCCGACCAAGGTCTCCCTTGCTCATCTATCGCGCCCACTGCGATCACGCCGGGACAAAGCGCGGGCACTTCAGGCCTATTGATCCCGGCACCTTCATTACCGGCACCTGCGACTAGGACAACATCATGGTCCAAGGCGTACCAGACCGCATCAAGGAGTGGCCCAATGCAATCAATATCGTCCGCCGCATAGGACATGTTGACGACTCGGGCACCGTGATCGATCGCCCACCGGATCGCGCTTGCGGTGCCGAGCCCTCCTGGATTCACAAACTCGCCGTCCCGCGCAAGAGTAATAGGCAGAATCTTCGCCTGGGGGGCAACGCCAATCATGCCGGTGGCTCCTACGCCGCGAGCCGCAATCAGCGACCCAATGGCAGTGCCGTGACTGTCCCGATCAAGATCCGTTCGACCGTCGGTCTTGGCGCCCGTCAGATCCATGCCGGGCAGAACAGCCCCATTCAGCCCCGGCACGCTTGCCTGAACTCCGGTGTCGAGTACAGCGACGGTGACTCCAGTCCCTTTAGTGATCACCCAGGCATCTTCCAACCCCCACCGTTGGATCCACCACTCCAACGATCGCACCCGTGGAGGTACCCCAGGCGCCGATGCTGATGCTGTCTGCGCAATCATAGGGATCAGGGTCAGCACGCCTGCGGCCAACACCCGTCCAGTGGCACGGATCACGCGAACTCCGCTCAGAAGTCGTCGTCGTCCTCATCGTCATGCTTGGGAGGCCGGTATTCTCCGTACAGCACGGCGGGTGCGGCGTTCTGCTCGCCCCATACCCCCCGTTCCTCCTTGAGGTAGTAGCGACGTTCCCGGTCCCGCTCCTCGTCCCGCTGCCGTTGACCGGGCGGGTACACGCCCTGACTGCCCGATGCGCCGGCAACCCCACCCACTCCAGGACGACCACCTGGCATCCCGCCAGCACCGGTACCGAGGGCGGGATTGTCGCCCAGCAGAGGAATAGAACGCGGGCGGCTTCTATCGAGGCCACCCAGACCTGACCCGATACCACTGGCACCGCCACCACCAGCCAGCGCACTACCGGTGTCATACGGCGATCTCGACTCGGCACCTGTGCAGCCATCCAGTTCGTCTGGGTCAAGCGGCGGCCACATTGGCGGCACCTTATGATCTTGAGAGCCGCCACCGCCGCCACCCGGTCCCTTGCTATGGCCCGCCGCGTTCGCCGGTATCAATGGCGGCATCAACAGCGGACGGAGATCTTCACGCCCGCCGTCGTCACCCGGATCCGCGTTGACACCGAAGCTGGCGCCGCTGCCCAGTAGGTCTTCCCATTCCGAGCTGGCCTTCCGTACCACCCTGTCGCGCTGTCCCGGCAAATTCACGGCGATTTGGTTGGGCGCTAGGGTGCAGGCGTCGCGGTAGGCGGAGTTGAGGTCGTTGAGGAGTTTCTGGTAGTTGCGGGATTCTATGGAGGTGGGATCTGTGCTGGGGTAGTCGGCGGGGTTGAAGTCTGGGTGGAGGTATTTTGCGTGGACCTGGGCTGCCTCGAGGGCCATTGCGGCGTTGTTCATGGCGGCGGCTGAGGCTCGGCAGGCGGTGGCGAGGGAACGGGCCGAGGCGTAGTAGCGGCGCAGTTGGTGTTGCGACTCGTGCGCCGCGTCGCCGCGCCAGGTGTCGGCGAGATCGGTGGCGCCGCGCCTGATCTCGTCGGCCATCGCGTCGAGGTTCTCGGCGGTACTCAAGTAGTCCCGGGCGGCGCCGTACATGGCTTCGGGGTCGGCCGCGCGCAGCAGCAGCCCGATCTGGAAGGCGCTGAGGCTCCACACGTTCTCGATGTCGGTGGACTTCTCGATCGGGTAGACCTGCTCGTCGCTTCTCATCGTGGCCCCTAGAACCGACCGTCCGCGCCGACGACGCTCGGCGCGGTGGCCGGTGCGGAGCTGGCAGGCAGGGAGGTGCCGTTATCCAGGCCGCCAGCGGCTTGGTCGATCCGGTGGGCGTTCGTCCGGTCGGCGCGATCGTACGATTTCGCCGACTCCTCCATCCGGGCGGCCACCGCGGGCAGCCCGGCGACCAGCCCCCCGTGGAACACCGTGACCGCCTTCTGTAACTGAGCATGCAGGTGCTGCACCGACCGGCCGGTCGCCCACAGGCCGGGCTGCCCATCGAGCGGGCGCACCGCGCCGACCGCGCCGCGATCGTTCCACCCCGGACCGGCCCGCTCGCCGGAGCGGCCACCTGCGAGCCCGCGGATCCGCTCCGCCACCTCACGTAACACCCGTGACTCCGTCCTGTACCAACCACTGGTACCGCCCCCGTCGGGCCAGTCCTGCGGCAGCGGAACAGAACCGCCCGAATCCCCGCCATCCGCGCCGGCTCGCGCAGTTCCCGTCACAAGCCCCTCCCGAACGACTACCAGTCGTAGCCAACCGGGGGTCAGGTTATCAGCGGGACTGATCAGTCCAACGGATCAATTTGCAGCCTGTGGATAACTCAGGTGGAGCGCCGACGCCCAGTCACGCCTCGACCGTGAACGGCCTGCTCACACCGGTGTACGCAACGACGGCGCCGGCCCGGTCCCGGATGTCGCCGTGGTACACGATGCGGTACCGGCCGGGCTCGGCGTCCGCCGGGATCCGCCAGGCGATCCGCGCGGTCGAGATGCCGGCGAACACCCGCTGCCAACGGAAGATCGTGTCCCAGTCGTCGTCGCCGGCCACGGTCGTCCAGCCGTCTCCGTCGGCCCGCTGGATCTCCAGGTACGTCGAGCCGTTGCGGGTGTCGTTGTTCGGGCAGCCGGCGTGGAAGGTGGCCACCGCCAGCTCACCGCGCCGGTAGGCCGGCAACGGCTGGCGGACCACGTCGCCGAACCGCCGCCCGGGCGGTGCCGCGTCCAGGACGCGCCCGGCCGCGCGCGCCGGGCGACGGCGGCCGGCCAGGTGGGCGGGCGCCACCGCGCTGGGCGTCGGCTCGCCGGTCCGCACCGCCGCCGCCAGCGCGGCGAACTCCTGCTGGTACGCCGGCAGCGTCCAGCGGCCGAAGTGCGTGGACGCGCCCTCGTAGTGCTGCGCGTCGTACTCCTCCGGCGTGACGACGTAACCGGCGTAGGCGTTGGCGTACCCGGCGAAGATCACGTGCGCGACATCGGGGAGCTGCGCCGCCACCGCCTGCCGCAGCCGACGCCCGGACATGATGGTGAACTCCCCCGGCGCCGCCACGATGGCCACCTGCCCGATCCGGATCACCTGCAGCGGCAGGACCTGCGGCGTCCACGGGTGCGGGCGGCACAGCCCGGTGGCCAGCCCGACCGGCTTCGGCGCGTGCCCGGCGACCACCTCGTCCGGCGCGCGCACCACCGCCGCGTCCAGCAGCCGGAAGATCCTGCTGCGGCGGAGCTGGCCCGGGTGGATGAACGGCAGCCCGCGGCCGTCCTGTGTGCCCGCGGTGAACCCCTGGCCGATCACCGCCGGCCAGGTGCGCGCGCCCGGGACGCCGTTCACCTCGATACAGGAGAAGTCGACGTACCGCTGCCGGTGGGCGATCGGCCCGCACACCACCTCGGTGGCCGCCTCGAACAGCTCCCGGGCGGCCACCGCCTGCCGCTCGCCCACGATCCGGGTGTTGGCGAACTCGTTGCCGGTCGGGCCGTACCCGCCGCCGGCGCCGAGGTTCGGCGACATGTCCCCGGCGTTGCCCTGCGCGAACGCGGCCACGAAGCCGCCCTCGCCGCGGGCCTTCGCCGCCTGCGAGATGCCGGCCCAGCCGTGCTCCCACAGGTACGCCGCGTACCCCTTGTTGTCCCCGCTGATCAGGGTGTTCGTGTTGGTCATCGAGGTGCCGTGGGTGGCGAACCAGGAGATCACCCCGACCGGCACGCCGTCCCGGGCGAACCGGAGCACGGTCATCGCCGGGTCGATCGCGGCCGGGAACGCGGCCCGGTCGGGGTTGCGGCGGAACGCGGGCAGCGACCGGTTCACCGACGCGCCGTGCAACTCGCCGGTGTTGACGGTCACCGTGCCGGGCGCGAGGTCGGCGTCGGCACGGCAGATCGCGGTGACGATGCCGGCCACGATCGCCTCGAACGTCCGCGGCCGGAACCCGAAGGTGCTCAGGTTGTACAGCGTGTGGTGTGAGAACCCGCCCGGGCCGGAGTGCGTGTGGGTGGCGGACAGCACGGTGTTCTCCGCGGTGTAGCGCGGCCCGTAGCGGGCCGCCAGCCGGCGCAGCACCTCGGCGTGCACGCTCGCGAAGATCATGCCGAGGTCGGCGCTGACGAACGCGAACCGCCGGCCGCCGGGCGGGACACCCGCACCCGAGCCCAGCGGGACACCCGCACCCGAGCCCAGCGGGACACCCGCACCCGAGCGGTCGGCCACCACGAACGCGCGGGCCCACTGCCGCTGGTGGATCCCAGCGGTCCGCTGGTACGGCAGCGCGTAGCCCATCATGCCGACCCCGCCGGCCTCCCCGGTAACGTCCGCGATGCCCACTCCGACCAGGTACTCCGACACGTCAGCTCACCGCCGTCGGGTGCGCGCCGGGCCCCGTCCACTGCCGCTGGCTCATCGGCTCAATCTGCCATCTTGTGTTAATCGAACGCATGTTCGAAGATGGGTGGGTGACCGCAGTCCTCGCCGACCCGCCGGCCGACGTGCCGCTGCTGGCGGACGCGTCGGGTGCCCCGGGCGTGGTCCGGCGCGGCTGGCGACGGCAGCACCCCGAGGGCACTTCCCCTATCCTCCCGGTGCTGCCCGAGCTGGCCGGCCTGCTGCCGCACGGCGGGCTGCGCCGCGGCGCCACGGTGGCGGTGGTCCACGGCGCGTCGCTGCTGCTGGCGTTGCTGGCCGGGCCGTCCCGGGCCGGGAGCTGGTGTGGCGTGGTGGGCTGGCCGGAGTTCGGGGGGCTGGCCGCGGCGGAGTTCGGGGTGGCGCTGGAGCGGGTGGCCGCGGTGCCCGAGCCGGGTGCGCAGTGGGTGGCGGCCACCGCGGCGCTGCTGGACGGGGCCGATGTGGTGGTGGCCCGCCCGCCGCCGGGGATCGAGCCGCGGGACCTGCGGCGGCTGTCCTCCCGGGCCCGGGAGCGGCGGTCGGTGCTGCTGGCCGCGGGTGAGTGGCCCGGAGCGGGGCTGCGGCTGTCCGCCGTGGGCAGCCGCTGGTCCGGGCTGGAGGGCGGCGCCGGGCACCTGCTGGCCCGGGAGCTGACCGTCCGGGTCGAGGGCCGCGGCGCGGCGGCCCGGCCACGGGAAGCCGTGCTCGAGCTGCCGCGCGCCGAGCCGGCCGGCGGTGCGCCCTCGGAGGCGGTGGCGGTGGCGTGAGGACGCCCGAGACCGGGCGGCGTACCGCGGCGGTCCTGTGCCCGGACTGGTCGCTCACCGCAGCGGGGGTCAGCCCGGCCACGCCGGCCGCGATCGTCCGCGACGACCTGGTGACGGCGTGCACCGCGGCCGCCCGGGACGAGGGCGTGCACAGCGGGCAGAAGCGGCGGGACGCGCAGCGGGCCTGCCCGGCGCTGCTGATGCTGCCGGACGACCCGCTGCGGGACGGCGGGGAGTTCTGCCGGGTGGTCACCGCGGTGGCCGACCTGGTGCCGCGGGTGGAGGTGGTGCAGCCGGGGCTGCTGGCGTTCCCGGCGTCCGGCGCGGCGCGGTACCACGGCAGCGAGCACGTACTGGCCGAGCGGGTCGTCGACGCGGCTGCGGCGGCAAGCGGCGGGGAGTGCTGGGTGGGCGTCGCGGACGGGCTGTTCGCCGCGGCGCTGGCCGCCCGGCGCGGCGTGCTGGTGCCGCCCGGGCGCACCCCGGCGTTCCTCGCCGACCACCCGGTCGGGGTCCTCGGCCGGCCCGATCTCGCCGACCTGCTGAAGCGGCTCGGGCTGCGCACGCTCGGGGAGTTCGCCGGGCTGCCCGCCGCCGACGTGCTCGCCCGGTTCGGCCCGGACGGCGCGGTGGCGCACCGGTTGGCCCGCGGTCTGGACGAGCGTCCCGTCGCACCGTCCAGGCCGCCTCCTGAGCTGGCCGTGGTGGCGCACCTCGACCCGCCGCTGGCCAGCGTGGACGCGGCGGCGTTCGCGGTGCGCCCGCTGGCCGAGGAGCTGCATGAGCGGCTGTCCCGGCGCGGCCTGGTCTGCACGCTGCTGTCCATCGAGGCGGAGACCGAGGACGGCGCGGTCTGCGAGCGGATGTGGCGGCACGGGTCGTACTCGGCCGCCGCGGTGGTGGACCGGCTGCGCTGGCAGCTCGAGGGCTGGCTGACCGCGGGTGGGCGCGGGCAGGTCACCCTGCTCCGGCTGGCCCCCGAGGAGGTGCTGCGGGCCGGCGGCGAGCAGCTCGACCTGTCCGGCGACGACCCCGAGGCGGCGGCCCGGATGGCGCGCGCGGTGGCCCGCGTGCAGGGCCTGCTCGGGCCGTACGCGGTGACGGTGCCGGTGCCGGCGGGCGGCCGCGACCCGGCCACCCGGCTGGCCTGGGTGCCCTGGGACGACGCGCAGCCGGCAACGGCGTTACCCCCGCCCACCCGGCGGCATCCCGGCGCCGGCGACCAGACCCGGCACCACCCGCGGCCGGAGCCGGCGTTGCCCCAGGACACGGCGTGGCATCCCGGCGCCGGCGACCAGACCCGGCACCACCCGCGGCCGGAGCCGGCGTTGCCCTGGCCTGGCGGCATCCCGGCGCCGTACCCGGCCACGGTGTACCCGACGCCGCTGCCGGCCGCGCTGCTCGACAGCGCCGGCGCGACGGTCCGGGTGGACGGGCGGGGTGAGCTGTCCGAGCGGCCGGCCCGGCTGGCCACCGGCGGCGGCGCGCCGGTGCCGGTGACCGACTGGGGCGGCCCGTGGCCGGCCGACGAGTGGTGGTGGGATCCGGCCCGGCACCGCCGTCGGGCCCGGATGCAGGTGTCCACTGTGGACGGTCGGGCGTTCCTGCTGGCCTGTACCGAGGGCCGGTGGCTGGTGGAGGCGGAGTACGACTAGGGAGCGGCAGGCATGGGGTGGAACAACCCGCCGATCCCGTGGCGGGAGCTGGAGCAGCGGCTGTCCTGGCAGCCGGCCGACCCGGGGCTGGGCGGCCGGCCGGCCGGGATGGACGGCGGCGAGAGCCCGGCGTGGTCGCGCAAGCGGGAGCCGTACCAGCCGACCGTCACCCGGGACCCGACCGCCGAGCCGTGGTACGAGCTGCACTGCCACTCCAACTTCAGCTTCCTGGACGGCGCCTCGCACCCGGAGGAGCTGATCGAGCAGGCCGCCCGGCTCGGCATCCACGGGGTCGCGCTGACCGACCACGACGGGATGTACGGGGTGGTGCGCTTCGCCGAGGCGGCCGCGGCCAGCGAGGTGGGCACGCTGTTCGGCGCGGAGCTGTCCCTCGACCTGTCCGCACCGCAGAACGGGGTGCCCGACCCGGAGGGCCGGCACCTGCTGATGCTGGCCCGCGACACGGGCGGCTACGCGTCGCTGTCCCGGGCGATCAGCCAGGCGCAGTACGCCGGCGGCGAGAAGGGCAGGCCGGTGTACGAGCTGGAGGCGCTGGGTGCCGCCGCGGACGGGCGCTGGCTGGTGCTCACCGGCTGCCGCAAGGGGCTGGTGCCGGCCGCGCTGGCCACGGCAGGGCCGGACGCCGCGGCCCGCGAGCTGGACCGGCTGGTGGGGCTGTTCGGCAGGGACAACGTCGCGGTGGAGCTGATCGACCACGGCAACCCCACCGACACCCGCCGCAACGACGCCCTGACGAAGCTGGCCGAGGCCGCCGGCCTGCCCACGGTGGCCACCAACAACGTGCACTACGCGACCCCCCGCGGCGCCCGGCTGGCGTCCGCGCTGGCCGCCGTCCGGGCCCGCCGCGGGCTGGACGAGCTGGACGGCTGGCTGCCCGCCGCGGGCGGTGCGTACCTGCGCAGCGGTGCCGAGATGGCCCGCCGGTTCGCCCGTTACCCGGGGGTCGTCGAGCGCACCGTCCACATAGGAGCCGAGTGCGCGTTCAGCCTGGAGCTGATCCGGCCGAAGCTGCCGAGGTTCCCGACGCCGCAGGGCATGGACGAGATGGCGTTCCTGCGCGAGCGCACCATGGAGGGGGCCTTCGAGCGGTACGGCGAGCACCCCGGGGCGTACCAGCAGATCCTGCACGAGCTGGACGTGATCGAGAAGCAGGGCTTCCCCGGGTACTTCCTGATCGTCTGGGACATCGTGGAGTTCTGCCGCGAGAAGGGGATCCTCTGCCAGGGCCGCGGTTCGGCGGCCAACTCCGCGGTCTGCTACGCCCTCGGCATCACCTCCGTCGACGCGGTCAGGCACAAGCTGCTGTTCGAGCGGTTCCTGTCCACCGCGCGCACCGAGGCGCCGGACATCGACCTGGACATCGAGTCCGGCCGCCGGGAGGAGGTTATCCAGGAGGTCTACCGGCGGTACGGCCGGAAGAACGCCGCGCAGGTCGCCAACGTGATCAGCTACCGGCCGAGGTCCGCGGTCCGGGACATGGCCCGCGCCCTCGGCTACGCGCCCGGCCAGCAGGACGCCTGGTCCAAGCAGGTGGACAACCACGAGGCACTGTCCACACAGGACGGTCACGACATCCCGGCCGACGTTGTCGAGCTGGCCAGGCAGGTGGTGCGTTTCCCGCGGCACCTGGGGATCCACTCCGGCGGTATGGTGCTCTGCGACCGCCCGGTGGTGGAGGTCTGCCCGGTCGAGTGGGCCCGGCGGGAGGACCGCACCGTGCTGCAGTGGGACAAGGACGACTGCGCGTACGCCGGGCTGGTGAAGTTCGACCTGCTCGGCCTCGGCATGCTCTCCGCGCTGCGCTACTGCTTCGAGCTCATCGAGGAGCACCACGGTGAGAAGTACGACCTGCAGAGCGTCCCGGGCGAGGAGCCCGAGGTGTACGACATGCTCTGCGCCGCCGACACCGTCGGGGTGTTCCAGGTGGAGAGCCGGGCGCAGATGGCCACCCTGCCGCGGCTGCGGCCGAAGAAGTTCTACGACCTGGTGGTCGAGGTGGCGATCATCCGGCCGGGGCCGATCCAGGGCGGCTCGGTGCACCCGTACATCCGCCGCCGCAGCGGCCTGGAGCAGTGGGAGCACCTGCACCCGCTGCTGGCCGGCGCGCTGGAGAAGACCCTGGGCGTTCCGCTGTTCCAGGAGCAGCTCATGCAGATCGCCATCGACGTGGCCGGCTTCTCCGCCGAGCAGGCCGACCGGCTGCGCCGGGCGCTGTCGGCGAAGCGGTCGTTCGAACGGCTGGCCGAGCTCAAACCTGCGCTGATGGAAGGGATGGCGGCCAACGGGGTGCCGGCGGACGTCGCCGAGCAGATCTTCGCCAAGCTGATCGCGTTCGCCGACTTCGGCTTCCCGGAGAGCCACGCGTTCAGCTTCGCCTCGCTGGTGTACATCAGCGCGTGGCTGAAGCTGCACTACCCCGCCGCGTTCTGCGCCGCGCTGCTGAATGCGCAGCCGATGGGCTTCTACTCACCGCAGTCGCTGGTCGCGGACGCCCGCCGGCACGGGGTGGTGGTGCGCGGCCCGGACGTGAACGCCTCCGCCGACAAGGCCACCCTGGAGCCGCCCGAACTGCCGGGCCGGGGGCAGCCGCAGCCGAAGGGCGGGGCGCAGCCGGTGGTCCGGCTCGGGCTGGCCTCGATCCGGCACGTCGGCGACGACCTGGCGGAGCGGATCGCCGCCGGCCGCCCGTACGCCGACCTGACCGACCTGGCCGCCCGGCACGTGCTGTCCACCACGGTGGTCGAGGCGCTGGCCACCGCTGGCGCGCTGGACTGCTTCGGGATGAGCCGCCGGGAGGCGCTGTGGGCGGCCGGCGCGGTCAGCCGGCTGCGCGGCGGGCAGTTGCCCAGCACCGAGACGGCCGCCGCCCCGATGCTGCCCGGGATGAGCGACGTGGAGGAGGCGGTGGCCGACCTGTGGGCCACCGGGATCACCCCGGGCCGGTACCCCACCCAGTTCGTCCGGGACCGGCTGGACGGGCTCGGCGTGGTGCCCGCCGGCCGGCTGCGCGACCAGCCGCCGGACTCCCGGGTACTGGTCGCCGGCGTGGTCACCCACCGGCAGCGGCCGGCCACCGCGGGCGGCACCACGTTCATCAACCTCGAGGACGAGACCGGCTTCTCGAACGTGATCTGCTCGCGCGGGGTGTGGCAGCGCTTCCGCCGGGTGGCCCGCGAGTCCGGTGCGCTGCTGGTGCGCGGCCGCTGCGAGAACCACGACGGCGTGGTCAACATCGTCGCGGACCGCATCGTCGCGCTGCCGATGCACACCCGGCACACCTCCCGCGACTTCCGCTGACCCACGCCCCCGTAGCCCCGGGCTCGACCCAGCGCGCTGCCAGGGCGGAGTGCGGGTTCCAGGAGGGCGATTCGTCAGACACCGCAACGCACCACGCGGGATCTCGCGGATACAGTCAGGACTGCCGGTTTCCTCCGACGCCGCCGTGAGGGGTTCCCCGATGCTGACCACGTCCACGTACCGCTCCGGCTGGCTGAACGGGGAGCTGGACCAGCTGCGCGAGCTGGCCCGTACCTTCTTCGCGAAGGAGGCGGTCCCGCACATCGAGCGCTGGGCCAAGCAGCAGCAGGTGGACCGCGACTTCTGGAACAAGGCCGGCGACCTCGGCCTGCTCTGCGTGTCGATCCCCGAGGAGTACGGCGGGGGCGGCGGCACCTTCGCCCACGAGGCGGTGCTGCTGGAGGAGCAGGCGCGGGCGGTGGAGAGCTCCTGGGGTAACGCCGTGCACAGCGGCATCGTGGCGCACTACCTGCTGGCGTACGGCGGCGAGGAGCAGAAGCGGCGGTGGCTGCCGAAGCTGGCCAGCGGCGAGTACGTCGGCGCCATCGCGATGACCGAGCCGGGCACCGGCTCCGACCTGCAGGCGATCACCACCCGGGCGATCCGGCAGGACGGGGAGTACGTGGTCACCGGATCGAAGACGTTCATCACCAACGGCGCCCAGGCCGACCTGGTCATCGTGGCGGCCAAGACCGACCCGAGCCTCGGCGCGCAGGGCGTGTCGCTGGTGGTGGTCGAGACGCGGGACCTGCCCGGGTTCCGCCGCGGGCGGGTGCTGGACAAGATCGGGCTCAAGGGCCAGGACACCGCGGAGCTGTTCTTCGACGAGGTCCGGGTGCCGGCCGGCAACCTGCTGGGCGACGCCGAGGGGCAGGGCTTCGTCCAGCTCATGCGGCAGCTCCCGCAGGAGCGGCTGATCATCGCGGTGACCGCGGTGGCCGGCGCGGAGCGGGCGATCGAGCTGACCCTGCAGTACGTCAAGGAGCGCACCGCGTTCGGCAAGCCGGTGATGACCTTCCAGAACACCCGGTTCACCCTGGCCGAGCTTGCCACCAAGGCCACGGTGACCCGCACGTTCGTCGACTCCTGCATCGAGCGGCACCTGGCCGGCCAGCTCGACGTGGGCACCGCCGCGATGGCCAAGTGGTGGTCCACCCAGGTGGGCTGCGAGATCATCGACGAGTGCGTGCAGCTTTTCGGCGGCTACGGCTACATGACCGAGTACCCGATCGCCCGGATGTACGCCGACGCGCGGGTCGCCAAGATCTTCGGTGGCACCAACGAGATCATGAAGGAACTGATCTCCCGGTTCCTCTGACACGCGACGAGCGACCGCCGATGACCGACCAGTGACGACTGACCAGTGACCGCCGATACGACAGGGGCACCGCCGATGGGACCGCTGGCCGGACTACGGGTGGTCGAGATCGCCAGCCTGGCGCCGGCGCCGTTCTGCTGCATGGTCCTCGCCGACCTGGGCGCCGAGGTGCTGCGGGTGGACCGGGCCGGGGCCGGCGGCGGGCTGGGCAACCTGCCGGACAACCCGCTGGACCGCGGCCGCCGCTTCGTCACCGCCGACCTGAAGAGCCCCCGCGGCGCCGATCTGGTGCTGCGGCTGGCCGGGTCCGCGGACGTGCTGGTCGAGGGGTTCCGGCCGGGGGTGGCCGAGCGGCTCGGCATCGGCCCGCAGGAGTGCCTGGCCCGCAACCCGGGGCTGGTGTACGGCCGGATGACCGGCTGGGGGCAGGACGGGCCGCTGGCGCGGCGCGCCGGGCACGACATCAACTACATCGCGGTCTCCGGGGCGCTGCACCCGATCGGGCCGGCCGACCGGCCGCCGACCCCGCCGCTGAACTACGTCGGCGACTTCGGCGGCGGCGGGATGCTGCTCGCGGTCGGCATCCTCGCCGCGCTGTTCGAGCGGTCGCGTTCCGGGCGCGGCCAGGTGGTCGATGCGGCCATGGTGGACGGCGCCGCGCTGCTGTCCTCGTTCCTGTACGGCATGCGCGCGGCCGGGCTGTGGTCGGACCACCGCGGCGGCAACCTGCTGGACGGGTCGGCGCCGTTCTACGCCACCTACGCAACCGCGGACGGCGGGTTCGTGGCGGTGGGCGCCCTCGAGCCGAAGTTCTACGCGGCGCTGCTGGACGGGCTCGCGCTGGCCGCCGGGGACCTGCCCGTGCAGTACGACCAGTCATCGTGGCCGGCCATGAGGGAGCGGTTCGCGGCGATCTTCGCGACCAGGACCAGGGACGAGTGGGCCGGGGCGTTCGCGGGCACCGACGCGTGCGTAACGCCGGTGCTGTCCCCGGCGGAGGCGGCCGGCCACCCGTACAACGCCGCGCGCGGAGTGTTCGTGGACGTCGGCGGGGTGGTCCAGCCGGCGCCGGCGCCGCGGTTCGGGCGGACCCCCGCAGCCACCCCGCCGCCGCCGGCCAAGCCGGGAGAGCACGCCGAGGCCGCGCTGGCGGACTGGGGGTTCACGCCGGATGACATCGCCGCCCTGCGCCGGGACGGGGCGCTCGGCTGAGGAGAGGATCGCGCATGCCGAAGACACGTACCGTTGCCGGGAAGGTCGTCGCGGTCACCGGCGGCGCGCGCGGGATCGGGCGGGCGGTCGCGGCCGCGCTGGCCGCCGAGGGCGCCGCGGTGGCGATCGGCGACGTGGACGCGCAGACGGCGGAGAACACCGCCAAGGAGATCGGCCGCGGGGTGCTGGCGCTGCCGCTGGACGTGTCGGCGCCCGCGTCGTTCGAACGGTTCCTGGACGAGGTGGAGCGCCGGCTCGGGCCACTGGACGTGCTGGTCAACAACGCCGGGATCATGCTCCTCGGGCGGTTCGTGGACGAGTCGCAGGACTCGGCGCGGCGGATGGTGGACATCAACCTGCACGGCGTGATCATCGGCTCGCGGCTCGCGCTGCAACGGATGCTGCCCCGGCGCAGTGGACACCTGGTGAACATCGCGTCGCAGGCCGGCAAGGTGCCCGCCGCCGGCGGGGCGACCTACGCCGCGACCAAGCACGCGGTGGTCGGGCTGTCCGAGACGATCAGGCAGGAGGTGCGCGGCAGCGGGGTGGAGGTCACCTGCGTGCTGCCGGCGCCGGTGAACACCGACCTGGCCGCCGGGCTGGGCCGCACCCGCGGGGTGCCCACCGTGCAGCCGGAGGAGGTGGCGGCGGCGGTGCGGCAGGCACTGGTGCGGCCGCGGTTCGAGGTGTTCGTGCCGAAGTCGATGGGACTGCTGATCAACTCGGGGCACGTCCTGCCGCGGCGGGTCCGGGAGAGGGTCGCCCGGGTGCTCGGCTCGAACGAACTGTTCGGCAACGCGGACATGGCGGCGCGCGCCGCCTACGAGGAGCGCGCCGCGCACTCGACCGGCTCTGACCGAGCGCCATAGCGGATTGGTGGGGCGCGCGCAACCGGCCGTCCACAGGGGGGCGGGTCATCCACAGCGGCGCAATCCCCACTGGCATGCGCTCTTGACAAGATTGATCATTGTCGTTGGGGTCGCCCCCCAGGGCGGGCGGGGGGTGTCTAGGGGGGTCTCAAGCGCTTTCAGCGAAGGCGATCGCGGGCCAGTCGCGCGCCCGCGGCGACCAGCCAGCGGTGCGGCTCGGCCATCGCGGCGGCGGGCGAGCCGGCCAACTCCACCAGGGTGAGCACCTCGCCGCCGGGCCAGCGCACGTCGGGGTCGGCCTGGCCGGGCACGGCCACGCACTCCCGGCCGGCCCCGGCCGCCGCAGCGGCGACGTGCCCAGTGAGCTTGCCGGCCAGCGACGTACCGTCCAGCCTGCCCTCCCCGGTGACCACCAGGTCGGCCGCCTCGACCGCGGCGGCCAGCCCGACGAGCTCCCCGATCCGCGCCGCCCCGGGCACGATCCGGGCGCCCCAGACGGTGGCGAACCCGTACGCCGTACCGCCCGCCGCCCCCGACCCCGGCGCGGCCGGCGAGCCGCCCAGCACCGCGGCCAACCGGCCGAGAGCCTCCTCCAGGATCGCGATCTCCCGCGGCCCGGCGCCCTTCTGCGGGCCGAAGACCCTGGGCGCGTCCAGCAGCGGCGTGGTCACGTCGGACAGCACCTCGGCCCCACCGGGCGGCGGCGGTCGCAGCCGGTCGAGCCGGACCCGGGCCAGCCCGCGCAGCGCGGCCCCACCCGGCGGCAGCTCCCGGCCGGCGTCGTCCAGGAACTCGGCGCCCAGCGCGGACAGCGCCCCGGTACCGCCGTCGGTGGACGCCGAGCCGCCGACCGCGATGCTGACCGCCGACGCCCCGGCCGACAGCGCCACGTCGAGCACCTCGCCCAGGCCGCGGGTGTGCGCGCCGAGCGGGTCGGGCGCGGCCATCAGCGGCAGACCCGAGGACTGAGCCAGCTCGACCACCGCCCGCCCGTCGGGCAGCTCCAGCCACGCCGCCGGGACCGGCCGGCTGTCCGGGCCGGTGACCGCGGGCAGCCGGTGCGGCAGCGCGCCCGGCACGGCGGCGGCGATCGCATCCAGGGTGCCCTCGCCGCCGTCGGCCAGCGGCATTTCGACCACGTCGTCGCCGGGCCGGGCCGCCCGCCAGCCGGTGGCCAGCGCGCTTGCCACCTCGACCGCGGACAGCGTGCCCTTGAACGAATCCGGGGCGATCAGCACGCGCACACCGCCCAGTGTGCCCCGCCGATCTTGACGACACCCCTTCATGGCACGCCGAATGGGGCGGGTTCGGTGGGTTCGGTGGGTTCGGTGGGCTCGGCGGCTCGGCGGGCTCGGTCAAGATCGGCGGACAGGCACGGGGGGTCACGATGCGGTGGCGCAGCGAGGGCAGCGAGCCGGACCCGCGGTTCTCCCTGGCGAACGAGCGCACATTCCTGGCCTACCTGCGCACGGCACTCGCGCTGTTCGCCGCCGGGGCGGGCGTGATCAGGCTCGAGGTGTTCGGCCGGCACGCCTGGGACGTCGCCGCCGGCAGCTGCCTGCTCGGCCTCGGCGTGCTCGCGTCCGGCACCAGCTACCGCCGCTGGCGCGCGGTCGAGGTGGCGATGCGCCGTTCGGAGCCGCTGCCGCCCACGGCGGTGCCGCTGCTGCTCGCGGTCGGCCTGACCGTGCTCGGCGTGCTCACCGCGGTCCTCGTCCTGCTCCGGTAGGCGCCAGCCCCCGAGGCCACCCCGGGCGCCGCCCCGACGCAGGCTACCCTGGTGTGATCGTCGCCACGGTGTCACGGCCGCAAGCGGGAAAACCCGGCGATGACCACCAGGGCCGGGCGGCAGCCCCCGAGGCCACCCCGGCGCCGCCCCGGCGCAGGCCACCCTGGCGTGATCGTCGCCACGGTGTGACGGCCGCAAGCGGGGAAACCCGGCGATGATCACCAGAGCCGGGCGGCAGCCCCCCGAGGCCACCCCCGGCGCCGCCCCGACGCAGGCCACCCTGGCGTGATCGTCGCCACGGTGTCACGGCCGCAAGCGGGAAAACCCGGCGATGATCAC